>Ga0187825_10000380_pt1 | contig 10589 bp, 7 predicted proteins | sample NC_wetland_sal_i_11_FD_132421 | JGI IMG/M metagenome (GOLD analysis project Ga0187825, IMG submission 132421) | Wetland sediment microbial communities from Neuse River Estuary, North Carolina, USA - SourceSoil_5 | ecosystem: Environmental > Aquatic > Freshwater > Wetlands > Sediment | place... | reverse complement strand
ATCTGCGTTCCCTCGATACTCGCCGCGAAGAACCGTTTGCGAGTTTCGACGAACTGCGCAAGACGCGTCGCTTTCGCCTGCCTCTGGCAGCCAGGCTGCTCCAGTTTTTCGCGCCCAAGGAAGGCTTGCTGATTGAGACCGACTCCGAGTCGCCGGCCGGCGCGGGAATCTCGGGTTCTTCCGCGCTGATGATCGCCGCCACGGCCGCGCTCGCGCGCTTCACCGATCGCCATCTCACGCTCGAGCAAATGCGGGTCATCGCACAAAACATCGAAGCCCAGATCATCAACGTGCCCACTGGATGCCAGGACTACTATCCCGCCCTCTACGGGGGCGTCAGCGCGATCCACCTCAACGCCGACGGCATTCACCGCGAGTCCGTGCCCGTAGCGCCGGAGGAGATTGAGTCGCGCTTCGTGCTTGCCTACACCGGAGCACCTCGCCAGTCCGGCATCAATAACTGGGAAGTCTTCAAAGCCCACATCAACGGCGATAAGCGCGTATTCCGTAACTTCGAGCGTATTGCGGAAATTGCCCGCTTTATGTACGACGCCCTTTCGCGCGCTGACTGGAACGATGTGGCCCGCCTGCTGCGCGAAGAGTGGAAACTGCGTCGTACCAACGCCCCCGGCATCACGACCCCACTGATCGACAAACTGATCGCCATCGCACTAAAGAACGGAGGCTGTGCGGCCAAGGTTTGCGGAGCGGGCGGCGGCGGTTGCGTGATCTTTCTAGTGGAGAAGGGAGCCGCCAGCCGGGTTGCCAGTGCGCTGGGAGACACCGGCGGACACGTCCTTCCCCTGCAGGTCGCCCGCGACGGCTTGCGTCTGAGTGCGCACTGACCACCCTTTTACAGCATTTTTCATCGCTGTTTGCGGCCTCTAACGGGGCTATAATGTTGGCAAGATCGGCCCCTTGGGGTGCCCTATGAAGTACCGTACCTTGCCCGCCATCGTTCTCTTGCTGTCCAGTATTCTGGCGATTGCTCAGAATCAGCCGGCCACCCCGCCGGCTTCGCCCGATCACGCGGCGAAAATTTCCAAGCTCACCAAGATGGAACTGATCCGGCTGGTGAACGCGGAAGTGGTTTATGTTCGTGCGCCGTTCCCGATGGGCAGATCGGGATTGAAGCTCCGCGAAGGCGTGGTCAGTCCCACCGGCGCCGAACTGCAGCAAATGATAGCCATGTGGGGTCCGGCGGCGAAAAACGGCGATGCTGTCCGCATCACGAACCTGATTTTCAGGGACAACTACGTCCATGTCGAAATCAACGGCGGACCGATAAAGAAGCAGAAGTGGTATGAGCGCATCAGCGTAGGCGGGGCTGGAGGAGAAACCCCCATCGCGCCTACTGACTCGAACGCCAATGCCCGCGGATCCTTCGTCGACGTCTACTTCAATCCTTACGTACCCGAAATGACCGGCGAGCAATTCAAAGCCATGTTGCGCCCAGTGCTTGACTTCGACGCCAAGTCGCGCGAAGAGGCTTACCTGGAAACCGTCCCTCCCAAGGTCAAAGAAGCGATCCAGAACCATCGAGTCCTGGTGGGAATGAATCATGAAATGGTGACGTACTCCAAGGGGCGTCCGCCGAAGAAACTTCGTGAGAAAGAGGAAGAAGTTGAGTACGAGGAGTGGATCTACGGCGAGCCCCCGCAGGATGTGGAATTCGTGCGTTTTGTCGGGGATGAAGTCGTACGGCTGGAAACCATGAAGGTCGACGGCACCAAGCTTGTCAAAACCGACAAAGAGGTCAGTCTCGACCCGGTCACCAAGGTTGCCAAGAAAGACGAAGACGCGCCGCGTGCGCCCAATGCGCCTACGCTACACCGCCCAGGAGAGGAATCCGACGGATCGGATCCCGCTTCCAAGAGCCAGACAAAAATACCCATCCCGGATCCGGGGACGACCAGCTCTCCCAATTTCGCCTCGGGACCTGCCACTCGACTTGGCGTCCCGAACTAGTGGGCTTTAGACTGTAAGTGTGAAAATTGCCCTGGGCCAGATCAATCCCACGGTGGGGGATTTTTCCGGGAACGCCAACAAGATCATTGAATTCTCGCAGCGCGCGAAAGCCGCGGGCGCGGGCCTGATCTTGTTCCCGGAACTCTCCGTGTGCGGCTATCCCCCCCGCGACCTGGTCGAGCGCCCCACCTTCGTCGCCAAGAACCGCGAGTCCCTCGACCGCATCGCCGCCGAGACCAAGGGCATTTCCGTCATCTGCGGAGTGGTCACTCCGGCGGAAGCCGAGACGGGGAAGTTGGTCATGAATTCCGCCGCGCTGCTCCAGGACGGAAAGCAAGTTTTTCTGCAGTCCAAGATGCTGCTGCCCACCTACGACGTCTTTGACGAATCCCGCAACTTCGCTCCGGCGCGCAGCCAGTCGCTGTTTAATTTTTGCGGGAACCGCATGGCATTGACCATCTGCGAAGATGCCTGGAACGACAAGCATTTCTGGCGAAAGCGCCTCTACGGGATGGATCCGGTGGAGGAACTTGTCCGAGAAGGTGGCAACTTCGTTCTGAACATTTCTGCGTCCCCGTTCTGGCTGGGGAAACGCGAACTGCGACGGGACATGCTGTCCACCATCGCGCGCTCCGACAACGTTCCGGTTGTATTCGTGAACCAGGTCGGGGGCAACGACAGCCTGCTGTTTGATGGCTCCAGCTTCGTTTTAAATCGCGAGGGCCAGGTCATCGCTCAGGCCAAGTCGTTCGAAGAGGACATCGTTTACTTCGACAGCGTCACTCTTCAGGGCGAGATGCATTCCCAGGTTGACGGCGAGGAAGCAAGCGCCTACAGCGCTCTCGTGCTGGGAACCCGCGATTACGTGCGCAAATGCGGCTTCAACAAAGTGATCCTCGGCCTCAGCGGCGGTATCGATTCCGCCCTTACCGCGGTGATTGCCGCCGACGCGATGGGACCCGAAAACGTGGTTGGCGTGGGGATGCCCGGCCCCTACTCCTCCAAGGGCTCCATTGACGATGCCCGCGCGCTCGCCGCGAACCTCGGCATCCGCTTCGAGCTACTGCCCATCAGCGAAATCTGCGAAAGCTACCTGCACACCCTCAAAGATGTTTTCGCCGGGCTGAAGCAAGACGTTACCGAAGAGAACATCCAAGCGCGCGCCCGCGGTTCACTGCTGATGGCGCTCTCCAATAAGCTGAATGGCATCGTCCTGTCTACCGGGAACAAGAGCGAAATTGCCGTCGGGTATTGCACGCTTTACGGCGACATGGTTGGAGGGCTCGCGGTCATCTCCGATGTCCCCAAGACCATGGTCTACCGCATCTGCCACTACGTGAACTCGCGGCGCGCAGTGATTCCGCAGGCCAGCCTCGACAAGCCGCCCTCGGCCGAGTTGCGCCCCGACCAGAAAGACAGCGATACGCTGCCGCCCTACGATGTTCTCGACGCCATCCTCGAAGACTACGTCGAGGACTCTCATTCCGCCGCTCAGATCAGCAAGGAGCGTGGCTTCGATCCCGGACTGGTGCGCCGCGTTACCGGCATGGTCGATCGTGCTGAATACAAGCGCCAACAAGCCGCCCCGGGAATCAAAATTTCCATGAAAGCATTCGGTTTTGGGCGACGCTACCCCATCGCGGCGAAATATCAGGATTCCTGAGTGCACTCTCACCCATCCATCAATCACTCACTTCGAAAGGAACGCATGCAACGTTTTCTTTGCCTGATTGCCATCCTCGTCCTGGTCGCTCTCGCCGCCGCGCAGGAGAAGACCGCCGCGCTGCCCACTGAAGAGACGGTTAACTCCTTCATGCAGCAGACGCTCGGCTACGACTCGTCGGTCACCTGGAAGGTTTCTTCCATCAAGCCCTCGGTTGCCGCTGGACTTTCGGAAGTGACCGTCGTCCTCACCAGCCCCAAGGGCCAGAGTCTGACCACATTTTTCGTGAGCGAAGACGGCAGGCACGCGATTGCCGGGGAGATCATGCCCTTCGGCGCCAAGCCCTACGCGCCCGCGCAGGAAGCGTTGCTGAAAGGCGTCAACGGCCCTGCCAAAGGCCCCGATAAATCTGCCGTGACCATCGTCGAGTTCAGTGACCTGCAGTGCCCGCATTGCAAAGACGCCCAGCCCGTCATCGACAAGCTGCTCGCCGCCGAGCCCAACGCCCGCTTCGTTTTCCAGAACTATCCACTGCCCATGCACAACTGGGCCGCTAAGGCCGCGGGCTACGCCGACTGCATCGGGCGTTCCTCCAATGACGCGTTCTGGAAATTCGTGCAGGGCACCTTCGACGAGCAGGCCAACATCACCGAAGCCAACGCCGACGAGAAGCTGACCGGTATCGCCGACAGCGCCGGCGTAAAGGGCGCCGATATGGCTGCCTGCGCGAACAAGCCCGAGACTCGCGCTCACGTGGAAAAATCCGTGCAACTCGGAACTGACGTCGGAGTTACCGGGACACCCACGCTGTTCATCAACGGCCGCAAGATCGGGAATGTGGTGGGAATTCCGGAAGACGTGCTGAAGGGGTTAGTGGATTTCGCCGCGAAGCAATAGAAGAAGAACTCTACAAATGTGTGAGGGCGGGACGCCCTCACGACAGCCGGCGGGACGCCGGCGCTACGTTCGCGTCTGAGGCGGGCGGCTGGGATTGTTCGGCCTGAAGGGCCGGTCTACTTCACCCCGGTCATCCAGATTTCCGAGTCGGCCCCTTCGGCCATGCTGATGATGTGGGGTGTCACCACCACCAGCATCTCGTTTTCATCCTTCTCTTTGGAATTGGAAGCGGTGGCCCGGTTCAGGAGAGGAAGTTGTCCGATTCCCGGAATACCATTAAGGCTGCGCTGTTCGGTCTCGGTCAGCTGTCCCGCGACAACTGCCGACTGATCGTTCTTCACGTTGATGCTGCCGGTGTATTCGCGATTGCCGATCACCGGAACACCGTTGGTGCTTGCTCCTGTAAGGGACCGCACCTTCAAATCGAGGGTGAGGCTCACGTCGTTGTCCCCGTGCACCACCGGTTTCACTTTCATCGTCAGCCCCAAGTCCTCATAGGTGAACGACGGCACGGGAGCAATGTAGGAGTTATTTCCGATCACCTGCGAGATGGCTGCCGTGTTGTAGATGGGAGCAAAGCTGGCATTGATGATGGGATATCTTGACCCAAGGTTGATGTTGGCATCCTTGCCCTGCGCCGCCCGTAGCGTCACATGCTGAATGGATCGCAACTGCGACTCGTTGAGGGAGAGCTGCGCGCCGAGAGTGCCTAGGGAGACACCAAACAGCGTCAAGCCGTTGCCAAATGTCGCGAGCGGCTGTTTGAAAATCGAGCTTGAATTCCCGCCGGTCAATTGCGCCAGCAGCGCGGAAATCGCTGACGTATTCCCCTGGTTGATGGCGCCGCTGGCAATCAGCTGGTTGATCAGATCCTGGATGCTTTGCCCGCCGGCCAGTGTGAGTCCCAGCGCTCCGATCGGGATGTTGTACAAGTTCCACTGGTTGGGCAGCGTCAGCCCGAAATTGTGAATCATCGTTTTGCTAATCTCATAAACTCGCACTTCCAGCATCACTTCCGGGTGGGATGTCCCCAGCGACTCCAGGAACCGAGTCGCCGCCAGCAGGATGTTCTGCGGCGCCTTGATGGTCACCGTGCCCTGCTGGAAATTTGAGTTGACGTTCTTGATCTCAAAGACCGTGCGCAGCACGTTTGTCAGGTCCTGCATCTCCGACTGCGCGCCCACGTCGGGCACAAAGAAGGTGCGCATCCCCATGCGGTCATAAAGGCGATGATTCTCGGTAGAGTCGGTCGCCACCATGATCTGCTTGGGCTGCAGCGGCGCCCAGAAGGTTTTCGTGACCGCCCCAACCAGCTGCATGGCAAGATAAAAGCCGACATCATCTACGTCGAATCGCACTCGCCGGCTCACTACGCCGTCATCGACGTTCACCGACATACCGTAGGTGCTGGCAACCTGCGTAATCAGTTGCCGCGAGTCTCCGCGGAAATGGAAGCTCTCCAGCGTGTCTTTCGGAGCGATGTGGATTTCTTCCGACTCCTCCAGCAGGCGAACTCCCGAACCCTTGCCGGAGCCCGTTTGTCCCATTGCATCTTGCACCTGGCGTTGAGCGAAATCGTTATTGGGATCGAAGTGCAGCACGTTGCGGAACTCGCCCAGAGCTTCGATGGGACGGTTCTCCGCCAACGCGGAGTTGCCGCGCTGCAAATGGCCATACACAACCTGTTGCCGTGTCAGCTCGCGAAGCGTCGCATACTGCAAATCCTGCGGAACCAGGTTCGCCGCCCTCTCGAACTCCACGAGCGCTTCCTCAAGCCGCTTCTGCTTCTGCAGCTTCATTCCTTCTTCGAAGGCTTTGTGTGCGTCCTGGCGGGTGCGGGGCGTGATCAAGCAAGCGGGGGCCCCGGGCACACCCTCGGCGCAGGGCACCGGAGAAGCTGGCTGGTCCGCGGCATTCATGGTGGTGACGAGGATCACCAGGACCATCAGCAGGGACGTGGGGCGCATCGGCACGATTGTATCCGGAGAGAGAACGATCCAACCCGAAATTCTTGCAGGCCAAGTACTTTGGTTTATCGGAGCAGGCTCGCGGTAGGACTTTCCGGGGTCCAGACTCGGGCGCAAGCGTCGGCCCCGGCCGCGTCAAGCCTGGCCGAACTTTTTGTTACCATTAACGCTTCGCACCAAGGAGAACTCATGGCACGAGGTGTCATCCCCCGGCAGCCCGCGAAAACCGGTCGTCATGAAGGCACGCGGACTTCGGCAAAGAGACCGCAATCAGGGAAGTCTTCTGGCCGCGCGGGTACGCGTGAGGTCTTTGCGAAAAAACGACCGACGAAGGCTGCAAGACTGTCCAAAGCAGGGAAGCCCTCGGGCAAGAAAAGCGCCAAGCGCGTTGACCCACTGGCTCCCGAGCGCATCCAGGTCATCTTGCATCAGCTGGACAAGCTCTATCCCAACGCCGTCTGCGCCCTGCACCACCACAACGCCTGGCAATTGTTGGTTGCGACCATCCTGTCGGCCCAGTCCACCGATGCCAACGTGAACCGCGTGACGCCCGGATTGTTCGCGAAATATCCCACCGTGCAGGATTTTGCTGCACTGGAGCCGGAGCAACTCGAGCCGGATGTCCGCTCCACCGGATTCTTCCGCAACAAATCGAAGTCCGTAGTCGGAGCTGCCCGGAAAATCGTCGCCGACTTCAACGGGGAAGTCCCCCAGGAAATGGAGCAACTCCTGACCTTGCCCGGGGTCGCCCGCAAGACTGCGAATGTGGTGCTGGGGTCCTGGTTCGGCAAGGCTGTCGGGGTTGTCGTCGACACGCACGTCCACCGGATTTCGCGCCGGTGGGAATTCACGAAGAACAGTGACCCAGCGAAGATCGAACAAGACCTGATGAAGATCATCCCGCAGGATCGCTGGATTTCCTTCTCGCACCAGGTCATACATCACGGCCGCAACTTGTGTGTCGCCCGCAAGCCCAAGTGTGCGGACTGCCCCATCGAGCCGCATTGTTACGCGGAGGATAAGACCTGGACCACGGTCGAAGTCCACAAGGGAGCGAAAGCGTAGCCGGAATTCATTTCACAACTGCAAGGAACCTTCATGCGCCTATTCATCGCGTTTGCTATCGTCGTCACTATGAGCGTTGCCATGGCCGCGCAATCCCTCCCGACGCCCAAGGCGATCACCGACCCGAAGGAAATCACCAGCAAGCCCAATGCGCAGGTCGAGAAGAATCTGTCCATCGAGAAGCTCTACATGACGCGCCAGGTTGGCGGAGCCGACTGGTCGCGCGACGGCAAGCAGATCGTCTTCGTCTCCAACATGAGTGGCCGCAATAACCTCTGGCTCGTTCCGGCAGAAGGGGGCTGGCCCACGCAACTTACGGTCAGCGACCAGCGCCAGGGCGCAGCGGCCTGGTCGCCCGATGGCAAGTGGATCGCCTACCACTCCGACTACGACGGCGATGAGCAATGGGACCTGTTCATCGTCTCGCCCAAGACCGGGCAAGTCGTCAACCTGACCAATACCCGCGACATCGCCGAAATGGGGCCGGTGTGGTCGCCTGACTCCCGATACATCGCGTACATGGTCAAGCCGCGCACTTCGTCGGTGTCGGAGATCGACCTGTTCGACATGGCGGTGCGCAAGATCAAGCACATCACCACGGACACGCCGAAGGACAAGCGCAACTCCGGTCCGGTCTGGTCCAAAGACGGCAAGTGGATCGCCTACACGCAGCACCAGGCCAAGGGCACCGACGCGAACGTGTTCGTGGCAGAAGTCGCCACCGGAAAAAGCACACTGCTGACCGAGCATTCCGGCGAAGAAGTCTGGTCGGTGAACGATTTTTCGCCCGACGGCAAGAAACTGCTAGTCACCTCGAACGCTCAGAACGGATACGAAAACGTAGGCCTGCTCGACATTGCCAGCAAGAAGACCACATGGCTCACCAAAGACAAGTGGGAGATTAGTGGCGGTAAATTCTCGCCCGACGGCAAGCGCGCCACCTGGACTGCGAATGTCGACGGGAACACGGACATCTACGTCCATGATTTAGTTTCGGGCAAGACCTCATCGCTGCCGCTGCCCAAGGCCGTGAACGACCTCACGGGGCGCTCAACTCCGTTCACCAAAGACGGTGCCCGGATGCTCTACTACCACAACGGCCCGACCGCTCCCGGCGATCTCTGGGTGTACACAACGGCGACCGGCAAGTCGCAGCAGGTGACGCACTCGTTGGTTGGGGGGATGCGCTCCGAGGACATGGTCGAGCCCTACCTTGTGCATTACCCTAGCAAAGACGGCAAGTGGACGATCTCCGCCTTCGTTTACATGCCGTTCAATCTACCGCGCAACGGACAGCACCCTGCAATTGTCTTTGTTCACGGCGGCCCGGCCTCGCAGACCGTGAATTTCTTCAGCCGTATCGTGCAGCATTTTGTTAACGAGGGCTACATCGTGATCGCCCCCAACTACCGTGGCTCCACGGGCTACGGGAAGGAATTCCAGCAGGCCAACCTCTTCGACATGGGAGGCGGCGATTTGCAGGACGTGTTCTCCTCGGCGGAATGGATCAAGCAAACCGGCTACGTCGATCCCAAGAAGCTGATCATCATGGGCGGAAGCTACGGCGGCTATCTCAGCATGATGTCGGTCACCAAGGCACCGGACCTCTGGGCGGCTGGAGTTCCGATCGTGCCATTCGTGAACTACTTCACTGAGATCGAGAATGAAGACCCGGTGTTGCGCGAGATCGACTTGGCTCAGATGGGCGATCCGGAGAAGAACAAAGATCTCTACCACGATCGTTCTCCGTTTTTCTTTGTGGATCAAATCAAGGCTCCACTGCTCCTGCTCGCAGGGGGCAACGATCCGCGCTGCCCGAAAACGGAAGCGCAGCAGGTGGTCGACGCGATCAAGAAACGAGGCGGGGTGGTGGAGTTCAAGGTCTACGAGAACGAAGGGCACGGCTTCTCGCGGGTTGACAACCAGATCGACGCGTACAAGCGCGTTTCAGATTTCCTGAAGGCGCATGTGCCGCCGGCGGACTGCAGTTGCGAGATCAAGTAGGGGGACGGCCAGCGTTAACCAGGTTTGTCGGAGATTTAATGTGACGGTCGTCGAGCTTCGCTCGACCGGGCAGCCGAGGCGGCTGCCCCTACGATTGCCTCCACCAACCCTGGAATCGTATATTCCTCTGCCTCCACATCTGCCCCCAAACGCATCACGCGGAGCGTTGCCGAGGTTACTGGCCCAATAGAAGCCAGAATTACTCCGCCCAGGGAAGACGGCCGGCCCTTCGCACTCCCGCGCAAACCCAGTAAGCTCACAAAATTCTTCACCGTCGACGAACTCGTAAACGTAATCACGTCCGGCCGCCGAGCTGGATCTTTCAGCGCGGCTCTTAAGCGGGTGCGCGAAGCTTGTGGAATCACCGTCTCGTAAGCCTCCACCACATCCACCTGAGCGCCCGCCCGCCGAAGTTCCCGCGGAATCACATCCCGAGCGACCTTCGCCCGCACCAGCAAAACTCGTTTTCCGGCAACCCGCCGCCGCAGGCTCTTCACCACCGACTCAGCGACATACTCCGCAGGCATGACATCCACTTTCGCGCCGCGCTGCTCAATCGCTTTCTTCGTGGCCGGGCCGATGGCCGCGATTTTCAGGTGACGTGAGGCCACCTTCTTCACCCGCAGCTTCGCCACGCGCTTCCACATGGCCTCGACGCCGTTCGCGCTGGTTAAGATGAGCCAGTCATACTCGGCAAGATTCATGAGAGCAGTGTCGAGGGGGCGAAAGGAACGCGGCTTCCGAATTTCGATGAAAGGGATTTCCAGCACGTCCGCGCCGAGCTTGCGCAGTTCTTTCGAGAGGGAGCCCGCCTGATGCCGGGCACGGCCAACCAGGACGTGGATGCCGGTGAGGGGCCGCTTTTGCAGAGCGCTCTGGCTCACCCCGACGGGCGAGGACGCCCGTCGCTCCATCGTCCTGGGGCGGGGCCAACGACTCACGGCTGTTGCGGAACGGCGATGCCGTTTCCGTAGACCTCTTCCAGAATGGCGTCTCCACCGCGTCGCAGCAGAATCTCGCCCACT
>Ga0187825_10000378_pt1 | contig 10590 bp, 11 predicted proteins | sample NC_wetland_sal_i_11_FD_132421 | JGI IMG/M metagenome (GOLD analysis project Ga0187825, IMG submission 132421) | Wetland sediment microbial communities from Neuse River Estuary, North Carolina, USA - SourceSoil_5 | ecosystem: Environmental > Aquatic > Freshwater > Wetlands > Sediment | place... | reverse complement strand
TTCGACGACATCGAGGCAGATTCAGTTTGGATTGAAGTTACTCTGGTGAGTGCTGCCTGAGTTCAAGGTAACTCATTTTGCCGTTTTCACGTTGGAAGACACTATTCTGCGGAGACATCGTCAAGGAACGTGGCGGTCGGAACGAAGAACAGACTTCCAGTCACCGCCGTGCTGAAGTCGAGAATGCGGTCATAATTACCCGGCGGACGGCCGACGAACATGTTTTCCAGCATCTGCTCGATAGTGCGCGGCGTGCGGCTGTAGCCGATAAAGTAAGTCCCGAACTCTCCGTAGCCGGCGCGGCCAAATGGCATGTTGTCGCGCAGGATCTTGATCTCTTTACCGTCTTCCTCAATAACCGTCAGGGCGTTGTGGGCCGAGATGGGCTTCGTTGCGTCATCGAGTTCGATATTCGAGACCTTGCTGCGCCCAATGATTTTTTCCTGGGCCTCGGTGGGAAGCTTGTTCCAGGCGTCGAGATTGTGAAGATACTTCTGGACAATGACATAGCTTCCGCCCGCGAACACCGCGTCTTCTTTTCCAATGAAGACTGCATTCGCAGCAGCCTTGCCGGTAGGATTTTCTGTGCCGTCCACGAATCCGAGCAGATCGCGCTCGTCGAAGTAGCGGAACCCGTGGACCTCGTCCGCAACGGTGACCGCGCCTTCCAATCGTGCCATGATTTGCGTGGCCAGCTCGAAGCACTGATCCATGTGCTTGGCGCGGATGTGGAAGATCAGGTCGCCGGGCGTAGAGACCGCGTGGCGGTGCCCGGAACGAAACTCGCGGAAGGGATGGAGCTCCGCGGGACGAGGCGCGCCGAACAGGCGATCCCAAGCTCCGGAACCAAAGCCCATGATGCAGGACAGCGCGGTTTCCGGAGCCCGAAAACCAACTGACCGCAGTAATGCAGAGAGATCGGCGCACAACGACAAGACAATACCGCGATTCTCATCCCCAGGGTTAATGGTGACGACCAGAAAAATTGCGGAGTTCGTAAGCGGGGAAGAAACCAGCTGCGACACCGCTTCAATCGATGCTGATTCCGGGACGCTGATAGGATCGTTCGTCGTCACGCGGTTTCCCTAACTGCAGGGGGAGAACTAACCTTTCAAGGAGTGCCGCTGCTCAAGTTAAGGATCAGCGGAGGCGACAGCTTAGCAAAGGTGAGTGAGCACCGTCGACTACCGCACTCTCGGCCTCTCCATGACGGCACTAGCCAAATCCCCCAACTCCGTGCATAATGCCCCGCGCTCGCGGGTGCCCATCCTAAGTCGCGTCTGTTGCGACGTGAGGGTGCGATTCCGCACCGTCGCCTGTCTCGACCACGAACACAGTTCTTCGGGTCAGAAAGAGGGAAGCATGCACTGGACTCAGGTGTACGATCCCTTCGGTCATTGGTGGCTCTCAACCCTGGTCGCCGCCCTCCCCATCCTCGTCCTGTTCGGACTGCTCGCCGGCCTCAAAGTCAGGCCACACCTGTGCGCGATCTCGGGCGCGCTCACCGCGATGCTCGTGGCGGTGATCTTCTTCAAGATGCCAGTTTCACTGGCGGCCATGAGCTTCGGCTACGGCGTTGCATTCGGCCTGCTGAAGATTGCCTGGATCGTTCTCGCCGCCGTCTACCTCTACGACATCTCGGTCGAGACCGGCCAATTCGAGATCATGAAGGAGTCCGTCGCCGGCATCACGGCCGACCGCCGACTGCAAGTTCTGCTCGTTGCTTTCTGCTTCGGGGCCTTCATTGAAGGGGCCGCCGGCTTCGGAGCCCCCGTCGCGATCGCCGGAGCCTTCATGATCGGCCTCGGCTTTCGTCCGTTCCACGCAGCCGCGCTGAACCTGATTGCGAACACCGCCCCCGTGGCCTGGGGCGCGATCGGCACGCCCGTACACACACTGGCCGCCGTTACCGCGCTGCCCGAATCCGACCTCAACGCGATGATCGGGCGCATCCTCCCCTTCACCGCCGTCATCGTTCCGTTCTGGCTGGTGCGTACGATGGTCGGATGGTCCGAGACGTTCGAGGTTCTGCCGGCCATCCTCGTGGTCGGCTTCTCGTTCGCCATTACGCAATTCTTCTGGTCGAACTTCGTCGATAGCAATCTCGTCGACATTATGGGCGGTGTCGTCTCCATCGTTGCTACCGTCGCCTTCCTTCATCTCTGGAAGCCCAAACGTATCTGGCGCTTCGACTACGATCAGGCGGAAGCCTCTTACACTCCGCCCACCGACAAAATCACCGACCAGTTTGGAGCCGAGTGGACCCCCGCCGAATACGACGGCCTCGCCCACGTCCGCAAATATCCCGTCGGCCAGGTCCTGCGCGCCTGGATGCCCTTCGCCGTCCTCTCGCTCTTCGTCCTCCTCTGGGGACTGCCCAAGATCAAGCTCGCCATAAATGCCGCCACCACCCCGGCGTTCAAGGTCTACATGCCGGACGGCAAGCCGCGTCCCGGTCCGCCTGGCTGGGACGTCCCTTACCTCCACAATGCCGTGTTCCGCTCCGCGCCCGTGGTTGCGAAGCCCACGCCCGAGGCCGCGCGCTACGACTTCAACTGGCTTTCCGCTACCGGCACCGGGTGCTTCCTCGCTGCGATCGTCTCGGGTCTGCTGCTGGGTGTGAGCCCCATGCGCCTGGCCGCGATCTTCTGGCGCACGCTCAAGCGCATGCGTCTTGCGGTCATCGCCATCTCGTTCATGCTCGGCCTCGGATACGTCACCCGCTACTCCGGCCTCGATGCCGTACTGGGCCTCGCCTTCACCCGCACCGGCTGGGCCTATCCGTTCTTCGGAACGTTCCTGGGATGGCTGGGCGTCGCGCTGACCGGCAGCGACACGTCTTCCAATGCGCTGTTCGGAAGCCTGCAGAAGATCACTTCGCAGCAACTCGGCATCGATCCCGTGTTGATGTGCGCCGCCAACAGCGCCGGCGGCGTGATGGGCAAGATGGTCGACGCGCAGTCCATCACTATTGCCACCGCCGCCACCGAACAAGTCGGCAACGAGGGAATCATTTTCCGTTTCGTGGCCTGGCACTCGGTCGCGCTCGGCGCGATCGTCGGTGCGATCGTCATGTTGTACGCGTACGTCTTCGCCCACTTCGTCCCGCACGGCCTGACATTTGTGAAGTGAACGTATAGGAATGTCGCAACTGAACGTGTAGGGACAGCCGCCCTCGGCTGTCCAGCGGAGCAAAGCTCCGCCATGTTTTGCCGCGGGTCGACACTTTTCTCTGACGAAAGTACCGCGGGCCGGCAAACGAAAACCTAAAATGAGCGCGGTCGCGGTGAATCTGTTTCCCCCGAATCCCGCGCCCCGCGCCGCATTCCGCCGAATTTATGTGACACATGACATCCCAAACAGGAGTACAATTCCCGCCATTTCCCAGGAGGCCGCTATGCGCTCCGCCAGCCTGTTGCTCATCATCGCTCTCACCGCAGGGTGTGGCGCCTCCGGGCACGACCCGAAAGCCACCTTTGGCAACCGCTTCAACCCGCCCGCGCTGACCACGCTCGATCCCAGCACGGTTCCGGAGAACAGCACGCCATTCGTGCTCACCGTGAACGGCAACAACTTCACGACCGGCGCCATGGTGTTTTGGAACCGCGTGCCGCACACGGCGCGCTTCGTGAGTCCGTCCCAACTTCAGGTCCCGATCACGACCGAGGACCTCACGATCTTCGGCCTGGTTCCGGTATACGTCCAAACCGCCGGGATGACCTCGAACACCGTGACCTTCAATGTGACTGCGCAGTGAGACCGGGCGCTCGGCGGTCTGCGGGCACCCAAAAGGGCGCGACTGGCTGGCGCACCCCGACTGTGTGCTCATCAGGCAAATCCTGAAATCCTGGTTCGGGAGACACTCAGCTCAACTGAGGTCCTTCGGAGAGATGGGCATGGTGTGAGAGAGAAGACGCAAATCCTCTATGTGCTCGTGAATCGCCGCGCGGAGATCGTCCGCCAGAGCATAAAAATCCAAGCTGTTGTCGGGTGTGTCAAGCAGCTTCTGGCACAGCTCGCGGATTAGTTGCTGTGTGCTGTGCATCTGCCGATACTGTCCGCTGGAGAACGCAAGCGCAATACGGTTATTACCTGAAATACACTGCGCTCTGAAGCAAATGCTGCGTTCTCATTTTTAGATCACATGAGTTGCGGTTGTGAAGAACATCTTCCACAAGTCGGAAGAGTTGAAGACGCAGAGGCGACACGCGAGGTCGTCCGGTAGATTGCTGACACAGGTGTAATTGGGCGACCGCAAACCGGTGCCGAAAACCATTTTCCTAGCCAAGTACCGAGGATCGGCGCATAATTTCGGCCATGAATCCGAAGCGCGCCTTTTGGGATGCGTTTGCGACGGTCCTGGTCGCCAGTGTTCTGGCTTGGGGATGGCTCTTCTATCTGCTGCGCGGCAGAGTCGGTTCGGAGTCCGGTCCCATCTTCGTGTTCCTGGCGGCATTGTCCTTGTTTCTGGTGTTTCCTGTCTATTACCGGTATCGGAAGGGATCGGCCTCCGAGCCAGAGCGTGGGTCGCCTGGGCTACGTATTGCCGCGATGACTATCTTCGCGGTGGATTCCGTGGTGTTGTTCGCCAGTTCGATGGGAGAAACGGGATGGCGACAAGCCTTCACTCTGCTGGGTGCGCTGCTCTCGCTGCTGCTAGCGGCAGACTACTTCCGACGCTGGAGAAGAACGCGGACGAGCTAGCGACGTCAGGTCGCAGACAGTTTTCAGCTTTACCCTAACCTTAGCCAAAACATACAGATCGACAAGAGCCAGGATCATTCGGCAGGCTCAGGTGCGGCCTTGCGCTCCGTTTGGGCTGGCGCAATTTGGCGCATTGTCGAGGGGTGGAATCTGCGATGATTACTGATCCCCAAAGGTGAGCGGTATGAAAGATCCAACTCCCATCCGTCCGTGGAGAATGGTCGCCGCGGAGATTTCGCAGGAAAGCAATCCACAGCGCTTCACCGATCTTTGCTGCGAACTCGAGAGCGCGCTCGACCAGCTGCCCGTTGCAAAAAAAGAAGCCGCGCCCTCCTCGCCATCCCCGAGCCGAAAAACCTCCTGAGCCCGAAGTGTGGTCATGGGGAGTCCGATTGCGGTGCCCCGCATGATCAATGAGCATGAAAGAGTTTGTGCGAACTCAGCTGGGGGTGTTCGGCTGGCGGAAAGAGCGCATCAGATCCCTCACGAGACCCTTCCGGGCTTGCGCATTTTGCTCTCGAATGGCTTCGCGGAGCTTGTGGATGAGGGATGACAGCTCGGGTTCCTCGGCGGAAATCACTTTCGCGCACAAAGTTCGTATACGATTTTCCAGTTCTGGGTTTGGCATTTCCGCCCCGGGGGTTTATTAAACCGTAAACAAACCGTTGTCGATGCGGCAATACAGAATCGCCTGTAGCTTGTGCTAAGCGAAATCCCCGAGCAGGGTGGAAGAAGCCAATCCTTTGGCTGGCCGGTGTTAGCGGTTGGCCGTTACGAATGAGGGCTGCGCAAGAATGCGACTGCCGTCCTTGCTGGTGATTTTGAGTTGATGCGTGTCAATAGGCCCATCTTTGGGCACGAACCTCACGATGTACTGGCCCGCAATCTGGTTCGCGATGGAAGCGACAGCGTCGGTGAAGTTTTTCTTGGTGCTCCAGTAAACTGCGCCACCGCCGGCTTCCGCGATGCGCGTGACGTTGGTTCGGCCCGCTTCGTAAGCGCGAATGCGGGCTTGTCTCAAACTCTGGTCATAACTGCGAGATGCAGCTCCGGCCCCGGGATGCGTCGGGTTGTAGTCCTGACCAATCGTCGTGTCGAAGCTGCGATCGTATTGCTGATCTTCGAGTCCGATCACGAACGTGCTGACGTGCCACTGCTGAGCAGCGGCGATGACGCGAAGGACTTGAGCCTCGACAGCGGCATTGGCCCGCTGGCCGAATCCGGGACTGTGCGCCCACGGCTCCCGGAACATAAATAGGACCCGCCGAGAAGGCCGCGGATCGGAATTCATCATGGAGAAGGCCACGTCGAAGACGGTGACGCCGTTGGCAGCGAAGGTTTGCAGATTGGCACGGTCGAGACCGACTTCGGTGGTTTCCAGGTCGAAATTGAAAGCGTCCCCAAGCCCGGAATTCTGATCGAGGCCGGAAATGATTTTGCTCAGTTCAGCGGGGTCGTGTTTCCAATCAAGGCGCTCGCCTGGCCATGGCTTCTTGCAGTGGGCAGTTACTATGAAGGCTTCATCGATGCCTGGGCGGATGCTTTTGTTGACCAGGTCGGTGGCCGCAGCCTGCTGCTGCGAGAAAGTGCGTCCATTGCACACCAGCACGATACCCAGGTGCAGGGGCAAATCGGAGCCCTTGTAGAGCTGGAGGACTTCGACTTCGCGGTTGGAGTCGAGGATGGTGAGTTGATCTTTGGTGAGCGATAGCACTGGAGCGCCGTGGGAATCAGTTGCGGAAAGCAGGACGGGTATAGGTTGCGGAGCTCGGGCAACGGGAGCGACCGTCGCAGGGGCTGCGGGATCGGACGCGGACGACGATGGTGCGGAATTCGCACCAGGGTTTGCCGGAGCTGCTGTCTCGGTAAGATTGGATTGCGGTGGTGTTACTTGCTGAGCGCTAAGGATTGCGAGGAAGAAGAAAAAGACAATGAGGCTCGTAGCAACGCGGTGACGAAGTGGCATAAGTTCCCCGAGCGTGGGAGATGTTATCGGGGAAAATCGAGCCAGGCAACAGGATTTGTTGGGTTAGGTGCACTTATCGGGGCCCGATATTCCTAAGATAGGAAGTCGGGCACGTCCTTCTAATTGATAGGCTCTTAAGAGCTTACGGGGTTAGCGGGCCTGAAGACAGCCGCATTATCCGGCCAGGGCGCTGGGAAAGCGGGTCTGGAAGTCGAGAATAGCGGCCCATTGCGGAGTGACGGTGATCCGCACCATACCGGGAACCATGCCGCGTAGCTGCTGCAGCCAGGACTGAGCGAGGTGGGCGCCGAAATAGCGCTCGGCTGCGAGTTCATATTCGGGGATCATGCCGTCGACCGCCTCCAACCGCGCAGTACCGCGAATCATGAGCACGCGGTAAGGAAACTCGTTCTCGTCGATGGTGAGTGAGACTTTGGGATTTTTCGCGAGTGCTTTCAGCTTGGGGGCCTTAGGCGGCGTGGCCAGGATGATTTCGCGTCCATTCCAGTGGAACCAGATCGGCACGACGCGAGGGCTGCCGTCAGGCCAGACGTAGGCCAGGCGAGCGGGGATTTTAGAATGAAGCAAGGCTTGGGCGAGTGGATCGTGGAGCAATGCAAGATCGCCTTGGCGAATCGACATGAAAGGGCTCCTGGTTCCGGAGTGCTGATACTTCATCAGTATCATCAGCGCAACATCCTATCGCACCAAGAACCCTCCGCGTCTCCCTAAGTCCCTGCCTCTCTAGGCCGAGGCTTTCAGGTCGCGCCGTACCAGGGCGGCGTCGAGGAAGAATCCCAATCCGACCGTGAATGGGATAGCGCCGAAGTAAGCGGCGACCCAGGCGTCGGGTTCGACGCGAGCGATCAGCGAGAAGGTGATGACGTATCCGATCGCAGCCGCGACCAGCAGGATTCCTGCGCGACGCGAACGAGCGGCCTGCGAGAGATCCGGCTCCATGGGGACATTTACGCCACGAGCCAGAGCGGCCATGCGCTCCTCAGTGCGCAGCTTCGAAACGCGATACCAGCCGTAGGTCACCATGGCGGTGAGGGGCACGGAGAAGAACAAGACCACTGCGGCCAAGCCTGTGAAGTCGTGCATAACCTGCTCCTTCTTTGGTGCAATTCGCACCGTTTGATTGCCTTCGTTCGCTGGAATGTACGGGCTGGCCTGAGGAAAAGTTCCGGAAAATGTGCATTTCTCCGGGTCCCAAATGCGGATGCATAAAAGGGTTTGATGTCGCCGATAAGGTCTTTTTATTGGCCCGGTTGCGAGGACGCACGGTAACCTGATTGGTCAACGTGCAGGCGGCGAAAGCCCTTGCTTCCCCGGCGACAACCGACGTCCTAAGGAGACTCATGTCCACTGAATTGCGGAATTTTCTGGCTCTCTCGTACGACCAGCTCGAGGAACTCAATCTGAAGGCGAAGGAGCAGCGCAAAAATCGCGTATCCGTCGACAAGATCCAGGAAGAGCGCCTGAAGTATCTGACCGATGAAAAACGCATCAAGGCGGTGACCGTGCTTTTCAGTGATCTGGAAGGCCGGCTGCACATGCTCGATTACGACAAGAAATTTCTGATCAAGAGTTTCGACAACTTGACGTTCGACGGCTCCTCGATTCGGGGGTTTACGGCACAGCGCGAGAGCGACCTGCGGCTAGGGATTGACTGGCCGTCGTTCTACTGGGCGCCGGCAGACTTTTTCGGTGGCGGCAAGGTGCTGGTGTTCGGGGAAGTCATCGACAAGAACGGCGAGCCTTACACCGGCGACATCCGCGGGATGCTGAAGACGTTCGCCAACAAGCTGAATAAGGAAGAGGGATATACCCTGAACGCGGCGAACGAGATTGAGGGTTTCCTGTTCAAGGGCTCGGACGCCGAGCGGCACTATCACGAGACAGGGAAATTCGAGTACGTAAACACGGGCGGCTACTATCACTCTCTGCCCGGGGATCTTCTGCGCAGCTTCATCGATACGACGGCAGAAGTGCAGCGTGCGATGGGCTTCCAGAACGAAAAGGACCATCCCGAGGTGGCGCCGTCGCAGTTTGAAATCAATTACGGATACGGCGAGGTCGTTCAGGCAGCGGACCAGATTCAGCTCTACAAGCTGGTTTGTCGCGAGATCGCGACTCGCATGGGTTTGACCGCGTCGTTCCTGCCGAAGCCGGTGGTTGGAGTGAACGGCAGCGGCATGCACACCAACGTTTCGATCAGCAAGAATGGGAAGAACCTGTTCTGGGATCCGAAGGGCGAGGAAAAACTGAGCAAGCTGGGATGGGAATTCGTGGACCGCATCCTCACCCACGGCAACGATGTGTGTTTGATGTTGAACGCGAGCGTGAATGCATATCGGCGGCTGGATCCGCACTTTGAAGCGCCCAACCAGATCAAGGCATCGCCGACGGATCGCGGGTCGATGATCCGCATTCCGATTGGCAACGACAAGAGCATGCGCGTCGAGGTGCGGTCGGTGAGCCCGGATGCGAGCCCGTACATGGTGATGTACGCGGTGTTCAAGACCGGGATCGAAGGCGAAACCGCCAAGATCAAGAATCTGCGCCAGGCGGAGCGGTATCTGCCCGACAACATCTACGACGCGATCAAGAACTTCAAAGAATCGAAATGGACGTCGAAGCTGCTGGGTGAGGACGTGAAGGGGCGGTACGCGGACCTCAAGCAGGCCGCCGCGGACCGGTGTCCGCGAGCGCTGGGAACTTTTGTGAAAGCGCCGGAGGTCCAGTATCACCACGAGGTGTACAACCAGTTCCTGTGGAATCTGTTTTAGACTGCGAAACTCTCCGGGAAAAGCCCCGGTTCAGGCCGGGGCTTTTTGCTGCACGGATCGCTTGCAGGCGCGCGAGGGCTTGCTCACCTTGGTTTCGTCCAGAGGTGGCGTTTGCGCGGCTATGGATAGTAGTGATCCAGCGACAGAGGCGTGGACGGGCCCGCTGCCATCTGATGGAACTTCCATCTCCCCTCATGCTTGCGCAACGTGCCACGTAGAAACGTGTCGTTGATGATGTTTCGTGTGGGCTGGTCGTAGTCCGCGACGTCGTGGCACTCGAAATACAACGTGGCCTCCTCTCCCCGCACATCGATCATGGTTTTATAGGACGGGACGAGGGAAAAGCGCCGGTTCTTGAACGATCCGGAATTGGCCCAGAAATCGTGCAGGCGGTCTCGGCCGACATATGGGGAATTGGGGTCGCCCGCGATCGACAGGCTGGCCTCATGCGTCCACAGCGACAGCATAAGCGTCAGGTCCTGTGCAGTCTTGGCGCGATGAAAAGCGGCCTGGAGTTGGTATATCTCGGCCACATCCGCGTTGGGTGGCCCGGTGACCTGCGAAAATCCAGGTACAACATCTGACAGTGCAAAGGCCCCCAAGCCCACGGCTGTGGTCGTGAGCCGCTTGCAGAAGTCTCTCCGTTCCATGAAATCCTCCTGTTTGATCCTTCCCCCCCGAGTGGCGGTGAGCGACAGACTGACGGCGCCCCTCCCGGAGGTCAAGACACGCACACTCCCGGCCTCCCCCTTCTTTGCTCCGCGTGTAAGCGGTTCAGTAGAAACGGGTTCGCAAGTAACCTCACTATCTGTTCACGGCCTGCGCTAGAATCTGCCGCCAAGGTTTGCCGCTGGAGGCGCGTTTTGAGTTCAGCTCCTGTCGATCAGATCGTCCGCTTCAGCGTTTTCGAATTTGAAGTGCGGGCAGGGGTGCTGCGAAAGCGCGGCGTACGGCTGCCCGTGCAGGGTCTCCCCCTGCAAGTTTTGGCGCTGCTGCTGGAACGGTCAGGAGACGTGGTCACGCGCGAGGAGATCCGTTCCCGGCTCTGGCCGGCGGACACCTTCGTCGATTTTGACCATAGCTTGCACAATGCCATCGCCCGGCTGCGGGAAGCTTTGGGCGATTCGG
>Ga0187825_10000376_pt1 | contig 10619 bp, 11 predicted proteins | sample NC_wetland_sal_i_11_FD_132421 | JGI IMG/M metagenome (GOLD analysis project Ga0187825, IMG submission 132421) | Wetland sediment microbial communities from Neuse River Estuary, North Carolina, USA - SourceSoil_5 | ecosystem: Environmental > Aquatic > Freshwater > Wetlands > Sediment | place... | reverse complement strand
GCAGGCCGAGATCTGCGTCGTCCTCGGCCTCGAATTCGTCGACGGCGATCGCCACGACCTCTCCGGGCGGCGAGCCGTACGTCGGGCTGCACTCCATGGCGTCGACCTCGGCGAGCCGTCCCGACGTCCCGGCGCCGACGTACACGAGACGGCCGCCCCCGGACAGCCGCTCGACGATCGCGTCGACCGCGCCGGCGAGCGCGTCGCCGGCCGCGGCGACGGCGTCGGCCACGGTGTCGTCGGCCTCGTTCATCAGCCCCACGAGCGAGCGGGTCGATCGCGACTCGAGCGCCGGGGCGCCGGTGAGCGCGGCCGTCACCGCTTCCCAGACGAGCGGGGCGTCGGGCGTAGCGAGCGACGTCATGTCCCCGCACGCCTCGTAGCCCCAGGTCCAGAGATCGTCGATCCCCTCCTCGCGCGCGGCTGCGACCGCCGCCTCGAGCTCGGGGATCTCCTCGCGCGTGAGACCGAAGCTCGGCAGCCACAGCTGCGCCCCCACAGCGTGGCGCGCGCACGTCTCCGCGAGCAGCCGCGCGAAGCGCCGCACGAACGGGCCGGCCGGCTCGCCCCAGTGCTTCCAGTACGGGTCCGTCGCAAAGGTCGTCAGCCCGGGCAGCGACGCGACCGAGTCCCAGTCGGAGATGCCGTGCGCACCCTCGGTCGCGGGCAGCAGGCAGATGGTGTTCCTGCCGCCGCGCTCCGCGACGTGCGCCACGACCTCGCGGAGGAAGCCGACGACGGACGCCTCGCGGAACGCGCGCACCCCGGGCGAGAGCTCGCGTGGGATGTCGGCGCCGAAGCGCTCGCGGCAGTGGTCGCAGCAGCACGTCCACCGCAACGGGTCGTGGACGCCGACGTGGATCGGGACGACCCAGGCCGGCTCGTCCCAGAAGATCGAGTCGACGCCCGCCTCGAGCGCGACGTCGGCCCACTCCTTGCAGAAGGCCCGGTAGGCCGGGCTGTTCAGGCACGCGGCCGCGACGCGGCGGCCGTCGTCCATCACCTGGCACTCCTCGGGATGGAACGCGACCCAACGGCTCTCCGCCTCGCCGCCGAACGTCCGGCCGAGCCCCCACGGGCTCACCTGCACCGTCAGCCCCGCGTCGTGCGAGGCGGCGACGATGTCGGCGAACGTGCCGCGGTAGTACGCGAGGTCGTTCTCCGAGAACGTGTGGAGGACGCCCGTAAAGCCGCGCGCGGCGAGGTCGGCCATGTCGCGCCGTACGTGGCGGACGATCCGTACTCCGAAGTAGGAGCAGCCAGCGCTCGCCGCGCGCGGTTGGAGGGTCACGGGCACATCCTCTCGCATCTGGCCACAGTGGTCAATACCACTTATCCCCGCACTGCACCTGCGGTCAGACCGAATGCGATCCGACGCTGCACGAGCAGGAAGAAGATGACGACGGGGATGGCCGTCAGCGTGGACGCGGCCATGAGCGCGCCCCAGTCGGTCTGGCGGCTCGTGCCGAGGAAGTACGACAGCCAGACCGTGATGGTCTGTTTCGAGCCGTCGTTCAACAGCACGCGGGCGAAGATGTACTCGTTCCAGCTCGTGATGAACGCGAAGACAGAGGTCGCGACCAGACCGGGCGCGACGAGCGGGAGCAGGATGCGTGCGAAGGCGCCGAAGCGCGTGCTTCCGTCCACCATCGCCGCCTCCTCGAGGTCCTTGGGGATGCCGATGATGAAGCCGCGCAGCGTCCAGACCGAGAACGGCAGCGCCCCGGTGAGGTACACGAGTATGACGCCGGTGAGCGTGTTCACCTCGTGGAAGCGCGCCAGTACGACGTAGAGCGGGATGATCAGCCCTGCGCCCGGGAGCATCTGCACGCCGATGACGAGAACGATGAAGAGCTTCCGGCCGGTGAACCTGTACTTCGAGAGCGCAACCGCCGCGAGGAACGCAAGCACCATCGCGATCGCGACGGTGACGAGCACGACGATCACGCTGTTCTTCACGTCGGTCCAGAAATACGGCTTCGCGAGCGCGTCGGAGAAGTGGCGCAGGGTGGGATGCGTCGGGAACCACGTCGGATTGATGCCGTTGATCTGGTCGTCCCCCTTGAAGGCGGTCGAGACCATCCAGAAGACGGGAAAGACCATGACGACGAAGAGCACGATCCCAACGATGTTCCAGCCCGTCCTGCCCGCGGCGCGCGTGTTCACGTGACGTCACCGATCCGGATCATCCGCCTGACGTAGACGACGCTCATCGCCGCCACGATGACGAGCATGAGGATCGAGATGGCGGCGCCGCGGCCGAAGTTCGCGCTGACGTATCCCTGCTCGAACAGGTAGATGCCCATCAGGTAGTTGCCAGTCGTGATGTGCGGCTGGCCGATGAGCAGATAGGGCTGCGTGAAGACCCCGAAGTCCCACAGAATCGAAAGGCTCGTGAGGATGAGCAGGACCGGCGTGATCACCGGGACGGTCACATCGAGGAACACGCGCCACGAACGGGCGCCGTCGATCTCGGCGGCCTCGATGAGCTCGCGCGGCACCTGCGAGAGCGCCGCGTAGACCGTGATCGTGACGAACGGGATCGCGCCCCACACGATCAGCGTCGTCACCATGGTCAGCTGCGAGAAGGGCGTCGTGTACCAGTTGTGCTGGAAGTAGTTCCCGAGATGGAGCTCGGTGAGGATGTAGTTGAGGACGCCGTTCTCCGAGTTCGTCATCCAGTTCCACACCTGGACGGCGACGACCGGCGGCATCGACCAGACGAGGACGAGGCCAGCGGTGACGAGGAGCCGGACCCAGCCCGAGACCTTGACAAGGAGCAGGGCAATCAGCGTCCCGATCACCATCGTCAGGCCGACGTTCGCGGCCGCGAACACGATCGTGCGCAGCAGCGTGTGCCAGAAGACGCTGTCGTGCAGCACGCTGCCGAAGTTCTTCACCCCGATGTAGACGCCCTTGTGCTGGATCAGCTCGAAGAGCCCGTAGCGCTCGAGCGAGATCCGGACGAGGCTGTAGATCGGGTAGCCGAGGATGGCGCCCATCACCGCGACGACCGGGGCGACGAGCAGGTACGGGACCGAGCCTCGCCCGACGGAACGCCACGTGAGGGAACGCCGCCGGGACCACTTGGTTGTGGTCCCGGCGGCTGTTGCCATCTCCGTCAGTCCAGCCTTCGAGCTAGGACTGATTGAGCGTGTAAGCGATGTTGGCGCTCGCCGTGGAAGCCGCCTGCTTCACGGACAGCTTCCCGGTAAGGATCTGTGCCAGCATGGTACGAAGGATATTCCCGTTCTCGACGTCGACCCAGTGCTTGGCCTGCGGAACGAACCAGCTCCGCGCGGCGGCCCGGGCATTCACAGTGTTCGCGAGCAGGTTGGTGGCGTTCGGGATGTTCCCCTTCGCCTGCAGCGTCTGCTCGTTCTGCGAGCTCGTGAAGTCGGCGATCCACTGCTCGGCCTGGGACTTGTTCCCGCTCTGCGCGGGGACGGCCAGGTCGGAGCCGCCGAGGAAGCCGGGGATCGGCTTGCCGGCAGTGTGGCTCGGCATCACGAACTGCGCGGTGACCGACTTGTACTTCGTGCCGGTGCAGCAGCTGAACCACGCCGGTCCGAGGATCGCGGCCGTGAGGCCCTGCGAGTAGACCGTGTACGGGGCGGGATTCGCCTCGTCGAGGGTCGCTGCCGATTTGCTCGACACCGCGTCGAACAGGTTCTTGAACGCCGTCAGCCCCGCGACCGAGCTCGGTGAGTCGAGCGTGCCGACCCACTTATGGGCGTGCGTCGCTGCGATCGATCCGCCGTAGTCGAACACGAAGTCGAGAGCGCTGTACCAGTCGGTGCCGGGGAGATACATCGGGACGAACCCCTTGACGCCCTTCTCCATGGTGCCGACCTTCTGGACGTCGGCGACGAACTGCGCGAGACTCGTCGGCGACTTCGTGATGCCGGCCTTCTTGAAGAGGTCGGACCGGTAGGTGACGACACGCGAGCCCGCGTAGTAGGGAGCGCCGTACAGCTTGCCGCCGTACATCGCCGACTTCGCGAGGCCTGCCAGCCAATTACCGGAGTTCGGGAACTGCGACTTCGCGGACGTGAGGTCCGCGAATGCGCCGGTCGCCATGTAGGCCGTCATCTCGGTGTTTCCCATCTCGATGACGTCCGGCGTGTTGTTTCCGGCGATCGTCGCGTTGAACTTCTGGAGATGGTCGCCCCAGTTCTGATACTGGACGTCGACCGTCCAGCCGGGGTTCTGCTGCTGGAACTGCTGGTTTGCAGCGGCGACGACATCCGGCCAACCGGTCTGTGCATCGACCTGGAGCCAGACCGTCAGCTTGTTCGCCTGCGTCCGCCCGGTCGACGCGCCGGCGGTCGCCGCCACGACCCCGAGCGCGACAGCCAGGGCGGCCGCCACGACAACGCGTTGTCTCATGCAAGTCTCCTCGAGCCGTCGACGCCCTTCGCGGTGTGGCCCCTCGGTGCGTCGATTGGTCTATACCAGTTGGCCACGGCCGAACCTTGGCACACAAGACCAACCGTGTCAAGCGGGGTTAACCCTGTGGCCGGTGGAGCTCGGTGACGATGCGGTAGCGGTCGCCGCGATAGACCGAATGGACGAACTCGACCGTCCTGTCGTGCTGGTCGAGGCTCGTCCGCTCGAACAGGAATGCGGGCGAGTGGAGCGGGACGCCGAGGGCCTTCGACTCCTCCTCGTTCGTCACCGTCGGCTCGATCGCCTGGGTGCCGCTCGCGATGTGGATGGCATAGCGCGCGGACAGCAGCTCGTAGAACGACCCGGACAGGTCCTTCGCGGTCAGGTCGGGGACGAGGTTCTGCGGCAGATGGAGCGTCTCGATCGCCATCGTCTCGCCGTCGGCGAGGCGGAGGCGCTTGATCACGAGGATCGGCTCGGACGGCGACACCTGCAGGAAACGGCCGAGGCGGGCGCCGGCGAGGATCGTCTCCATCCCGAGGGTCTTGCTCCCGGGCACCATGCCCCGGCGGCGCATGTCCTCGCTGAACGAGGTGATGGTCAGCTCCTGCGAGATCTTCGGCTGCTGGACGTAGGTGCCGCTGCCGCGCCTGCGCACGAGGTAGCCCTCGCGGGCGAGGTCGTCGAGCGCGGCCCGGACGGTCAGCCTCGAGACCCCGAGGTCGGCGCTGAGCTGCCGCTCCGACGGGATCGCCGTGCCGACTCCCAGCCGCTGGATGAGGTCGAGGACCTGCTGGCGCGTATGGCTCTGCTTCGTCATCTTCTGCGCGCTCATCGCCGGCGGACTATAGCCCAGTGGTCCAAAATTGGTCAATGCCATTGCACCGGCGACCGGATCGCGGTATAGACTGCTCCGACGTGGCCGGGATCGTGCTCGACGGCGTAAGCAAGGTCTTCGGCGGCGGCGTGGTCGCGGTCGACGACGTCTCGCTCGAGATCGCGAGCGGCGAGTTCCTCGTCCTCGTCGGCCCTTCCGGCTGCGGCAAGTCCACCTTGCTCCGCATGATCGCGGGCCTGGAGGACGCCACCGACGGATCGATCACGATCGACGGCCGGGACGTGACCGAGCTCCCGCCTCGTTCCCGCGACGTAGCGATGGTCTTCCAGAGCTACGCGCTCTACCCGCACATGAGCGTCCGCGAGAACCTCGGCTACGGGCTCAAGGTGCGGAAGACGCCGAAGAAGGACGCCGAGAAGCGCGTCCGCGAGGTCGCGAGGCTGCTCGGGCTCGAGGACATGCTCGACCGCAGGCCCGCGGCGCTCTCCGGCGGACAGCGGCAGCGCGTCGCGATGGGCCGCGCGATCGTGCGCGAGCCGAAGGCGTTCCTCATGGACGAGCCGCTCTCGAACCTCGATGCGAAGCTGCGGGTCAGCATGCGCGCGTCGCTCGCGAGCCTGCATTCCCGCCTCAAGACGACGACGATCTACGTCACGCACGACCAGGTCGAGGCGATGACGCTCGGCCAGCGCGTCGCCGTCATGCGCGACGGGCGCGTCCAGCAGGTGGACACGCCGCAGATGCTCTACTCCCACCCGACCAACCTCTTCGTCGCGGCGTTCATCGGCTCGCCGGCGATGAACCTCATCGGGGCCGAGGCGGCCGACGGGACGCTCAGCTTCGCCGGCTACCGCATTCCCGCCCGCGCTCCGCGCCGGGGAAGCGTCGTCGTCGGCATCCGGCCGGAGGCCTTCCAGGATGCGGCGTTCGCCGATCCGTCGCTGCCCCACGTCGACGTCGACGTCGAGGTCGTCGAGGAGCTCGGCGCCGAGACCCATGTGATCTTCCCCGTCGACGCGGCGCCGGTCGACGTCAGCGGTGCCCGCGAGGCCGACGAAGAAGAGGTCATCCTCGGCGAGGCGCAGACGCACTTCACCGCGCGTGTCGACCCGCAGACCGCCGCGCGGCCCGGGGCCGGCCTCCGGCTCGCGGTCGACCCGTCGCGCTTCCACTACTTCGATCCGGACACCGGAGAACGCCTCGCCGGCACCGCGGCGCCGTCGCTGGCTCCTGCGTAGCCTCCTTGCCGCCGCGGTGTTCGCCGCGCCGGCCGCAGCGTCACCCGCGGGCCGGGTGACGGTCGTCCCGTTGCGCGGCGCACCGACGCCGTCGCTGCTCGCCCGCGTCGCGGCGGGCCAGGTCGGCGGCGTCATCCTGCTCGGGAGCTGGTCGAGCCCGCAGGCGACCGCGGCGGCGGTGGCACAGCTCCAGCACGTCGCCTGCGCGAAGCTCGGCTCGCCCCTCCTCGTCGGCGTCGACCAGGAGGGCGGATCGGTGCGGCGCCTGACCTGGGCCTCGCCGACGCTCGCAGCGGCGTCCATGGAGACGACCGCCGTCGCACGTGCGCAGGCGCTCGCTGCGGCGCGCGCGATGAAGCAGGCGGGAATCGCGATCGACTTCGCGCCCGTGGCGGACACGATCTCGACGCCGAGGAGCTTCCTCGGGACGCGCGCGTTCGGAAGCGACCCGGCGACGGTCGCGCGGCTCGCGGCTGCGTTCGTCGGCGGGCTGCAGGCCGGCGGCGTCGCAGCGGCGGCGAAGCACTTCCCCGGGCTCGGGAGCGCGGTCGCGAGCACCGACGACCGCCCCGTGACGATCGCGCGCAGCGCCGCGTTCCTCACCGCGCGGCTCGCGCCGTTCACCGCGGCGATCTCCGCCGGCGCCGAGCTCGTGATGGTGTCGAACGCCTCCTACCCGGCGCTCGACCCGAGCGGCGCGCCGGCCGTCTTCTCCGGGCGGATCGTCACCGGCCTTCTTCGCGGGCAGCTCGGCTTCGACGGCATCGTCGTGTCCGACGCGCTCGACGCCGGTGCCGTCGCGCGCGTGCCCGACGAGCCCGGGAAGGCGCTCGCGGCCGGCGTCGACCTCCTCCTCTACAGCCGCACCACCGCGAGCGAGGCCGCCTATGCGGAGCTCGTGCGCGACGCGCGGAGCGCGACGGTGCGCGCCGAGCTCGCGGCTGCGATCCAGCGGATCGACGCGCTGAAGGCGTCGCTCGGGCTCTCCTGCAGCTAGACGCCGAGCCGGTCGAGCGCCGCCTCGTCGCGCCGCCACCGCGGCCGCACCTCGACGACGAGCTCGAGGAAGACCGGATGACCGAGCAACGCCTCGATCTCGGGCCGGGCGCGGGTGCCGATCTCCTTCACCACCGACCCGCCTTTGCCGACGACGATCTGCTTCTGCGACTCCGTCTCGACGAGGAGCAGTGCGCGGATCGTCTTCTCCCCCATCTCGTCGATCTCGACCGAGATCGCGTGCGGCACCTCGTCGCGCGTCAGCCACAGCGCCTTCTCGCGGACGAGCTCGGCGATCTGCGCCTCCTCGGAGAGATCCGTGCGCTGCTCGCGCGGGAAGTACAGCGGGCCGTCCGGAAGGAGCGCGACGAGCTCGTCGCGGAGCTGCGGCACGCCGTCGCCGGTCTTCGCGCTCACCGGATGGAGGGCGTGAAAGTCGCCGAGCCTCGCTGCAGCGTTCATCTGCTCGGCGATGTGGCCCGCCTTGAGCCGGTCGACCTTGTTCAGCGCGATCACGACCGGCACGCCGAACGAGTACACGCGCGCTGCGATGTAGCGGTCGCCGGCCCCGATGCGCTCGCGCGCGGAGAGGACGAAGAGCACCGCCTCGACGTCCTCGAACGACGAGTCGACGGTGTGCTGCATCCGCTCGGTGAGCGCGTCGAGCGGACGCTGGAAGCCGGGCAGGTCGGCGAGGACGAGCTGGTAGTCCTCGCCGTTGGCGATGCCGAAGATGCGTCGCCGCGTCGTCTGCGGCTTGTCGGAGACGATCGCGACCTTGCCGCCGCACAGCGCGTTGACGAGCGTGGACTTGCCGACGTTCGGACGCCCGGCGACTGCGACGAAGCCGGACTTCACTCCGGAAGGTCCCACGTGTCAGGGAGCAGCTCGTCGGCGGCGTACTCCGCGAGCGAGCCGTCGGCGCGGCGGAACGTGACGCGCGGGATTCGCCATTCGTGCAGCCACTGGCGGCAGCCGCCGCACGGCGAGGCGGTGATCCCGATCGCTGCGATCTCGCCCGGTCGGACGCCCGCCGTCGCGGCCGCGACGATCGCGGAGCGCTCCGCGCAGACGCCGAGCGGATACGCGGCGTTCTCGACGTTGACGCCGTCGAAGACGCGCCCGTCGGTCGTGACGAGCGATGCGCCGACGAGGTAGTCCGAATACGGGGCGTAGGCGGCGGCGGCCGCCGCCTCCGCGCGCGCGACCAGCTCGTCGCCCGTCATCGGCCGCCCCCGTAGAGGATGTGTCCGAATGCGGCGAGACGCGGTTCGAGGGAGAAACCGTGCTCGGCCGCCTGCGCGGCCAGCTCGCCCGGGCCGCGGCAGACCTTCACGATCTCGAACTGGCGCCCGTCGGCGAGCTGGCGCAGCTCGAGCTCGCCCTCGGACTCGTGCGTGCCCGGTGGCGTGTCGACCAGGAACAGCCGGCCGCCCGGCCGAAGCAGCGACCGGACGAGCTGCCAGAACGCGCCCACGCGCCGGTCGGGCACGTGCGACAGCCAGTACGAGAAGAAGCAGAAGTCGAACGTCTTCGTCGGCTTCCATTCGAAGATGTCGACGAGCAGATGCTCCGCCTCCGACGTGTTGAGCGCGAGCGTCTCCGGGTTCGCATCGACTGCCGTGACCCGGTCGGCGCTTTGCAGAAGACGCCGCGTCCAGATACCGGTACCGGCGGCGAGCTCGACGACGTCGCCGAGCGGCCCGCACGCGTCCAGAGCGTCCTCGACTTCACGGACGTCCTGCCACCACTGCGCCTCGGTGCGCGCATCGAGCGCGTACCGACCACGCTTGTACCACCAGTCGTCGTACTCGGGCGAGTGTTCGGCGTAATAGCGGCGCTGCTCGACCAGAACGGGGTCGGTCACGCCAGCACCTGGAAGACGACGAGCGTCACGAGCGCGCCGAGCGCGGCGCCGTACAGCACCTCGAGCCGTGAGTGGACACCGGCCTCGACGCGCGTCTGCGCGACGAGCAGCGCCATGACGAACGTCAGCGACGAGATGAGGAACCGATGGTGGTCGTCGGCGACGTACGTCGCGGCCATCCAGGCCGCGAACGCGATGCCTGCGTGACCGGAGGGAAGACCCCCGCGCAGCGGCGTCCCGCTCCGGGTGAGCGCCTTCGTCCCGATGACGACGAGGATGACGAGGACGAGCGCGACGAGCGTGATCTCCGCCGGCGCGTCGCGAACGCGATCGAGGACGCGCGCCGTGCGATGCGCGATCGCGTGCGCGAAGACGAGATAGCCGACGGCGAGCGCCGTGACGGCGGAGATGAGCACCGCGCCCGCCGCGATGTCCTTCGCGAGCTTCGCGTTCGGGTCGAACGACGTCGTCGAGACGTCGATGGCGCCCTCGATGGCGGAGTTCACCATCTCGGCGACGAGCACGAACGCGATCGCCATCAGCAGGAGGATGAGGTCGTCCCGACCGACCCCGAGCGCCGCGGCCGCGCCGAGGACGATGACCGCGATCCCGAAGTGGATGCGCAGGTTCCGCTGCGTCCGGAGGACGTGGATGATCCCCTCGAACGCGTAGTTGAAGCTGTCGAGCAGCGACGGCGCGCGGCCCGGGGCCGGCGGCGGGGACTTCGGCTCGCGTTCGCGCGGAGGAGGAGTCGTCACCGTCACCGGTGCAGCGCCTCCCGCTCCTCCATCGCCTCGCCGTGGTCGTACCCAACGAGGTGCAGCACGGCGTGCACTATCGGAGCGCGCCAGTCGTCCCCGACCACCTCCGGACAGACGACGACGTCGCCGAGCTGGCGCGGCAGCCCGTCCGGAATGTCGTCGAGCCCGTCGACGGGGAACGCGAGCGCGTCGGTTGCCTCGTCGACACCGAGATGCTCGCGCTTCAGCGCCCGGCTCTCGTCCGGCGAGACGAAGGCGAGGCCGACCTCCCCCGCGTCGACGCCCTCCGCCGCGAGCACGCTCCGCACGAGCTCGGCCGCGCCCTCCTCGTCGACGGCGACACCCGAGCGGTTGTCGACTTCGACCTCGATCACCGGCGGCGCGCCGTCCCGGTCTCCTCCGAGTGGCGCTTGTACGCCTCGACGATCCGCTGCACGAGCTTGTGCCGCACGACGTCCTCATGCCCGAAGTGGACGAACGAGATTCCCTCGATCGACTCGAGGATGCTCTGCACCTGGATGAGCCCGGAT
>Ga0187825_10000375_pt1 | contig 10622 bp, 7 predicted proteins | sample NC_wetland_sal_i_11_FD_132421 | JGI IMG/M metagenome (GOLD analysis project Ga0187825, IMG submission 132421) | Wetland sediment microbial communities from Neuse River Estuary, North Carolina, USA - SourceSoil_5 | ecosystem: Environmental > Aquatic > Freshwater > Wetlands > Sediment | place... | reverse complement strand
GTGCATGGGCGTGGCAACCGCGAACAGCATTCTGGTTGTCAGCTTCGCGAAAGAGCAGTTGGAGGAAGGGAAAGATGCAGTGGCAGCCGCATCCCAGGCGGGATTCACGCGTTTCCGCCCGGTGTTGATGACCGCGTTGGCCATGATGATCGGCATGGTTCCGATGGCGTTCGGCTTGGGGGAAGGCGGGGAGCAGAACGCGCCTCTGGGACGTGCCGTGATCGGCGGCCTCCTGCTGGCAACCGTTTCGACGTTGTATTTCGTGCCTGTATTCTTCAGCCTGCTGCACGGGCGAAGACTGGCACGCCAACAGGCCAGTAGCTCGAACATTTGATTTTTTGAGCGTAACATTTGGGAGTCCGGATGCAGGTAGAGCAAGAAAATAGGCAATACACGCCGATGCAAGACGAGAACGGGCAACGCGAACCACAGACGCCGCGCGGCATCAAGCGGCCTTGGCTGATCGCCTTGGTGGCTTTCCTGATCGTCGCGGCCGTGGTCATCTCCGGTATCGTACCGCGAGTACGTGCGCGAGCAACCCTGCGCAACGAAACCAATCAGCTCGCCGTTCCTGCCGTGATCGTGGTGAAGCCAAAGCCTTCGTCGCCGGGACAGGAGGTCATTTTACCGGCCAATGTACAGGCGTATCGCGACGCGCCGATCTACGCGCGGACGAACGGTTATCTGAAGCGCTGGTATTTCGATATCGGCGCGCGCGTGAAGCAAGGGGCTTTGCTCGCGGATATCGATTCTCCAGAAATCGACCAGCAGCTACATCAGGCCCGTGCCGATCTCAACACGTCCGAAGCGAACATGAAGCTCTCCGAGATCACCGCCAACCGGTATCAGGGTCTGCTGAAGACTGATTCCGTGTCGCAGCAGGAAGCTGACAATGCGACTGGCGACTATGCCGCCAAACGAGCCATCGTGCAGTCCTCGCAGGCAAACCTGAGGCGGTTGGAGCAATTGGTTTCGTTCGAGAAGATCTACGCGCCCTTCGATGGCGTGATTACCGCACGCAATACCGATATCGGGCAGCTCATCGATTCCGGCAGCAGCGGCGGCCCGCGCGCCGAGCTCTTTCATATCGTGGACCCCAATCGGCTGCGCGTTTATGTGAATGTTCCTGAAGTCTACTCACGGCTGACGCGGCCGGGCCTGAAAGCGGATCTCATGCTGGCTGAGTATCCAGGACGGCCCTTCGAGGGAACGCTGGTGCGGACCGCGGAGGCGATTGATCAACCGACCCGCACTTTGCTGGTTGAGATTCAAGTGAACAATCCGACTGGCGAGCTGCTCTCTGGCGCCTATGCCGAAATGCATCTCAAGCTGCCGGGGAGTATCTCAAGCTTCACCATCCCGGTGAACACTTTGATCTTTCGATCCGAGGGATTGCGGGTTGCGGTTGTGAACGAAGGCAAGGCCGATCTGGTGCCCATTACGCTGGGGCGCGATTATGGAAGCGAAGTAGAGGTTCTGACGGGGCTCAACGGCGGCGAAAGTCTCATCGTGAATCCGCCGGACTCGATCGTGTCGGGACAGCAGGTCCGACTGGCGCAGAACGCGTCTCCCCAGGGGAGTTCGAAGTGAATCGCTGCGCTGACAGGATAAAGGTGAGCGCTGCGCTCCTGTTTGTGTGCTCGCTTTCCTCGATCGGCTGCAGCGTAGGTCCGCGCTATGCCAAGCCGACTGCGCCGGCTCCTCCGGAGTACAAAGAGCTTCCACAGAATTGGAAAGCGGCGCAGCCCAGTGACCAGGTGGCAAAAGGCAAGTGGTGGGAGGTCTTCCACGACGGGCAACTGAACGCGCTGGAAGAGCGCATCAACGTTTCCAATCAGTCGTTGAAGTCGGCTCAGGCGCAATTTGAGCAGGCGCGGGCGGCGGTGCGCATCAATCGCTCCTTTCAGTATCCAACCGTTACCGGTGGGGTTAACGTTACGGAGTACCGCCTGTCGACCAATCGTCCCAATGGCAGATTGGCTTCCAGCAGCACATACACCGATCTTCAGCTTCCAGTGGATGCGTCATACGAATTGGACGTTTGGGGCCGGGTGCGCAAGACGGTGGAAGCGGCAAGAGCCAATGCTCAAGCGAGTGCTGCCGACCTGGAAAATGTCAGCCTGAGTCTGCATGCTGAACTGGCCAGCGACTACTTCCAGTTGCGTGCGCTGGATACAGAAGAGGACTTGTTGAACTCGACCGTCGCCGCGTATCAGAAGGCGCTCGAATTGACCCAGAATCGCTACAGCGGAGGCGTTGCGTCGCAGGTCGATGTTGCGCAGGCGCAGACGCAACTGGAAACGACGCGCGCGCAGGCCATCGATTTAGGTGTGCAGCGGGCACAGTTCGAGCATGCGATTGCCGTGCTGATTGGGCAGCCTGCATCCAGCTTTGCACTGCCTCCTTTAACCATGACTCTCGCCCCGCCCGTGATTCCTGTTGGAATGCCCTCGGAGCTTTTGGAGCGTCGTCCGGATATTGCCGGCAATGAGCGGCGAATGGCCGCAGCCAATGCGCAAATCGGAATCGCGAGGGCAGCGTACTTCCCAACTATCACCTTGAACGGTTCGGGGGGCTTCGAAGGCACTTCGATCACGACCTGGTTCAATGGCCCAAGCGGCTTCATCACGGCGGGCGCTTCCGCGGTGGAGACGCTGTTCGACGCCGGGCGGCGGCATGCCATCAGCGACCAGGCAAAGGCCGCCTTCAATCAGTCTGCGGCGAACTATCAGCAGTCGGTGCTCGGGGCCTTTCAGGAAGTCGAAGACAGCTTGGCGGCGCTGCGTTTACTGGAAGGGGAAGCGAAGACGCAGGATGCCGCGGTGGCTTCGTCGCAACAGTCGCTGTCGCTTTCGAACAACCGCTACAAGGGCGGGGTCGCTACCTACCTGGAGGTAATCACCGCGCAGAGCATCGCGCTCAGCGATCAGCGTGTGGCCGTCGAGATCGCGGGGCGGCGAATGACCGCAGCCGTTTCCCTCATCAAGGCGCTGGGTGGCGGATGGAATGCGTCCGACCTTCCGATGGTGCAGAAAGAATCTCGTCCTCCGGCAAATAGCGGCCAATAGAAACAAGCTGAGCACTTAGAAGCTGTCTCACAACATGGTTCTGGGAAGGGCACGACTTTAGTCGTGCCGTACAAGCGGTATAAATACTGGGCTTTAGCCCCTGGGGGGAGCCGTTGCTTCCCGCGAAGCCATTTATGAGACTACTTCTTAGCATTTGGCATTCAGCCGATCGAGCCCGGTGCCGATTGCTTCCGCGAATCCGTACTGCCATGTTTAGTTCTGTCGCCGCAATCTAGTCCTATCCTGACGACCTCGCCGCACCTCGTTTGGGGGGCGCGTTACACTTCTTGCTGGAATCCCAGCTAGCGATGAAGACCCGCGTGGAAGTGTGGCGCGACCTGGAGTCACGGGCGTTCGACGTCTGTGTGATTGGTGGCGGAGCCACCGGCGCAGGCTGTGCGCTGGATGCTCAACTCCGAGAGTATAAAACCGTTCTGTTGGAAGCGGCCGATTTTGGCGGCGCAACTTCCAGTGCGTCAACCAAGCTTGCCCACGGCGGCGTTCGTTATCTCGAGCGGGCGGTCAAGAAGTTCGACTGGAAACAGTACGGCGTGGTGCGCGAGGCCTTGCGCGAACGACGCCGCATGCTCAACAACGCTCCCCACCTCGCCCACGCCCAGGAATTCCTCATTCCCTGCTTTGGTAGAGCGGAAGTCTTGTACTACGGGCTGGGAACAAAACTCTACGAATGGATGGCGGGCTCCGACTCGCTGGGCCGCAGCCGTACTCTTTCGCGCAATGGTGTGGTAGCTCGCCTGCCTGACCTCAAAGGTGCCGCGCTGCAAGGGGGTGTCCTCTTCACAGATGGGCAGTTCGACGACGCACGCTTTTGCCTGACCTTGATCAAAACGTTCTGTAACACCGATGGAACCGCGATCAATTACGCGAGGGTGGTTCGATTTGAAAAGACATCGAATGGGAAGATCGCCGCGGCCATTGTGGAAGATGCATCCTCGGGAAAACAGGCTGCCGTACGCGCTCGGGCCTTTGTGAATGCCACCGGCCCCTTCTCGGATTCGGTGCGCGCGATGGCCATTCCAAAAAGTCAGCCGAGGCTGGTTCTGAGCAGGGGTGCGCACATTCTGTTGCCGCTGAAGCACGAGGGTCCGGCTCTGGTCATTCCGAAGACAGAAGATGGTCGGATCATTTTTGCGATTCCATGGATGAACCGGTTGCTGGTTGGGACGACAGAGGAGGCCGTCAGCAGCGGTGAGGAGATCTCGGTCACACGACAAGACGCCGAGTACCTGCTCTCGCATTTGAATCACTATCTCGCCGGCGAATACTCACTGGCCGATATCGTAAGCGCGTTCGCAGGAGTTCGGCCGCTGGTGCGCTCGAAGGTCAGTGGGAGCACGAAGGACCTCGCTCGCGAGCACGACGTTGAAATCGATGAAAGCACCGGGCTGGTGAGCATCCTGGGAGGGAAGTGGACTTCTTATCGCGCCATGGCGGAAGACACGATCGATGTCGTGCAGAACAGGCTCGGTGCACGTGCCCCATGCTCCACGCAGGACCATGGTCTCGCCGGAGCCGAAGGCTATCATCGAAAACTCTGGCAGGCGATGGCAAGCGATGGAGATCTCCCGGAAGCGACGGCCCGGCATCTTGTGAGTAAGTTTGGCAGCGAGGCGTCGGCCGTGTTAAGCCTCGGGCGCAAGCACCCAGAGTGGAGAACTCCCATCGTCGCGGGTTCGCCGGCCATTCAGGCGGAGGTCGTTTATTGTGTTCGCGAAGAGATGGCGGTAAGCGTGGAGGACGTTCTCGCACGGCGGCTGGGACTGCAACTTTATGATTGGGAACTGGCAATGAAGGCTGCACCCATCGTGGCGGAACTTCTTGGTGCGGAGTTGGGTTGGTCCACCGACCAGATCTGGCGTGGATCGCAAGGTTACATAGAAAAACTGGTCCGGCAAAAGAGGCTCTTGCAGGGGGATTCCTCAAAGCATGCCTGAGAAGCCGATCGTGAACAGCAGCCAAGCGAGGAACCGCGCGTGACCAGGTATCTTGGCGCCGTCGATCAGGGTACGACCAGCACGCGCTTCATCATCTTTGAACGGTCCGGGAAAATGGTTGCGTGCGAGCAACACGAACATAAGCAGATCTATCCGCAGCCCGGGTGGGTAGAGCACGATCCCGAGGAGATCTGGCATCGAACGCAGGAAGTGATTGCCCGGGGCATGCAACAGCGCGGTCTCCAGCCAACAGATTTCGCGGCGATCGGCATTACCAACCAGCGAGAGACCACAATTCTATGGGAGCGCGACACGGGACGCGCTGTGCACAACGCGATCGTCTGGCAGGACACCCGCGTCGCCAGTTTAGTCAGCGAATTCGCGAAACACGGCGGGCAGAACCGCTTTCGGGATCGCACGGGCTTGCCTCTGTCGACGTACTTCAGCAGTCTCAAAATCGTGTGGCTGCTCGAGACCCTTCCCGGCCTGCGCCGCCGAGCGGATAACGGCGACGTTCTGTTCGGAACCATCGATACGTTTCTGGTTTGGAAGCTCACCGGCGGGCCCAAGCGCGGCACTCACATCACCGATGTCACCAACGCCAGCCGCACGCAGTTGATGAACCTGCAAACGCTGGATTGGGATCCGGAACTTCTTTCCGCGTTCGGTATTCCGCGGGCCATGCTTCCCGAGATTCGATCCAGCAGCGAACCGTACGGAACTGCGAGCGAGAGCACATTACGGGGAGTGCCGATTGCCGGCATCCTGGGCGATCAGCAGGCGGCGCTGGTGGGGCAAACTTGCCTGAATCCCGGCGAGGCGAAGAATACCTATGGCACGGGGTGCTTTCTGCTCATGAATGTTGGCGGGAAGCCGGTCCCGTCGAAACATGGTTTGCTGACGACGGTCGCCTACCAGATGGGAGAGCAGCCCCCGATTTATGCGCTCGAAGGAAGCGTGGCCATCACCGGGGCACTCGTGCAATGGGTCAGAGACAATCTGGGTCTGATCCAGACAAGTTCTGAAATTGAGCAACTGGCTGCCACGGTTCCCGACAATGGCGGCGTCTATTTTGTCCCGGCGTTCTCGGGCCTCTACGCTCCTTATTGGAAGGACAGTGCGCGTGGTGTGATCACGGGGCTGACTGGCTTCGCAAATAAAGGACATCTGGCGCGAGCGGTGCTGGAAGCCACCGCTTTCCAAACCCGGGATGTTCTGGACGCGATGGAAAAGGATTCCGGAGTGAAGCTGGAATCCCTGCGCGTCGACGGAGGGATGGTCGAGAATAACCTGCTTATGCAGTTACAGGCAGACATCCTCGACAAGCCAGTTGTCCGACCTACCGTACGGGAGACTACGGCGCTGGGTGCTGCCTACGCTGCGGGGCTCGCGACCGGCGTCTACAAAAGCCTCCAGGAATTGCGAGCGAACTGGCTGATGGACCGGACATGGCATCCCACGCTCCCGGCCCAGGAACGCGAGCAGATGTATCGGCAGTGGAAAAAGGCCGTGACGCGTTCATTGGACTGGGCCGAGTGAACGAAGATCCGATTACCACAGGGGGCACGGGTTCCACAGGGAAGTCCTCCGTGTTCCTCTGTGTCCCCCGTGGTGAGCGATGTCTCATGAAGATCCGATTACCACAGGGGGCACAGGGTTTCACAGGGGAAGTCCTCCGTGTTCCTCTGTGTCCCCCGTGGTGAGTGATTCTGGTTAGTGCGTAAACGATATGTTCAGTCCAGTTGTGAACACGAGGTCGTTCTTCTTCTTGCCCGTCGGCGGGTTGGTGACGTAAACGTCGCCAAAGGAATTCTGCCATCCCAGCCACTTGTTGAACTTGGTCACGGTACCGAAGTCGAAGGTGGCCCGATATTCGCCGCCGCTGTCGAAGTCAGGGAAGAAGAATGCGCGCTGCGTGATCACGGTCGACTTCCCGATTTTGTGCAGAAACTCGTCGCCTACCTGGGCGGCGGAGAAACTGTGGATCAGGTGCGGAGCCGGGGCCGGTTGCGTGTAGTCTTCGTGCGTATAGTTGGCGCCGCCGAGGATGTCAAGCGTAGTCGCATCTCGTTTAATCAGGTGGACACCCAGACCTCCGCCAAACACGTAGCGAAGGTTGAGGTCTTGTAAAGCATCGGTGGCGAAGTCGGTATTCACAAAGCCAAATAAGCGGCCGGTGATGTCGCGGTCATAACGGGCACCGCCGCGATTGCTGTTGGCCGTCACGCGAGTGGCCGCCGGAGCGAGCTCGTTGGTCGAGTACACCGAAGCCTCGTGAAGAGTCACCTTGTCGTGCAGTCCTGTGCGGATCCCGTTGAACGCGAGTGCCAGGTTCTTGGTTTCGCTGTTGCCACCGGTCAGCCCGAAGCCCAACGTGATGCCACCCTGCCAGCCTTCCAGCAGTCCGGGACGCTGCTCCTTTTCCCACGCCTTTTGCTCAGACTCGCTGCGCATGACGACAATAGACTCCTTAGCTACTTCTATCTTCTCGCCACTTTTGGCGGAGACCTCGATCTTGCCATCCGTGCTGGCGACAGGTCCGACGACGGCCTTGCCATCTTTTAGACCGACGTGCAGCGGTTGCTCGGACTTGATTTCCTGCACCGCCGGCCATTTCACGGTTACTTCGCCGGCAAACTCAGTCTTGATCACCAAGGACTTGTGGTCGGACTTTTCAATTGTGCCGGTGAGGCGGTCGCCATTCTTCAACACGATCTGGTCGGCGAATAACGAAGACGCGAAAAGGACGAATACCATGGGCAACACAAATCGGGAACCGCACACAGAAACACCTCCGCGAACAGAAATAGGAACCGGTGTCACCTGGATCAAGCAATCGCAGATTTTGAGTTTCGACGCCCGGGATACTCAGGCGAGATGTGGAAAATAAAGGATGATTCGTCGCATGTGCGGCGAATGCCTACCGAACCGTTCTGATGTGAGAGTTTTCCTGCGCGAGGAACGATCGCGCCCCAGTCGACCGATACGGGGCAGGTTAGCTCTTAACTTCAGGGTTAGAGCTCTTCGAAGCCTCGGTCGGCGGCTCCTTCATGCCCTCTTTCAGGGAGCGAATGCCTTCGCCCAGTCCCTTGCCCAGCTCGGGCAGCTTCTTGGGACCAAAAACAAGAAGGGCAATAAAGAAAATGACCAGCAGGTGCATGGGTTGGAACAGACCTTCTAGCATTACAAACCTCCGGGGGGTGCGGCTTCCGACATCAAAGTTACTGAATTGGAACCAGTTCCGTCAACGTGCGAGATCACAAGGGATTCTAGCCTATATCACAGCTTCGCCGCGATTTTTCGGGTTACTTCGGGCCGAACAGGGGCTTTCCAGCCGGACAATCTTACCCCCCGATTACCTCCGTGACCTACCTTGGATTACGAACGCGGGCTATGGTTCGAAAAGCCCGTGGCGCAACCACCCTCCCTTTGCGCAAAAGGAGTTGCCGTGAATTGCCCCAGAACGTCCCTGCGGATTGCCTTGGTCCTGCTGCTGTTGACGCCTGCTTTTGCCGAGGTTGCCAGGTCTCAGCCGGTGGATCGCTGCCAGCTGACCACTTGGATTGCCGGGCGAATTTCGGAGCCGCGGATCGGGCGTCTTTTAAAGGAGCGCGGGGTCAACTTTGTTTTGACGCCTGCGGCTGAGAAGCAGCTTCGCGGGATTGGGGCCGACCTGGATCTGCTTCGCTCCGTCCGGGCCGCTCGGTTGGTTCGGGGAAGTGGGGCGAAGGAATGCCCGGCAGAGCTTTTTAGGGCTGCGGACCTGCTGCACAAAGAGACATACGACACGGCACAGACTTTAGTGACTGCATTGGCTCAGTCCCAAGCCGCAAACGCCGACCTTCATTTCCTCGTGGGAGAAACGTTGCTGCTGCAGGAGCAGTGGGACGCGGCTCTCGACGAGTTTGCGGAATCCGCTCGCCTGCAACCGGGGTTTCCTGAGACTCACGACCGCATGGCCTACATTTTCTACCGGTCGGATGATGCCGAGAATTCGATTGCGGAAGCCCGAACTGCGTTGAGCATGGACCCGTCGAACGCCGAGGCGTATCGCTACCTGGGACTGGGCCTGTATGCGACCGGGAAGAGCTACGCGGCATTGCATGCGTTCGAAGAATCGTTGACCCGAGAGCCCGAAAATGCGGACGTGTACTACGACATCGGCATCGCCCACCGGGATCTGGCCGATCTGCACGGGGCCATGCTGGCCTACAAGCACGCGCTGCGCCTGCGGCCGAACTTCTGGGAAGCGCACTCGAACCTGGGCGTCGTGCTGCATGATCTGGGCCGGCTGGACGAGGCAGTCGTCGAATATCGGGAGGCCAAGCGGCTCGCTCCGGACGAGGCTTCCATTCGCAACAACCTCGCCAACACTTACTGCGACAAGCAGCAGTACGATGCGGCCATCGCCGAGTTTCGGGACCTGTACAAGGTGGATGCGGGCTGGGACCGGGGCCACGCCTGCCTGGCGCAAGCCTACATGGCGAAGAAAGAATATCCAGCCGCGGTTTCTGAACTACGGAAATCGGTGCTGCTCAATCCCACCGGGGCCTCGGAACACCGCGTTCTCGGCCAGGCGCTGCTGCTGACCAATCAGCCCGAAGAAGCTCTGCAGGAATTGAAGATGGCGGTCTATCTCGCGCCCGATTCCGCTGTCACGCATCATTACCTGGGGACTGCCCTTTTTGAGACGCAAGCCTTCGAGGAAGCCGAGAAGGAATTCCGCGAGGCGGTGCGGCTGGAGCCGACGGCCCAAAATCATTACTCGCTGGCCGCGTGCCTGATGGCGATCGGTCACAACGATGAGGCACTGGCGGAGTTGGAGAACGCTGCGCGACTTGATCCGAGCCAACCGATGTACCGCGCGCGCGCCGAAGAATTGTTGAAGGCGATGGCCCCCAACGCCAGCCACTAAAGGCGTCAGGCTCACTCACCAACTTAGTGTGGCACCACCGAGTCGTCCCTACCCCTGTACTAGTGGACGTTTCCCGAGTGGACTCCCGTTCGTCGGTATTTCGCGCCTGCGCTCCTAGAATGCCGTTATACAGCAATCTGCAAACCAGAGGGCTCCATGAATTCCATGCGTCCGTTTGTATCTACTGGTGGCGGCGCCGCCGCAGGAACCGCTCTTGCTCCCGTCCAGAACCCACAGGTTCCGCCCGCACGCGTGCCGGTCGCCAAAGTAAGTGAACCTCCAAAGTCGAGCACAGGATACGGTCTGCCTTGCGCCAAATGCCGGCAGTACTATCCCGCGAGTCTAAGTGCTTGCCCGGTCTGCAAGACGGCTCAACGTGTTTCTCCTGTCGATCTGATTCCGAGCCATCCTCCCGCGGTGTCGACGGATCCGGCGAAAATCAAGGACGAGCAGAGGGAACGCATCCTTCGGGAATTCAAAGCGCAGATGTACGCCAACCACTCCCAGATCGCGCCCACAACTCAAAATGCTTGTGCCCACGCCAACGGACCTGGGAAGCATGAAGCGGCCACTGTCTGCAAGGCTTGCTACACGCGCCTGCAGGAGCGCGTGGATGTTCTGGAAGCGGCGTTGCTGATCGATCCGAAAGAAGCGGCGCAGATCGTGTATAGCGCAGTTTGGGCG
>Ga0187825_10000373_pt1 | contig 10637 bp, 8 predicted proteins | sample NC_wetland_sal_i_11_FD_132421 | JGI IMG/M metagenome (GOLD analysis project Ga0187825, IMG submission 132421) | Wetland sediment microbial communities from Neuse River Estuary, North Carolina, USA - SourceSoil_5 | ecosystem: Environmental > Aquatic > Freshwater > Wetlands > Sediment | place... | reverse complement strand
GGTGGCGAGACGGAAGAGATCGTCACACTCTTGGCAACGATGAAGCGGCTGGGCCTGCCGCTGGTGACACTCACCGGAAACACACGCTCGACCTTGGCGCAAGGAAGCGATGTGGTCCTGGACACGAGCGTGCGCGAAGAGGCTTGTTCGCTCAACTTGGCGCCGACGGCGTCCACGACTGCCGCGATGGCTTTGGGCGACGCGCTGGCGATCGCGTTGCTCGAGCGGCGCGGCTTCAACCATGACGATTTCGCGGCGCTCCATCCTGGCGGACGTCTCGGGAAGAAGTTGCTGCGCGTCCGTGAACTGATGCATGCGGGCGAGGCGCTCCCGAGTGTGCAGCCCAGCGCGAAAATGCCGGACGTAATTTACGAAATGAGCCGCAAAGGTCTGGGAATGACCACGGTGGTGGATGCGGGCGGCATGCTCGCCGGCATTATCACCGACGGCGATTTACGGCGCCTTATGCAGCAGCGGCCCGGTGTGGTGCTCGAACTCGCCGCCGCCGAATGCATGTCCACTCATCCGGTAACCATTGCTTCGGACGAATTTGCCAGCGCCGCGCTGCGGCTGATGGAGCAGCGCAAGATTACCTCCGTGGTCGTGCTCGATGGCGCTCGGCGCGTGGCGGGTGTGGTGCACCTGCACGATTTGTGGACGCTGGAGCTTTTCTGAGGCACACGTCGCAATACACCGAGTGGGCAGAAGCACCCGGTGGGAGCGTAAAGACAAAAGCAGATCCCTCGTCGTTTGCCCGTATGAAGACATACGGGCGAACTTCCTCGGGATGACACCTTGCGGACCTGGACGCGCGGCGAACGTGCTCGGCATGACATCTCTTGGATTTGGGAGATGGAGGAGAGGCTCTTGGCTCGTGGCATTCGCACCAAATCAAATGCGTTTCCGGCTTCAGTGGTGGCGCGGGCGCGCAAAATCCGCGTTTTGCTGATGGATGTGGACGGAGTGCTTACCGCAGGTCACGTGTTCTTTATGCCGCTTGGCGATGGCACGACCGCGGAGATGAAGGCATTTCACTCCCAGGATGGAGCCGGGCTGAAACTGGCGCGCGAGGCCGGATTGCGGACGGGAGTCATCTCCGGCCGCCAATCGCCTGCAATGACGCGGCGTGCAGAAGAGACTGGAATGGAGTTTGTCTTTCAGGGCCGCGCCGAGAAGCTGCCGGCATACGAAGAGATCCTGCGTACAGCGGGCGTGGGCGATTCGGAAGTCGCTTACATCGGCGACGACCTTCCCGACTTGCCGGTCTTGCAGCGAGTAGGCCTGGCGATTGCGGTGGCCAACGCGGTGGAGGAAGTGCGCGGCGCCGTTCACCACGTGACGCGGCGAAGCGGGGGCGAGGCCGGAGTACGCGAGGCTATCGAAGGCATTCTGAAGGCGCAGGGTAAGTGGCGCATCGTCGCGAAAAGGGCGCGCGCGTAAGGACCCCAACAGCAAAAAGGCTTCCGATTCTCGGCCGTTCACCTTGAACCTGGGCTCGACGCTTCAACCGCATTCGTGGCCCTGACCTAAGCCCAATAAAATGCTAATGTTTTTATTCGGACTTCTTAATGGTATAAATACGTGTTCGATTTTGAGTGGGTGGGGAGAATCTGTGTGCTCGGCGACGTTTCGCTCGCCGAGTCATGTCACAAATGTGTAGAAGCTGCCGCATTAGCTCAGCAGCTCGGAACCAAGTGCTGAAGACCCGCCATTTCTCCTTAACAGGTTCATGAAGAGCGATCCGGTTTTCTCGTCACGTCAAAAGCCAACATCCGGTGCACCTCGCGTGCTCGTGGCCACTACGGCCATGCTTGCTTTCATCTCGTTCTGGCGTGCGGCGGCCATCGTACTCAATGACATGGGCTCCTCCGCCTTTTATGCCGGAGCCATCGCGGAACACTTCGTCGGAAAGGCGGGGCCATGGTTCATCCTGATGATCATGTGCCTGGCCTATGCCGTCCGATCCGTCTACATCGAGAGCTGCAGCATGTTCGTGCGCGGCGGCGTCTACCGCGTGGTCAAAGAGGCCATGGGATCGACGCTGGCGAAGTTTTCTGTGTCGGCGCTGATGTTCGACTACATCCTGACGGGGCCCATCAGTGGCGTATCAGCGGGCCTCTATCTGGTGGGACTTCTAAACGAACTCCTGCACTACGCGCACTACCAGTTTGTTCTGCCGGTGAACGCGACAGCGGCGGTTTTTGCGATTGTAGTGACGGTTTATTTCTGGTGGGAAAACGTCAAAGGCATTCCGGAATCGAGCGAAAAAGCGCTACGCATTATGTACGTGACTACCGTGATGGTGGTCATCATGCTCGTGTGGTGCGGCTATACGCTGTGGACCAAGGGCGCGCATCTGCCGCCTCTGCCTTCGTTGCGGAATCTCACTTTTTCGACAGACGCACTGGGATGGCTGAAAAATACTCGCCTGCCTTACACAGTCGGCTTGATTGGAATCCTGATTGGGTTGGGGCATTCGGTTCTGGCCATGAGCGGCGAGGAGACGATGGCCCAAGTCTATCGGGAAATCGAGCACCCCAAGCTGCGCAATCTGGAAAAGGCTGGCTTTATCATTTTTCTTTACAGCCTGATCTTCACGGCCGGCGTGGCTTTTTTCGCGGTGATGATTATTCCGGACGCCGTTCGCGGCCAGTTCAACGATAACCCTATCGGCGGCTTGGCCATGTATATGACAGGGCCGGTGCTTGTGCGGCTCGCCTTCCGGGCATTTGTTGTGATTGTGGGCGTTTTAATGCTCGCGGGCGCGGTAAATACGGCGATCGTAGGTTCGAACGGAGTACTGAACCGCGTATCGGAAGATGGCATTCTACCGGACTGGTTTCGGCAGCCGCATCGCCGCTTCGGGACTTCCTACCGCATTTTGAATTTAGTCGTTGGCTTGCAGCTCCTCACGATCATCCTGAGCGGCGGGAACATCTTTATCCTGGGTGAGGCCTACGCGTTTGGCGTGATGTGGAGCTTTGCCATGAAGGGCCTAGCGGTGTTGGTGCTGCGCTATAAGGAGCCGGGCCAGCGCGAATTTCGCGTTCCTCTGAACCTGAAGATTGCGGGCCTCGAGATTCCGCTAGGTCTGGGTCTGATCACCCTGGTACTCGTGGCGCTCTGCGTGGTCAATCTTTTCACCAAACAGGTGGCAACGATCTCCGGTGTCGCGTTTACGATCGCGTTCTTTACCGTATTCGAAATCTCGGAAAAGATTACCAAAAAACGCGGGGCAGCCCACGCGGAGCTCGACCAATTCAATCTGCAACCGGGCGGCGACCTAAGCCCGGATGCGGTGGGCGTGCGGCCAGGAAACATACTGGTAATGGTACGCAATTACAACACGCTCTACCATCTGGGCGCGATCCTGCGAAGAACAGACACGCAAAAGCAAGACATCGCCGTGCTGCATCTACGGCTCTTGGAACGCGCTGCTTCCGGCGAGCACGAACTCGAAGCCGAGCAGCTATTCAGCCGCGAAGAACAGATTCTATTTACCCGGTGTCTGAATCTCGCAGAGAAGATGGGAAAGACGGTGCGGCTGGCCGTGGCTCCGGCCACGGAAAAATGGGACGGCATTCTGCGGGCGGCGCAAAGCATGAAATCGTCGGCCGTGATTCTGGGGCTTTCGCCGCGGCGAAGCCTGGCCGAGGAGGCCCGAATCGCAGGCCTGGCTTGGGAGGCGTTGCCGCCGCCGAAGCCGCAACTGACGCTCGAAATTCATTCTCCCGGCGGCCAGGAACATGTCTTTTATCTGGGGCCGCATTCTCCCCATCTGACTCCCAAAGAAATCGACCTGCTGCATCGTCTTTGGCTCGAATTCAGCAATGACGTCGCACCTGAGGAATTGCACCATCGCGACGTAGTGCACTTTGCTCTAAACGAGCTGGCGCGAGAGACGCATAATTCGGGCAGGGAAGAGGTGCTCGAGCGACTGCGCCAACACCTGCGCGAGATTCGAGATCAAAGGGCCAGCGCCAGTGTGGATAAGATTTGATTAAAGCGCCGCTGCGCCGGAATTAATTCCTCGCTCCATCTCCTACAGTTAGCAAATACCTCAAAATACGGCCTTTGGATTCTCAGGGAACGCATTGCGCAGTATTTCGTTCGCCTGCGAAAAGGCTGATCCTCTTTCGAACGTGCGAGCTTCGCTGTTCACAGCTGCCAAGGAGCTGGAAGATGGCAAAAAAACAAGAAACGGTACTTACCGAAGTTGCCGGGAAGATCGGCTCGGCAATTGGCGTTCTTGCGGCCGAGGCCGCCAAGGTGGTTCGGCCCCTGACCTCGAAGCGGGCGAAGCGATCACAAGCTCATTCGCCGACCCGCAGGAAGAGAACCGCAGCAGCGGCCCGTCGAGTCATGCGGACTCGAGGCAATCGAAAGCGTACACGGCGCAGTATGTAGTGGTTAGATCCGGGCGGCTGGGCCGTCGATTAAGAGAACCTGTAAATAAGTTGCGGAGGTCCGTGCGATGAAATCGGGCGCAATTCTAGGCATCATTCTTATCATTTTGGGGATTTTTGCGTTTGCGTATCAGGGCATCACTTTTACTACAAGGAAGAAAGTGGCGGACATCGGCCCTATCCATGCAACGAAGGACGAGAAGCATACGCTTCCATTAACGCCGGTTGTCGGGGGCTTGCTGTTGATAGGCGGCGTCATACTCGTTTTGTCCGGCTCTCGATCCGCACATTAACCGCGAGCCTAAAACTGCAGGCCTAAACACTGCGGTCAGGCTCATACGTGCTGCAGCGCCTTCATGCCTGCGCCGTTTCCGGTGCTGATGCAGCCGGGCACAGCAGTGAATGCAAAATGACTAGCGTGAGTCCGCCCGAAATGACCGGCTGTTGCACGAGCAGTTTCGCCATGAGCGGCATAGTCTGAAGGACCTCCGGCGAAACAAATAGGCCGCCCAAACCCACCAGAACAGCAAGACCTGCGGCCGCGAACTGCCGGTCGTCCCACTCTACTTTCGACAACATTTGCACCCCGTGCATGAAGACAACGCCGAAGAGAAGTGTCGCGGCGGCAGATACCACCGGTTGAGGCACCAGAACCAGCAACATATCGAACTTAATGCAGCCACCCAGTACGATCAAGATTATGCCGGCAGCGAGCGTGGCATAACGCGAACCGACGCGGGTGGTGCGCAGCATTCCCATATTGTCGGGATACACGATGGTGCTGAAGCCGCCGACAATCCCCGCGAGCACGGATCCGATGGCCACGGCAAAGATGCCCTGGGACATGCGCTCGGCGGTGAGCTTTTCGTTGCCCCAGTGCCCGACCATCTCATACATCGCCATTGAACCCATGCCTGCCGGAATCAACACCAACAGGAAGACGGTCACCAACTCGGGCCGCACGGAAAAGCCAAACGGGAACCATTGGGGAGCCACGAGTATCGGCGCGGTGGCGACCGAACGGAACGAGATGGTCCGCAGCATTGCGTAGCAAACTGTGCCGCTCGCAAGCCCAATCAAAATCGCACCGCGACGCAGATATGTTCCGCCCCAGACTGTGGCACCGACCAGAACGGCGACGGCAACCCCTCCGCTGAGGATGTTGACCAGCGGGAAACCCGGACTCGACGGAGCGCCGATCCAGTTCGGCAGCGCGACGTTGGCTACCTGAATGATCGTGAGCATAACAATGATTCCGGATATCAGTGGCGCGCGCAGAAAACGCGCGAACAGGCCGATGAAGCTCAATCGGCGGATGGGTACGCTCAAGAGGCACCAGATCAGCGAAGCAACAAAGAAGGATCCGTAGGCGGCGCCGAGTCCTCCGCTTTGCATGTGGCCGACTGCAAGCAGGGCAGCAAAGTTTCCGGCATAAGTTCCCTGCACGACTGGAAGCCGGAGCAACCAGACAGATTGCAACACGGTGATCAGGCCGCAAACGATGAAGGTCATTCCGTAGAGATAAGCAATACGCTCCTCCGGCAGGTTGAACGACCGTCCCAGCAGGCCCGGAAAAACGAACATTCCGGTCATGCCGAAGACGTGCTGCAGCCCGAGCATCAGCAGTTGACTCAAGGGCAGCCGGTCATTGACGCCGACGTCAAACGCGCGACCGTTCGCAATTTCGGACGCAGACATATATGCCTATTTCAAATGAGAATCAGCAAGGGGATTATAAAGGACGACTCGCCAGATGCTGATCGGTTCTGATGATTGAGGCGGAGTGGTGTCAGAGCCGAGGCCGGCTTGCGTTCTAGCTCGGCGCAACGGGACGTTCGCGTTGCGTTTTGTTTTGGTTTAAATGCTCTTTGAGGCGCTGAGCGACATCCTGTTCCTTCCCTTGCTCCAGCTCCTGCTTGACCTCATTGAGCGCGAAATGCACTACATCGTGATGGTGCAGTTCCTCGGGCCTGACGAGATCACCTAGCCGCAGCCAGAGCTGATGCACCAAATTCACCTCGTTGCGAGTTAGGTTGGGGGCGTGCGGACCCAACAGAAAAAACTCGTGCTCGCCTTGCGGCGTAAAGATTTCAAGATTAAAGGGAGGCCTGGGATCGGGCAGGGCTTCCCAGGCGAGTCCGAATTGGCGGGCCTGTTCCGCAAGCCCCATCTTCGTCGAACGGCCGAGGACTATGGTGGACGATTGCAGATTGACGGCGGCTCTGAGGATGCCATCCCATAAGTCGTTGGCGGCTACGACGGCGAGGCGAACCGGCTTGCCGCGCTGTTCGGCCATGGCCAGAGCCTTCGTGAAGAGATACTGCTCGATGCTCCCGAACAACTGGTCGGTTTCAAATTCCATTTCGCTGGAGCCGGTACGTTGCAAGACTTGGACGTGCAGCACCACGATGTCACGCCTCTCGGTCTTAACTCGGTCAAGCACCGCGCCGAGATGATACAAAGCGTGGAAATTGCTCACCGGAACCAGGACGTTGCTGGGCCGAACACCCAAAGTCGCAGTGCTCAATTCCGTACGCGAGGCGACGTTAAATTGGTCGAGTTCCGCACCGCCTTTGGCGTCGCGTCTCTTGGTGATTCCCTCGGCAACGGTGAAGGTAGCGAAGAACGCCGCAGTAAATATGATTCCGGAGATGGTGGCGATTTGCTTGGTGAAAAGATTGATTGTGCATAAGCCAAGCAGCGTCAGGGTAATGAGCGTCAGACCGATGGGAATTTCCGTATCTCCGATTTTCAAATTCAGAGGGACGCGAAATTCGCGGAATCCGGGCTGCTTATAGCGGAGCGCCAGCACTGCGGCGCTATTCATGAGGAAGCTCCACATCACGCCGAAAGCATAAGCTTCGCCCAGCAGGAAGATATTTCCGCGGCTTAGGATAATGGTGGCGATCTGCAGCCCAACAACGAGATTGATGACGCGGTACGACGTGCCAAAACGCCGATGCGGCTGCCGGAACCACTGCGGGAGAATGCCGTCTTCTGCAACCCGGTTGAGCACGCCATTCGACCCGACAATGGCAGTGTTCACGGCTCCGGCAAGCATCAGCACGCCCACCAGCACCACGAAGGCCTGGAAGACCAGGCGCAGGGTATAAGGTCCCACGAAATTCATGGCCAGCCCGCTGATCAGGTTGCCAAAATATTGAGGCCGGTCCATATCCGGAATGATCATCACGGCAAAGAAGGAGACTCCGGCGGTGAAGACGAGACTATAGGCGAAAATGATGAAACCGACTTTTTTCAGGTTGGGTATTTTGGGATGTTCGAGTTCGCGATAAACCTGAGCAAGAGTTTCCTCACCGCTCATGGCCAGCACGGAATGGCCTAATCCGATGAAAATGCCGACAAGACCGATGGTGTATGCCCAATTGGTGTGACGCAGCCAGCCCAGGGCTTGATCAGAGAAATGCATGTTGGATGGCTCGGGCCAGGGTGGAAGATGTGCGCCTCGCATCCAGAGCGTATAGCCACACCAGGCGAGCATCAGCACCACCATTACAGTGGTGACGTACATAATGCGCAACGCCTTCCCGCTGGATTCGGGAATGCCTTTGACGTTCTCCCACCAAAAATAGATCGTCACGGCGATGGCAAAAAGCGCCGCCGTCAGATTGCCTGGCAAGACAACGTTCATGTGCGCGTAACGGAAGACGTCGTTCAGGAACCCGGTAAGGTACTGGCCGGCCGAGACGCCGCTGATTGGGCCGGTCAAAATGTAATCAAACATCAGGGCGGAGACGGAGATTTTGGCGAGGCGGCTGCCCATGGCCTCCTTGACCACGCGGTAGACGCCGCCGCGCACGAACATGCTGCAGCTCTCCATGTACAGAGCGCGAACGGCGTAGGCGAAGAGCATGATGGCCAAGATGAACCAGGGAGCTGTCTTGCCGAAGGCTTCTTCGGCGATCGCGCCAGCGTAGAAGGCCGAAGAACCCATATCATTAAGCACGATTGCGGCGGCCCGCCAGAAAGAGATAAAGCTGAGCATGGCCGTTGTAGCCACGAGAACTCTGGCAACCGGCCGAGCGGTGCCAGAGGTTTTGGTCAGAAGGGGATCGATGCCCATAAGGGTACGCGAAGGACCTTTCTTTTGCGCGTTGTAATAAGCGGAAATGATGGATGCTTAGACATGGTTTGAGACCAAGACGGGGTTGGGCGCCGACCCCGGCTCCCACCAAACGACAGAAGTAAGCTCTCGTGCATTCTCACATTGACCACACTGGACCTCGATCAAAACGCAGAAGTCGCGGCGCTTACCAAAGCTATCGAACCGCTTGTGCAGCTCCTTCCAGTTCTTCGTCAGATGATGGACAGCGGCAAGGCTGCCCCATTCGGTAAGACCGGCACAAATGACGTGAGGGCGATTGGACTCCTGGCGGTTGGTGAGCCTCAATACAATGGCTTTGTCATAGGTTACGCCCCAGCGGTTTTCGACCGAATGAACTTGTCCAGCCAACTTGAATGCTCGCCGTCCGTCGGGCATGAATAAGAACTGGCACAGACTGCTGCCCGACCAGGCCTCCACGTCAAAGCTTTTGAAGTTCAAGTCGGGAGTGCCATAACAGATCAAGATGGCGTCTCGTTTGAGGTTTGGTTCCGTATCCGTTGCAATGCGAAGCTCTTTGCCGGAATGGCGAAGGAACAATGCGGCAAGCATGGCGGCCGCTTGCGGGCAGAAACTGCCACGAACGATTTCAGTCCCGAAGAATGCGTCGGGCTTATCGGGCGGCTCGGCATTCCTGAAGTTATTTCGCAGCCGGACATTCTCATAGCTATCAATTACGAAATAGGCGTCGGCAGAGAGGATTGAGTCTCCCCAAAAATGGCGAAAGCTGAATCGGTCGCAGGTTTCCGGAATGACATTTGCCGCTTGTCTGGCGAAATCCGAAAGAACCAAAAAAGGAGGCAGTAGCTGGGCTTTGACGAACCTGGCCAGAGTTGTGCTTAGCGTCAGCATTAATGAGGAACCTTCCCCAAACACACAGAAAGCGCTGCGGCAAGTTCGGCCCATGCCGATCTGCCGCTTAAACAAACGACAGCACCGCCGAAGCCAGCAGCCGAGGCTGACATAGCCGGCTCTTCGTCGAGCTAGCGAGTAATTAATTTGGACACAGCATCGTGCCCGAGATATTCAGCAGAAAAAGAACCAAACAAGGGCCCTCGTTTCGGCGTCGAAAAGAGGGGAAGCAGAGCGACCTCAACAGCGAGTCGGTCCGATGGGCAGTTTGCAGATTTTCAGATGCATAGTCAAGTCGGGGGGATGGCGGCGCTCTCCTCAGTCCGAACCCCGCTTCAGTTCATGATTCAGAATGATCGATTCGGCAATCTCCTTCATGGACTTGCGCCTTTGCTGGCTTTCGCGTTGCAGGGTTCGGTAGGCATCTTCCTCGCTGATCTTCAGTTTGCTCTGCAAGATGCCTTTGGCACGCTCGATCACTTTACGGCTTTCGAGCTGGCCCGAAAGGGCGGATTTCTCGCTCTCGAGCAGCAGCCGCTGGCGCTCTTTTTCCTGCAATTCGGTTAGTGACTTCTGGAGTTCGGAGGTTCGTTCCGCGACGCGAAGTTCGAGTTCATTGCGTGCTTGCCTAAGCTCCTCCTCGGTTTTTCGCTTGGAAGCGCTCACCCAACTTGCCGCCACCGCGCAAAGGATAAACGCGACGAAGTACGCGACGTCCGTCGGTTGGACTGTGAACGTATAGTATGGGGGTAGGAAGAAATAATCGGCGAGGAGAGTGGAAACGAGAACGGCCAAAAATCCCGCTGCCGTCCCGCCAAACCAGGCACTGGCCATAACAGCAGCAAAAAATAGAAAAAGGAAAGGGTACGAAAAAAACTGCTGCAGAAGCAGCGTGCAAATAAATGCAGCCGCTACAAAAAGCAAACTGATGCCATAGCGGCGAATCAAATACTATCTCCAACCCGCCATAACCCTAAATCTTACCGGTCTCGTCCGACTTATGACGTCAAACTGCTCTTCTGCAAGCGTCAGACCCTAGCAAGACAGAAACTTCGGTGTCAATTGCGGCCACAAATTCCTGTCTTGATGCTCAGAATCTTGTTTCGAAGCTGTGGCGGCGTGCCTTTAGGATACTTGCGGCGCCGAAGCTACTTAGGCTTACTCCCATCACCTGCCGGGCCAGTCTGATTGCCAAAATATTTATTCCAATGCTCCTGATCCGAGGGGGAACATTCCATCTCCTGAATCTCGAAATT
>Ga0187825_10000372_pt1 | contig 10664 bp, 7 predicted proteins | sample NC_wetland_sal_i_11_FD_132421 | JGI IMG/M metagenome (GOLD analysis project Ga0187825, IMG submission 132421) | Wetland sediment microbial communities from Neuse River Estuary, North Carolina, USA - SourceSoil_5 | ecosystem: Environmental > Aquatic > Freshwater > Wetlands > Sediment | place... | reverse complement strand
CCCAAACCGCCGCCGCCGTAGCCGCCAAGAAACAGACCTGGCTTGTCCCAGGTCCATAGCCGGCTCGGCCAGCCGCGAAAAGCGCCGGCGACCAGCAGCCAGTCTTCCTTTTTTAGCGCTTCCCAAATTTCCCAGGCCAGGCGCGGCGGCGCGATGGGCCGTTCGTCCCAGCGCTTTTTGAGATCGGCCTGCCAGCGCGCGTGCACTTCCTCGTGCTGCGCCGCCATCGCCTTGCGCCGGTCTTCGACCACGCTCTTCGAGAACTTTCCCTGCTTCTTGATCTCTTCAGCGAGAGCCGGGAGAAAAACTCGGGTGTTGGCGACGATCGGCAAATCCACCGGCGCCAGTTCTTGAAAGTCGCTGGTCCAGCTTCGCACCACGATATCTTTGAGCGTGACGTTAATTACTTTACACCCAGGTTGGGTCGCCGGCACGTTGGCGTGTGTGTTGGGATCCGAGCGCACCAGCGCGCCGTAGAGGTCGGTCATGTCGAGTCCCAGGATAACATCCGCATTGGCGATGAGCTCGCGATTTCTACCCGTGAGGTTCAAAGAGTGAGTGTTCGGAAAATTCAAGCGCGCGCCGAAATCGATCACCGGGATCGACAAGAGATCGGCGAGCGCCACCAGACTCATCACCGCGTCGTTGTTCCTCCCCACGTAGTCGGCGAGGATCACCGGGTTCTGCGCCGACGCCAGTAACTGCGCCGCTTCCTTGATCGCGTCGTAGTCCGCTTGCAGCGGCGCCGGCGGGCGAAAGCGCTTCGGATCAGGCAGCGGGATCTCCTTTTCGATCGCGGCTTCCTGATCGCTCACGTCGAAACAGAGATAGACCGGCCCGCCGGGATCGCTCATGGCGATGCGATAGCCGCGCATGATCGAGGAGGGAAACGCCTCAACGCCCACCGGCTGGTCATCCCATTTGACGAAGTCGCGCACCAGATTGCCTTGCACTTGCGCCGTGTGGATCCAGTCGATCCAGGGCCGCCGCTTGCTCGAATTCATCGGCCCGGTGCCGCCCATGACCATCACCGGCGTGTGGTCGCACCAGGCGTTGTATATCGCCATCGAGGCATGCTGCAGGCCGACGACGTTGTGCACGATCGCCGGCATGATTTTGCCGGTCGCCTTGGCGTAGCCATGGGCCACGGCCACGGCGATCTCTTCGTGGCAGCAAAGAACCATTTCCGGGTTCGGCTTGTGGCCGCTTTCGTAGTTGACCAAGGAATCGTGAATGCCGCGGAAACTCGAACCGGGATTGAGCGCGACGTATTCAATACCGAGAACTTTGAGCAGATCGACGACCAGATCGGAACCATAACGTGCCGGCATAAAACCTCCATTGGTTAGGGACGTTAATGTAGATGAGTTGGAATGAAGATACGAGGAGTTTTTTTCCCGCAAAGGCGCAAAGAAAGTAATTTCAAATTCTCCGAACTTGGCGAGCTCAGCGTCTTCGCGCGAGTCGTCCTGATTCTATTTTCTTGCAAAAAAAGGGCGCGCTGTCAGACGAGAAGGAGTCTGACAGCGCGCCACTGGGTCACAAATGCAAGCTACCGCTCCTATTGAACCGGATGCGGAATGTCGATGTCGTAAAGCTTTTTGACGTTGGTGTAAACCAGTTTCTTGCGAATATCCGATGGCAAGTGGCCGAGGTCGCGATCGATGAATTTCTTCGATTCCGGCCAGGTCGAATTGCCATGCGGGTAGTCGTTGGACCACATGCAGTTGTCCTGTCCCCACCACTCGAAATTGTGGCCCGCCACCGTGTCGCGAAAGAAGGTTCCAAAAATCTGTTTATTGAAATACTCGCTCGGGTTTTTGCTGAACGGCGGCGGATTCACCTTCTTAAAACGGTTGTAGTAATAGTCCCATTGCTGCATCATGAACGGCATCCAGCCGATCTCGTTTTCCACGCTGACGAAGCGGAGCTTGGGATAGCGCTCCAGCACGCCGTAAAAAATCAGCTCGAAGAAGGCGTCGATGATCTCTTTGAGCTTGAGATTCACGCTGCCGCGATAGGCCTCCACGCCGGTCCGTTTGTTCCCGAACACCGACTCCTTGTGATAGCCGTGGCCGGTAAGAATATGCAGGTGCACGGGCAAATCCAGATCCTGCGACGCCGCCCAGAATTTATTGTAGTGATCCGAGTGAAACGGCAGGTCCGGATGGGGCGCCTGCCAGATGATCGAGCCCTTCATGCCGGCCTTGGCGCAGCGCTCCAACTCCGTCACCGCCTGGTCGATATCGTAAACCGAAATCGCGGCGATGCCGATCAGGCGCTTCGGCGAGGTTTTGCAGTAATCGATCAGCCAGTCGTTGTAGGCGCGAAAGCTCACTTCCTGCAGCTTGGCGTCGTCCATCGCAAAGTGCGGCAAGAGATAAGTCGGATAGAGCACCTCGGCGCTCAGGCCGTCCGTTTCCATTTCTTTGATGCGGTGTGTCGGGTCCGAACCGCCCGGATGGGTTTGGAAGCTGCTGCCGACTTCCAATTTCGGGAAACGCGGCACTTTGTCCTTGAATGTCTGCGGCGCCCGCTCGGCGAGAATTTCCGACGGCTCCATCACGTGGGAATCCGAAGAAATCAATACTTCGAAACCTGCATTACTGCCGTTACCAGCCATACCCTTGTCCTCCCTTGGCCGTATGATTTTTAGCTCTAGACTTACCAGCAGCTCTACCACCATCCGCGCTGGAGCGTCAAGAATCGCGGCGGCTATTGCCCGCCGCGGTTATAGTTTAGGGTCCAGCGTCTAGCGTTCAAAAACCTGAGACCTGAAACCCTATACCTATTTCAAAACAACCCTTCCTTCTCCAACTTCCGCACCACGCGATCATCGATGATGTCTTCGACCTTGAGCTTGCGAATGGCCTCGCTGCTCTTGCCCAGCAACCGCACCACGTTGCGCAGTCCGTCGATGTTCGGATAGATCTTCTTGTCGTAGAGCACCCGCATCATCTCGTAGCCGGCCTGAGCGTCTTCGACTTTCGACAGGCGTAATTCTCGGGTGAGAGTTTTCACCACCGCGGCTTTATTGGCCGGGTTGTTGACGTAGGCGATCGCCTCGACCATCGCGCGCAATGTCCGCTCGGGAACCTCCGGCGTGCGGTCCATCAGACTGCGTTTGGCGATCATGCCGAGCCCCTGGTAGGGAATGCCCATTTTCATCAGATCGCCGAGCATGCGGTAACCCTGGCGTTCCAGCTGCGCGCCGTAGGCGTAGCCGAGGTAGCCGCCGTCGATGATATTTTGCGTGATCGCTTGCGCCAGCACCGACTGATCGCCGATGATGCGGAATTGAATGTTGTCTCGCTCGGGATTGAGCCCCCAGTGCTCGAAGGCAAGCATGGAAAACATCCATACCCCGCCACCGATGCTCTGCACGCCGATGCGCTTACCCTTGAGATCCGCCGGCGTCTTGATGCTCGGGTTGACCATAAACGCACCGTCGAGCTTGTTGATCAAACCGGCGATATAAGCCAGATCCAACCCGCCGGCCATGGCCCCGATCGAAGTGCCGGTGGCCGAACCGACATGGAACTGGGTCTCGCCCGATGCCAGCGCCGACATGCCGACCTGCGCGTTGCGCACGTTGACGATGGTCGGATCGATGCCGTATTTCTGGAAGATCCCCGCATCCCGCGCCACCCAGAGTATGCCGCTGCGCTCGTTCAAACCGCCGAAGGTGAACACCACCTTGTACGGCGCGGACGCGGAGTTGACCCGAGGCGGGAAAGCGACGGTAAACCATAATAGCGCGAGAAGACTGAATCGAAAAAAGCCCTGTTTCATCGTTCCTCCATGTTCGATTGGGCCTTTTTGTACTCCTCCCATAAGCAAAATTGCAAGGCATCAATCTCCAATGTCTTGGCTCAGAAATTCGCAAAATAAATCGATCGTCGTTCCGGGCAAGCTGGCGATCGCTAGCGCGACCCGGAATCCAAGAATTTCAAAGGAATCTGGATACCGGCTTCCGCCGGTATGACGGCTGGGCGTGATCAACTTATGTCAAACTTCTGGTTCAATTCACCCGTACCGCGTTGCAAAACGTCGGCGCTTCACGCCCGCTTTTCACTCCTACCAACCTCCTGATTCGCCGAATTCGCGACGTTCGATGTTCGAGATTCAGTGTGATACTATGAGGCCACCTTCCGAAAGTGGCAATTCATCTAGGCTTGGTAGTGCCAAGTGGTGCCCGCCCCAAGGGTCGGGCGTGTAAATCCAACAGAACGGCTCGTGCTTATGTGATGGGTCCGATTGTTGAACCACGATAGGACCGGTATCTGCAGCGACGTTGCAGCGTAAAGAACGTCTACACATGAGTATCCTAAGGAGCCGTTTATGACAGTAGAGTTTGCTGATTTTAATCTCCATCCGGCATTGATGCGGGCGCTCGCCGAGCTCGGCTACACGACGCCGACGCCCATTCAATCAGGCATGATTCCGCTCATGCTCAGCGGCGTTGATGTCATCGGTCAAGCCCAAACCGGCACGGGTAAAACGGCGGCCTTCTCGCTGCCGATTCTCAACAACTATCAACCGCGCAATACCCCTCAAGCCTTGGTGCTCGCGCCCACCCGTGAGCTGGCTCTGCAAGTCGCCGAAGCCGTGCAAGGCTACGGGCGTCACCTCGGCGTACAGGTGCTGGCCGTTTATGGCGGTCAGGGTTTTGGCCAGCAGATCAAGCAGCTGCGCCGCGGCGTCGATATCGTCGTCGGCACGCCCGGGCGTTTGCTCGATCTGCTGGAGCGGAAAATATTGGACTTGAGCGCCGTCAAGACGGTCGTGCTCGATGAAGCGGATGAAATGCTGAAGATGGGTTTTATCGACGACGTCGAAGCCATTTTAGCCAAAACTCCGCCGACGCGTCAGACCGCGCTGTTTTCCGCCACCGTGCCCGCGCCGATCCGCCGTCTGGCCGACAAGTATATGCGCGCGCCGCAGTCGGTGACTATTCAGCGCGGTCAAGTCACGGCGGTTGCCATTGAACAACGCTATTACCTCGTGCGCCAGTCCGACAAAGTCGCCGCGCTCACACGGATTCTGGAACATGAAGATGTAAAGCGCGCCTTGATCTTTGCGCGCACGCGCATCGGCACCGCCGAGTTGGCCACCGCGCTTACCCGGCAGGGCTTCCCTGCCGAAACTCTCAACGGCGATCTCACCCAGGAAGCGCGCGAGCGCGTGCTCCATCGCTTTCGCAACAATCAAATTCAGATCCTGGTGGCCACCGACGTCGCCGCGCGGGGCCTCGACATCGACGATATCTCCCACGTGTTTAACCATGACCTGCCCAGTGAAGTCGAAGTCTATGTCCATCGCATCGGCCGCACCGGCCGCGCCAGCAAGACCGGTATCGCCATCTCGTTAATCACGCCCGCCGAGCACGCCCACCTGCGCCGCATCGAAGTCTTTACCCGGCAGAAATTTCTGCGCGCGACATTACCGGCCGTCGAAGACATTATGAAAAAGCGCAGCGCGCAACTGACCGAGCAAGTAACGGTCTGGCTCAAGCGCGGGCGGATCAATCGTGAACGCGCCATTGTCGACGAGCTGGTTGCGCTCGGCCATGACCCGGTGGACATCGCCGCTGCCGCTCTGAAACTAGCCCGTGGCGACGAGAAGCAACGCACGATCGCGCCGGTAGCCGAAGTTGAAGAGACAAAGGAAACACTCGGTAAACGCTTTCAACGCGAACCTCGCCGCGGCAGCCATCGCGCAGAGAGGCGCGAGTTACCGTCATCATCCCATGCTTTCTCACGAGCATCTTCCAAATCCGCACCGCGGCATCGCGGCGACAAGGATTCACATGAGCAGGGAATGGTTCGGCTGACCTTAGACGTCGGCAAAACCCATGGGATCGGCCCGAGCGATCTAGTCGGCACGATCGCCTATCATGCCGACATACCCGGCAACGCGATCGGCAAGATCCGCGTCGAAAACCAAAAATCCTTCGTCGATGTGCCCGAAGTACTCGTGCGGCAGGTGATGAAGCAAGCCGGCAAGTACAAAATACGCAAGCAAGTCGTGAACGTAACGCTGGCGTAGAGTCTGAGCGAAGCGGCTCTCGTGACTTACTTTTTGTTCTTCACCAGTTTTTTTAGATCGGCGAAAGGATTGTAGGTCGCCGGACGATCTTCGTCATCATGCACAGCGGTCTCGCCGCTTGCCTCCCGATCCAGGGACCGCGAGTGCTCACTATCGTGGCAGTACAGGCATAAGAGCTCCCAGTTGCTGCCGTCGGGCGGATTATTATCGTGGTTGCGGTCTTTATGGTGGACCGTCAACTCGTGAAGTTTCCTGCTGGTAAATTCCCGCCCGCACCAGGCGCATATCCACGGCAAGATCTTGAGCGCTTGATCGCGGTAAAGATTCCCCCGCCGCACCCGCAGTTCCCGCGCCTCGGCAAGAATGTGTTCCAGTTCGCCGCTATTCGATTGGGGCTTCTTTGATGGCATTGCGAATCCGAACCAAACTTCGCAAACCGCGCCGGTCGAAAATCAAACTGCTTTCGACTGGAATTTTATAATTGTGCGCGATTCGCAGCAAGAAGCCAACCAAGATTGGATACCGTTGGTTGGTTTTAGGCCGAGTTCAACGGCCGGTTGCCGAGTAAGTCAACACTAAGGCACAACCTCCAACCCCAAATACCATCGTGGTCCTGCATCGGTAAATGGAATAATCAAACTCTTACGCCTCCGGCACCATCGCAGCCGCGTTCCGTCGCTTTCATTGACAAAGAAAACGCCCCAAGCTATGCAAATCTCTCTGATGCTGAAGCAAATTGGCACTGACGTTCTGGTGATCGGCGGTGGCATCGCCGGCGCCTTTGCCGCGTACAAGGCGCGCGCCGCGGGAGCACGCGTGTTGCTCGTCGATCGTTCCTATTTCGGTCGCAGCGGATGCAGCGCCTTGGCTTCGGGAGTTTACCCCTCCTATATGCCCGGCGACAAAGTTGAAGACTGGATCAGCGGCCTAGGTGCGGGGCCGCTGGTCAATCAGGCTCTGCTCGTGAAATCGCTTCCCGTCATGTACGAGCACCTGATGACCATGGACCGCTGGGGTGTGAAATGGCTCAAGGAGGGTAAAGAGATTGTGCGCATGGGCGCGCCGGGGCGCACTTTCAAAAATGGCGTGTGGATGACCGAAGGCGGCCCTCAGATGATGATGGCCGTACGCGCAGGCGTGCTCGAAAGCGGCGTCGACGTTCTCAATCGAGTCGCGGTGACGCAGCTGTTGACCTCAGACGGGAAGCTTCCGACCGAAGGACAAGTGAGCGGGGCCATCGGATTTCATGTTCGCACCGGAGAGATTTACGCGATTCACGCCAAGGCCACGGTCATGTGCACCGGTCCTTACAAGTTTCCCTACCCGTGGCCGGGGAGCACCCTGGGTTACATGCCCGTGGATCTCTCAGGCGACGGCATCGCCATGATGCTCCAAGCCGGAGCGGAGCTCTCGCGGTTGGAACTGGGCGGTATCAATTTAAACCCCGACAATCTCCTGTGCGCGCCCGGTCTCGAGTCGCTGATGCCTTCAGGCGCAAAGTTCGTGGACAAAAACGGTCGCCGCTTTCTCGAAGATTACGACCCCAAACGAATGGAGATGACCAGCCGCGCTCTGCTTTATTTTGCCATTGCTCATCAAAAAGAGTTGGGGAACGTTCCGTCCATGGATCTCCACGAGATTAGTCTCGAGCGCATGGAGCTACTCAAGAAAGCGATCCCCATTGTCATTTCCAGCTACGAGGGATTGGGCGTGGACATTACCAAGGAAGCCGTGCCTTATAGTTACCAAGTGGCCGGAACCGCCGGCATCTTCGGCGCGGGAGCACGGATCACGGAACGAGGAGAAACAAGTCTCCCGGGCCTGTTTGCCGGCGGCACTTGCACGGACCTCGCTTACTTGCCGGGAGGGCACCTTCCCTTCTGTTCGGTCACCGGCCATTGGGCAGGCGAGACGGCGGCCGCCTACGCTGCCGGGGCGAAGCCGAAGCCGCTCGTCCCCCAGCAAGTCGAACAGGCGCTCACTGACATCGAAGCGCCGCTCAATCGCCCCGATAAAATTCGTTACGGGCCGGTCCATCGCCGCCTGGGAGAGCTGGTGATGGAAAAGGTCGGTCTCGTGCTTCGTGGCGACCGCCTTCAAATCGCTTTGGATGAGCTTCTGGAGTTACGCGACAACGAAGTTTGCCGCTTATACGCTCCCGACGCGCACGAGCTTGCCAAGGTTTGGGGCCTTATGCACTATACATTCGTCTTGGAAGCGACCTTGCGCGCTTACCTCTATCGCACCGAAAGCCGGGTGGCTTTCATCCGAGAAGACTATCCGGTGATCGACAATGCCAACTGGGTGAAGATGGTGGTCGTGCAGAAGCGAGGCGCGTCTCTCAAACTGTGGGACGAAGCTTTGCCCGAATCGTTTCACGTCGTTCCGGTTCGCCCGACGCAGCATATGCATCTCGTGTTTCGCCAAAAGGAAAAATCTCATGCCCCGGGTTGAGGTGAATAAGATAGCCTGTACGGGTTGCGGCGTCTGTGTCGACACCTGCCCTCCCGATGTCTTGCGGCTCGATCAGGAAAACAAAGCGTTCGTGGCCTATCCCGACGACTGCCAGGGCTGCTTCGTATGTCAGTGGGACTGTAAGTTTGAGGCCCTGAGGGTGCGGGTCCGCTGAAACGCAATCACCGAGAAGCAGGGCCTGACGAGGCGAGCGACAGCAAAGTCTCCTTCAGCTTCTTCTTGTCAATCTTGTGACCGGAGGCCACTTTGGGAAGGGATGTTACAACTTCCAATCGTTCCGGCCACTTGAAGCTAGCCAATCCCTTTTCTTCCAAGAATGAACTAATCTCGACGAGGGTGATGGTGTCGCCAGGGTGACAGACCACAACGCCGCAGACCCTTTCGCCCATCACCGGGTCGGGTAGACACACTACTGAAACTTCCAAAATCTTTGGGTGCTGGCTCACAACCGCCTCGACGTCGGCCGGGAAAATGTTCTGGCCGCCGCGGATAATGAGATCGTGCTCTCGTCCCATCAGGACGATATTCCCTTCTTTATCTCTTTTGCCGAGTTCCTGAAGATCAAAGTAACCATTGACGTGCCGGCGGGCGTCGAGTTCCGGATTGTTGAGAAAGCGCGCATCGCTGTGCAGCCCACGCACCAGGAGTTTTCCGACTTCCCCCGGGGGAACCTCTCGGTCATTGGAATCAACGATTCTGATCTCGTTACCATCGAGCGGCTGCCCTAACGTCCCCAACCGCACCTCTGGCGGATCATTCCAACAGGTGGCCGAGATGCCGCCGCAGTCGACGCTTCCATAGGCCTGGACAATCCGGCATCCCAATCTTTTTTCTATTTCTTCTCCCTGAACCCTTGGGAGACTCGAACCATGATTGATGACGATTCGCAGCGCGTGTAGATCGTACGGTGAAAGATCCGGCATCGCCAAGATCCACGCCATCATCGTGGGCACAAGAGGCATAACGCTGACGCGCTCCGCTGCCATCAGCGAACAGCACTCCGCAGGCGCAAAATGATCCATCAATACGGCGGCGGCTCCGACCGCGCAGCTGCCGTTATACACCAGAGCGTCGGCCGTGCCGGTAACGATAGCGGTAGCTGCGCCCAACCGGTCCGCTGCGCTCACGCCAAAGCGTTTGAGGTGAATCCATCCCGTCAGGAGCCTCGTGTACAGCGGTACTTCCACGCACTTGGGAATCCCGGTGCTGCCGCTGGTCGTGGCGATTTGGCAGACGTCGAGAATCGTATAGCGTCTTCCCTCGAGCCTTTTCGAATCTTCCGCGCCCGGCGCGTTGGCAAGCATCTCTTCAAACGAAAGCGTTCCGGGTGGCACATCATCGCCGATGAGGACGACGGAACGCAGATCTTCCGTACGCGCGGCTTGCAGCAGTTGAAGGTAATTAACTCCCCTGTGGACCTTGGGAATAATGGCCGCCTCGGGCCGGGTAAAGCGAATAATCGGCGTCAGTTCCGCCAAACGGAAGGTTGGGGTCACGGTAACGAGCCGAATGCCGGCTTTTTCACAGGCCAAACGGGTAAGAAACAACTCCGCACAATTGGGGAGTTGCACCAGGATTTTCGAATCCCGCTGGAACCCAAGCTGCACCAGGCTAAGGGCAAGCCGGTCGGAGAGCTGTTTGACCTGCGACCACGTCAAGCGGTGTCGGCCGTCCACTAAGGCCTCACGGGCACCGAACTCCCGCGCGTTGCGATCGCAGAAATCAGCCGCCGTCATGAGCGGCATGATGCGTGAAATTCTCCCCGCTAAGTTTTGTGCGTCCCTGTTCAAAATGAGAAAACGACCGCCCGCGAGTAGAGAAACTGCGCTTCTTTCCCAATAGAGTAACCGAACGTATCCGTCAATTGCGCATCCGCCCTTAAGAGCATATAGAGAAGGTTCGATTTTGCGCCATCAGAGGAGGGTTGCGTCATGGGCAAAGACTCTCTGACCTCTTTTCTCATCTTCGTCTTGAGCCTATTTTTTCTGGTTCCGGCCACTCCGGCACAGCCGCTGAAGGTCGGCTATACCTCGAAAACCATTTTCTTCTTGCCGCTCTTCGTAGCACAGAAAAAAGGGGTTTACGACGCGGAAAATCTGAAAGTTGAGCTTATCCAAATGGGAACGCCGGCGGTAAGCTTG
>Ga0187825_10000370_pt1 | contig 10668 bp, 8 predicted proteins | sample NC_wetland_sal_i_11_FD_132421 | JGI IMG/M metagenome (GOLD analysis project Ga0187825, IMG submission 132421) | Wetland sediment microbial communities from Neuse River Estuary, North Carolina, USA - SourceSoil_5 | ecosystem: Environmental > Aquatic > Freshwater > Wetlands > Sediment | place... | reverse complement strand
TCTTCGGTATAGCCGGCCAGCGAGATGATTTCCATCCGGTCGAGGAGCGCGGGATGAATCGTCCCCAGCTGATTCGACGTCGTGATGAACAGGACCTTCGAAAGATCAAACGGCACATCCAGGTAGTTGTCCCGGAACGTGGCGTTCTGCTCCGGATCAAGCGCTTCCAGCAGGGCCGATCCCGGATCCCCGCGAAAATCGCGTCCAACCTTGTCGATTTCGTCGAGCATGAAGACTGGATCGCGGGTTTCCGCCCGCCGGATCCCCTGAATGATCTGACCGGGCAAAGCGCCGATGTAGGTTCGCCGATGCCCGCGAATCTCAGCTTCATCGTGGACCCCGCCCAGAGAGATGCGAACGAACTTACGTCCTAGTGCCCGGGCGATCGACTTGCCCAGCGAGGTCTTGCCAACGCCGGGAGGTCCGACGAAACACAGAATCGGCCCCTTCATGTTGGGCTTGAGCCGCCGCACCGAGAGGTAATCCAGAATGCGATCTTTGACCTTCTTCAAGTCATAGTGATCCGCATCCAGGATTTCCTTGGCCTTGGGAATATCGACTTCCCCGCCGGAAGTCTTGACCCAGGGCAGAACCGCGAGCCACTCGATGTAGTTACGAGTCACCCCGTAATCTGCGGCCATCGGCGACATGCGCGAAAGCCGGCCCAATTCCTTCAAGGCCTCTTTCTTGACCTCGTCGGGCATTCCGGCGGCTTCGATCTTCTGTCGAAGATCATCGACGTCCCTCTGCCCCTCGTCCTGCTCACCCAGCTCTTTCTGGATAGCCTTCATCTGCTCGCGCAGGTAGTACTCGCGCTGCGTCTGCTGAACCTTGTCCTGCACTTCGGACTGAATCTTGTTCCGGAGCTGCTGGACTTCCAGTTCCTTCGCCAGGTGCTGGTTGATCCGCTCCAGGCGAACGTTGACGTCCGTGGTCTCCAGGGTTTCCTGCTTGTCGGAAGTAGAAAGAGAGGGCAATGAAGACGCGATAAAGTCAACCAGCCGCCCGGGTTCTTCAATGTTCATCGCCACCGTCGAGAGTTCATCCGACAGGGTTGGCGATCCGGCCACAATTTGCTGGAACAGCGTCAGTACGTTGCGTTGCAAGGCCTCGATCTCGGCCGTCTTGGGAGGTACGATTTCAGGGATCGAAGAAAAAGTCGCCCGCATGAAGGGCGTGAGCTGGCTGAATTCCCCCAGCTTGACCCGCTCCAGGCCCTCGGCAAAAACGAACAGGCTCTGGTTGGGCATTTTCACAACTTTGTGCACTACCGCCAACGTTCCCACTCCATATAGATCCGTGGGCTGGGGAGAATCGACGCGCGCTTCGCGCTGCGCCACCACCACAATGGTCTTGTCCTCGCCCAGAGAGTTGATCAGCTGCACCGAACTCTCACGTCCCACCGTGAGAGGCAATACGGCATGAGGAAACAGAACCGTATCCCGGACCGGCAGCACCGGCAGGGACCTTTCTTCCTGCTCCTCACTCGATTTCGGAGAGCGCTCCGTGCGCTGCTGCTGTGTCATGTTTCTCCTTGAGTGTGTTTCGCTCAACTTTTGATGATCCCGGGTTGAAAAAGATGCAGGCCGGGCGGAATTATTCCGCGTAGAGCGTTGGACTGTAAAGCCTTTTCCGAAATCTTCGAAGGGTAGCCATGATGTCCAAAGTCCCTTTCGGGAAACGAAGAACGGGCTTGGATTTTACCTCGCAGCCGGGTAGATGCCCAGCACTTTTACAAGATCGGCTACTTCCCCGAGGTGGCGGAGGGCGTTACGGGCGGGTTCGTCGTCTCCTCGTAGAATGTCCACGAAAAAAACATACTCCCAAGGTCGCCCACGAACCGGCCGAGATTCAATTTTACTGAGGCTGATGTCGCGCAGCGCAAAGACGCTCAGGGCTTTGAACAGGGCGCCCGGGATGTTTTTCACGCTGAACGCCAGCGAAGTTTTGTTGGCCCCGCCGCGGATCTGGCGTCCTTTCCGAATGTAGAAAAATCGAGTGAAGTTCTGCTTGTTGTCTTCAATCCCCTTCTTCAAAATCTTCGCGCCGTATTCCCGGCTGGCTTGGACTGCAGCGATCCCTGCCGAGTCTTGAAGCTTATTCTCCATTACATGCTTCACGCTCCCGGCCGTGTCATAGAAAGCGACCGGTTCGATCCTTGGATGCCGTTGGAAGAAGTCGCGGCACTGCTCAAGTGCGACCGGATGAGAAAACACTCTGCGAATATTTCCCAGGGATACGCCCGGAGCTGCGATCAGGTTGTGCACGATTCGGAGGCGAAACTCCGACAAAACAAAAACATTCCGGCTCAACAGCAAATCAAAGTGTTCCGCGACTGAACCAGCCAGCGAATTCTCGATCGGAATTACCGCGCCTGCTACCGATCCCTTTTCCACCCGATCGAACACCTCGGCCGAACGGGCACAGGGAACCACCGTGCAACGCGGGACCATGCGCAAGGCGGCTTCGTGACTGAAAGCGCCGAGTTCTCCCTGGATTGCGATTCTCATGTTTTTATTGGATATCGCGTTGGCAGCGCCTCACGGCGAGCCGGGACCGCCACATCGGAACGCCTGAAGTTATTCTCTACCACTCCCCGCGAGCAAATCTTTTTTCAGAACGAAGGCATCCACGCCGTTCGCGTAATAGCGGGGAATGGTCTTCACCAGGAAGTAGTCTTGCCGCTTGTAAAACGCCAGAGCCGAAGCATTATCTATCGCGGTTTCCAGATACACCCGGTCACATCCCTGCTCCCGCAGACGAGCTTCCGCTGCAGCGAGCAGCCTGGATCCCAAACCCGACCGCCGTGCTTCTTTCACCACATCGATGGTGATAATGTGACCGGCTTGCCGATTCGGCTCGGCCACGATAAAACCCACTGTCACAGCCGGTAAAGACGATTTTTCAGGCCCTTGGACCGGCGCTCTTTCCGCTACCAGGGTGCATGATTTGGGCCGACGGATATACGAGAGAAGTTCGGCCTGAGAGTACGCAATCCCGCGTGGAAAGCATTCCTGGTCGATTTCCCAAAGCCGCAGAAAGTCGCCTCGCCGGAATTCCCGGATCCGCAACTCGCCGCCCATGTCTCTTGCAGTACCCACATTCTTGGCGCTCCAGTGTACTCGCCATGAACGCAAGGGGTTGCCTGGCCGCATTCTTTTTCACCCTGTCAACCGGTTGGGGGCCGCAATTTGCGACAATCAACGAGCGAAAATTTCTTGCATCGTCCCTCTTGCCCTCGGTCATCCTTCGGACGTACCATTTCAACAACGAGGTTCTCTTGTGGGGCGCCTACTACTGATCGACGTTGCGGGTGCCATCGTCTCCATCGGCATTTGGTACCTGGTGTTTGCGCGCTACAACCGCCGCAAAGGGGCGGTCGCTCTGCGCTGGGTACAAATCGCATGCCGGGGCCGCGGAAAGATTGTCGAAAGCCGCTGGGCGGGCAGCTCCAAGCTGCAAGCACGTTTTCAGTTCCCTTCGCGCTGGTTCGAAAATGCCCGCTTAACGCTGAGTCTGCGCCCCCGTCCGTTGCCGGTTCAGTGGTTCCTCAGTCACTGGCGCAATCAGAAAGAGACGCTCACCTTCGAAGCGGATCTCGACTACCCGCCGGCGTTCCGGCTGGAAGTGATGAACCATCGCTGGTGCGGGCACAGCAATGGAAAACGCAATCCATCGCGCTCCTGGGAGATTTCGCGCCCCGGTCCCATCGTCCTCACCACTCGCGCGGAATGGACCCAGGAACTGAGCCCCGTCGTAAACGCCCTCATGGCCTCGCGCGAACAGAATTTCCTGAAGGTGGATTTTCGGCCGGATTCGCCGAATTTCTCGGCTACGATCGATCTCGCTGCACTCAACGATCCTGAGTCGGCCTCGGGCTTCTTTTCTGTATTGCGGGAACTGGCGGCCGGCGCTTCCGCGCGACAACTCTAAGCCCGGTCCGAGTGTCTCCTCCAGCATCCCCCATCAGAATCAACGAGAGTCGTTGACATTTCTCGGATGAGGAAGTCCATCGGCATGGAGGTTGCATGCCGCGATCTGACTCTCGCCCGTTTCTGTGTCTTGTGTTGTTGCTTGCAGCTTGCGCCGTCGCATCAGCACAACCGTCGAGCGCAGCTCACGCCTGCGAAAAGGATCCTGCGTACCACAAGCTTGATTTCTGGCTTGGCCATTGGGACGTGGTCGATCCGCAGGACGGGACAATGGGCGGCACCAACTTCATCGAGAAGATTCTGGATGGCTGCGCCCTGATTGAGAACTGGCACGAACTTGATCCCCGCGGTGCCGACGGTAAGAGTTTGTTCTATTACCAGAAGGCCACGCATCAGTGGAAGCAGGTCTGGGTGACTGCCGCAGGGCCCATCAAGGAGAAGAGGCTTATCGAGGAATTCAAAGACGGGGGTGTGCGATTCCAAGGTGAAATTCCAAGGCCCGACGGCTCCTCGTATCTGGACCGCACCACCCTGACGCCGCTGCCGCGCGACCGGGTACGCCAAGTGATTGAGATTTCCCGCGACGGTGGAAGAACGTGGGAGACCACCTTTGACGCCGAGTACCGGCGCCCGAAATAACCCCCGAAAATGTTATCCGCTCAAGATGGAGCGACGGGCGTCGTCGCCCGTCGTTTTCGCATGGCCCTTCGCTTGTCCGCTACCGGAGCTTACCGCCGATGATGATGATGGCGCGATTCAGTTCCGGGTTCGCCTGGTCGTGGCCGCCGACGATGATAATTCCGCGGCTTGCTGCGGCAGAGTTCGGGTCGCCGGCATGCAGGCCCTCGGCCTGACCGACCAGATTCCTGGGCGGCAGTGGTTGTGGGTTCAGCGACACCGCGTCGCCAGGCCGGCCGCCGATGATGATGATTCCGCGCTCGGCTCCGGCAGTGTTCGGGTCGCCAGCGTGCAGGCTCTCGAACTGGGCGAACAAATTCCTGGGCGGCAGCGGTTGCGGGTTCAGCGAAACCGCGTCGCCAGGGTGGCCGCCGACGATGATAATTCCGCGCTCTGCTCCGGTCGGACCGTGATGAATCGGCGACTGCTGCGGCGGCAACTGGTGCACGTCCGTCGGATCATGTTTCGTAAACTGCTCGTAGTGGTAAGTTGTCGTCGCCGACGGCAGCGGCAGCGTTTTCTCATGCACAACTTCCCGCGTCTCCGGCCCGAAAGGCTCCGAGGTGGCCAATTGCCGTGGCGGCAGAGCGTCCATTGCGGCGCCAAACGCGCCCCCAAGTGTGATTCCCATTTTCTCCTCCTGCGCTACACCCCAGTTATCGGCTGGCAGGGCGCACTGTTGCCCGTAACACAGGTGAGGAGATTTTCGTGGGACAGCGGAAAGTTCGGAAGACGACTTTCGATGCCGAGTATCGGAATAGCGCATAAACGAAACCACGGACTTCGCTTCCTCAGGCCTCAGGTTCGAGGACTGGAGAAACGACGTCCGCGTTCGTTTATTACTCCTGACTTCTCAAATTAGGATGCCGGAGTGATCGCACAAGTTGTATCGCGATCTGCACTGGAATTGGTGCATTCTTTCAAGTGATTGAAAATACAGTAGCTATAAGATATTAATAAAAACAACGGATCGGAGTCCGTAAAATGGGGTCCGAGGCTTTCGTAAAATGGTAATTCCTCGCTATTACAGGCCCTAGGACGCACGATCATTCCGGCAAGGGCCCTGAAGGTCATCCCGCCTCCAGAGACGCGTCCTGAGGTCTCCTAGGCCAAGTTTTGCCAGACAATATCTTACGGCTAAGGCAGGATGCAACCCAGTCGGCAGCTTGCCAGCCGCACCATTCACATCACCGACGGCACAGAAATGCCCAGAACTGCCAGCGTACGAATCAGTTCCCGGCGAACCACGGCAACGGTCGCCAGCAGAAAAAGCTTTCGGCGTGGGTCGGCTTCGTCCAGAATTCGGTGCCGATGATAGAAGTAATTGAAAAGTTGAGCCATCTGGAAGACATGCTTGGCCAGGTAAGCTGGTTCCGTGGTGGCAATGCACTGATCCACGATGTAGGCGGTCTTCGAAGCAGCCAACCACAGCGCCCAGATTTCGCTTCCCGTGTCACCTTGCAGAAATTCGCCCATCGCTTGTGCATCGAGAGCCACTTCAAGGCTGAAATTTTCCGGATCGTATCCACCCTTGCGGAAAATGTTGGTGGCGCGCACCACCGCGTACTGCGCGTAGGGGCCGGTCTCGCCTTCAAAGCTGAGCGCATCCCTGAAGTCGAACGCGATCACCGAAGGCTTGGTGTACTTCAGCATGAAGTAGCGCAAGGCTCCGATGGCGATCTGCGTGGCGATACGAGCGCGCTCGTCATCGCCTAGCGCCGGATGTCGCTGATCGACTTCCGATTTTGCGGAAGCAATCAACTGATCCAGTAAGTCGTCGGCTTTCACGCCGAAGCCCTTGCGCCCAGAAACTTCGATGTAGGATCGCGACTTCTCCTCTTCGGAAAGCTGGTATCTAAGCTCGGCGGCACAGCGCGGGGTGAGCGCGACCATCTCGTAGGAGAAATGCGTGTAGTGATCGGCGGCCTCGTTGTGGCCCAACCCGCGCAGGGCTTCGATCACCGTGCTTTGCGCTTCGGCCTGGCGGGCGTCGATGACGTTGTAGATTTCGGCCACGTCCCCGAAGTGGGGATGATCGGGCTCGCCCTGGGTTGCGGAAATCCAACACTGATGCTGATTGGGATATTGGTAGAACTTGCGATACCCGAAATCACGTCCCAGCAAACCAAACTTCCACATGTGATAGGCGATGTCCTTGCCGACATAACCGACCGTGCCGTTGGAGCGGACAATGACTTTTTGGTCTTCTTCGGCTATTTCGTCGCTTGATTTGCGTAGGTCGACGCCTTCGAGCGGCTCAATGGCTCGTAGTGTATCGTTCAAATCGCTGTCGGTGGAGCGACGGGCGTCCCGCCCGTCGGGTCGGGCGGGGACGCCCGCCTCTCCACCGGCAACGTCAGACTGTTTCCCCGTTCCCGCCCGCCGCATCACCCAACAGCCTTTATTCTTCCCTTCAGTCTCGTAGAACAGCACTCCCGTATCTTTCAGCTTCTGAAAGGCCGCATCCCAGAAGTGCAAATGCAGAATCTCGCTCTCGCGCGGCAGGAAATCGTATTCGATGTCGAGCCGGTCCATGGTCTCGAGATGGCGACGCAGCACGGCCACGGAGATCAGGTCTGCAATCAAGGCCGTCTCGTTATTTCCAATCTCGATCTCATGCAGCGTTTTCGCTCGCGCCTGCTGATTCTGCTTATCTTCGGTGTACCAATGCGAGACGCGCGCGTAGAGATCCCAACAGTGATAGTCAAAGCGCGGCTGCGACGCGAGCTGCTCGATTTCGACGCGAGACTTCTTTTCGAGATACAGAAAGCCCACGACCACGTCGGCGACCTGTACCCCGGTGTTGTCGATGTAGTTCTGGACATCCACCTCGCGCCCGGCGTAAAGCAGCAGCCGCACGAACGTGTCGCCCAGGATGGCGTTGCGAAGGTGTCCGATGTGTGCGGCCTTGTTGGGGTTGATGCTGGAGTGCTCGACGAGAATCTTGCCGGACGGAGTATCGACCTTCGGCCGTTCGTCGGCCAAAAGCGCCGTTGCCATCTCACTACGCTTCACACGGGCATTGATGTAGCCGGCTCCGGCGACCTCAAGCTTCTCGAAGCCATCGATCGGGCCGATCCCACCGACAATCTCTTCGGCGATCTTGCGCGGAGCCTTGCGCAGCTTCTTGGCTAACTCGAACGCCAGCGGCATGGCGTACTCGCCCAGTTCTACTTTGGGCGGCTGTTCCACCACAATGCGCGGCAGATCCAGATCGTAGGTGCGGCGCAGGAAGTCGCGCACGGCAGAAACCAGTCGGCGTTCGAGCGAGCGATACAAGAGGCCCTCTATGTTGTTGAATAAACTAGTGATTGTAGCAAAGTGATCGGGGACACGAAGTTTGACGGTGCGGCGCGCCTTTCCTATGATGAAAGCTTGCAACTGGCAGCTGGCAGCTAGCAGCGAAGAGCCAATGGAGTTGGTCCGTTCGACGTTCCGCTGCAAGCCGCCCGCCGCAAGACGCCCGCTCTTTATGCGCATTGCCTACCTCGACTGTTTTTCCGGAATGAGCGGCGACATGTTTTTGGGCGCCCTGGTGGATGCGGGAGTGTCTGCGGAGTTGCTCGAGAAAACCGTGGCCGCGCTGAACCTTGGGGCAAAGCTCGAGATCTCGAAGGTGAATCGCAGCGGGATCACGGCGACCAAGGTCGATGTGCTGGTACATGGCGAAAAGGAGTTGCCGCGAGAGGAGTTCTGGGAGCAATCCCACGGAGAGCACAGTCACTCGCACGCGCACGGGGGCCATTCGCAACAGCACTCTCACACCGAGGAAGAACAGCGGACAGGAGTGTCCGCCCCAGAGAAGCACTCAGCACACGAGCACGCTGATGCGCACGGGCGCACACTGAATGAAATCCGGGAGATCATCGGGCGGGCAGCGATCAGCGAGGGCGCGAAGAAGACGGCTCTCGCGATTTTCTCAGCGCTGGGCACCGCCGAGGCGAAGATTCACAACAGCGAACTCGATTCCGTGCACTTTCACGAGGTTGGCGCAGTGGATGCCATCGTGGATATCGTGGGCGCTGCGGTCGGAGCCGAAGCGCTGGGCGTCGACGAGATTGTCTGTTCTCCACTGAATGTCGGTGGTGGCATGGTGAAATGCGCGCACGGGGAATTCCCGATCCCTGCGCCCGCCACCGTCGAATTGTTGAAGGGCGCGCCCGTGTATTCCTCGGGAATTCAGAAGGAACTGGTGACACCGACCGGCGCTGCGATCGTGAAGGTTCTGGCCAAACGCTTCGGTGCGTTCCCGGAAATGACCATTGAGAAAAGCGGGTATGGCGCGGGCACGCGGGATTTCACTGGGCATCCCAACGTTGTTCGGCTGACGATCGGCGAGGCGGCGGCAGCCCTGGCGTCCAAGACGGCGCAGGAAACGATCGCGATCCTGGAAGCGAACCTGGACGACCTGAATCCGCAAGTGTTTGGCTATGTGATGGACCGCCTGCTCGAGGAAGGCGCACTCGACGTGTTTGGCGTTCCGGTGCAGATGAAGAAGAATCGCCCAGGAACGCTGCTGACCGTTCTGTGCAAGCCTGAAGACTCCGCACGGCTCACCCATATCGTCTTTGCGGAAACGTCAACGCTGGGTGTACGGCATCGGCTTGAGCAGCGACAGACGCTGGCGCGGCGTTGGGTAATCGTGTGCACAGAGTGGGGCGACGTGCGGATGAAGGTGGCCAGTATGAACGGGACCGTCAGCCATTACGCGCCGGAGTACGAAGATTGTCGTAAGATTGCGAGCGAACGGCGCCAGCCCCTGAAAGAGGTCATGCAAGCCGCAATGCAGGCTTACCTGCGCGGGCAGGAAAAGCATTAACCACAGGGGACACAGAGGTACACTGGGGAAGTCGCAAATGCCCTGTGTTCCTCTGTGCTCCCTGTGGTTAGTTTGTCCTAACGAGACGCTGCTGGATTAAACGAAATCAAAAATGCCGAACAAGTTCTACATCACCACACCGATTTATTACGTGAATGCCCGTCCGCATATCGGGCACTCGTACACAACGATTGCCTGTGACACCATCGCGCGCCGTCATCGCATGCTTGGGCACGACACCTACTTTCTGACCGGCACCGACGAGCACGGGCAGAAGATTGAGCGTGCCGCGGCCGCGGCCGGGAAAACGCCACAACAGTTTGCCGATGAAGTTTCCGCCGAATTCCGCGCGCTCTGGAAGCGCATGGGGCTCACCAACGACGACTTCATTCGCACCACGGAAGATCGTCACAAGAAGAGCGTACAGGCGCTGTTTCTGCAGCTGAAAAAAAACGGCTACATCTACAAGGGCAGCTATACCGGTCAGTACTGCGTTTCTGACGAAATGTATGTGGACGTCCCGCCGGGCGCGCCCTGCCCCGAATGCGGGCGTATCACCGAGACTGTCCATGAGGAGAATTACTTTTTCAAACTTTCCGCATTTACCGAACCGTTGCTCAATCTTTACAGCGAGCAACCGGAGTGGATCCGGCCGGAAACACGGCGCAACGAAGTGATTTCCTTTGTAAAGAGCGGGCTCAAAGATCTGTCGATCAGCCGGAGCACGTTTTCGTGGGGCATCCCGGTTCCCGACGATCCCAAACATGTGATCTACGTGTGGCTGGATGCGCTGGCCAACTACATCACGGCGTTGGGCTATGCGTCCGCAGATACCAGCAAATACCAAAAGTACTGGCCTGCCGACGTGCAGATGATCGGCAAGGAGATCGTACGCTTTCACTGCGTGTACTGGCCGGCGTTCCTGATGGCAGCAGGAATTCCACTGCCCAAGGGAATCATGGCGCACGGCTGGCTGCTGTTCGAAGAGAACAAGATGTCAAAGTCGCGCGGCAACATCGTGCGTACGGAAACCATCCTCGATGTGCTGGGCGCTGACGCGCTGCGCTACTTCCTGCTGCGCGAGGTGGTATTCGGCTCGGATGGATCGTTCTCGTTTGACGCGCTGGTGCAGCGCTACAACTCCGATCTCGCGAACGGACTCGGCAACCTGGCCAGCCGCACGCTGACCATGATCAATCGCTACTTCAAAGGCGAGGTGCCGTATCCCTCGCACACGGC
>Ga0187825_10000369_pt1 | contig 10668 bp, 9 predicted proteins | sample NC_wetland_sal_i_11_FD_132421 | JGI IMG/M metagenome (GOLD analysis project Ga0187825, IMG submission 132421) | Wetland sediment microbial communities from Neuse River Estuary, North Carolina, USA - SourceSoil_5 | ecosystem: Environmental > Aquatic > Freshwater > Wetlands > Sediment | place... | reverse complement strand
GGGCGCGGGAGCGGGGTTCGGCTTTTCTCCCAACGTCCTCGTGTCCCTCGATGTGACGCCCCGCGTCACGGTGGCACTCGAGTATTACGGAGGGTTCGGACCGATCGGCGACCCCGCTTCGCTCGACCACAGCCAGCAGCAGCTCTTTCCGGCGGTGGACATCGATTTCGGCCCCGCATGGGAATTCAACGCCGGGGTCGGCATCGGGCTCACGCCGGCCACGGACCGCCTGCTCGCGAAGTTCATTCTCGGGCGGCGCTTCGGCGGGAGCCACCGGTGAGCGGCGCTCCGGCGTTCGTCTTCGATCTCGACGGGACGCTGGTCGACAGCGTCTACGAGCACGTCCTTGCCTGGCGCGAAGCGCTGGAGCGGGTGGGCGTCGAGTTGTCGGTGTGGCGCATCCATCGGCGCATCGGCATGAGCGGCGGGCTGCTGGTGGACGCGCTGCTGCGAGAGACGGGGCGCGAGCTCACGCCGGAGCAGGCCGAGCAGATGAAGCGGTTTCACGCCGCTGCATACGCGCGGCTCTCCGCGTCGGTGCGGCCGCTCCCCGGAGCGCGCGAGCTGCTGCGCCGCCTCAGCGCGCTGGGCGTCCCCTGGGCGATCGGGACGAGCGGCTGGATGGAGAGCGCGCGTCCGATGCTCGAGCTGCTCGGTGTTCCCGCGAGCGTCCCGATCGTGACCCGCGACCAGGTGGCGCACGCCAAGCCCGATCCCGATCTGTTCATCGCCGCCGTCGAGCGACTCGGCGTTGCGGTGACGGACGCGGTGGTCGTGGGCGACAGCGTGTGGGACCTGCTCGCCGCCCGTCGCGCCCGCGCACTCGGCGTCGGACTCCTGTCCGGCGGATACGGCCAGGACGAGCTGGAGCGCGCCGGCGCGTACCGCGTCTACCAGGACCCCGCCGATCTGCTCGACCACCTCTTCGAAGTCGGCGTCCGCGGCAGCTGACGAGGTTTCGTTCATCTGCCCGCATGCCGCTGGCGCGCACCGGCGTCAACCATCGAACTGCCTCCGTCACGCTGCAGGAACGGCTCGCGCTCGGGCCCGTCGCGCAACGGCCCGTGCTGCACGAGTCGCGGCAGGACCCGCGTGCGCCGTTCACCGAGCTTGCGATTCTTTCCACCTGCAACCGCACCGAGGTCTACGCAGCGCCGGTCGATGCGTCCGATGCGCTGCTCGAGCTGCTGTCGAACATCGCCGGGGTGCCGCCGGCGGCCCTGCTGCCGCACACCTATCACGAGACCGGAGTCGACGCCGTGCGCCGGTTGTGTCGCGTCGCCGCCGGACTCGATTCGATGGTGCTCGGTGAATCGGAGATTCAGGGACAGGTGGCCGCGGCGTTCCGAACCGCGGAGGAGTCGGGGTCGGTCTGTTCTTCTCCGACCGGCCCGTTACCGATTGGGAGAGCGCCAAGCGCTCTGACACGACGTACTTCGCGCGATTCTTTCGGGCGTTGCTCGATGCGGGCGTCTACTGCGTTCCGGCGCAGTTCGAGGCGGCGTTCCTGTCAGCAGCACATGGCCCAGCCGAGCTGGATCTGACCGAGGCTGGTCTGGTATCGGCGTTCCGGGCCGCGCGCTGACGGGCTACTTGCCGCACCCCTCGGGGCGCGGAATCTTCCGGGTCATGCGCACATCCATCGCTTGTGGCGCCCTCGTCGCCATCGTTCTGGGAGCTGGTCACGCCCACGCCCAGCAGCCCGCACCGGCCGATTCCGGCTTCACCCGCGCCGACACGATGATCGCGGTCCGCGACGGGATCCACCTCTTCACCGCGATCGCGATCCCGCGGGGCGCGACCACGCCGCTGCCCATCCTGATGGACCGCACGCCGTATGGGGCGAAGGGTTACGCCTCGTTCCTGGCCGGCAGCGCGAGCCGGTTGGGACTCGAAGGCTACATCCTCGTGGTGCAGGACATCCGCGGCCGCTTCGGGTCGGAAGGCACGTTCGACATGAACCGACCGCCGCACTCGGGCCACGCCGGCACCGACGAGAGCACCGACACCTACGACACGATCGACTGGCTGGTGAAGAACGTCCCCAACAACAACGGCAAAGTCGGCGTGTTCGGGATTTCGTATCCGGGGTGGCTCACGTCGGTGGCCGGGATCGGCGCGCACCCCGCGCTCAAGGCGATCGCCCCGCAGGCGCCGATGGGCGACACCTGGATGGGCGACGACTTCTTCCATCAGGGTGCGTTTCGCCTGACGTATGGCCTCGAGTATTCCTGGGAGATGGAGGCGTCGAGCGATCTCTCGGTCACACCGTCGCCGGCGCGATACGACACCTACGAGTGGTATCGCTCGTTCCCCACGCTGGGCGCATTGGCGCAGGCCGTGGGAGCGGATCGCTGGCCCACGTGGCGCCGCTTCGTCGCCCACCCGGCCTACGACTCGGCCTGGCAGGCGCGCTCGCTGCCGCACTACTTCACCCATACCACCGTGCCCACGATGACCGTCGGCGGGTGGTGGGATCAGGAGGACGAATACGGCCCGCTCGCGAGCTACGCCTCCCTCGAACGGACCGACACGGCAAGCCTCAACCATCTCGTCATGGGGCCGTGGTATCACGGCCAGTGGTTCGGCGACTCAGGGATCGCGCTCGGCAACGCCCGTTTCGGTCGCCCGACCGGCGACGACTATCGGGCGCTGCAGTCGCGCTGGTTCGCCTACTGGTTGAAGGGAGAGGGAGATGGGAAGTTTGCAGAGGCGACGGTGTTCGATGCCGGCACGAACGAATGGCGCACGTTCGATCGCTGGCCGCCGAGCAGCGCCGCGCACAAGCATCTCTACTTCCAGGCCGGCGGCGGGCTCTCGTTTGATCCGCCAACCGCAGCCACGGGAAGCGATCAGTTCGTTTCGGATCCAGCGCATCCCGTGCCATACCGGCCTCGGCCCGTGGAGCGCACCTACTCAGCGACTTCGCGCTGGCGGCGCTGGGAGACCGAGGACCAGCGCTTCGTCGATGGCCGCCCCGACGTGCTCACGTGGCAGACCGGCCCCCTGGAGACCGATGTCACCCTGGCAGGAAACGTGCGCGCACACCTCTTCGCGGCGACCACGGGCAGCGACGCCGACTGGGTGGTCAAACTGATCGACGTCTACCCCGACACTACGCCCGAGCGCCCTACGATGGGCGGCTACGAGCTGATGGTGACGGGAGAAATCATGCGGGGCCGCTATCGCGAAAGCTGGGAGCACCCCAAAGCCATTACCCCCAACGTCCCGCTGGCGTATACGGTGGACCTGCACCAGCAGGCGTACACCTTCAAGAAGGGCCACCGCATCATGGTGCAGCTGCAGAGCACCTGGTTCCCGCTCTACGATCGCAATCCGCAGACGTTCGTGCCGAACATCTTCCTGGCGCAGCCGGGCGATTACCGGGCGCGGACGCACTCGATTCTGCGCACGGTGAAGAATCCGTCGAATGTGGAGATTGACGTGATCGAAGGGCGGTAGTTCTACCGCCCTCTCCCGCCTTCCGCCGCCCGGTCCTCCGCCCACACCGCGAGACCGACGGCGGACGCGGCGAGCACGCCCGCTGCGGCGCCGATCAACAGCACCTGGGCGATACGAGTCGCCACCAGCGCGGCGCCGAACGCCAGGGCGAGCGCCACCAGCGCCTGAGCAATCCATGTCACAACGCGCAGAGTGCGACGCTCGAACGGCGCTGGTGCGATTGGCGGGAGTGTCGTCATGGCACATCGGAAAACGCGGCACGGGGAACGGATGTTCCCCGCCATACCAGCCTCGCCTAACTCAAAGAATGGACGGCTGCTACACGCGGCCCAGGCGCAGCGCCAGATCCCAGCCGACAGCGCGGCGCGTGTCGGGATCGCCCCACGCCGCGCTGAGTGCGCGCGCGAAGCCGGCATACGCATCGCCGCCACGCTCCCGCTCGATCGCCTGCACTGCCGACCAGGTGTGCACGTACCCGAGCAGTTGAGCCAGTGACCATGTCGCCGTCATCGCGAACCTCGGCGCTTGGAGCTCCGGAAAGGGGAACGGGAGCGAGCGATATCCCTCCTCGACGATCTTGCGCTCCTGCGGCCAGAACCCCGCCAGCGTCTGCCAATAGAACCGGTCCACGATCGTGATCAGGTCCCCATCGACGTGCACGACGCCATACGCCAGCAACGCCACGAGACCACCGGGCCGGACGACGCGCCGCACCTCGGCGTAGTAGCGCGGCAGATCGAACCAGTGCGCCGCCTGCGCGGCGACGGCGAGGTCCACCGATCCCGCCTCGAGCCCGCTCGCTTCGGCACTGGCCTGGCGGTACTCGACACCGGGATGGGCGCGCGCCTGCGCGATCTGATCGGCGCTCGGGTCGGTCGCGATCACGCGGCTGAATCGGGCCGGCAAGAGTGTCGAGAGCTGGCCCGATCCGCACCCCGCATCCCAGGCCACGTCGCGACGCGTCAAAAGGTCCGCGAGATAGTCGACGACTGCGGGGGGATAGGTCGGTCGATGGGCGGCGTACGCGGGCGCGACGCCGGAGAAATGATCCTTGAAGTCAGCGGATCCCAGTATCGAAATCCAGGACGATGGAGGTGAGCGACTGTGCCTTCACCGTCACCGTTTTCACCTGCCCCGGCACCACCGGCGCCGAGGAATCGGGAACGATGCCGTAGATACCGGCCGGCAGCCGCACGAAGAACGCACCAGCCGTATCCGATCGGAAGCGCGCCACGAGCAGCCCCGTGTGCCACACCGAGAAATCCGCCGCGAGCGGCGCTGAGCAGCCGAGCGTTGGGGGGCACAGCGGGGCCGTCGGGCTCCGCATCATGTGGCCCTCGAGACCGGTGTCGAACGGCGCACCGCCGTTGCAGGCAACGGTGGCGCCCAGCGCCATAGCGCACACCAGCATCCCGAGCGCTCGCATAGGGGGAACAGAAAGTACACGCGAATCCCGTCAGGGGGAACACAAACCCGGGCGGCCCGTCCGGCATCGAAATTCCGACACTACGAGAGCGCCTATGACCAAGATCGCCGCCACGTTGATCGCCCTGAGCATCCCGTCCGGCCTATCCGCCCAGCACCCGCTGCGCGACCCGGTCGACGCCGTGGAAGTACGCTACGCCCTGTCCCAGCCGGTGCTGTCCTACGCCCTGCGGGTCGACAGCGCCGACCTCTCGGGGTTCGATGTGGCCATCCGGATCCGCAACGCGCGGGACACTTTCCGGCTCGCCCTCGCCGCGCATCCCGAGTACGACGACCGCTACTTCCGCCACATCGAGCAGGTGCGCGTCACGGCGCCTCCCGGAGCCGCCGCGGCGACCATCGTGCGGGAAGACAGCGCGCTGTGGCGCGTGGTGGCCCCGGGCGGAAGCGTCGACGTGCGCTACCGGCTGCAGCTGCCGGTGCAGGAGCGGCCGGTCCGCTCGTCGTGGGTGCCGTTCCTCGCGCAGCGGGGCGGTCTCGTCGGCGGGCCGCACTCGTTCATGTACATCGTCGGCGCGACACTCGTCCCGTGCTACGTGACATTCGACCTCCCGCAGGGGTGGGACAACGCCACGGGGCTTCAGCCGACGATCGACCCGCACACCTACTTCGCGCCGTCGGTGGACGTGCTCATCGACTCACCGGCACTGGTCGGGCATTTCTCGAGCTGGCGCTTCGCCGTCGATGGCGTGCCGCACCGCGTCGTGTATTGGTCGCTCGCGGATGCGCAACCCTTCGACACGCTGGCCCTGGTGCGCGGTCTGGAAGGATTGACCGAGCAGGCGATCGCGCTGTTCGGCCGCGCGCCCTACCGCGACTACACCTTCCTGTTACAGGACGGCGCCGCCGGATCGCTCGAGCACTGGAATTCGGTGACGATCGGGGCGACGAGTGCGCGGCTCGCCTCGGACCTTCCCGATGTCCTCGGCGAAGCGGCGCACGAATACTTCCATACGTGGAACCTGATGCGCATCCATCCCGCGGGATACGGCGGCGTCGATTACCGGCCGGCGCGGCGCTCGCACGGCCTCTGGTGGGGCGAAGGCATCACGATGCTCTACGCCGACGCGCTGCTGCGGCGGGCGGGGCTGTCGCGGCCCGACTCGACGCGCGCCGCGCACCTCGAAGGCCTGATCACCCGCTATCTCGCGAGCCCCGGGAACGCGCGCTTCTCCCCCGAGAGCGTCAGCGTCATCACCTACGGCACTCCGCCCGGGGCGCTCGGCGATTACAGCGCGAGCGTCCACCTGCAGGGTGAGCTCATCGGCACGATGCTCGACCTGATCATCCGCGACGCAACCCAGGGCCGCCGCTCGCTCGACGACGTGATGCGCATCATGCTGGCCCGCTACTCCGGCGAGCAGGGATACACGACGCGCGATATCGAGGCGGCGGTCCATGAAGTGTGCGGCTGTAGCGTGCGTCCATTCTTCGACCACTACGTGCGGGCCGGCAATCCGATTCCGTTCGACCGCTATCTCGGGCTCGCCGGGATGCGGGCGGCGGTGACGTGGGGTCCGGGCGTCGGGCGCGATGGCACGCCGCTACCAGACCTGCGCGTGTTCGCGTGGCTGCCGCCGGGAGACTCCGCGCTGCGGCTCTTGATCGGCAATCCGGCGAGCGTGTGGGGAGCGGCCGGTCTCCACAGCGGCGACCGCATTGCCCGCGTGAACGGCGCCCCCGTCACCACCATGGATGCGTTCCGCACCCTCTTCGGCCATTTGAAAATCGGCGACACGGTGACCGTCGAGGTCACGCGTCCCGGTGGGCCGCTGCGCGCGACGGTCGTCGTCCCCGTCCAGCAGCGACCCACCGTACACCTCGAACCGGTCTCCGGAGTGACCCAGCGCCAGCTCAGCCTGCGCAAGGCCTGGTTCGCCTACTGACGACAGAGGCCGGTCGGGTCCGGCTTGGGGTGATCGACCACGACGCGGTGATCGAGATTGGCGACGTGGACGGCGACATCCTCCACGAAGTTCCCCACCTTGGCCATATGCGTGTAGTCGATGTACTCGGGCTCGTCCGTCACCTGGTGATAGTCCGAGTGCAATCCAGTGGTGAAAAAGGTGATGGGGATGCCATAGCGCGCGTATTCATAGTGGTCGCTGCGGCAATAGATGTTGGACGGGTGGCCGTCGGCATCCATCGCGTAGTCGAACGTCAGGTCGTGGTGGTCCGCCTTGTTGACCTGCTCGATCAGATCTCCCAGCTCCGTGGAAAGCCGGCGCGAGCCGAGGAGCTGCAGATAGCCGGCCGACCCGTGCAGCGGCGTGCCGTCTTTGGTGCGGCCGGTCTCGTCCCCCGCGTCGCCGCGGCCCACCATGTCCATATTGAGCTGCGCCACGATCGAATCGCGCGGCACGGTGGGGTGGTCGGTGAAGAAGCGCGAGCCGAGCAGTCCCTTCTCTTCTCCGGTGTGCCACACGAAGAGGATGGAGCGGCGCGGTTTCCTGGGCAGCGCCGCGACACGCTCGGCGATTTCGAGCACCGTGACCGTGCCGGACCCGTCGTCGTCGGCGCCGTTCGAGATCGAATCGATCCGCGCGCTCCCCGCGTGCGCCGCGCGGTACGCAGCGAGCAGCGAGTCGACCTGTGCCTGCTGCGCCGGCGTCGCCTGCTTCGAGGCGTCGTCCGCTCCCTCCGGCCGAACGACGTGATTCCAGATGCGGATCGAATCGTGATCGAGCGCGCGGGGCGTCAACCCGATGTGATCGTTGTGTGCGCCGATCGCGACGTACTCCCCCCTCAGCTTGGGATCGCTCCCGGGCACGATTCCCACCACGTTGCGGGCGGGGAACGGCGCCGCGGCGATGTCGTAGCGCACGTCGATCGCTGCCGTTCCTCCCGCTGACCCGACGGCCAGCGAATCGAGCGGCGCCGCGAACATTTTCGCCGCGGCCGCGCTCGAGACCAGCAGGGTGGGCGTCTGCGCCGGCGTCGGCGTCGTGTTGTCATCGAGGAACGTCTGCGGTCGGCGCAAGGTCGACAGGAAGAACGACGGAACGCCGTCGAGCGCGACCAGTGCCACCGCCGCGGCACCGGGAATCCCGGGGCCACGCCGCAGGGTGCGCAGCGAGTTCGCCCCACCCGCCGTGCGCAACACGACGAGTTTCCCCTGCGCCTCGGCTGGAGCGATCAGGTGCGCCGAATCTCCCAGCACCCCGCCATACACGATCGGCAGCGAGCCGAGCGACACCGACGCCCGGCTGAGCGAGAGGTAGTCGGTGTAGGGAGCGAGCGTCGTGCCGTTGACCGTGAAGGACGATGTCGAGTCGAACGACCGTGTCTTCAACGGGAGCGTCTGAAAGTAGGTGCCGCTGTCTCCCGCCGGCTTCAGTCCCAGGCGCCGCGCCTCGGCCGCGATGTAATCGGTGGCTTTGACGTTGCCGATCGTCCCCGTTTCGCGCCCCTGCATCGAGTCGTCGGCGTAGATGTAGAGCCGCGTCATCAGGTCGGCGGCGGTGATCGCCGCTGTGGTCGGCCGGGCCGGGTGCTTCAGCGGCAACGACGCGCCGCTCTGCGCGGCAGCGAGCACGGGTACCAGGGACAGACAGGCGGCGATTGTGCGAGACCAGCGCATGAACCCTCCGGAGAGAACATCAGTGACTGTCGACAGAGAATTTACGTACGCCGGCGAGACGGCGTTGAGCCCTATATTGTGGCCCGTGCCGCCCTCTTCCCCCGCCACCGCACCACGCGCCGTTGCCCCCGACGTCGTGCGCGCCGCGGCGATCGCGCTGGTCGTGGTGCTCCACACCGCCGGCGCCGTCGCGAATCCCGGTCCCGCCGCGGGACTGACGGCCTTCTGGGCCGGGAATATCTACGACAGCCTGGCGCGCTCCGGCGTGCCGCTGTTCGTCTTGCTCACCGGTTGGTTGCTGCTCGCCCCGGAACGGAGCACTGAGCCCCTCGGGCGCTTCTTTCGGCGCCGCCTCGACCGTGTCGCCCTGCCGCTCGTGACCTGGTCGATTGTCGCATGGGTGTGGATCGCCGTCCGCGACCATCATGCGATCGCCTGGTCGCCGTTCTGGCACGAGCTGCCGGCGGGACCCGTGTTCTACCACCTCTGGTACGTCTACGTGCTGCTGGGACTCTACCTCGCCATTCCCTTGTTACGGCCACTCGCCTCGCACGCCACCCCCACCCTGCGTTGGTACGCCCTCGGTCTCTGGTTCGTGGGGACCGCGGTCCTCCCGCTCTGGGCGTGGTGGGGCGGTCCGTCGATCGGCATCCCGGTGCTCGTGGTGGGCACCTACGTCGGCTACCTGCTCGCCGGGACGTGGCTCGCGGCACCGCCTCTCAGCAGGCGGACGGCGTGGGAGCTCGTGCTGCTGTTTCTGCTCGCCGCGGTGTGGACGATTGTCGCGACCGCGCGGCTGACGGGGGACGAGCATCTCAACGTCATCCTGTACAGCTACGACAGACCGAACGTGGTCGTCATGGCGCTGGTCGCCTTCGTGCTCCTGACCGAGCCCCGGCTCGCGGCGTGGGTGGCCCGACATCCGGCCACGTTGGTACTGGTGCGTGCCTTCGCAGCCTCGAGCTACGGCATCTATCTGCTCCATCCGCTGTTGCTCGACGTGCTGGGCAGCGGCGTGCTCGGCGTCCGCATCACCGGTGCGTCGCTGCCGCCGTTCGTGGGGATTCCGGGGCTCGCTGCGGGACTGCTCGTCGTGTCGCTCGGCGTGATGATGGTGGCGAGGCGGGTCCCGGTGCTCGGCCGGATTGTCGGAGCTTGAGGGCGGCAGAGGGCGGTAGAGTTCAACCCCTACCGTCTTCTGCCGTCTTCTACCGCCCCCTACCGTCTATTTCGTTGCAACATCCTGCCGCGCTGGCGGAATCACGAACGTAGCAACAACCCCTCCGTGATCCGACGGCCATAGCCCTCCGGGAGTCCGATCCGCCAGACCGGCCCCCACAACGTCGCGCCCGATCACCTGCATCTGACTCGGCATGTTGCGCGTGAAGATGAAGTCGATCCGCTGGTTGAACGCCGCCACCGCATTATCGAGCGTCTCACTCTGGCAGCAGGTCAATCCCGCCGGGACGAGCCCCGGCCGCAGCCAGCTGTCGGCGAAGCCGGCGCCGGTGATCATGCCGTAGGACGGCGTCGCCCGCGACGGATCCTGGCCGAACACGTCCGAGTTGAAATCGCCGGCGAGAATCGTGGGGAGCGACTCGTCTTGCAGCAGCGCCAGCAGCTCCTGCGCCTGGCCCAGCTGGACGGGGAGCGCGTCCTGCGTCTCGAGGTGTGTGTCGATGAAACGGATCGTGCGGCCGCCGACCGTCGCGTCGATCGAGCTCCATCCTTCGTACACCCCCGCCTGGGCGCCGCCGATCGACACCGGAATGAATGCGGCATACGGGGCGTGCTGCGCATGCGCGATCTGCACATCGGCCCGCGCCAGCACCGCGTCCCGATCGGTCAGGCGCACGTCGTCGAACGTGGGGATCCCCGTCGCCGGGGCGACGCCCGTGATCACCGGCAGCTCGACGTCCGTGGTCGAGTCCGCCGCGGCGACGACATAGTGCAGCCCACGCGCTGCGAGCGAGTCGGCCAGCAGCGCGAGGAAATCGTAGACCACCTGCGTCGCCGGTTGCGTGCCGCCGAACGCCAGGTCCCCGGGGTGCTGCAGGCGGTAGATCGCCGCTTCCTCGACGCCGACCAGGTGCGGGCGCCGCGCGGCGATCGCCTGCGCCAAGGCACCCGCGCGCGCCGGG
>Ga0187825_10000368_pt1 | contig 10671 bp, 10 predicted proteins | sample NC_wetland_sal_i_11_FD_132421 | JGI IMG/M metagenome (GOLD analysis project Ga0187825, IMG submission 132421) | Wetland sediment microbial communities from Neuse River Estuary, North Carolina, USA - SourceSoil_5 | ecosystem: Environmental > Aquatic > Freshwater > Wetlands > Sediment | place... | reverse complement strand
TGAATTTCATTTTCAACTTCGCCCGATGGTATCCTGACCTGTCGAGAGGGGTTCCGAGGCCCGCATCCGCCCGTCTGGCCTCATCTGCTACATACCTTGGCCACACTGCACAAGCGCATTGACGACCAGCCCTCCATCTCCCCCGAGATGGTCCGCGAAGCGCAGGGCATCCTGCACGAGCACCTGAAGCGTGTTGGCCTGAAGCACACCGCCCAGCGCGATACGATCCTGCAGACCTTCCTCGAGACCCGCGAGCACCTCTCCACCGACGAGCTCCATCGCCTGGTTAAAAAGAAAGATCCCCGGATCGGCTACACCACCGTCTATCGCACCCTGAAGCTGCTCGCCGAGTGCCACCTTGCCAGCGAAGTCGCCTTCCACGACGGCATCGCGCGCTACGAGCACCAGTACAATCGCCGCAGCCACCACCACATGGTCTGCACCGATTGCGGCAGCTCGGTCGAATTCTTCTCCAACGAAGTCACGAAACTCGAAGAAGACATCGGCCGCCGCTACCACTACCGCACCACCCGCCACACGTTCCAGATCTACGGGGTCTGCGAGGAGTGTCGGAAGAAGAGTGCTGGGCGGGTCATTTAGAGAGCACAGCATATGGACGAGCTTCCACAGCTCGATTGGAGAGAAAGGGAACTACCGCGCTGGGTCCAGGTGCCAGCGGGGATAGTTCTCGGCTTGTTAACCCTGCTTTGCGGACTCGCGATTGTCTCGTTGTTTTTCTTGGCCCCCAAGGGCCCCTCAACCCTCGCGATCGTCGTTGTTGCTCTGCTGTTACTCCCTTGCGTAGGTGTGCTGATAAAGTGCATTCGCATTGTGACCGGGCGCAAACTCAAGGGCGGGGTGTTCAGTCCCACCGCCCTGCGAGTCGTGGCAGTCGTGATGCTTGTGATGCCTATTGTCGGCCTTTTCACCGGCTACTACCGGGAGATGGGACTTGCGGCGGTGTGGCAAGCGTTGATCTACTTCCTCGGCGCTATCGGGTTGCGACAACTCGCTCGGAAAGCGGGAATCCCAGGCCTGTCAGCCGCAATCCGGTACCCAGAACCCGGTATGATGCTTTCATGTCCCGCTTGACCAAACTCGCGCTCTGGACCCTTTTCATCGCCGCCGCGCTGCTATTCGTCCACCGCGTCTCCGCCCACCACTCCTTCGCCTCCACCTACTCCGACCAGACCATCACCATCGAAGGCAAACTCGTCGAGTTCCTCTATCGCAACCCGCACTCCGCCGTTCTGTTGGAAACATCCGACAAGAATGGAAAGCCCGTCACCTGGGCCGCCGAATGGGGAACCGCCGGCCAGCTGAGCCGGCAGGGAATTGAGCGAGACACTCTTAAGACGGGTGACCACCTGCTCATTAGCGGCAACCCAAGCCGTAATTCCGCCGACCACCGCCTGCGCATGGGTGCCATCACTCGCCCTTCCGACGGATGGAAATGGAAGAGCAGCTATTAGGAAGAAGCAACGAGGGGCCCGTCAGACCCCGCTTTGAAAGTGCACGGCCTCACAAGCCGCAAATACAAGCGTAGCGCCGGCGTCCCGCCGGCTGTCGTGAGGGCGTCCTCGCCCTCGCGCCTCACCACGAGCAAGGCTGCAGTTCCTCAACGCACCCGCTTCGCCTTCCACTCCTCCACCCGCCGCTTCGCCTCCGCCAACTGGTCCGGAGCCAACTTCCTCGCAAGCTCGTCGCGCGCCGCCGAATATTTCTCCTTCGCCGCGCCCTGCGCCCGAAACACCGCCAGATCCATCCACTCGTAAGCCGCCACTGGATCCTTCTGAACCCCGTCCCCATCCAAATACGCGCGGCTCAATTCATACTGCGCGGTTGCCAACCCCAAATCGGCAGCCTTCTGATACCACCGTGCCGCCTCCGCCGGGTCCCGCGTCACACCCCGCCCGCCCGCGTACAAGCGCCCCAAACTCAGCTGCGCAACGTGCATCCCCTGATCGGCCGCCATTCGATACCACTTCGCCGCCTCACCATAATCCTGCGCCACGCCCTGACCGTTCTCATACATCACGCCCAGGTTGAATGCCGCATCGCCGTTTCGCAGTTCGGCCGCCTTGCGATACCAGCGCACCGCCTCCGCGTGGTCTAACGCGAAACCCTGGCCGCTGTCATAAATCCAGCCGAGGTTGAGCGCCGCATCGGCATTCCCCTGATCCGCCGCCTTCCGATACCACTTCGCCGCTTCCGCATGATCGATGGGAACTCCCCCGCCGTAGTCATACAGAAACCCAAGGCTATCCTCGGCCTCCGCATTTCCTTGCTCCGCCGCTTTGCGGAACCACTTGGTTGCCTCGGGCAGGTCCTGGTGCACGCCCTCCCCGTTGCGATACATCGTTCCCAGCTTGGTCTGCGCCTCCGCATTGCCTTTCTCCGCCCGCTGCCGCAGGGAATCGAGGGACTCCTGACCGCGTACACCAATCCGAATGCACCACACTGAAATAAGGATCAGAAACAGCGCACGAATTTGAGCTGGCTTCGCCACGTCAGCAACTTCAATAAGTGATTCCTTGAAATAATGCCACTACTTTTTGCTGAATGACCACACGTGCGCGAGTAATACCGCGGAACGCACCATCGTAATCCCCGCCCCCATTCTGCATCCCCCCACTTTCCTGATACCCTTTACTTCGCATGCCGATTTCCTGCGGATACTGCGGCTCCTCCATGCCCGACATCTCCGAGTTCTGCCCGCACTGCGGACGTCCCGTGCGGGAAGGGAACGTCTTTGAGCCAGATTCCGTTCGCCCCTCTTCCAGTGCGTCAGCCGAAAACTCTGAGACGCAAACCGTCAGGGCAACTGAGCCGAGTGCGCAAACTCCGCCGCCGCAAACCCCACTGGCTCCCCAGGTCGACTGGGACGAGCGCATTCCCGGCGCCCTTGCCTATCTGACTTTTATCCCGGCCTTGGTATTTCTCTTCATCGAGCCCTACCAGAAACGAAAGTTCGTTCGCTTCCACGCCTTCCAGAGCCTGATGTTCTGGGCCGGCGTGCTCGCCTTCACCCTCCTCGGGCTGCTCGCCTCCATGTTCGGATGGCTTTTCCTGTGGTTGCTTAGCGGAAGCCTCATCTCCCTCGCTCTGTTCTTCACCTGGCTCTTGCTCTCCATTAAAGCTCTGCAAGGAGAATGGTTCGAACTTCCATTTGTCGGTCCCTTCGCCGAGCAACACGCCGGCCGATAGAAAATTCGGGTTCAATCGTTAATCTCCGCACTTGGTACTCGCGACGTTGTTTCTTTGCGCCCTCTGCGGCCCTACTTGGCGCACTTTGCGGTTACACGCTCTTCTCGACGTCCCACGGAAAAGACTGTCCCCCAAAACCCCTGTCCCGCGCCCACTTTGGCGCGATTCCTCTAAACACCACACCTCGCGGCCCGGAGAATCGCGTCACTCTTTTTTGGACATTCCAGGTTTCTATCAAGCTGGAACCTGGCTTCGGGCACCGCATGTGCCCTGTACAACTTGAAATCTCCCAGGAGGATGGCATGAACCTCGAAACCGTCTCTCGAGTGTTTCAGCATCACGGCAGGGCAAAGTTTCTTGCGACCTTGCTGCTCACGTTGTTTTTGCTGGCCGGCCCGTTCGCCGTGTTCTCAGCGGCTGACGACGGCCATGGCTTCGATCACGTGTTCGTCATCATGATGGAGAACACCGGCTACGACACGCTGATCGGTAACCCCAACGCACCCTTCATCAACTTCGCCGCCAATAGCACCGGGCTCGGCACCAACTACTACGGCGTGGCCCATCCCAGCCAGCCCAACTACATCGCCGCCACCTCAGGTGCTCTAAACGGTGTGCTCGACGACAGCGACATCACCGTTGACGTCCCCAACATCGTCGATCAGTTGGAATCGCACCACAAGTCGTGGAAGGCGTACATGCAGTCCTATTTGCTGTGCTCCACGCCTCTCGACCACTCCTGCGGCAATCAGCTTTACGAGCGAAAGCACAACCCCTTCATCTCCTACGCCGATGTACAGAACAATTCCGCGAGGGTGGCAAAGATCGTCGACTTCAGCCAACTCGCCACCGACCTCGCCAACAACACCGTCCCCGACTACGTCTGGATCAGTCCCGACCAGTGCAACGATATGCACGGCCGCGGCGCAACCCCTGCCGACCCGTGCGACTTCTCGCAAGTCAACGCGCTGATCTCAGCCGGCGACACGTTCCTGCTGAACACCGTCAATGCGATCATGACCTCGAAGGCATGGACGGGGAATTCTGTGATCTTCATCGTCTGGGATGAGAGCGACTTTACCGGCAGTGGCCCCTTCGGATTCGGCGATACCAGCGGTTGCTGCGACGCGAATCCAGGCGGCGGACACGTGCTCGGCCTTGTGGTCTCCAACTTCCTCCGCTTCGCCCGCAGCTCCAACCGTCCCTTCAACCACTATTCCATGCTGTCCACCATCCAGCAAAGCTGGCACCTGGGCTGCCTGGGCAACACCTGCGACCGTGCACATGTGAAGCCCATGCAGGCGCTCTCAGGACCGCCGGGGCAGTAAGCATTTCTTGTGAGATTGGATTTCGAGAATTTCGCGAACCTTCCGGATCGCGGCTAAAAGCTAGCGATCCGGACTGTTTTTCGTAGCGCTGGCAGCCTGCCCTGAGCGCAGTCGAAGGGTCCCGCTGGCTGTCCCGAGAGCCCTGAGCTTGTCGAAGGGGCGTCCTCGCCCTCACAGGTAAGGGGTCGGGACGGCACGGCTTCAGTCGTGCCGTAAACGCAGAGAGACCCGCGGCTTCAGCCGCTGAGGTTGGCTTTTAGACTTCACGAAAAAGATAAGGGCGGCATTCCAAGTCGCCTTGAAACGCCGCCCTATTTTTGCCCCGAATTCTCGCGAACTCAGGCCGCCACCAGCTCGAACCGATCCGCGTTCATCACTTTGGTCCACGCCGCCACGAAGTCCTTCACAAACTTCTCCTTCGAGTCGGCGCACGCATAGACCTCCGCCAGTGCCCGCAGCTGCGAGTGCGATCCGAAGATCAGGTCAACCCGAGAGGCGGTCCACTTCTTCTCGCCCGTCTTCCGGTCTCGCCCGTCGTACACGGCTCCGGAGCCATTCGATTCACTCGACGGCTTCCATTCCGTGCTCATATCGAGCAGATTGACGAAGAAGTCGTTGGTCAAGGTCTCCGGCCGCTTGGTAAACACGCCGTGCTTAGAGTTCCCAGTGTTGGCGCCCAAAACGCGCAGGCCACCGACCAGGACAGTCATCTCCGGCGCAGTCAACCTCAGCAACTGCGCCCGATCGACCAACATCTCCTCCGGCGACACGCTCTGCTTGCCATGCAAGTAATTGCGGAACCCATCCGCCTTCGGCTCGAGCGGTTCGAACGACTCCACGTCCGTGTGCTCCTGCGTCGTGTCCATGCGCCCCGGCGTGAAGGGGATCTTCACGTCGTATCCGGCGGTCTTGGCAGCTTTTTCAATCGCCGCGTCACCGGCCAAGACAATCAAATCCGCCAGCGAGATTTTCTTCCCCTTGCTGCCGTTCTTTTGCGCGCTGTTGAACTCCTTCTGGATCCCTTCCAGCGTCTGCAGCACCTTCGCGAGTTGAGCCGGCTGGTTCACCGCCCAGTCCTTCTGCGGCGCCAGGCGAATGCGCGCGCCGTTCGCTCCACCGCGCTTATCCGAGCCGCGGAACGTCGACGCCGAAGCCCACGCCGTCGAAACCAGCTGCGAAACCGTCAGCCCTGACGCAAGAATCTTCGCCTTCAGAGCCGCAACATCCTGCTCCGAGACGAGTGGATGATCCACGGCGGGAATTGGATCCTGCCACGGCAACGTCTCCTTCGGAACCAGCGGCCCCAGATACCTCGCGATCGGCCCCATGTCGCGGTGCGTCAGCTTGAACCATGCCCGCGCAAACGCATCCGCAAACTGATCCGGATGTTCCAGGAAACGCCGCGAAATCTTTTCGTAAGCAGGATCGAACCGCAACGAGAGATCCGTGGTCAGCATCGTGGGCGCGCGATGCTTCGAGGGATCGAACGGATCCGGAATCGTGCCCGCGCCGGCGCCATTCTTCGGCGTCCATTGATTCGCGCCTGCCGGGCTCTTGGTCAACTCCCAATCGTACTGAAAGAGATTTTCAAAGTAGTTGTTGCTCCACTTCGTCGGCGTCGTGGTCCAGATCACTTCCAGTCCGCTGGTGATCGCGTCCCCGGCCTTGCCCGACTTGAATTTGCTCTTCCAGCCGAAGCCCTGTTCTTCAATGTCAGCGGCTTCGGGTTCTGCCCCTACATTCGACGCCGGCCCAGCACCGTGCGTCTTGCCGAACGTGTGCCCGCCCGCAATGAGCGCCACCGTCTCTTCATCATTCATCGCCATGCGATGGAACGTCTCGCGAATGTCCCGAGCCGCGGCCAGGGGATCGGGGTTGCCGTTCGGCCCTTCCGGATTCACGTAGATCAGACCCATCTGCACAGCGCCGAGCGGACTCTGCAGATTGCGGTCGCCGCTGTAGCGATCATCCGCCAGCCACTTGCCCTCGGGACCCCAATACACGTCCGTTTCCGGCTCCCAGGTATCCGCGCGTCCACCGCCAAACCCAAACGTCTTGAAGCCCATCGATTCCAGCGCGACGTTTCCGGCCAGAACCATCAGATCGGCCCACGAAATCTTCCGCCCGTATTTCTGCTTGATCGGCCACAGCAGCCGGCGCGCCTTGTCGAGGTTCACATTGTCGGGCCAGCTGTTCAGGGGCGCGAAGCGCTGTTGTCCCGCTCCCGCCCCGCCGCGGCCGTCGCCGATCCGGTACGTGCCGGCGCTGTGCCACGCCATGCGAATAAAAAGTCCGCCGTAGTGCCCGAAGTCGGCCGGCCACCAATCCTGCGAGTCCGTCATCAGGGCGTGAAGATCTTTGACCACGGCATTCAGGTCAAGAGTCTTGAATTCCCTGGCGTAGTCGAACTCCTGGCCCATCGGATTCGACTCGGGCGAGTGCTGGTGCAGTACTTGAAGATTGAGTTGATTCGGCCACCAGTCGCGATTGCTGCGGCCAGAACTTCCGCCTGTAACAGGACACTTGCCTTCGATGGTTTGTTGAGTTGCCTGGGTATGAGCGTCAATCGTGCCAGCTGCTTTGTTTTCCATATCTATCTTCCTTCGATGAGTTCCAAAATAGTGTGATTGCGAACTAGCCAAAAGTCTGTGACGAACCCTTGTAGCGCCGGCAGCCTGCCCTGAGCGAAGTCGAAGGGCCGCCGGCTGTCTGGAGGGCGTCTCGCCCTCCGAGAAACGAGGACAATCAGCGCGAACTCTGCCGAGGCGCACACTTCACACAGAGCCCGCGAAAAATCAATTCACATTCGCGTACCACCCGTTTCCCAAGCGACTTGGAAGCCGGACGCGGCACGTTGTACCACTCCATATCCTCCACATTGCCGCAACGGTCGCAGATGAAGTGGTGATGCCGCATGCCTTTCACGTCAAACCGTGCCGAGCGGCCTTCCACCGCCACTTCGCGAACCAGGCCCGCTTCCACCAGATCCCGCAGATTGTTGTAGGTTGTTGCCCGCGAGGACCGCGGATCCACTCGATTCACGGCCTCAAAAATTTCCGCAGCCGTAGGGTGGCGCTTGCATTCCATCAGGAACGCCATCACTGCGTAGCGTTGCGGAGTACAGCGTAAACCGGAGTCCTCGAGGGACTGACGAATGGCCTCTGCATTCATGGATTACTTTGGAATAAATCTAATCTGACATTTTGTCAAGCCGTATGTTGGCTCGCGATCGCCGATGAATGGCTTTGGCTGCCGTTGTCGCCGGTCCGCTTTTCGGAGTAACATCTTCCCCGGTCAAACCTGCGCCCGGTGCTTCCGCGGCTGAACGGCGATGCATCCGCTTTTCATGACGCGCATGGTGGCAGGGTCCGGGAGCCCGAATCAGCGGTCCCGTGGCGAGGATCGGAGGATGAATGCGGAAGTTCATATTGCTGGGAGTAATTTCTTTCGCGGCAATCGTGTTGGTTGCGGCTGACAATATTCAACCCCTCAACGTGAAGCCAGGTCTCTGGCAGGTAACCACGACCATGACCATCCAAGGCATGGGGGCTCCACAGACTCGGACCTACACTTCGTGTGTCACCAAAGAGAATATGAACCAGTACCCGTTCGCCGACCGCGAAAACGACTGCAAATACAAAGTCCAGAGTTCCACCAGTAGCCACATGGACGTGAGCGGAAGCTGCCTGTACGCGGAAGGCGGGAAGGCCGACTTCAAAATTCAGCTTGACGTCATTGACGTGGAACACGCTCAGGGTAGCGGTCAACTCACTCTTGCCGGCCCGCAGGGCCAAGTGCACGGAGACTATTCCGGCAAAGGCAAGTGGATCGCGACAAGTTGCGGCGACACGAAGTAGCAGTCCCGTTTTTTCGATGTGGTCTACGGGGGAAATTTGCCATCCAAAGCCGGCCCCAGTGCAGAAACTCCGAATTTCCCCCCTTAGCCCCGACCGCTGGCCCGCTTTCGAAAATCTGTTCGGGAAACAGGGCGCCTGCAATGGCTGCTGGTGCATGAACTGGCGCATCGGCCGTGACTATCAGAGGAGACCGCGCGCAGACAACAAGTCCGACTTCAAGAAAATTGTGAAGAACGGTCCGGCGCCCGGCCTCCTCGCCTTTGACGGCGACCTTGCGGTGGGTTGGTGTCAGCTCACGCCGCGCAGCGACCTGCCGTCCCTGAATCGACAATGGAGACTCAAGCCCGTCGACGACCTACCGGTCTGGTGCATCTCCTGCTTCTACATCCGCAAGGGATATCGCCGTAAAGGCGTCACCGCCGCCCTGATCAAAGCTGCATTGAAAGCCGTAAAGGCTACAGGTGCTCCCGCCCTCGAAGCCTATCCGCTCGACGCCAACTTAACCGGAAGCTCCTCCTGGACCGGCTACGCTTCCACCTTCGAACGCCTCGGCTTCAAAACTATCGCCCGGCACGACCCCCCTCGGCCCATCATGCGACATATGTTGTGACGATTTCGCGGCCCGAAGGACGCGCTGTCATGATCCGCGCCGGGAAGTTGCTCACGATGTGCGCCCAGGACAGGTTGTCACGATGTGCGGCCCGCACAAGTTGTCACGCGCGCCCGGGAGGACAGTTATCATAATGTGCGCCCCGGAGGGGCACTCGAATGTAGCCCAGCGCTTCAGCGCTGGGAATCAGCGTAAGAACGATCCAGTCCCGGAGGGACGACCCGATTTTCCGGCAAATCTCCAGAGCGACAGAATTGCCTACTTCAACCCATCCACCACATACAAATCCGACAGAATCCGAAAACAGGTGTACGCGTAGCTCTTGCGATCTGCGCTGAAACGCGCACCGCCCACGGTGACGATCCCTGCTGCATCCGAAGGCGCGAGAGTTTTTACTTGTTCCCGGCGCGCCGAATTCAGAAATACCCGCCAGACCACTTTCGGGCTCCCGCGCTGTTCCACCAGTAAGCTCTTCCCGTCGGCCTCCCAGTCCAAAACGAAGTCCGTATCCGAAAGAGTGGCCTCGAGCGGCTGAGGTTCGCCGCCTTCCAGCGGATAAACCCATCGCTTGCCGTCAGGACCGAGCCCCAGCAGAGACTTCGAGTCCGGCGATACCAGGGTACCGGTCGTGCCTTCCGGCGTGATCGGGTGAGACTTCCCATCTTCCAGGTTCAAGAAATAGGTGCGCGGCGCATGATTTGTCTCCGACGCCTCAAACACCAGAGCCTTCCCACTCGGAACCCAACCGACCCGAATATGCTCGAGCGAGTCATGCGTGATCTGCCGGGCTTGGCCAGCGCCGACAGGGAGCAACTCCAATTGATCCGGCGACGAATTGTTCAGAGCAGCCACCCATTTCCCATCCGGAGAGAGTTTGGGAAACGACGCGCTCCCGAGCCGCACCGCCGCAGACCCGTCCATGCCACGAATGAAGGTCGAGTAGTTCGGCCCCACGCCTTCGCCGCTTTCGAAGAACAACAGGCTCTTGCCGTCGGCAGTCAGATCCGAAGCAATCGACCAGTCGAGCCAGGAAAGATTCCGCTCGCCCTGCTCACCCGCCCGGGCTCCCATGATGCCGAATTGTGTGTTATCGATGGTGATCAACACACGGCCGTCCCGAGTCACGTCCTGCAATGTGAGCGTGCCCGGAACCCGCAGAATCACGCGTTCGTTCCCCGAAAGATCGAGCGCGTAGATCGCGCGTGCCGCGCCTGAGCGCGATGCCGTGAACCACACCTCCTTGCCATCGTGGGACCACGCCAGGCCCTGTATGGTGATGAAGAAACTCGACGCCCGCTTTACATTCCCTTGCCGGTCGGTAATGACCACGCGCCCGTCGTCTCCGGTCTGCACATGGTCCGCGAACGCAATCAGGTCGCCTTTCGGAGAAAAACGGACATGGCTGACCCAGCCTTGCGGCTGATAAATCACGTGTCCTAACGGAAACTCCAGACGAACCCGCCCCTCGGCCAGGCGAGCCGCGGCCACCTCCGAAGCGTCCGGGGTCCAATCGGCCCAGCCCACATTGTCCGCCACCTCTCTGGGCGCGCCGCCGGCCAGCGGCATTCTCCCGAGCGTTCCCGATTCGACAAAAGGAGAGTCGCGATGAACGCCTAGCGAGACTGCCATCTCCCCGTTCGAAGAAACCCCCAGCAGCCCAGTTTTCTCC
>Ga0187825_10000367_pt1 | contig 10676 bp, 11 predicted proteins | sample NC_wetland_sal_i_11_FD_132421 | JGI IMG/M metagenome (GOLD analysis project Ga0187825, IMG submission 132421) | Wetland sediment microbial communities from Neuse River Estuary, North Carolina, USA - SourceSoil_5 | ecosystem: Environmental > Aquatic > Freshwater > Wetlands > Sediment | place... | reverse complement strand
CCGCGAGCGCGCACCACGCCGGCGACCTGCCCGGTCTGCCCGGCCGCCGGAGCCGCGGCCACCAAGGCGGCGAGCGCGGCGCAGGTCAGAAGTCGAAGACGGAGGCAAACCATAGAACCCCTCCAGTTCTAAGGTGGGCCCAAGACAACTTGGAACGTTTGGGTGTTGCAGCGTGAATACGGCTCGCCTCGAACGCTGTCAAGGTGCAGCCAGAAACGACGACCGCCGGGCGACAATCCGCTGCCGTCCGGCGGTCGCGTGCGGCTATTGTCGCAGCCATGGACACGGGCCGCAAGGAGGGGCTTTACGACCAGGAAATCCGGTACCGGCACACGGCGCCGCCGCGTGCCCGGCATTCGTCTTCGATGATGTGCACGTGCGTCGCACCGCACAGCTCGAGCGCACGCCGGTACCAGCCGATCACGGTGAGACAGTCGGGCCCCGAGAAGGTCTCGGCGTCGTGCGTGGTGAGCACGGCCGCCGTCGGGCCGGTCTGCGCATACTCCCGGCGGCCCGTGTCGTAGTAGAGCTTGTAGATCTGCGGAGCTTTCGCGAGAAACGCCTGCGGATCGCCGGGCGTGAGAAACGCCTTATGGACGCCCGTGAGGTTGCCGTCGGCCGATGCGGCCCCGAGCCGCTCGAAGAACTGCGCGCGGCCGTCGCCGAGCACGTTCACGATCGCATCGTCCAGCCGGCGCCCGAGCTCGAAGGGACACCACTGGATCGCCACCAGATTGTGGAGCTGCGTGCGATCCGCGGGAGGGAGAGTGCCAAGCACCCGCTCGACGGCGTCGGCACCGCCGTGTTGCTCCACGAACGCCAGACGTGAGATCAAGACCGAGCCCTTCACCTGTTGCACCGCAGTCCTCCCAGGAGATCCGTGTCCGCACGCTAGGGAGCCCGGCCGTGCGCGTCAATTCGGGCCAATCCCCCCTGCCCCGAGGCACGGGTCCCCGACATCTTTAGTCGTTCATCCCGCGGCGCTCGTGCGCTCGCCCGGCTTCCACCTCGCTCGTGAGCTCTCCATGCGTGCTCCGCTGTTGCCCACGTTGGCCGTCGCCCTGTGCGCCCTGCCGCTCCCCCTCGCGGCCCAGCAACCCGCCCGCTTCGCCTCGCTCCAGGACGCGTTGCGGTCGGGCGCGGCGCTGGCGGGCGGCGGGGGACCGCGGGACGTAAACTGGATCGACGGCGGTCGCCGCTACAGCTTCACCGCCCGCAACGACTCGGGCGGCGAGGAAATCCGGGTCTTCGACCCCGCGACGCTGAAGGACAGCCTGCTGTTCCGGGCCGGCGGGCTCACCTTCCCCGGAGCGAGCGAGCCGTTCGAGTACCAGTCGTTCCAGTGGGCGCACGACTCGAAACACCTCGTCTTCCAGACGAACTTCAAGCAGCTGTACCGCCGCTCCGGTACTTCCGACTATTTCGTCTACACCCTGGCCGATCGCTCCCTCACCATCGGCGCGCGCGCGGCGCGCACCGCGGAGCTGTCCCCCGACGGATCGGCGATGGGCTACGAGCGCGACGGCAACATGTTCGTGTACGATCTGACGGCCAAACACGAGACGCAGCTCACGTCGGACGCGACGCCCACGAGCTACAACGGGCATTTCGACTGGGTCTACGAAGAGGAGTTCGGACTGGCGCAGGCGTGGAACTGGTCACCCGACAGCCGCTACATCGCCTACTGGCATCTCGATGAAGGGGCCGAGCCGGCCGTCCAGTTCTCCGATTTCGCCGGCCACCACCCGGAGTGGACCAGCATCCGCATTCCCCAGCCGGGTGACTCGAACCCCACCGTGCGCATCGGCGTGGTCGACGCGCACTCCGGGCATTCGGTGTGGCTCGATCCGGGCGAAGCGGGCGAGTTTTACATCCCGCGCGTCTATTGGACCAGCCGCCCCGACACGCTCGCCGTCGTCACGCTCAACCGGCCGCAGAACACCGTGAAGCTGTACTTCTTCGACGTGAAAACCGGCGGCAAGCGTCTCGTGTTCACGCAAACCTCGGACACCTGGATCGACGTGTTCGACTTCTACGCCAACGTCCAGGACCTGTTGAGCTTCCCCGCCGGGCGCGCCGAATTCCTCTGGATCTCCGATCGCGACGGCTGGCAGCACATCTATCGCTATGACTACTCCGGCAAACTGCTGGGACAGGTGACGCGCGGCCGTTGGAGTGTGTCGCGCATCGAAGGCACCGATAGCCCGCGCGGGATCATCTATTACACGTCGACGGAAGCGTCCCCGCTCGAGCGTCAGCTCTACGCCATCGGATTCGACGGCAAGGGCGCGCGCCGCCTCACGACGAGCGCGGGAACTCACAACATCGACATGTCCCCGGACACGCGCTACTACATCGACCACTGGTCGGCGGTGAGCCAGCCGCGGCAGGTCGAGCTGTGGGCGACGGCCGACCGCACCAGCGCAGGCCGCCTGCTCAAGAAGCTCGAGGACAACGCGAAGGTGACGCAGTGGCTCGGCACCCACGCCTACTCGGCGCCGACCTTGATGCGGTTCACCACCAGCGACTCGGCACAGATCGACATCTCGGTCGTGAAACCGGTGCCGTTCGATTCGACCCGCCGCTACCCCATGGTGTTCGCGATCTACGGCGGACCCGGCTCGCAGCAGGTCTACAATTCCTTCAGCGCCAGCGCCTGGACGCAGTGGCTCGCACAGCAGGGTTATCTCGTCGTGGGAGTGAACAACCGCGGCACCAACAATTACGGCAGCGCCTTCATGAAGACCGTCTACAAGCGGCTCGGCTACTGGGAGGCGCACGACTTCGCCGAGGCCGCCAAGTTTCTGGGGACGAAGAGCTACGCCGATGCCGCGCACGTCGCGATCATCGGCACGAGCTACGGCGGCTACAGCACCGTGTACACGATGGAGATGTATCCCGACATCTTCACCGTCGGGATGGCGAATTCGCCGGTGACCGACTGGCGGTTGTACGACAGCATCTATACGGAACGCTACATGGGGTTACTGGGTGACAACGCCGCGGGCTACGACTCGAGCTCCGGCATCAAGCACGCCGGGCAGCTCAAGGGACATCTGCTGCTGATCCACTCGATGATGGATGACAATGTGCATCCGCAGAACACGATGCAGCTGCTGACGGCGCTCGCCGATGCGCGCATCGACGTGGATCTGCGCATCTATCCGCCGGGCCACCACGGGGCGGCGTACAATCAGCAGAGCTTCTTCCTGATTCAGCAGGCGACGAGCGATCACCTGGCGCGCTACCTCAAGCCGGGCTCCACGGGAGGAGCCGTCGGCACGCACTAACGGGTGACGGCCGTCGCTTCGATCGCGATGAGCAGCCCCGGCTGGGCGAGGGACTGCACGCCGAGGATCGTGGCCGCCGGCGCATCGCGCCCGGAGAAGAACGCCCCGCCGGCGTCGCGGATCGCCGCGACATCCTTCGCATCGTAGTTGACGACATAGATCGTCAGCCGCACGACGTCACCCGGGGTGGCGGAGGCGCTCTTGAGGACCCCGGTCAGGTTGCGGAACGCCTGGGCAGCCTGGGTGGCGAGATCCTTGCCGACGATCGTGCCGGCGCTGTCCATCGCTGTCTGGGCGGTGACATACAGGGTCCGGCCGACGCGCACCGCTTGCGCACCGAGATCGGGGGCCGCGGCGGCCGCCGTCTGGACGGTAGCGCGGCGCCCTTCTCCGAGTCCGTAGCCACCGGAGAACCCAGCCGGTTCCTGCCACCGCACGCCCTCGGCCTTGTTGCGCTGCTGAGCGCTGCGCTGGGCGTCGTCCTCCCACCGTTTGTACGCTTTCAGCTGCTCACCGCTGAGCAGGCTGCGCAGGCCATCGTCGAACTTGTCCTGACGGTTGCGCAGCGTCTTCCCGAGATCCTGCAGCAGCTCCGCATAGAACTGGGCGGCGGCACGGTCGCCGCCGTCGAGCCGTGCGTTCATTTTGTCGGTCGCCACTTTGGCACTGTCGCGCTGCGGCTGCGTCGATTCCATAAAGGAAGCGTAGACTTGGGCGTAGCGCGCCATCTGGGAATCGCTCAACGACGCAATCGTGCGCATCGTAGCGGTATCGGGCGGCCCGTCGAGCTCGGCGCCGGGGAGTGAAGGCACCGGGTAGCGTTCCCGTCCGAAGCTCGGGGCTCCCATGCCGCCGCCGCGCGGCGAGCCATACTGGGCCACAGCGAGCGCCGGGGACGCGACGAGCAAGCCCGTTGCGAGCAGTAACAACCGTTGGATGTGCATGAGTGGGAGTTTATACCGGGACCACGGCAAATAGTTCGAGGAGGAGCGCGGATGTCCCCTGGTCAGGAGAACGCTGCGGCAGTCCGATCCCCCGATCGCTGGCTGGCCGCCCTGAGAATCGTGGTGGGACTGTGGTTTCTGAAGGGCGTCGTGACCAAGCTGAGTATCACCCTCGCGTGGGGATTCCTCCCCGTGCCCACGGCATCGGGGCGGTGGCTGCACACCATGCCGATCCTGATCGCCAAGTACGCGGACGGGAATCCCATCGGGGTGGTGAAGGACTTCCTCCAGCAGACTGTCCTGCCGCATAGCGGGCTGTTCGCGCAGCTCACGGCGTTCGGGGAGGCGGCGGTGGGCATCGGGTTGACGCTCGGGTTGCTCACGCCGGTCGCGTCGGCGCTGGGGCTCTGGCTCGTGCTGAATTACGGCCTGGCGACCCAATGGATGGGGTTCAGCCAGCAGGGATTCCACGTGGTGCTGGCCGCCTGCATGATTGCGTTCTGCTTCTCGCGGGCGGGCCGGACCTGGGGACTCGACGCTCGCGTCCGCGCCCGCTGGCCCGACTCGTGGATCGGGCGCATCACGTAGCGCCGAGGGCGGCGATCAGACCGCGCGCCTTGTCCAGCGTCTCGCGGTACTCCTGCTCGGGATCGGAATCGGCCACGATCCCGCCACCGACCTGGAAATAGACGTCCTCCCCGAGCACCACACAGGTGCGGATCACGATGCTCGTGTCCAAGGCACCGGTGACGCTCAGGTAGCCGATCGATCCGCAATACACGCCACGTGCCGTCGGCTCGAGCTGCGCGATGATCTGCATCGCGCGAATCTTGGGAGCGCCGGTGATCGAGCCGCCGGGGAACGCCGCGCGCAGCAGGTCCACCATGTCGCGATCCTGCGCCAGCTCGCCGATCACCGTGCTGACGAGGTGGTGCACCGTCGCGTACTGTTCCAGCGCGAACAGCTCCGCCACGCGCACGCTGCCGGGACGGCACACGCGCGACAGATCGTTCCGCAGCACGTCCACGATCATGACGTGTTCGGCACGATCCTTTTCACTTTCGCTGAGCTCCAGCCGCAGGGCGGCATCGTCTGCGGGATCGCGGCCGCGCGGGCGCGTTCCCTTGATGGGGCGCGCTTCGACGACTCGGTTCGCGGGAGACACGCGCAGGAATCGCTCCGGGGATGAGCTGGCGACGACCAGCTCGCCGAAATCGAGGTAGGCTGCGAACGGCGCGGGATTGCGGGTGCGCAAGCGCCGATACAGGTCGAACGGCGGCTCGGCGAGGCGGCTCTGCAACCGGTGCGACAGGTTCGCCTGGAAGATGTCGCCTGCGTACAGGTAGTCGATCACGGTGCGGACGGCGTCGCAGTAGCCGGACCGCGTGAACGTGGAGCGAATGCCGGGGGCAAACGGGTAGAGCGGTGGAGCCGGTGTCGTTGCGGCGCGGGGCGCACGCGATGGCGGAGACGGCGCGCGGCACTCCCCCGCGAGCAGCGCGCGGATCGACGCCTGCCGTTCAGCGGCCCGGCGCGAGCGGGCCGGGCCGGTTTCCGGCAACCCGGTCGAGACCAACCAGGCGCGTCCCAGCTCGTGATCCCACGCGACCACCCAGTCGTACCAGCCGAGCATGCAATCGGGGATCGCGAGGTCGTCGAATCGCGGCGGCGCGACGCGTTCGAGGCGCGTCCCCCAGTCGTAGCCGATGTACCCTGCGGCTCCGCCCTGAAACGGCGGCAGATCCGGGATGGCGGCCGCGACATGCTGGAGCAGGAACGCGCGCACGCACTCGAGCGGATCGCCGGCGACCCGTTCCCACGTCCGCGCCGCGCTGATCCATCGCTCCGTCCGCTCCCCCTTGCTGCGCACCACGACCGCTGGGTCGCCGCTGAGAAAGGAGTAGCGGCCCAGGCGGGCCGAAGTGGCCGCGCTATCGAGAAAGATGAGGAACGGCAGGTCGCGACAGCGGGAACAGCAGTCGAGGGGATCGGGCGGCGGATCGAGCTCCAGGACGAGCGGCGGGACACCGCTCACGGCTGTACGAATTTCCTCGCCGTCCCCTGCAGCGCGCCGCCCGACGGACGCCACAGGGCGATCGCGTCGAACTGCCGCGCCAGCTCGAAATCCTTGTCGGTGATGCCCCCGGCGGAGTGATTCTGCAGCCTTACGACGACGCGCGCCCAGCTCACGTTCAGGTCGGGATGATGATCGGCGGCCTCGGCGAGGTAGCCGATCAGATTCACGAGCATCAAGGTGGTCGGCCAGCCGTCGGTGGAGTACGTGCGATGAATCCACCCGTCGGCGTACGACCACCCGGGCAGGTCCTTGAGCTTGTCGGCAATCTGGGCTTCGCCGTAGGTCGGATCTTTCTTCGCCATATACGCGCTCCGAGCTTACGACAGAGTTTCCCGGTACGTCGCCGACTGCCCGAAGTTCTCTTCCACTTCGATCTCGATCGCCGCAAGCCGCACCGCGGCCGCGCGGTCGACCTCGGCTTTGACGCGACGCGCGAGATAACGCGCCAGCATCTCGACCGTGGTATTGGGCACAGGCAGCAGAGCGCAGTCCTCGACGGGGAAGACGTAGCGCGGTTTCCCGTCGACCGCGACTGCGACGGATGCACCCTGGGTGGACACCTTTACGATCTCGCTCTCCAGCGGCAGCAGCACCTTGTGGTCGATCTCGTCGGTCAACCGTTTCATGAGCTGCTTCAGGACGCTGAAGTCGAAGACGAAATGCGCTTCCGGATCGAGCCCGCCCTCGATGGCGACGCGCGTGCGGTAGTTGTGGCCGTGCAGCGGCTCGCAACGATGTCCGGGGAGCGTGATGAAGTGGGCGGACGCGAAGACGAGGTGGTCCTTCGTCACCGATACGCGGAACTCACTGCGCGGCGTCACGGGCCTAACTTCCCCCGCCGACCCGCGATGTCAAGCCTTCGCGTGCGATGAGGACCGTCGCCAGGGCGGTGCCGACGATCGCGCAGACCGACAACACCACGACATCGAGCGATACGGACCATTCGCCTCCGAAGCCCGACCCGGCCCAGGGCCCGAGCAGACCGTGCTTCAGGAGATCGACACCGTAGGCGAGCGGGTTCACGTACGCGAGCACGCGCAGCCAGCCGGTGAGGCGCTGCACCGGATAGAGGGCGCCGGAGAGAAACAGCATCGGAAAGACGACGAAGTTCATGACCGTGGAGAAGTTCTCGAGTGAGCGCATCGTGGCGGCCAGGGCCAACCCGAGCGCCCCCGTCGCCAGGCTCGCCAGCACGATCCCGCACGCCGCGAGCAGCACGCCGCCGGCGTCCGGCCGCAGCCCCACGGCGGGGACGAGGATGAGCCCCACCACGAGCGCCTGGCCGGTGCCCAGGACGGTGGCTCCCAGCACCTTCCCGAGCACCACCGCTCCCCGCTCGATCGGTGCGACGAGCAGCAGACGCAGCACCCCGGCGTCCCGGTCTATTACAGTAGAAAGCGAAGCGAGGAAGGCGCCGAACAGGACGACCATGCCAAGCAGGCCGGGCGCCATGAAGCGACGATAGTCGAGCTGGGCGCTTGCCGCAAAGACAGCGGCGAACCCGGCACCCGCGAGCAGCAGCCAGACGAAGGGCCGGGCGAGGCTGCTCCACAGCCGCCCCCGCTGGCGCAGGAAGCGAATCACCTCGCGGGCGACGATGCCGTACAGGGGCCGCATCATGCCCTCGGGGCGAGCAGGACGCCTTCGAGTGTCGTGGTCCCCGCGCGCCGCTTCAGCTCGGCGGGTGTGCCGATGGCGGCGAGCCGGCCGCGATCGAGCAGCGCCACGCGATCGCAGGGCTCCGCCTCTTCGACATAATGCGTGGTGAGAACGACGGTGACGCCGCGCTCGGCGCGCAGCCGGTGGATCGAGTCCCACAGCGCGCGCCGCGCGTGCGGGTCGAGGCCCGCCGTCGGCTCGTCGAGGAACAACGTCCGTGGCTCGGGCAGCAGCCCGCGCGCGATATCCGCCGAGCGGCGCTGGCCGCCGGAGAGCGTGCGCACCAGGACGTCACGCCGCGGCGCCAGGCCGAATTGCTCGAGCAGCGCAGTGATGCGCGGCTCGGCGACCCGCGCCGGAAGGTCCCACAGCCGCGCGGCGAAACGCAGGTTCTCGACGACACTGAGGTCGCGATCGAGCGTCGGCTCCTGGAACACGAGGCCGATGCCGCGCCGGACCGCGACGCCGTCGCGCACGACGTCGTGCCCCAGCACCCGGGCGCTGCCCCGGGTCGGGTGCAGCAGCGTCGCAAAGAGATGGACCGCGGTCGTCTTCCCCGCCCCGTTGGGGCCGAGCAGTGCGAAGAATTCCCCGGCGGCAACGTCGAGATCGAGCGCATCGAGCGCGCGCAAGGGCCCGAAGTCTTTACCGAGACCGCGGGCCTCGATCGCCGGCGCGGTGGTCATCCGCCGGCCAGGACTCGCGAGGCGGGCGCTGCTCGATAGGTCCACGCCGTATTGACTTCCACTTCGGCGAGGGCGGCGTCGATCAGGGGCCGATGGGGGGAGAGCGAGCAGACCGGATCAGTCAGCCCCGCGTCGCCAGCGATGAGGAACGCCTGGCAGCGGCAGCCACCGAAGTCTTTCGTTTTCCGTTCGCAGGAGCGGCACGGCTCCGGCATCCAGGCGTCGCCGCGAAACCGCGTGAACGCGTCGGACTCGTTCCAGATCCACTCGAGCGAGCGATCGCGCACGTTGGCGAAGGTCAGGGTCCGGATCCGGCCCGCGGCGTGGCACGGCCATACTTCACCCGCCGGGGTGACGGTCATGTACGCGTTGCCCCACCCGCCCATGCACGGTTTGGGGAATTCCTCGTGATAGTCGGGAAGCACCCACACGATCTCGAGCCGGGACCCGAGCCGTCGGCGTTCGCGCTGCACGACCTCCCAGCCCCGGTCGAGCTGCTCTCGCGTCGGCATCAGCGCGGCACGGTTGTGCAGCGCCCAGCCGTAGAATTGCGTGTTGGCGAGCTCGATGCGCTCCGCGCCGAGCCGCTCGGCGAGCCGGATCAGGGCTTCGACCTGGTGCAGGTTGTCGCGGTGCAGCACCACGTTGACGGTCAGCGGGAAACCAAGCTCGCGCGTTGCCTGATACGCGGCCAGCTTGTCGCCGAACGAGGCAGTGCCGGCAATGCGGTCCGACAGCTCGGCGTCCGCCGCCTGAATGCTGATCTGCACGTGGTCGAGCCCCGCCGCTTTCAGCTCGGCGAGCCGCTCTTTTCTCAGGCGAAACGCCGACGTCACCAGCGTGGAATAGAGACCGAGCTCGTGGGCGCAGCGCACCAGCTCAGGAAGGTCCGAGCGGAGTGTCGGCTCTCCGCCCGAGAGGCCGAGCTGCACGACACCCAGCTCGTGCGCCTCACGAAACACGCGGCACCACTCGTCCGTCGACAGCTCGCGCTGGAAACGGGGTCCCGCGAAGTCCAGGGGGTTCGAGCAGTAGGGGCACTGCAAGGGGCAACGGTACGTGAGCTCCGCGAGGAGCCAGAGCGGCTTAGGCGTCGTACGTCACCAGCCCCTTCGCGGCGAGTCCGGCGAGCAGCTCCTGGACGTCGGCGGTGATGTCCTGCGACTGATACTTGCCGCTCAGCAGCGCGACGATCTCATCCACGGTACGCCGGCCGTCGCACAGCCCGAGGATCTCCGCGGCCGTTGGATTCAGGGCTACCAGGCCTTCGGGGTACAGCAGGATGTGGCGATTGCGCACGCCGTCCCACTGCAATCGTGCCTTCGCGGCGACGCGCGGCGTCATGGTGCGCCGCCGGGGATCGCGCCTTGGTCCACGGCATCGAGCAGCGACCAGAGCACGTCGCACTTGAAGTTCAGCGCGGCAACAGCGCGGTCCTGCCACTCTCGCGTGACGCAGCGATCGAGCACGAGGCCCAGGGCAAACTCTGCGTCCCGCGGCGCCTGGGTCAGCCGGTTGCGAAAGTACTGCAGGCCCTCCGGCTCGATCCACGTGTAGTGGGTGAGGATCGCGGAAAGCCGCTCGTTGACGATCGTAGGCGCGAACAACTCAGTGAGCGACGCGGCGACGGCCTCGAGCCAGGGCCGCGTGCGGCAGAACTGCACGTAAGCGTCCACCGCGAAGCGTACGCCGGGCAGTACCCAGGCTTCCGACAACACCACGTCCCGCGCCACCCCCATCGCTGCGGCGAGCCGGAGCCAGGCTTCGAGACCGCCCTCGCTCCCCTCACGGCCGTCATGATCGATGATGCGCTGGATCCAGGCGCGCCGTACGGCCTGCTCAGGGCAGTTGGACAGGATCGCGGCGTCTTTGAGGGGAATCGCCTGCTGGTAGCAGTAGCGGTTTGCCACCCAGAGCTGCAGCTCCGCACGGGAGAGCTCGCCCCGATGCATGCGCTGGTTGAAGGGGTGGTGGTTGTGATAGCGCGCTTCGCCGAAGGCCCGCAGCTGCCGCTCGAGCT
>Ga0187825_10000364_pt1 | contig 10702 bp, 8 predicted proteins | sample NC_wetland_sal_i_11_FD_132421 | JGI IMG/M metagenome (GOLD analysis project Ga0187825, IMG submission 132421) | Wetland sediment microbial communities from Neuse River Estuary, North Carolina, USA - SourceSoil_5 | ecosystem: Environmental > Aquatic > Freshwater > Wetlands > Sediment | place... | reverse complement strand
TCTGGTGCTTAAGCGCGCTTCCGCTGAGGGCGCCGGAGCGGGAGAAGCTTCTTCTTTCGCCAGCGGCTGTTCGTCGCGATTCTGGGCAATCACTGGCGCCTGGGGAGCGGAAGCCGCCTGTTGCCCCGCTGGTCCTGGTCCGCCGCGGAACAGGACCGCGGCACCCGCAACCACCACAACCACAGCGGCGACCCCAGCCCAGCGCCAGGCTAAGGACCAGGTCCAGGCGCGAGAGGCCACCCCGGCCGCTGCCTCCGGCGCAGCTTCACGCTCCGGCATAGCGAACCACAGCACGGCGCGACAGTGCTCGCAGCCGGCCAGATGGGCCAGCAGGCGCTCGCGCTCCGCTCCCGGCAGGTTGTGCTCGGCGAAGGCGGCCAGAACGTCTGCAGGAGGATGCTCCCCTGGGGCGGCGGATGCCAGCTGCTGCAGCACGATTTTTGGCAGCTCGGTCACGGTTAACTTTCCCCTTCCCTGCTGGAGGCCTCGGCCTTCTGATCGGAGAACGGTTTGACAGGCGATTTTTGCGCCAGGCGGGCGCGAATATTCACCTGCAGATCGCGAACGTCAACCGCCATCAATTCTTCGGCCTGGCGGGCGTCCAGCCCCTGTTGCAACAGCGACTTGCGGATATTGCCCCGCAGCGCGGCCGCCAACTTTTCCAGTCGCCGGCTGACGTTTGAGGCATGAATCCCCAGCACTTGTCCCACTTCGGACAGGGTGCGATGGTCGAGGTAATAGGAGGCCAGCAGGAAACGCTCTTCGTGAGCAAGAGCGGCGAGGACTTTATCCACGGCGGTTTGTAAGCGCGGGTCCACCGCGGCTTGCGGCTCGGAAACCGGGGCGGCATATTGCTCACCGGCCTCCTCCTGCTCCTCCAGGCTTACCAGCCGCTTTTTTGTGCGGTAGCGATTGATGTACTCCTGGGCGAGCACGGTGCGCAGCCAGCCTTCGAGCGAGCCCCGCCCGGTGTAGAAGTCCAACTTGCAAACGCGCTTGCCCTCGCGCACGGCGGTGCCGAACAGGTCGGCATAGAGGGAGTCGGCCAGCTCCCGGGCAGCCGAGTCTTCGCGTGCGATATGGTGCGCGGCCGAGTACAGCTTTTCGCGATAGCGCAGCAGGAAGGCTTCCCAGGCGGCTTCATTGCCGGCGGCACAGGCGCGCGCCAGCACCAGCTCCTGCAGGTGCAATGCGGCAAACAGATGGCGGGCAGCGGCCGGCGAGTCGCTGGGGGCGAGGTACTTGCAGCCCACCTGGCGCAGGATTTCACGCAACCCGTCAATGCCAATTCCAAACCTCTGCCCCTCACATTGGGGAAACAACTCTTCCGCGAGAGCGGGCAGCACCGAAGCCCAAACCGGGTCGGAGACGTTGGCGGCGCGGGTCATGAGCTTTTCGGATAGTACCAATTTTTCCCTGCAATGGCGGAGGTTTGCCGCGGGAAGCCGTTTCTAAGAACACTCCGGGGGAAGCAGAGTCGCGGCTCGGCGGGAATGGGGAGTACAAGTGCGCAGGCTGAAGAAAACCGGGTTCCTCAGGCGCGATGGAGGCCGAGGGGGGTGGTGGCGGAGTCCTGACGCACCTGCTTCAGGTGGGCGCGCATGCACTGGCGCGCCCGCTCGGGATCGTGATTCTCTACCGCCTTGAGGATGCGCTTGTGATGGTACTGGCCGCGCTCAGCGCCGCCTTTGGTCAGAAACGTGCGCATGCGCTGCTCCCGCAGCAGGCCGACAATCGAATCTATCAGCGACAGGATGAGCGGATTGCAAGCCGCTTCCGCCAGGGCGAGGTGAAAGTCCAGATCGGCCTCGATGAAAGCATCGCCGTCCTGCCGGGAGGCGTCCATCACAGTTACCGCTTCGCGCATGCTGGCCAGGTGCGGCTCTTCGGCGCGCGCCGCCGCCAGGGCCGCGATCTCCGGCTCCAGTATGTCGCGCACCTCGGCCAGATGCGTGGAGCCTTCCGCCTGCCCGATTCTCATCATCAGGCCGAGCGATTGCCGGATGGCATGCGAGGTGCCGTTGGTGATGAAGGTTCCCCGCCCCGAATAAGATTCCACCAGACCCTTCTCGCTCAACGCCTTGATGGCCTCGCGCACCGCGGTGCGGCTCACTCCGAACTGTTCCGCCAGCTCGCGCTCGGCGGGCAACTGGTCCCCTGCCTTCAGCGTGCCCTTCAAAACTGACTCTTCAATCTGCTTTACGATCTGTTCGTACAGGCGGGAACTACGAATGGTCTTGTACACAAACGGACTCCATGTCTCAAACTCAGCCCCTGTCATACCACTATACCAGAGTTCCTTGAAAGTAGCCCCGCAAGTTGCTTTTGTGTCTCGACTTAGGCCGGCAGAGACGGTGTAGCCGGACCGCGCGGCAGTCTCGTGCCTACCGCGGCGAGACCACCAGCAGATGAAATGTTCCGGGAACAATGCTGGGATAGGGGTGCGGATGCTCCTTGCTGGGCGGGGGAGGCGGACCCAACTTGGCGGCGGCGAGGTAGATTGTGCCCGTCTTAGTATCCAGGGCCATGGTGCGGGCACTCTTTTCTGTGGGTACGGTCTCCGCCACGGTGTACTTATCGGCGCTCTCCTGTTTGACCACGGTGAGCGTGCCATCATGGCCATTGGAAGAGAACACCAGTTTGCGGGCGGCATCGTAGCCGGCGGCGTCCGGGCCTTCGCCGATGGGAACTATGGCCACCACCTTGCCGCTGTCCGCGTCCACCACAGCCATTAGCTTATTGTCGCAGACGGAAAACAGCCGCCGGGCGGGGACATCGAAAACCAGGCCGGAAGGCTCCTCGCAGGGAGCTACAGACCAAGTCTGCTTGATCTTCAAAGTGTGCGGGTCGAGGCGAACGACTTCACTTTTGTCCTCGATATTGTCGTAAACATTGCCCTTGGCGTCGGTGGCGGGAAATTCCGGTTTGCCGCCCAGCGCGATGGTGCCCAGTACCTTGCCGGTGGCGGCGTCAATGGCGGTGGCATCCTTGCTGCCGCCGTTAAAGGCGAACACCCGCTTGCTGCCGGGATCGTAGAGGATGCCGTCAGGATTCACGCCCGCATTCACCTTCTGCACCACGGCGTGGGTCTTCAGATTGAAGACCACCACTTCCCCGCTGCCCCCGTCGCTGATAAAGCCGCGGTTCAGGCTGTGGGCCACGGCGATGCCGTGCACGTGTTTCATGCCTGAAATCTTGCCCACCGGCTTTTCCGAATCCAGGTTGACCACGTCCACCACTGTGTTGTGCGCCACGTAGAGCGTCCGGCCGGCGGAATCCGCGTAGAGATAATCCCAGCCGCCTTCTCCGGGAATCGGAATATTGCCCGTGACCTTGTAGTGCTGTGCATTGGCTGCCAGGGAAACGCTCAGCAATATCAGGATTGCCGCAAGCGTGCTGCGCATAGTTTGTTCTCTCCTTGCCGCTGGCCTTGAGCCGCTGGCCAAAAGTCGGGCTCGGGCCGACTTCGCCGCCGTAGTGGAACTCATTTAACCTTAAGTCAGCCTTAAGGACATGCAAGCCTCTCCTCACTTCCGCCTGTTCTGGGAAATGAATCACGGAACCACCGCGGCCGGCCTGGTTGCCGGGCAGCGCGTGCGAAAGCACAACATAGTACTCCAAGCGAACGTCTTCGCGGCGGGCGTTACATCCGAAAACCCGGTTGAGCGCAGGTTGCGCCTGTCGCCACCGCGAAGATGTGCAACAATATTCGGTGCGAAGCTCAACCACAAGAGGATGAATTGATCAGCCTGCTCACCATTCTGGCGGTTGGGTTCGTTCTCGGAATGCGCCACGCCACTGACGCCGATCACGTCATCGCGGTCAGCACCATCGTTACACGGGAACACAAGGCCAGCCGGGCCGCGGTTATTGGCGCCGCCTGGGGCCTGGGCCACACCGTAACCATCTTTGCCGTGGGCTCTATCCTGATTCTCTTTCGCATTACCCTGCCGCCGCGGGTGGGCCTGTCCATGGAACTGGCGGTGGGACTCATGCTCATCGTGCTGGGCATACGCAACCTGAGGGCCAGCTTTGCCTGGCCCCTTGGTCCCCGCCGGCCGGCGCACACCCCAACGATCCACTACCACGCGCACGGCGACTACATCCACGCCCACTCCAGTCGGCTCGACAATCCGCCTTCGCACGCCCACCAGCAGACGCCGGTCAGCAGGCTCGACCACTGGTTCGGCCGCTCTTCCCTCTACAGCATGGTGCGCCCGCTGCTGATCGGCATTGTGCACGGACTCGCCGGCTCCGCCGCCATCGCTCTGCTGGTGCTCAGCACCATTCCTTCAGCGCGCTGGGCGGTGGGCTATCTCGTTATCTTCGGATTCGGCACCATTCTGGGCATGATGCTCATCACCCTGGCCATGGCTTCCACTTTTTCATTCGGTCAGAAACACTTTGTGAACGTGGGCCGCCACTTCGAATGGGCGGCGGGCGCCATCAGCCTGGTCTTCGGGATGTTCGTGACCTACCAGATCGGCTTCGGCGCCGGCCTGTTCACCGCCAACCCCGTCTGGATTCCGAAATAGAACGCGTCGGTGAGCAGCTCTGAAGCGGCGGTTTGACTCACCAGAAAACGCGGCCTAATATCACCCGGCAGTCTGCGCGCTTGCCATGATTGGGCAAACAATTTCACATTACCGCGTCATCGAGAAGCTGGGCGGCGGCGGAATGGGCGTGGTCTATAAAGCCGAGGACCTCAAGCTGGGACGCCAGGTAGCCCTTAAATTTCTTTCCGCCGAGGTTTCCTCGCATGCGTTTGCGCTGGAGCGTTTTCGCCGGGAAGCGCGAGCAGCCTCGGCTCTGAACCATCCCAACATCTGCATCATCCACGATATTGACGAAGCCGAGGGAGTGCCGTTCATCGCCATGGAACTGCTGCAGGGCAAAACTCTCCGGCAAAAAACCGGCGCGCCCTTGGCCCTCGATGAAATGTTGGAGGTGGCCATACAGGTGGCCGAAGGATTAGCCGCCGCCCACAGCAAAGGAATCATTCATCGCGATATTAAGCCGGAGAACATCTTTATAAGCGACCAGGGTCAGGTCAGAATTCTCGACTTTGGCCTGGCCAAGCTGGAATTGGATGCGGGGCAGGCGACCGAAACGGCAGGCGAAACCCAACCCGTCCTGACCAGCCCAGGGGTTGCTCTGGGCACAGCCGCCTACATGTCGCCGGAGCAGGTACTGGGAAAGCCGCTCGACCCTCGTACCGACGTGTTTTCATTGGGCGCCGTGCTTTATGAACTGGCCACTGGGGAAAGAGCATTCCAAGGAACAACTTCGGGCGCTGTATTCGATGCCATCTTGCACAAGAGCCCGCCCGTTCTTCAGCGCGTAACCGCCCATTTGCCTAAGGAACTGAATCGCATCGTGGCCAAGGCGCTGGAGAAGGATTCCGAGGTTCGCTATCAATCCGCCGCCGATATGGCGGCCGATCTGAAGCGGCTCAGACGAGATCTGCAGAGCCGCACGTCAGGCAAGGCGGTTTCCGGTTCGAGCCGCGGCGGCAAACGGCGCTCCATAACTTCCGTCGCCGTGTTGCCCTTTGAAAACGCCAGTGGAGACTCCACCTATGAATACCTCAGCGACGGCTTGACCGAAAGCATCATTGAAGAGTTGTCCCAACTAAAAAAGATCAGCATAGCGGCGCGCAGCACGGTCTTTCGTTACAAGGGGCGCGAGGTGGACCCCAAATCAGTCGGCCGGGAGCTCAATGTGGGCGCCGTCATTGCCGGACGCGTCAATCGCCGCCAGGACACCCTTACTATTGCCGTGGAAATGGTGGATACCACCACCGGCCTGCGGTTGTGGGGAGAGAGGTATAGCCGTTCCAACGACGACATTTTTCTCATCCAGGACGACATCGCCTCCCAGGTAAGAAAGCAACTCAGCGGCGCCTTGGGTGAAAAACCTGCCAGCTCCCGGCCCAAACATGTTCCCAATACTGCGGCTTACGAGGCTTACCTGAAAGGCCGATATTACTGGAACAAACGCACCGAAGCCGAGTTGCGCAAGGGCGCTCAGTTTTTCGAACAAGCCATAGCCCTCGATCCCACTTATGCGCCCGCTTACGGAGGCTTGGCCGATTTCCACATCATTCTGGGCTGGTACAGCTATGTTCCTCCCGGGGACGCGTTTGCCAGGGCCAGGGCCGCGGCCCAGAAGGCTATCGAGCTGGATTCTCAACTGGCGGAGCCACATGCCAGCCTGGGATTCGTTTCCCTGCTTTACGAATGGGACCGCCCGGCGGCAGAGGCCCACTTCCTGGAATCCCTGCAACTGAACCCTCGTTACGCCACCGGACACCAGTGGTACGCCGATTTCCTCGCCGCCACCAACCGCCTGGAGCAGGCTCGCAGAGAAATAGAATCCGCCAGGGAACTCGACCCGCTTTCCCTGATCATCAACTGGAATGTGGGCTGGATTCTCTATTTCTCACGCCATTATGAGCAAGCGGTGGCGCAATTCCGCAGCACCCTGGAGCTGGATCCCAACTACCTGGTCACCCGGATGTTTCTGGGCCAGGCTTATTTGCAGCAAAATGATCTGGAAAACGCACGGCAGGAGTTCCAGCGGGCCGTGGATTTATCGCACGGCGCTGCTTTCGCGCTCGCACTCCTGGGTCATTGCCAGGCATTGGCGGGAGAAAGCAACCAGGCTCTGGGCCTCCTGCACAAGCTGCAAGAGCTCTCCCGTGAGAGATATGTCTCTCCCGATTTCATGGCCTGGATTTACATGGGACTTGGCGATCTGGAGCAAACCTTCCAGTACTTGCAGCAAGCATATGCAAGGCGTTCCAACTGGCTGGCGTGGCTGAGTCCTGATCCCAAGTTCGATGTACTCCGCGGGGACCCGCGGTTTCAGGAGCTGCTGCGAAAAGTGGGATTGGTCACAGCTTGAAATTCCCTTGCCTGCGAAACCTGATTCTCAGGCGCTCCACAACCACTCAACGCATCAGATAGTCAGCCAGCGAGGACAAGATGGAGCGGGGGTGCCTGCGGGAAAGTTTGCTCATATTGTCTGCTTCCCGCTCCTCAGCTCCAATGAATCAACCCCTCGGCATCGTCCACCAGCACCACCTCGTATTTTTCCAGCATCGGCATCAAAAGGCTCTCCAGTTCGCGCTTCCACAGCTCGCCTTCATAGAACTTGGCCTTCATGGGTTCGCGCGAGGGCAGGTCGGGAAAGCCGCGCATAAAGAAGAACGTGTCGGGATCTTCGAGAGACAGAAATGGACCCAGTATTTTCATTCCTATTTCCGCGTGCGCCGGCACAGAACGTGAACGAAATATATCAAGGAACTGGGACCGCTTGCCGGGCTTGGTTTTGTAGGTCCGCATTTCGATAATCATGGGCACATCCGAGAGTTCCGAGTTGAAGCAATCTCCGCGCCGTGAGCGAAGTTGATGGCCACCGCCGGAGTGGTGCTGGCGGCGGTTTTGCCCTCTATCATAATGATGTAGAAAGGCGCGCCCAGGTGTCGCTGTTTTAATGAAAGGCATCCGGCGGCTCAGTGAGGTGCTTTGAGGCCGGGCGCGGATACTTTACAAGCCGGCGGAAGCTGGTCCAAGCGGACCAGCTTCCCGGACTGTACCCGTTGTCACTCCGGAAAAAACGAACAGATGGACTGCGGCTACGGTTATCGAGGCAGACGCAAATCAATGCGCCGGGCGTGAAAAACACCTTTCTTGCCGATATTTCCCAATACGATCACAAAGGAACCCTCTTTAAATTCATCCGGCGTGGCCGGTTTGCCTTGTTTGGTCCACTCCGTCGAGCTGTCATAGTAAATCTCCCGCTGGATGCTTTCCATGTTTGCCTGGCCGCCCCGCACTATCAACCTGGAATCCTTCTTATCTACCCGAATAATGCTGCCCTGCCAGCGAGATTCCTTGGAGCTGGCTTTCTTGCTTTGGTCGCTGTTGGTGGTAGCTGACAAGTGGCCGACACCGATGGTTCCCACTATTGCCAGAATGACCGCTATGGCTGATAACCTCATGACGTCTCCCTCCTAAGGCGCGGGCCAGCGTAAATTGGTGAGCGGTGTCGGCCCGCGACGGTGCGCGAGAGCATAGCTGGGTTCAGGCGCGCAGTAAAGGCCAATCTGTACTAACCTCCCCGAAAGCCATGAGAAAGCTAGATTCCTGCTGTCATCTCGTAGCTGCCGGGGTAGTGGGTGGGTTTTTTTTATCGCCGACGACTTCCAGTCCTGCTTGGCGAAGCCCTTCGAGCAGGTGCTCGATGAGTTCGGGGTCCCACCACTTCTCCAGTTCGGTGCGCCCGACCACAGCGAAGTCGGAGCGTATCTTTAACAGATCTTGGGCGGCGTTACGAGCTGCCTCTTGATTGCCGAGTTGCGCGTTGGATGCTGCGAGCATAAGTTGCGTGCGCCAGAACCCAGGCATATTGACCTTAAGCGCCAGATCCAGCGCTCGCTGGTAGTCACGCTGGCGATAGGCATTCAGCGCGAGCGGAAACCAGTACCATCCGGGATGATGGGGGTTGAGCTGCATGGCACGTTCGGCCAGAGCGCAACCGCGCTCCCAGTCGCCGGCGTAGGCGATCTGAAATCCGAGATAGGCGTGCGTCAGTCCATCCATAGAATTGAGGGCGAGCGCTCGCTCTGCCGAAGCGCGAAAAGCCCCCATTTCATGAAGGAAAAACAAGACAGCCGCCAGTGCGGCATGAGCCAGGTGGTTGGAGGGAGCTGCATCGATCGCGCGACGGGCCGCCGCTAGTGCGCGGCCGAGAGGATCTGGCCGCAGGTTGAAGCCATGCGTGTACTCTTCACGGTACAGCCAGGAGAGCATGGCCCAGCAGTCACCGCGCTCGGGTGGCTGTTGTACAGCACGTTCGAGGGCTGCCCTCGCCACCGCGTGCTCCGCCGGGTTAAGACGCTGGTGATGACCGAAACTGCGGAGCAGAGCTTCGTAAGGAGTGAACGTTTCTGGGTCGCGGTTGCGAAGAGACTCGGTCATGCTGTGCGGCAAAATGCCTTGCGTGTCGGCAACCGTGGAGACGATGCGGGGCACAATGTCATCCGCCAACTCGAAGACCGCTTCCGGGCTATACGGGCGATCGTAGGTTTCTGCCCACAGGCTCGCGCCCGAGCTGGCATCTACCAATTGGGCTGCGATACGGGCCTTCGCGCCCGCCTGGCGCAGGCTTCCTTCCATCGCGTAACGCGCGCCGAGTTCCCGGGCAACGACGCGCAAGTCAACCGCTTCCTGGGTGTAGCGCGAGGTCAGGCTGCGAGAGATCACTTTGAGGTAGGAAAAGCGGCACAGCCCAGTCACCACGTCCTCTGTCATCCCCTCGGCCACCGCAATGAGGTCAGGATTACTGCCACTGTATTTGAAGGGCAGCACGGCCACCCAGAATCCCTCCTCGGCGCGCACGGCGGCCGAGTCGCGCCTGACTTCGGGACGCGATGCCGGTGAGAAGGCGGTGGATGGCGTCATAGGGGCCGATTGTCGCAGGTCGCGCAACTCCGTGCTGACTTCGCGAGCGGTCTGCACTCGTCGGAGGGGATCCTTCTCCAGGCAGCGCCGGATGACCCCGGCCAGACCCGCTGGCAGGTCCGCTCGCACCTCGCTGACGTATGGTGGGGTGTCGCGCAGAATCGCTGACATCAACTCCGGCGAAGATCTCCCTTCGAACGGCCGGCGCCCCGTTGCCATCTCGTGCAGTACGACTCCCAGCGAGAAAATGTCAGTGCGATGATCGAGCGCGCGCCCTGAAACCTGTTCAGGCGACATGTAGGCTGGCGTCCCCATAACTACGCCGGCAAGTGTCTGCCCTGCCGATGTCAGCGTGGGGTCATTTGCGCTCTCGCCACGCACATCTTTCGCCAAACCAAAATCGAGTACTTTGACCCGGCCTTCATTTGTCACCATCACATTCGCGGGCTTCAGGTCGCGATGCAGGATGCCTTTCTCATGAGCCGCAGCCAGCGCCTCGGCCAGTGCGCTCGCGATCTCCACGATTCGTTCGAGCGGAAGCCCTGTCGCGGAGATCAAGTGATCAAGCGTTTGCCCCTCGACCAGTTCCATGGTCAGAAAGTGGACGCCGTCGTACTCCTCCACCGAGTGCAGCGTTACAACGTTCGGGTGGTTAAGCGCAGCGACCGCGCGAGCCTCGCGCTGAAACCGGGCCAATCGTTCGGCATCACTGGCCATATCCTGCGGCAGAACCTTAAGCGCCACATCCCGCCCAAGCTTCATGTCCGTGGCGCGATAAACCACGCCCATGCCTCCACCGCCGAGCTTCTCAATGATGCGGTAGTGCGAGATGGTTTGACCGCTAAGTTGCAAGGGGGTAACCATTGGGGAGAGGCTCAAATGTTAAGCCGCCCCTGAGGGCAGGTCAACGAGAACGATCAGATTACATCCGCCCAGTCTGCTCAAGGGCGGCGACCACCCTCAGAATGGTTGCGGGCCGTTGCTAGCGGTGTTCTGGGTCTTCGCTGATGCCGATCTAGAAGTATCCCCCGATCTGACTCCAGAGGACGACACGAAGTACGGCTTGCCCGAAACGCGCGACATAAACAGAAAAGGCGGCCCCTGGCAGGACCGCCTTCAGAATTGGGCAAAGAGCTTTTCTTTTTGAACCGGGATAAGGTCTATGTAGCAGAAATCGCTGAGCAAAGCAGTGTGCCAAAGCCGGGCACTCCGAAAACTGCTTTTCGACCCCCGCG
>Ga0187825_10000363_pt1 | contig 10707 bp, 8 predicted proteins | sample NC_wetland_sal_i_11_FD_132421 | JGI IMG/M metagenome (GOLD analysis project Ga0187825, IMG submission 132421) | Wetland sediment microbial communities from Neuse River Estuary, North Carolina, USA - SourceSoil_5 | ecosystem: Environmental > Aquatic > Freshwater > Wetlands > Sediment | place... | reverse complement strand
GCATCGCAATCGGGACAGCGGCGCTGGATCGATGGGGCGTACACGGTGGGCTGCAGCTGGGCGGGTTGGCGTGGCGTGGCGGGCATCGGGCCTCCTCGTTTTCGGCTTTTATTCGGGTCTGTCTGGCGAATATAAGCCGACCACTTGAGGCCGCAACCATACATCTAACCTATTGTAGATAGGTCAATTAGATAACAATCCGCCTCCAGACGTAGTACACGGGCACGCCGAGCAGCACCAGCAACAGTCCCAGCCCGGCGTACGTCCGGGTCGTGGGCACGACGAGCAGTGAAACGGCGATCAGCCCCGTCAACAGCACATAGGCTCCGGGGAGCCACGGGTACCCTGGGGCGCGCAGCGGCCGCTCGGCGTCGGGACGTTTGGCGCGCAAGGCGAAGAGTCCGACCGTCGTCAGCAGGAAGAACAGGATCGCCGCGAAGATCACGAAGTTGAGCAGCTGTCGGTAGGTGCCCGACAGGCAGAGCAGCGCGGTCCAGCCCGCCTGCACCACGAGCGCCACGCTCGGCGTCTTGTATCGCGGGTGCAGCCGTCCCGCCGAGTCGAAGAAGAGATTGTCGCGCGCCATGGCGTAGTAGACCCGCGCGCCGGACAGAATCAGCCCGTTGTTGCAGCCGAACGTCGAGACCATGATCGCCGCTGCCATGATGTACAGCCCCGGCGTGCCGAGGATCGCCTCGAGCGCAGCGGTGCCGACGCGGTCCTGCGGCGCCATCGTGATGGCGGCGGAGGGAAGGACGCTCAGGTAGGCGACGTTGGCCAGCAGGTACAGCACCGTCACGATGGCGACGCCCATCGTCATGGCGAAAGGCAGGTCGCGTTTCGGATCCTTCAGCTCGCTCCCGGCGAACCCGACGTTGTTCCACGCATCCATCGAGAACAGCGAGCCGACCATCGCCGCGCCGATCGCGGTCAGGCCGATCGCGACGCCGCCGGTGTCGAGGAAGTGCCCGCCGAAGTTTGCCCGGGCGGCATCGGCGTGGCGGCCGATCGTGATGCCGAGCAGGATCAGGACGGCGAGGCTCGCCGCTTTGGTCGCAGTGAATGTCGTCTGGATGACCGTGGCGGTGCGGACACCGCGGATGTTGATCGCCGTCAGCACCATGACCGAAGCGATCGCGAACAGGCGCTGCGGCGACAGTCCGACTAGGATGGGGCCGATCGGCTGCGGAAACGTGATCGTCCCACCCCAGCCGGCGAACACGTCGGGGCGCAGCGCGGGCCAGAACACGGAGGTGAAGCTGGCGAAGGCGACGGCCACGGCGGCGATCGTGCCCGTCTGAATGACGACGAACAGCGTCCACCCGTAGAGGTAGCCGAACAGCGGGGAGATCGCCTCGCGCAGGTAGACGTACTGGCCGCCGGCGTGGGGGTACATCGCCGACAGCTCGCCGTAGGTGAGCGCGCCCATCAGCGTCACGCCGCCCGACAGCGCCCAGACGAGGAGCAGGTACCCGGGGGCATGCACCTCGCGCAGGATCTCGGCCGAAACGATGAAGATCCCGGATCCGATCATCGAGCCGACGACGAGCGCCGTCGCGTCCCAGCGCGAAATGGCCCTGACGAACTCGGTGCGTGGTTGTTGCGCGGTCGCCATGCTAGGGGGTCGCTCCGGCGCGAGGTCTGCTAACCTAGTGGTGGTCTCGACACCTCGCTATTGTTGTAGTCCCGTCAGTCCGTCTCTCACCATCGTCGAGGGAACCGTGCCCCTGCGACTGTTGCCGCGCGAGGAAGAATTCTTCGACCTCTTCGTTGAGGTCGCCAAACGCAACCAGGAAGCCGCCGGCAAGCTGCGCGAGCTGTTCGACACTCCCCCCGAGCGGCGCACGCCGATCGTCGAGGCCATCAAACGGATCGAGCACGAGTGCGACCAGGTCACGCACGAGGTGGTAAACCGTCTCGACCGCACGTTCATCACCCCGCTCGATCGAGAAGACATCCACCAGCTCGCCTCCGATCTGGACGACGTGATCGATACGATCGACGGCACGGCGCGGCGGGCGCAAATCTTCCACCTCGGGACGGCGCCCCAGGGCGTGCGCCAGCTCGCCGAGGTGATCGGCCGCATGACCAACACGCTGGGGGAAGCGGTCGGTCGTCTCAAGAAAGGCGACGACGTCATCAAGTATTGCGTCGAGGCGAAGCGGCTTGAGGAGGAGGGCGACGTCATTTACCACGAAGCCCTGGGCCTGCTGTTCGAGAAAGAGACGAACGCGATCGAGCTGGTGAAGTGGAAGGAAATCTATGACAACCTCGAGCGCACGCTCGACGAAGCGGAGGACGTGGCGAACGTCGTCGAATCCATCGCGCTGAAACACGCCTGATGACCGGCCACGTCGCGTTCATCCTGGCGATCGTCCTGGTCGCCCTGGTCTTCGACTTCATCAACGGATTTCACGACAGCGCGAACTCGATCGCGACCGTCGTGTCGACCCGCGTGCTCAGCCCTACGGCGGCCGTCATCTGGGCCGCCTTCTTCAACTTCGTCGCCGTCTTCGTGTTCGGAACCGCGGTCGCCAAGAGCATCGCCTCTGGGATAGTCAACCCGTCCATCGTCGACGCCAACGTCGTGCTCGCGGGGCTCCTGGGCGCGATCACCTGGAACCTCATCACCTGGTATGCGGGCCTGCCGTCGTCGTCGTCGCACGCGCTCATCGGCGGCTACGCCGGCGCCGCAATCGCGAAGGTAGGGATCTCCGCCGTCGTCTGGCCGGGGAAATGGGTGCTGACGCTGATCTTCATCGTCGTGTCACCGCTGCTCGGCATGGTGGTGTCCTTCCTGCTGGTCGTGGGCCTCTCCTGGGCGCTGCGCCGCTCTTTACCGCGCCGCGTCGACCGGGCGTTCCGGCTGTTGCAGCTGCTCTCCGCGGCGAGCATGTCGCTATCCCACGGCAGCAACGACTCCCAGAAAACGATGGGAATCATCGTGGGTCTGCTGTTCGCCGAGCAAACGGCGTTGCAGCAGGTGAACGTCGGGGCGCTGCACGTGACGACGACCGATCACGTCCCCGCGTGGGTGGTATTCGCCGCCTACACGGCGATCGCCCTGGGTACCATGTTCGGGGGCTGGCGCATCGTGAAGACGATGGGCCAGCGGCTCACCAAGCTCAAGCCGTTCGGGGGGTTCTGCGCGGAGACCGCCGGCGCGCTGACGATTTCGCTGGCGTCACACTTCGGCATTCCGGTGAGCACCACGCACACCATTACCGGCGCCATCACCGGCGTGGGCGCAGCGCAGCGCTTCTCCGCGGTGCGCTGGGCGGTGGCGGGGCGGATCGTGTGGGCGTGGATCCTGACCATCCCCGCTGCGGCCGGGATCGCCGGGCTCGCCTACGTCGTGGTGCACGCCTTCAATCGCTAGCGCTCACAAACCCAACGCCTCCACGACGGTTTCCGCGATCGCGGCGTCCTGCACGCCGACGCCGGTGAGGTCGGCGATGGTGATCTCGTGGGGCAGCTCCCGTCCCAACAGCCGTCCCGCCACGAGATCGCCGAGCTCCCCCGTGACCTTGCGCCGCGTTACGGCTCCCGCGGCGAGCGCGTGGTGCAGGTTACCGAACCGCTCGGTCTGCACCACCCGGTCGGCGAACAGTTTGTCGGCTTTGGCCATGAGGGCCGGTTCGAGCTCCACCTTGTCGGGGCTGTCAGTGCCCGCCGACGTGATGTGGGTGCCGCGCGCCACCCAGGCCGCCTTGATGAGCGGGGTGGTGCTCGCCGTGATGCAGACGATGATGCGATGGTCGCGCACCGCGGATTCGAGCGCCGGGGCGATGCGCGTGGGGACGACGCCGGCGAGCTCAGCGGCAAGGGCTTCCGCCCGCTCGAACGTGCGGTTCCAGAACGTGAGCCGGTCGAGCTGCCGCTGTGCCAGGATGGCGCGCGCGGTGAGACGGGCGAGCCCCCCGGCGCCGACCAGCAGCGCCGTCCGGGCATCGATCGGCGCGAGATGCTTGAGCGTGAGCGCGATCGCGGCGGCGGTGCGCAGATCGGTGAGGTACCCGTGCTCCTCGAGCACCAGCGCGGGCGCGCCGGTGTTCGCGTCCAGCAGGAGGAACAATCCATCGCCCGCCGGCTTGCCGCGCTCGACGTTTGCCGGGAACCCCGTCGCCACTTTGAGGACGATGAACCTGCCGCCGCTGAGCTGGGCACCTTTGACGTGAATCGATGCGGTAGGCCGGGAACGCTCCATGGCCATCGGCTCGGGCAGCGTCGCCTGACCCAGCGCCAGCGCCTTGAACCCGCGCTCCACTGCTGCGATCGCCGCCGCCATGGTGATCTTGTCGCGGAACTCCTCGAGGCGGACGACCCGCACGTCAGTCGCCCAGCGCCGGCCTCAAGCCGGTGGCCGTGGCCTCCAGCGCCGCGCGCAGCTCGGGACCTTCGTTGCCGAATCCGAAGCGCAGGTAGCCCGGCATGCCGAAGTGCTCGCCCGGCACCAGCAACACGCTCTGAGCGGCGCGGACGCGCTCCACGAGCGTTTCGCCGTCCACGCGCGAGCGGTAGCGCACCCAGCAAATCGCCCCCGCTTGCGGTGCCACCCAGCTGAAGGACGGCCCAAACGTCTTGAGCCACTGCTCGAGCACCGGATAATTCTCCCGCAGGATCCCGCGCGTCCGGGCGAGGAGGCGCTCGCGCACGGCGGGTTGCAGCGCCAGCGTGGCGAGGTGGTCGCTCGCACCGGAGGGGCCGATGGTCGTGTAGTCGTGACGCGCCCACGCATCTGCCACGATCGGCGCCGGCCCCACGAGCCAGCCGATGCGGAGACCCGGGAGTCCGTACGCCTTCGAGAGCCCCGCCACGCACAGCAGCCGGTCGTAGCTGCCCCAGAACGACGCCGTCGTGTTGCCGTCGCGTTCGGCGCCCATGTACACCTCGTCGGCGAGCAGCCAGGCGCCGACCTCGGCGGTGCGGTCGATGATCGCGCGGCGCATCGCGTCGGCGAGGATGTGTCCCGTCGGATTGTGCGGGTTGGTCACCACCACGAGCTTCGTCCCCGGCGCGATCGCCGAGCGAATCTCGGCCGGATCGGGCGCCCAGCCGCGCTCTTCGTGCAGCCGGAAGGGACGCACCTGCGCCCCCAGGTTCTGCACGTGGCCCCACAGCTGCAGGTAATTGGGCAGCAGCATCGCGACCTGGTCGCCCGGCTCGATCACGCGCAGCGCGGCGACGTAGTTCGCCTCGGCGCTGCCGTTGGTGACGAGCACCTGATCGGGTGCGGCGCCGGGATACAGCGCGGCGATGCGCTCGCGCAGGGCATCGGTGCCGTTGGACTGGCTGTAGCCGAGCCGTACGTCGAGCAGCGGGTCGGCCGCGGCCTGGGCGAGCGCGAGCAGCTCGCGTACGCTCAGCGGATGCACCCCTGATTCCGACAGGTTGTAGCGCACCCGGTTCTCCCAGGTGCTTTGCCAGCGCTCGAGATCGAAGGTGACGAAGGGCATCAGGCGAGCGTCGCGATATCCTGAGGTTGTTCCAGCCAGTAATCGGGATCGAGATCTTCCAGGTGCTCGCGGTCGAACGGTCCCCAGAGCACGGCGGCGGTCTTCACCCCGGCCGCGCGGCCGCACTCGATGTCGTGGCGCGAGTCCCCGATGAACACCGCGTCCGTCGCCGGCCTCCCCGCCTGCGCCAGCGCCAGCAGCACCGGTTCGGCGTGCGGCTTGGGTCGTGACACATCATCCGACCCGACGACCACGTCGAAGGCATCTTCCAGCCCAGCGACGCGCAGACCCCTGAGCGCTCCGCCACGCATTTTGCTCGTGACGAGGCCGAGCGTCTTGCCGCCAGCGTCGAGCCGCCGTACCTGGTCGACGACGCCGTCATAAGGCCGCACCAGCTCGTCGTGGTGCGCGAGGTTGTATTCGCGATACGTCTCCACCATCGCCTTGATCTCGGATTCGTCGTCGCTCCACAGGCGGAACTGCACCCACAACGGCGTGCCGAGGCCTTCCATCCAGACGTCGTCGGGGGGTTCGTAGCCGCGATGGGCGCGCATCGTATGGCGATACGAGCGCAGAATCAGCTCGATCGAATCGATCAGGGTCCCATCGAGGTCGAACAAAAACGTCCCGAACGACACCGGATCACCGGCCGCCACTGCGCCGGAACCAGGCGCAGTCGGGTGCCAGCGGGCAAGCGTCGCAGCGCGGCGTGGAGCGGCAGGTCTCCTGTCCGTGGTGGCGCAGCAGCTGGTGTGCCTGGATCAGCCAGTTGTAGTCGCGCGGCAGCTCGGGGGCCAGCGCCTCCTCCACGGAGGTATAGGCCGCGGTCCCCGTCGCTCCCGGCTTGCCGTACCCGATCCGCTGCAGCACGCGCAGCCCGTTCGCTTCCGGGGCGAGAGTCGCCTGAGTGCGGCAGAACAGCAGGATCCGGTCGGCGCCCGTCTCGCCGATCCCCTTGAACCGCTTCAACAGCTTCTTTGCTTCGACGGGGGACTCGCGCACCAGCGTCCGCACCCGGGCGAGACCGATCTCGATCATCAGCTCGGCGGCCTCGCGCAGCTTGGCGAGCCGGGCGCCGCCATTCGGCCCTCCCGGAGCCAGCAGCTCGAGCATCTTCGGCTTCGCGGTCCGCAGGATGGCCTGCGGCGTCGTGCCGATCTTCTGGCGCAGCATGCGGAAGACCAGGGCGCGCTGCTCGTCGTCGGGGACGACGGCGACGTGCTCCCAGATGATCCATTCGAAGGGGCCGCTCGGGATGGGCCGCTTGGGCCGGCCGTAGAGGGCGCGAAGTCGGTCGACATAGGCCCGCAGGGGCAACGTAGGGTGTCGCATGGACACTAAAAGTGTCCCCGATGACCGAAGCGTGACAACCCGTGCCGACGAAAATGGCGTCCTTGCGGCCCCCTCCAATACCCTAGCGACCCTGCGCCAGTCGAATCGCCGCCACCAGACGGGGAACTGGCGCCTCAGACGACGCGGCGACCTGCGGCAGCCCGTCGTGCCAGGCGAGGAGGTTGGCGACGTCGAACGGCCGGTGGTCGGCGATCAGATCATCGAGCAGGAGACTCTCTCCGGCGGTCAGCCCGCCGGTCAGGCGCGCCACCAGGCCGTCGAGCCGGGCCAGGCGTTCGCCGCGTCCGCCGCGCGCCGCCCGGCGGGCCGCCGCCAGCACCATCGGGATGAGCCGCCGACCCGGCCGGTCGCGGTCGGCGGCCCGCCAGCGGGCGGCGGCGATGTCGGCCAGCCGGGCCCGCACCAGCGGCGCCGCTGCCTGCATCGCCTGCGCGACGGCCGGACCAGCGGCGGCGGTCGCCCCGGCGTCATGCGCCTGTTCGAGGAGTGTCGTGGCGTCGTCGGGATTGGCTCGAGCGGCGCCGCCTTCCACGACGATTACCTCCACATCGGGCCCGAGGGTGATCACCAAGACGACGGCATCGCGCGTCGCCGCGACAGTCGTGCGCACGCCACCCAGGCTCGCCGGAGCGGCTCCCGCGGCGAGCCGCTGCAGCCGGTCGCACCAATCGAGCGGCGCACTGCCACCTCGGCCGCCGGAGGTTGTTTCGACCTGCGCCGCTCCCCCGTTGATCTGCATCGCCACCTTGGCGGCGAGGCGCGCCTCGATGTCCTGCGCTCTTGCGAGTGTCTCGATCGGCAGGAACGAGACGGTTGCAACGCTGGCGTGCGGCGACCCCAGCCGGTCGATCCGTCCCACGCGCTGCGCGAGCCGTGCGGGACTCCACGGCAGATCATAGTGGATCACGCGTCTCGCGTCGTGAAGGTTGAGCCCCTCGCCGATAAGGTCGGTGGCGAGCAGGACATCGGCCTGCTCCCGGTCCGGGAGCGGGGCGATGCCGAGTGAGCGCGGCGCGAAGGCTGCAAGCACGTCGAAGCGCGACACGCGATCGAGGCCGAGCCAACCCGCCGCGCCGCACAGCGCGGCGAGCCGCAGCGACCGGGGCAGGTACCGGCGCAGGTGCAGGACCGTGGCGGCGGCCTGGATGAAGACGATCGTCTTGCCGTCGCACTGCTCGAGATACCGGGCCAACGCCGCCGCCTTCGGGTCCGGTCCCACGCGTGCGTCGTCGAGCAATCTTCGGACGAGCGCCAGGTCGTCCGGATCCTCGTCGACGGTGGCTCCCGCCTCGAGCAGCAGCGGCAGAAATGCCAATTGCAGATCGGCATCGTCCTCCATGGCAAAGACGCGCCGGAATTCCCGCGGCGTGAGCCGGCGCTGCGCGACGCCAGCGTCCCGCGCGAGGGTGCGAAATGCTTCATACCGTCGCAGGCTTTGCCGCAGCGCGGGGACGCTGGACGCGAGCCGTCGCAGGAGCGTCAGCCGATGCAGCGCGGCGGCTCCCGGCGGACGCAGCCGCTGCACGCCGTCGATCAGCGTCGCGAGCCGGACCGGCTCGGCGGGTGCGGCGCGAATCACGCGCCCCTCCGCCCGTTCGGGGAAGTGCCTTCCGTCCCACAGCGGTGCGACGCGCTGCCGTGAGCGCGCCACGACGATGCGCGCGACGGCAGCATGGACCACGGGACTCACCCGCGGCGCTCGCGCGGCGACCAGCAGCGATGGAACGCCGAATGCGACGAGCGCGTCGTCGCGCAGAAAAAACCGCAGCAGGTGGAGCAGATCGGCGAGGCGGTTGTGCACCGGTGTCGCCGTGACGAGCAGCACGCGGCTGTGCACCACGAGACGCGCCAACGCGCCGTAGCGGCGCGTCTCCGCGTTGCGGAAGTGATGCGCCTCATCCACGACCACGAACGATCCGGGCGCGAAGCCGCGGAGCGACCTGCGGTCGCGACTAAGCCGCTCGTGGGTCTCGATGCGCGCCGGCAGCGACAGGCGAGCGGTCAGCGCGCGCCACTGATCGACCAGTATCGCCGGCACCACGAGGACGAGCGGAGCCGCCGCGGCGTGTGCGACCGCGAGGGCGACGTAGGACTTCCCGGACCCGACGGCGTCGGCCAGCACGGCACCGCCGAATCGCCGCACGATGGCGTGGATGCGGTCGAACGCCCGCACCTGATGGGGGGCGAGCCAGGACGGCGCCGCGGGAGCCCGGTCCGGCAGGTCGAGCAGCGCCCGGGCGGCGACTCGGCACGCGTCGGCCGGGGACACGACAACGAGCGGGTCCACGAGCAGCGCGAGCGGCTCGGTGGGCGCCGCGAGCGTCTCAGCGAGGATCCGGGGCGAGACGAAGCAGGGCGCGTTGCTCTCGGGCATCGAGGCCATACAGCTCTCCCACGAGGGTATCCGCCGCCTCTCGCCGCCGACCCAGCTCCGCGAGCGCGGCCCATTGCACCGGGCTCGCGTGGGGCAGCGGCAGGCGTCCGACGACGCGCGCATTGAAGCGGCGAAATCCGCCGCGCGCCGGGTCTGCCGCGAGGCGCCCCAGCGCGGTGCACCAGCGCGTATTGAGCAGGGCCGCGAGGGCGTGCGCGTCGGCGGCACAGCGGGTGGCGATTCCATACACGGTGTTGAGGGGCACGATCTCGGGAGGCGGCACGACGGCGAGGATCTCCCGCGCCAGATCGACCCACAGCACGCGGTGCGGGACGACGGCGAGCGCGATGCGGAACAACTGCCAGACCGGCCCGCCGTGATAGTCGGTGCGGCGCTGCAGCCGGTCGGCGAAGGGCGCCAATCGCGCCGCCGTCGCCTCCGGCAGCTGGGCGAGCGGGCGGCCGGACGCGTCGTGGGTCCACAGGAGATGCCGGCGTGGCGTCACCTCCCACCGGGCGACATCCCGCCCGCGCACGACGGGCCGAGTCCCGGGTAGCGGATCAGCGACGAGGAAGAGCGAGTCGGCCCCGGTCTTCACTCCCAGCTGCGGCGCCCACTGCCGGGCCAGCGTCGGGAAATCGTGCTCCAGGCGGCGGGCGACGGCCGCGGCGTCCGGATCGAGCACCCAGGGGCCGTCCGCCTGCAACACGCGCTGAGCGACCTGATGCGCGGGATCGCGGGGGCCGAGGCGAGTTCCCGTCATGGCGCCGGCGTCGGGCTCCACCCGTGCGACGACGAGGGCCATCGGATACACCGCCGCTCCGAACGTCGTGGCGGCTGTCTCGTCGAGCGGCGCGACGACGGTGGTGGTACAGCGTGCGGCGATGTAGCGCCGCAGCGACTCGGCGTAGCCTGCCGTCGCGAGCTTGGCCGGCACCAGCAGCGCCATGACGCCACGCGCCGCCGCGAGCTCGAGCGCGCGTTCGCAGAACGCCACCGCCAGATCGGGAAAGTGGGCGAAGGGCCCGGGAGCGGGGCGCCACAGCGCATAGCGCTCGCTGAGCGTCTCTCGTACGCGCGCCGGCAGGCGCTCGGCGCGGACCCAGGGAGGATTGCCAAGAACGACGTCGAACCCGCCACCGGCCAGCACGTCGCGGAAGTGGGATTCCACACTGAAGAACGGCGTGCCACCCTCACGCGCCAGGCGGCGCCCGCCGCGGCGTAGCTCGTTCCGTGCGCGCCGTAATCGCCGCAGCAGGGCCCATTCACGCGCCGCGAGCCCGGTGCGCCTGCCGAACAAGTCGAGGTTCCGAGCTGCCGCGATCAGCTCGCCAATGCGACGGTCGAGCCCGGCCGCGGCGTGTTCATGCAGACTGGCGGCAACTGCGCGCTCGGATTCGGCCAGGTCTCGCGCGGCGCGGCGCTTTGGCCGCCCCGAGAGAGCGAACAAATGGCGACGGTGCTCGGCCAGCTGGTGTGCGTCGACGGTGAGACCGCGCTGGTCCCGGGTGCGCGCCAGCGACG
>Ga0187825_10000362_pt1 | contig 10712 bp, 9 predicted proteins | sample NC_wetland_sal_i_11_FD_132421 | JGI IMG/M metagenome (GOLD analysis project Ga0187825, IMG submission 132421) | Wetland sediment microbial communities from Neuse River Estuary, North Carolina, USA - SourceSoil_5 | ecosystem: Environmental > Aquatic > Freshwater > Wetlands > Sediment | place... | reverse complement strand
GTGCACGAAGCAGTTCTCAACTGGTCTAATCAGCGGGGTTGCGATTGCGTTATCGAGGTGGTCGGCAAACAAGAACCGCTCGATCTGGCAACCGAGTTGACCAAAGAACGCGGTCGGCTGGTGATTGCCGGTTACCACCAAGATGGCACGCGCCAAGTGAATATGCAGCTGTGGAACTGGCGCGGACTGGATGTGATCAATGCTCATGAGCGCGATCCCGAAGTCTACTTGCGAGGAATGCAGGCGGCAGTGGACGCTGTGATTAGCGGCGTTCTCGATCCGTCGCCACTCTACACCCACGTTTTTCCTCTGGAGCGCATTTCCGAAGCATTCGACATGGCAACGCATCGCCGCGAAGGTTTCCTGAAAGCGCTGGTTACGCCATGAGTACAGCGCCACATCCGCAACTGGCACGGGAACCAGGTGCAGCTTTGCCCAAAATCGGATTTGTGGGTGTCGGTTGGATCGGCAGGTATCGGATGAAAGCGATCACTGATCTGGCCTGCTCTGATGTCATAGGAATCGTCGAGCCGGATGCATCTCTGGCGCGAGCCGCTCGAGAACTGGCGCCGAGCGCTGCAGTCTGCTCATTCCGGGAACTGCTGGATTCGGACATCGATGGAATCGTGATTGCCACGCCGAGCGCGCTCCATGCTGAGCAAGCTATAGCCGCCTTGGAGCGCGGCATCTCTGTTTTTTGTCAAAAGCCATTGGCGCGTAACGGCGCCGAAACGCGGCAAGTAATAGATGCCGCGCGAGCCGCCAACTGCCTTCTCAAGGTGGATCTTTCTTACCGCTATGTTGACGGCATACGCCGCATCCGCGAGCTTGTTTCCTCAGGCGCGCTGGGACATGTGTACTCCATCGAGCTCGCGTTTCATAACGCCTATGGACCTGACAAGCCGTGGTTCTACGACGCCGCACTTTCGGGCGGCGGCTGTGTCATCGATTTAGGAATCCATTTGGTTGATCTCGCCCTGTGGATGCTCGATTTCCCGTGCGTTTCCGAAGTCTCGAGCAGGCTATTCCGGAATGGGCAGCCATTTATACGGGCCGGAGGCAAAGTGGAAGTCGAGGACCACGCAATCGCGAATCTTTCTCTTCAAGGTGACGTCGCTGTACAGCTCTCCTGTTCGTGGAAGGCCCATGCTGGCTGCGATGCGGTCATTCAGGCCTCATTTTACGGAACCAAAGGGGGCGCAAGTTTCTACAACGTCAACGGTTCGTTTTACGACTTTGTCGCCGAGCATTTTCAGGGTACACAACGCCACATACTGAGCAAGCCGCCTGATGCATGGGGCGGCAGGGCGGTTCTGGCTTGGCTTCGACAGCTAACTGATTCCAGCGACTTCGATAGTGAAGCAGAGCATCTGGCCGATATTGCCGACACTCTGGATCGAATTTATCGAAAATGAAAATTTTGATGACAGCCGATACGGTCGGTGGCGTTTGGACATACGCGATGGAGCTCATCCGTGGCTTGCACCGGCATGACGCTGAGGTGGTCCTCGCCATCATGGGTGGACGTATGAATTCGGAGCAGCGAAGGGACTGCGAGAGATCGCGCTGCGCGTCTGTTTTTGAATCCGATTTCAAATTGGAATGGATGGATGATCCATGGGTCGATTTCTGCAAGTCGGCTGATTGGCTGCTCGATATAGAGACGCGAACACGTCCTGACGTCATTCACGTTAACGGATACTTTCACGCCGCTCTGCCGTGGTCAGCGCCCGCGGTGCTCGTAGCCCACTCATGTGTGCTCTCGTGGTGGCAAGCGGTGAAGGGAGAGCCCGCACCAGAATCAGTTTGGGCGAAATATAGGCAGCGCGTAATCCTCGGCCTTCGCGCCGCGGACTACGTCATCGCACCTTCTCGGGCCATGCTCGAATGTATTCATCAGTGTTACCGCGTACGGCCCAAGGAGTCAGTCATTCCAAATGGGCGCGACCCGTCGCTATTCTCCGCGACAAACAAGGAACCGCTGATCTTATCCGCAGGGCGGCTGTGGGATCAGGCAAAGAATATTCTTTCTCTGGACCATGTAGCAAAGGAGCTTCCATGGCCCGTGTACGTGGCTGGAGATTGCGCACCACCAAAGGGGGCCGACGGAGGCTTCGACGCTCTCAATGTAGAGGCGCTGGGCCAATTGTCGTCAGCCGAACTGGCCAGTTGGATGTCGCGTGCGTCGATTTATTGCTTGCCTGCGCGCTATGAGCCCTTTGGTCTTTCTGTTCTGGAAGCGGCGCTGTCTGGATGCGCTTTAGTTCTCGGCGATATACCGTCGTTGCGCGAGAACTGGGAGGGCGCAGCGCTCTTCGTCGCTTCAGATAACAAGAACGAACTGGCCGAAGCACTAAAGGGTCTCGCAGGTAACGCTGCCTTTCGCTCTCAATTAGCCGATCGAGCATGCACACGTGCTGCGGACCTAAGTCCCGAGCGGATGGCCCAACGCTACTTCGAAATTTACGCGGATCTGAGACGAAACCGCACCACATTCAACGAGCAAGGCCGAGAGGCATCCGCATGCGTATCGTAATGTTCTATCACTCGCTCGTTTCAGACTGGAATCACGGAAACGCCCATTTCTTGCGTGGAATAGCCACCGAACTTCTTCGCCGGGGCCACGAGGTTCGCATCTTTGAATCGTGTGATAACTGGAGTGCGCAAAACCTGCTGCGTGAATATGGAGAACACGCTTTTGTGAAGTTTAGGAACGCTTACCCGGATTTAGAAAGTACCCGTTATGAGCTTTCTGCGCTGAATCTGGAGAACGTGCTCTCGAATTCCGATCTCGTAATCGTGCATGAATGGAACGATCCCGAACTTGTTGCTCGCATCGGCCAGCACAGAAAGGTTCGCGGCGACTATCTTCTCTTCTTCCACGATACACACCATCGTTCGATCAGCGCTGCCGAAGAGATGCGCGCATATGATCTGAGCAACTACGACAGCGTGCTGGTCTTCGGAAAAGCTATCCGAGATGTTTATCTGCAAAACGGCTGGTCCACCAATGTGTGGCCGTGGCATGAGGCCGCCGACACCCGCGTTTTTCATCCGATGCCGCGGAAATCTCTATCGGCTGGCGAACAAAATGGTAACGGGAACAAGCGATCCTCTAGCGAACGCTACGATGGTGACCTCGTATGGATCGGCAATTGGGGCGATGGTGAGCGGACCAGTGAATTGCGCGAGTTCCTGATCGAGCCCATCAAGCAGCTTGGCCTCAAAGCCCGCGTCTACGGAGTACGCTATCCGGAAAGTGCCATCCGGGCGCTTGCGGACGCGAATATCGAATACGCCGGCTGGGTGCCTAATTACGAGGTGCCTGAGATATTCAGCCGTTTCCGCGTTACGGTGCACATTCCGCGGCGGATTTACGCGAATCAACTCCCTGGCATCCCGACGATTCGGGTGTTTGAAGCTCTGGCATGCGGAGTTCCGCTCGTGTGTGCTCCCTGGCGCGATAGCGAAAAACTATTTGCGCCGGGCGAAGACTATCTCGTCGCGCAAGACGGAGCCCAGATGAAGCGACATTTGAGCAATATTCTTGGGAACGAAAACCTGGCTCGCAGCCTCGCGGAACACGGATTGCGCACAATTCTAGCGAGACACACCTGCGCGCACCGCGTGAATGAACTGCTGGCGATCTATGAAGCGAGCCTCACCGCTGCGCCGGAGCCAGTGCGATGAGGCGGGGCCTACGGTTCGCATTTTTTGGATCGAGTCTTGTGTCCGCATACTGGAATGGGGCTGCAACATATTACCGAGGCATCATCCGAGCGCTCGCTCGAAGAGGTCACCAAATCACTTTTTACGAGCCGGACATTTACGATCGCCAGAAACATCGGGATATTGAGAACCCTTCCTGGGCCAGAGTCGTCGTTTACCCTGGAGGCAGTAAAGAGGCAGTGTGGCGCGCAATCGAGGAGGCAGCCGGCGCCGACTTTCTGATCAAGACAAGCGGCGTGGGCGAATTCGATGAACTGCTCGAAGCCGCTTCGCTGCAGGCTAAGGCTGCTGGCTCAATCGTCATCTTCTGGGATGTCGACGCGCCTTCAACCCTGGAGCGCGTCACTTCGAATCCTTCCGATCCGTTTCGCGCTCTGATTCCTCGGTATGACTTGATTCTCACGTATGGAGGCGGCGATCCGGTGGTTCAAGCTTATCTGCAACTCGGCGCGCGCGAATGCGTGCCCATCTATAACGCGCTCGATCCAGATACGCATTATCGGGTGCCCCCGGAGCCGCGGTTCGCCGCAGATCTCGGGCTCCTTGCAAACCGGCTGCCGGATCGCGAGGCTCGCATCGAAGACTACTTGTTGCGAGCAGCCACTTTGGCGCCTGAGCTCAATTTCCTGCTTGGTGGAAATGGCTGGGCTGGCAAAACTATGCCCGCAAACGTCCGGCAAATTGGCCACGTTTACACGCGAGATCACAACGCGTTCAATTGCACTCCGCGTGCCGTATTGAATGTGAACCGCGATAGCATGGCGCGATTTGGATTCTCGCCGCCCACTCGCGTCTTTGAGGCCGCTGGTGCGGCCGCCTGCCTGATTACGGACGCCTGGAAAGGTATTGAAATCTTCTTAGAACCGGATCGCGAAGTACTCGTCGCGCGGACGGCCGAGGAAGTGGTTGAACATGTGCGAGCTCTTGCGCCAGAGCGAGCACGGTCCATCGGCCAGGCAGCTTATCGCCGAATTCTCACAACACACACATACGAACATCGCGCCAGCCAGCTCGAAAAGCTTCTAGATTGCACGCTTAATCGAGATCACGACATTCTTGCCACGACCGTCAAAGAGGTGAACTAATGCCGGGAGAGTTACGCATCGTCATTTTTGGGTTAGCGGTAACTTCTTCCTGGGGAAACGGCCATGCGACAACATATCGCGGACTCATTCGGGGCCTGACAGCCCGAGGCCATGATGTAATTTTCTTTGAGCGCAATTTACCGTGGTATGCCGAAAACCGTGATTTGCCTGAACTGAAGTATGGACAGGTTCATCTTTATTCGAGTGTGAGTGAGATCAAGAGAAAATATAAGAAGCAGGTGACTGGGGCGGATCTTGTGATCGTGGGCTCGTTCGTCCCGGACGGAATTCAGCTGGGGGAATGGGTGACAAGCGCGGCCCGCGGAGCAACTGCATTTTATGATATCGATACGCCGGTAACCATTGGCAAGCTGGCGAGCGGTGATGCTGATTACATTTCGCGGCGTTTGATACCCCGCTACAACTTGTATCTGTCCTTTACCGGCGGCCCAATTTTGCGGCTTCTGGAGCGCACTTTTGGATCGCCTCTGGCGCGACCGCTCTATTGTTCCGTCGATCCAGATCTGTACTTCCCGCAATACCAGGAACCTGTATTTGATCTGGGCTACATGGGAACGTACAGCTCCGACCGCCAGCCTTCACTCGAACGACTCATGCTCGAGCCCGCCCGGCTTTGGAATGCGGCGAAGATGATTGTCGCGGGGCCGCAATATCCGCGCACGATTCGGTGGCCAGCCAATGTCAAGAGGATCACGCATCTCTCACCGGCGGAACATCGCAAATTCTACGGAATGCAGAGATTTACGTTGAACCTCACGCGCGAGGCGATGCGCGCGGCAGGCTATTCTCCCAGTGTCCGATTGTTTGAAGCGGCCGCCTGCGGTACTCCGATCATCAGCGACTTCTGGGAAGGAATCGAATCGTTCTTTGCGCCAGGAGACGACATCCTGATTGCGAACTCTGCCGAAGAGACGCTTCATTATTTTCGGGATTTACCTGAATCAGAGCGTATCTCCATCGGAGCGAATGGCCGTGCGCGAATCATGAGAGAACACACTGCGTTGCACCGCGCAGCTGAATTGGAGTCCTACGCTTACGAAGCCTTGAGGCAAAAACGTGCGGCTCGGGAGCGTTCTGTCTCGCATTCGACAATTCCCGTACTACGGTCAGGCGAGCCGGCCAGTAATTGAGAGCTTGAGCTCATTCATGGCTGCGACCTTTTTCCTTGTTCGCCACGCATCATTCGATGGCCTGGGAGAAAAACTTGTAGGACGAGCGGAAGGGTTTCCATTGAATGCAAAAGGTAAGGAAGAGGCCATGAATCTGGCGCACAGATTCGCCGCGCTGAGCATCTCGGCAGTCCACAGCAGCCCGCGGACGAGAGCGCGAGAGACGGCCCAAACCATAGCGGAAACTGCGGGTCTAAATGTGCAGATCGATGCGGGACTCGACGAAATCGATTACGGCGAATGGACAGGAAAGTGTTTCCGAGAACTCGAAGGAAATCCAGAATGGCGGCGGTTCAATCTTTTTCGGAGTGTCTCGAGAATTCCCAAAGGCGAAAGTATGGTCGAAGTGACCCAGCGCGCACTGGAGATGTTGGAGCGCCATCGCAAGCATTACGAAGGACGAGCTGCCGTCCTCGTTACGCATGCCGATTGGATCCGGACCGTGTTCGCGCACTACTCCGGAATTTGTCTGGATCTCATGCAGCGAGTCGAGATCAGCCCCGCTTCCATCAGCGTCCTTCGATTGGACGACTACGCGCCCAAGATTCTTCGCTTGAACGATACAGGGGCGCTCCAGACGCAATAATTTGCTTGCTGACGAAAGGCACTCCGGACCTTCGAGGCTGGGGCAGAAAATGAATCCCGAAACCGCACTGCATAATCCCAAGTGGACCACCGAGCAAATCGAAAGCAGAATTCGCCACCTTGGCGAATGGTTCCACAATATTGACCTCAATGGCGTGAAGACCTCGCCGAATCATTTCCTGGGCGACTACCCCACGATCAAGTGGCGGTGCTTTGAGCACTCCATTCCCGATGACTTGAGCGGAAAATCCGTGCTCGACATTGGTTGCAATGCCGGGTTCTATTCCTTTGAAATGTGGCGGCGGGGTGCTGAACGCGTGGTGGGCATCGATTCCGATCCGCAATACCTCGAGCAGGCCCATTTTGCTGCAGAGGTCCTCGGCGCGCCGATCGAGTTCCGAAAAATGTCCGTCTATGAGGTCGCGGACCTAGAGGAGAAATTCGACGTCATCCTCTTCCTCGGTGTGCTCTACCACTTACGCCATCCGCTTTTGGCGATCGACCTTCTCTACGAGCACGTCGTCAAGGAGTTGCTCGTCGTCCAATCAATGCTACGGGGTTGCAGCGAAGACGAGCCGCTGCAAGCGGACTATCCCTTCAGCGAAACGGCCGTCTTCGAACGACGTGGTTTCCCGCGCATGTACTTTATCGAGAAAAAATATTCCGGTGATCCGACGAACTGGTGGGTTCCGAACGGTACATGCCTGGCGGCTATGCTGCGCAGTGCTGGTTTCGAGATCCTAAGCCATCCCGAAGAAGAGGTCTACGTCTGCCGCAAGTCTTCGGGCAGCAATGCGCCGGAGTTGCTTTCGGCTCGCGCGGACTCATCTCGTCTCACCGCCAGAGTTAACGCCAAGGCACTCCGATGATTGAAGCCGTGATGCTTTGGAATGAGCCGAATAATAAGTCTCACTGGGACTTTGAGATTGACAGCGGGTGGAAGATTTTCGCCGAGATGACGAAGCTAGCTGCCGATGCCGTCGCGGCTGAAAATCCCAAGCTTCCCAAATTTATGGGAGGGATTTCGCCCATCGACGCCAATTTCATTCTGAATATGGCCCAGCAGGGCGTGCTCGAGCACGTAGACGGAATTGCCGTTCACGGCTTTCCTTTGGACTGGAACCACTGGTCCATACATGAATGGCCCTGCAAAATTGGTGAGATTCGGCAGATCACGAATTTGCCAGTGTGGGTTTCCGAAGTCGGCGTGTCGTCTTTCGGGGCAGAAGAGGTGCAGGAATTCGGCCTAAGGCGCACGGCCGAACTCCTGATCGGCTGTGCTCCGCGGATTCACTGGTACAGCTTGTATGACCTACCTCGCGCTTGGCCTGCCACCACCCGCCATCGAGAAGCCGAGGGCTCCTCCTATTATCGTCATTTCTACATGGGGCTCCTGCGTGAAGATGGGACGCCGAAGCTGGCGCTTCGCGATTTTTCCCGCTACGCGCCCGAGCTCGGAATATGCCAATGGTTTCACTTCGGCGATTACCGGTTGCACGAGGCCGTCAACTGGCTGCGTCGTTTGGGCGTCCGACACTTGCGCACGGGCCTTAGTTGGGCGGACTCCTACCGACCCGGATGGGAGGACTGGTTCGACCGTCAAATGAAGGCCATCGAAGACTTCGACGTAACGCTCACGTTTTGTTTTACTCCAGAATGCAAAGGGCGTGTGCCCCACCATACCAGTCCCCCTGAGAAGATCGAGGAATTCGCCGATTTTTGTGCTCGAATGGTCCGTCATTACGCCAAATAAATTAGGCCGAAATACATCTCTGCTGGCCTACAAAACACCCACCATCGCCGCCCATTTTGATTCTGTAAATCTCCTCTGAATAAAATCGTACTTCTTCTTGCGTCGCTACTGGATTTCAGGTAGACAGTATTATGTTTTAGACATCTGGGTGGATGCGGGCTACAGGTTCTCCCTCATTGCGCTGAGAAGGTTCGGGCACAACGTTCAGCGCAGCTCTTCAAGATACTCTTCTAGTCCTCCCGCACGGAAAGTTACTCCCTAGCCGACTGCCGACTCGCCTGTCCGACTAACTGTGACAGGTTACGCCCAGGACGTTTCAGGTATGAGGCTCTATGCAGCTTGGGGGGAGGGTATTTAGTGTCAAACGTTAACAGCCAGCGCCGGAGCAGGTTCCGAGAAATACTGGGACAAATCCGCGTTTTCGCAAAGTCCTTATCTGTCGTTCTTGCGCTAGAAATCTTAAGCACTCCTCTTTCTCTGCTTGCACCGCTAGCTGTAAAAATTGCCGTCGATAGCGTCGTCGGATCAAAGCCGGTTCCGCACTTCCTTCGCGCGATCCTCCCCGAAATGGTTGTGGATTCGCCCGCAAGATTATTAGTTATCGTTTGTGTCCTGCAAGTGCTCGTCGTTTTGCTGATCCAACTGCACGGCTTTGGCAACTATATGTTTAAGCTGCGATTAGGCGATCGCATGGTGCTGAATTTCAGGAGGAATCTTTTCCGCCACCTGCAACATCTTCCGCTGAACTATCACGACACCAGGGGAACCGCCGATTCAGTGTTCCGCGTTCAGGATGACGCTCCGGCGCTCAAGTCCATAACGATTGATGGGGCAATATTCCTTGCGTCCGACGTTGTCAAGCTATTGGCCATGATTTGCGTGACCATGCTGATCGATTGGCGCCTCGCTCTTGTGGCTCTCTCCATCGCTCCTTTCCTCGCTGGCTATGCTTGCATCTATCAAAGGCGAGTTGGCGGGCGCTACAAAGCGATCAAGCAGATGGAAAGCGCGGCGCTACGCGTCGCCCAGGAAGTGCTTTCCGCGGTGCGCGTCGTGAAGGCTTTCGGGCAAGAGCGAAACGAAGAGGCCCGTTTCGTGAATCGTTCAGAGGAAGCAAATAGAGCGCGTGCCCGCCTCGCCATTGCCGACGGTACGTTTGGCCTTGCCATCAACCTGACCATCGCGATTGGCATGGCGCTGGTGCTTTACGTCGGTATCCACAACGTGCAGTCGGGATTCGTCACGTTGGGATCACTGCTTATGGTGATCACGTATTTGGCCCAACTCTATGCGCCTTTGCAAAACATCACCTATCACGTGGCGAGTCTACAAGCGTCGGAAGCCAGCGTGGATCGTGCCTTGGATGTATTTGCGGAGAAACGTGAATCATCCGTCGAAGGCACGGCGGATCAGAACGGCTGCCAGCGCGCCGCTGGAGAGATCGAGTTTCGAAAGGTTACATTCGCATACGAGCCGACCCGCCCCATTCTCCAGGATCTATCACTTAAAATTCCCGGCGGAACGCGCGTCGGGCTTGTGGGACGAACAGGCTGTGGAAAAACGTCGCTGATAAACATGCTGGTGCGCTTTTACGAACCTACAGAAGGCGAAATCCTGCTCGACGGAGTCGATCTGCGGGACTATCCGCTAGATTCCTTGCGCAGCCAGTTCGCCCTTGTACTCCAGGAACCTGTCCTCTTTTCCACGACGGTTGCCAAAAATATTGCGTATGGCAATCCCGCCGCGAGTCATGAGCAAATTGTGCAAGCAGCCATCGCGGCTAATGCCCACGACTTCATCATGAGCCTGCCCAAAGGCTATCAAACAGAGGTGGGCGAACGCGGCAGCATGCTTTCCGGCGGAGAGCGCCAGCGCGTCTCCCTGGCTCGAGCATTCCTCAAGGATGCGCCCATACTGATACTCGACGAACCTACAAGCGCGCTCGACCGGGAAACTGAAACGGAAATCCTTCAGACGATGGGGCGGCTCATGCAAGGACGCACTTCTTTCTTCATCAGTCATCGTCCCAAGACTCTTTCAAATTGCGACATCCTGCTAAAAATACAGGGTGGCAAGTTGGTTGAGTTGCCGGTACCAAATTCGCCGGCAGACATCGACTCTCTTCTCATCGAAGACCTGCAAAACGCAGCCGAGCCCGAGATGGTCTGAAGTTTCGTTCTGGATTTGGTCGAGCAGAATGAGCATTTATTGCGCGCAATTAACGACGGCGACGGTCACGCGATCGCCGCGAAGATCAATCCCCTGAAGTGAATGGTTCGCAAACGATAGATTGGCAGGTAGAAGGCGGCCCTCGGCATCATATTCGCGTGTTTGCGAGATAGACGAGCAAGGCAGCCCAACAGTCACTTT
>Ga0187825_10000360_pt1 | contig 10722 bp, 15 predicted proteins | sample NC_wetland_sal_i_11_FD_132421 | JGI IMG/M metagenome (GOLD analysis project Ga0187825, IMG submission 132421) | Wetland sediment microbial communities from Neuse River Estuary, North Carolina, USA - SourceSoil_5 | ecosystem: Environmental > Aquatic > Freshwater > Wetlands > Sediment | place... | reverse complement strand
TCCGGCGGCAATATCGATCTCAAGAAGTTTTACGAACTGATCGACGTTTGAAGCGACACGCCGCTTGATTTGCGCTCGAAGCACAAGCAGGTTCACGCCATGTCGCCGCTTCTTTCCCTGAGCGCCATCGCCAAGACGTTCGACAATGGCACCAAGGCCATCCAACGCCTCGACCTGGACGTCGCGGACGGCGAATTCGTCTCGCTCGTCGGTCCATCGGGCTGCGGGAAATCGACTGCGCTTCGCATCATCGCCGGCTTGCTGACGCCGGATGCGGGAGCCGTCACATTTGCGGCAGAAAAACCGGAGATCGGTTTCGTCTTCCAGGAGCCGACGCTGATGCCTTGGGCAAGCGCGCTCGCCAATGTGCGCCTGCCCCTCGACCTGGAACACATGAAGCGGAGCGAGGCGGACGAACGCGCTGCGACTGCGCTCGCGCGTGTCGGGCTTGCCGGATTCGAAAAGGCATTCCCGCGCGAACTTTCCGGCGGCATGAAGATGCGTGTTTCCATCGCGCGCGCGATAGCGGCCGAGCCGAAGCTCTTGTTGATGGACGAACCGTTCGCCGCGCTCGACGAGCTGACGCGCCAGGCGCTGAACGACGATCTTCTGAAGCTTTGGCGCGAAGACGCGTTGACGGTGATCTTCGTCACCCACAGCGTCTATGAGAGCACCTATCTCTCCAGCCGCGTGGTGGTGATGACGCCCCGTCCGGGACGTGTCGCGGCGAACATCGCGCTCACGCCGCCGCCGACGCGCGACGAGCACTATCGTCTCACGCCGGTCTTCACCGAAGCCGCGCGCAAGGTTTCCGTGGCGCTCAGAGAGGCGATGGCCGCATGAGGGCCGCTCAGGCCCGACGCTTCTTGCGCCGCGCGGGTTTGCGGCGCTTGACGGCCCTGAGCAGCGTGTCGTTGATGCGGCCCTGCCAGCCGGGTCCGTCCTCCTTGAACGCCTTGACGATCACCGGATCGAGCCTGAGCGAAACATGCTCCTTGGGATGCTCGAGCTTCGGACGGCCGAGGCGCTTGCGCAGATTCTCAGCTGCTTCGAGCAGTCCAGGAAAGACTTCGAGCGCCGGACGGGCACGCGCGAAATCTTCCGCGGTCCATTCGGGATTTTCCTCGTCCGGCACGCCGTATCGGGGTGGCCATCGTTTCTTGCTATCGGCCATGGAGCTTTCTCTCTTTTCTATTCGCGGGCCTGTAGCACGAAAAATCGCAAGCGGATTATTTTACGTGCTACAAAAAATCGCGATCCTCCCATGAATCCCTGGCTCAAATACATCGTTCCGGCCATGGTCGGCATCTTGGCCCTCGCCTTGTGGCAATGGAGCGTCAAGGCATCGGGGATCTCGCCCTTGGTGCTCGCCTCGCCCTCCGATATCTGGGCCGCGTTCCTCGACAATTTCACGGAGCTGATGAGCGCGCTGTGGACGACCTTGCGCGTCACGCTGATCGCGTTCGCGCTGGCAACGGCGGGCGGCGTCGCGGTTGCGATCCTCTTCAGCCAGAGCCGGCTGATTGAGTTCGCGCTTTATCCCTTTGCCATCATCCTGCAAGTCACGCCCGTCGTCGCCATCGCGCCTTTGCTCCTGATCTGGATCGGCTATGACAACATCACGGAAGTGCTGGTCCTGCTCGCCTTCATCATTTCCTTCTTCTCGATCTTGTCGAACATGGTGGTCGGCTTGCGCTCGGCCGATCACAATCTCGTCGATCTCTTTCGCCTCTACGGCGCCTCGCGCTGGCAGATCTTCCGGCGCCTGCAATTGCCGGGCGCCATTCCTTATCTCTTGTCCGGCATGAAAGTGTCAGGCGGGCTCGCCCTGATCGGTGCTGTGACGGCGGAGCTTGTCGCAGGCTCGGGCAATGACACGGGTCTCGGCTGGATCATCACGCTGGCCGGACGCAATCTCGAGACTGCCAAGGTGTTCGCCGCGCTGGCGCTCTTGTCGGTACTCGGCATCGCGATCTTCTTTGCGCTGACCGCGCTCGAATGGGCGCTGCTCCACCGCTGGCACGAAAGCGCGGTGAAGAAACAGGCTTAGGGCGCCGCTCGCTTCTGCACCAGCTTCATGGTGGAAGTCGCCTTGGCGAGAACTTCGCCGGCCTCGTTCCTGATCAAGCCTTCGAGAAAGGCGATCGACCGGCCGCTCCGCTCGATCCAGGCTTCGGCGATGATGAGACCCGGTGTCGCCGGCTTCAGGAAGCTGACCTTGATCTCCAGCGACAAGGGATTGGCCGCATCTGCCGACTGCGCCATCACGACATGAGCCATCGCCGCATCGATCCAGCCGGTGACGAAACCGCCCTGCACGATGCCGCCGGAATGGCACATGTCCATTCGCGCGCGATAGTGGATGACGGCGCGCCCTTTTTCGCCGCGCTCAACCACCTTCTCCATGCCGAGCGCGCCGGCAACGCCCATCGGTTTATTCTGAGCCTCACTCATAGTCCGGGTGACTCCGCTCGCGAAAGATGAACTGGCGCCGATTCGACCATCATCATCATGGCAACGACGCTCGCCGCCGTCGCAAGCAACAAATACCATGCCGGCGCCAGCGGATCGTCGGTGACATGGATCAGCCAGGCGATGATCGGCTGCGTCGTGCCGCCGAAGACGGCGATCGAAGTGGCATAGACGGTGGCGAAGATTCCACCGCGCACACGCTTGGGCAACGTCTCTCCGAAGGCGACATAGAACGCGCCGGAACTGATGTTGAGCAGGATCGAGAGCAGCGCGGTGCCGACGAGAAGCGCCATGGTCGAGTGCTGGTACACGATCAGGAGAAAGATCGGATAGACCGAGAACAGAAAAGCAAAACGCGGCACGAGCATCAGCTTGCGCCGGCCGAAGATGTCGGAGAGCCAGCCGCCGGCGAGCGAAGCGATGAGGCCGAAGAGACCGTTGACCAACGTCGCAGCAAAGGATGGCGACGCCCCCATGTTCAGCGTGGTGCGCGCGAATGTCGTCATGTAGTTGAGAACATAAGTCGCGACCGTTCCTCCCATCAGAATGAGGAGTCCGATCACGATGGCACGGAAATGATCTCGCACGACGACAAAGAAGCCGCCTGTCTCGTAATCCGGCAGATGATCGGGCGCATGCAGCGTCTCGGGCAGCGAACGGCGGATCATCAGGCCGAAGGGCAGTGTCAGTGCACCCAGCAGAAACGCGATGCGCCAACCATATTCTTCGAGATGCGCGGCGCTGAGGATCAGGGCCAAGGTTACGCCGACGCCGCCACCCACGATGCTGGCAACGCTCTGGCTCGCACTTTGCCAGGATGCGTAGAGACCGCGGCGCGCCATCGGCGCCGCCTCGACGAGATAGGCGGTCGTCGGTCCGACTTCGCCGCCGAGCGCGAAGCCCTGCAGCAGCCGCGCCATGACGGCGAGGATCGGGGCAAAGATTCCGATGCTGCGATAGGATGGAATCAAGGCCAGCGCGAAAATCGCCGCGCCCATCAGCGTGAAACTCAGGATCATCGCGGGTCGCCGTCCGATCCTGTCGGCATAGCCGCCGATGACGGCGCCGCCCACGGGGCGCAGCAGAAAGCCCGCACCGAAGGTGCCGAGCGAGGCCATCAGGCTGCCGAACTCGCTGTTGATGAAACCGCCGGCACCGGCAGGAAAGAAGGCATGGCCGATCTGTACGGCGAAGAAGGCATAAGTGGTGAAGTCGTAGAACTCCAGCGCATTGCCGATGACGGCGGCTGTCACATGGCGGCGCTTGATGGGCGGCGGCTCGGACGCGGCGTCGGTTTCGGCCATCACACGCTCCAGTTCTCGAGCGTCAGGCCCGGGATGTCGGCGAAGTCGCCGGCATTGTTGGTCACGAGAATGGAGCGCGTGCTGATCGCATGGGCGGCGATCATGCGATCGAAGTCTCTTCCTCTCGCCCAGCCGCATTGCGCGATGATGCGGCCGTAGGAACGCGCCGCTTCGGCATCGAACGGCAACACCGGAATATGCCTGACTACCGAATCCAGGCGCGGCGTGCGAACCGCCGTCAATGCGGGATTCTTGTAAAGACCGCGCTCGAGTTCAGCCAGGGTCAACGCCGACATCGCGACGCCGGTCGCATGATCCGCAAATTGGCGCAACACATTCGGCTCGCCGTCGCGCAATGCAATCGCGATGTTGGTGTCGATGAGATAAGCCAAAGGACCCGCTCAGATCCCGTCGCGTTCCGGCAACTCGATCGCCTCGCGCTGTTCGATTTCGTTCGGCACAGGCAAGCGGCGGAGTTCTGCGACCATCGCCTTCAAGTCCTGGCGCGTCGGATAGATCGTGATCACGTCGCCGCTGCGCGTGATTTCGAGTTCGGTGTCCATGGCGAACGCAATCTCGGCGGGGATGCGAACCGCCTGGCTGTTGCCGGATTTGAAGGTCTTGGTGCGCATGGGTCCAGCCTCGCATGTTGGGGCGTGCCCGTCAATACATGTATATACATATGTAACATATTGTTTTGTATCTGCTATTTAGAGATTTCGCGAACCCGGGAACGGTGCCGGGCGCACATCGTTAAGAGGGCGTTATCCTTTGCATCCCTACGGTGACGCGACTTTGGAGTATTCGCCATGCGCAGCCACCTCCTGCTCGCAGCCTTATTCGCCATCGCGATCACGCCAGCATTCGCCGGCGATTTGGCGGACGCCAACGCCGCCTTCGACCACAAGGATTACGCCAAGGCGTTCGCGCTCTACCAGCCTTTGGCCAAGGCCGGCGAAGCGCAAGCCCAGAGCGCCATCGGCGCGATGTATTTCTTCGGCAATGGCGTTCAGAGAAATCCGAGCCGCGCCTATATGTGGTTCGCTCTTGCAGCGCGCTCGCCGTCGCCGGTCGCCACGGTGGCGATGACCAATCGCGATATCGTGCGCCGCCAGATGGCGCCAAGCGAGATCAGGGACGCCGATGCCATGGCGGCGCAGTGTTTCGACTCCCGCTTCGAGCAGTGCAGCCTGACGCAATTCGCAGCGCGCTGAGCCGAATCGTTTAATGCGTCGCGAAGTGTTGCCCGTCGGGCAGCGCGATCAGTTCTTTGGGCACGAACAATATCGCCGGCAGCATCAACGCATAGGCGAGCGTCGTCACCAGGACGCAGGCGAGAAAGCCGCCGCGATATTCGTAGAGTTCGGTGCCGATGAAATTTCCGAAATTCTGCGCCAGCGCATACATGCTCCAGGCGAACATCATCAACGTACCTTCAAGACCTTTGGGACAGGAGCGGATCAGAAGATCCAAATAGGCGGCCGTGGCGATGCCACCCATCAGACCTATCGGCACTGCGGCGATGAGCGCCGCGTTGGCGGAGTGAATGAACAAGAGCGGCAGCACTTGCGGAACGGCGATCACCGTTCCCAGCCATAAGAGTTTCTTCAGGGAATAGCGCGGGCTGAGGAATCCGAACAGAATAAAGGTCGGCACGAAGGCGATGGACAAAATGGCGTTGAAGGCGCCCCACTGGGCGTCGCTGGCATGCAGCGTGTTGGCCATGAAGTACTGCAAAACGGTGCCGAGGCCTGGCGAGAAATTCCACAACAGGAAAATCCCGAGCGCCGGATAGATCGGCCGATGCCCGAGAAGGCGCACGAAATCCTGGCGCAGATGCTGCGGCCGGCGGGTCTCGCGCGCCAGATCGGCAAACACGGCGGCCGGTTTCAGGAAGCCGTAGGCGGCGACGGCGAGCATCACGGCCGCCACGAGCAGGAACAACGTGCGCACCGCGCCTTGCGTCGTCATCTGCTCGAGCAGGTCGCTCAAGATGCCACCCAGGAGCAGCGCGACGAATGTCGTGACCGTGCCGGTGAAATTCCACAGCGAACTGATGCGGCCGGACATGGCGTAGTGCTGTCCGATCACCGAGCCCATGCCGTTCCACGCACCCCACAAGAACAAAAAACTGAACGTGCCGAGGAGCGATAGAGCGAGCAGCATCGGCTGGCTGACGGGAAGGAAGGCGAAGACCGCGAAGACCAGAGCCGAGAGCGCGCCGAACAGGATGTAGTAGCCCCGGTCGCCCATTCCGAAAGGACTCCAGAAGTCGCGCACCACACCGAAGGCGAAGGAGAGATAAGCCGGGATGCCGGCCCAAAGAACGAAGGTCGCGAGCGCGTTGGCCGACAGGTGCAGCTTGTTCTTGAGCACGAAGGAAAGCGGAATGACGTGGAAGCCGACCGCGGGCGAGATGAAATTCAGCACCACCATGAAGAAGCTGCAGTAGAGAAGAATGGTGGTGCGGCTCGCGCCGCGTGGCGTCTTGGCGTCGGGCACAGCGACGATGACGTGCGGTGCGGGACTATCCATGCAGCAGCTTCCCCGCGCCTTTCCCAACTTCATCTTGGCTATTGACCCGCCGGCGGCAAGTCTACTTTTCACATCATACTGATGTATTTAGTGAAAAATCACAGAAATTTTGTGTGGAGTATTGAAGTTTGCGCCGTGGCGTGTGATCTAACCCACATGGCCAAGGCTGCCGCACCGCAGATGCTGACTGCAAACCGCCTCGCCGATGGCGACGTCCTCTATTGGCATTCCGGCGACTGGGTGCTGGCGCTCAAAGAAGGCGACGTCTTCGACGATCCCGAGGCTGCCGAAGCCGCACTTGCCGCCGCACAGAAATTCGTGACGGAAAACCGGGTGGTAAATCCCTACCTGTTCGATGTGCGGGTCGATGCAAAGGGCATCCATCCCGTCAAGGAACGCGAGATCATTCGCGCCGCCGGCCCGACAGTGCGCGACGATCTCGGCAAGCAGGCGTCCGGCCTTGGCACCAAGCCACCGCCGCGCATCGTCGAGCCGCCCGTGACCTCCATGCCCGGGAGGGACAACGATGTATCGATATGACGAGTTCGATGCGAAGTTCGTCGCCGAGCGCGTCGAACAGTTTCGCGGCCAGGTGCAGCGCCGGCTTAAGGGCGAACTGAACGAGGACCAGTTCAAGCTGCTGCGGCTGATGAACGGACTCTATCTGCAGCTGCACGCCTACATGCTGCGCGTCGCGGTACCCTATGGCACGCTGGCCGCTCGCCAGTTGCGCAAGCTGGCGCATATCGCGCGCAAATACGATCGCGGCTACGGCCATTTCACGACGCGGCAGAACATCCAGTTCAACTGGCCGAAGCTCGTCGACGTGCCCGATATCCTCGCCGAACTCGCATCGGTCGAGATGCATTGCATCCAGACGAGCGGCAACTGCATCAGGAACGTCACCGCCGATCATTTCGCCGGCGCCACGGCCGACGAGATCGAGGATCCGCGTCCGATTGCCGAGATCATCCGGCAATGGTCGAGCCTGCATCCCGAATTCGTCTATCTGCCGCGCAAGTTCAAGATCGCAGTCAGCGCCTCGACGCACGATCGCGCGGCGTTGCGCTTCCACGACATGGCGTTGGAGATCATCAAAAACGAAACCGGCGAGACCGGTTATCGCGTCCTGGTCGGCGGCGGCATGGGCCGCACCCCCTATATAGGCTACGTCGTCGGCGATTTCGTCGCCAAGCCGGACATCCTCGCGTTCCTCGAAAGCGTGATGCGCGTCTACAACCAGTCCGGCCGGCGCGACAATCTCTTCAAGTCGCGCATCAAGATCCTCGCCAACGCGCTCGGACCTGAGGAAATGCGCCGCCAGGTGATGCGCGAATTCATGGAGATCAAGCAGAAGGGCACGCTTGAGCTTCCGGTGGAAGAGCTCAAGCGCATCGATGCCTATTTCGCGCCGCCGAAGTTCGAAGCACTGCCAGACGAGATGCCGAAGGCCGGCAAGGACTTCGAAAACTGGGTGAAGACCAATGTTCACGCGCATCGCGCACCGGGCTACGCTATCGCCACGATTTCACTGAAACCCATCGGCGGCGTTCCCGGCGACTGTTCGGCGGAGCAGATGGATGCGCTCGCCAATCTTATGGACGCGTTCGGGATGGACGAGATCCGCGTCAGCCACGAGCAGAATCTCGTGCTGCCGCATGTGAAGAAGCGCGACCTGCCCGCGATCTTCGCCAAGCTCAGCGAGCTTGGCCTGGCGACGCCGAACGCCGGCCTCATCACCGACATCATCGCCTGCCCCGGCCTCGACTATTGCGATCTCGCCAATGCGCGCTCGATTCCGATCGCACAGGACATCGCCAAGCGCTTCGCCGACTTGGATCGCCAGCACGAGATCGGCGAGCTCAAGATCAAGATCTCGGGCTGCATCAACGCCTGCGGCCATCATCACGCCGGCCACATCGGCATCTTGGGCGTCGACAAGAAGGGCGTGGAGTACTACCAGCTCCAGCTCGGCGGGTCGGGCGCGGAAGATGCGAGCATCGGCGACATCATGGGGCCGGGCTTCGGCGAACACGAGATCGGTCCCGCCGTCGAGCGTGTGGTGAAGGCTTATCTGACGCTGCGCCAGGACGGCGAACGTTTCCTCGACACCTATCGCCGCGTCGGCATGGAGCCGTTCAAGAACATGGCCTATCTGGATCAGCTCTATGCCGCTCATTAAGAACGGCGCGGTCATCGCTGATCCGTTCACGATGCTGGCCGACGATCAGCCGCTGCCGGCGGAGGGCGGCGCCATCGTTTCGCTCACTCGTTTTCGCAAGGATCGCGAGACGCTCCTGGCGCGCAATGCGCCGCTCGGAGTGAGGCTCAATGCGGACGAGTCGCCGGAGGAGCTCGGCGACGACGTGCATCGCCTTTCCGTCGTGGTGATTGTGTTTCCGAAGTTTCGGGACGGGCGCGGTTTTTCCTGGGCGCGCATGCTGCGCACGCGGCTCAATTTCACCGGCGAAGTGCGCGCCGGCGGCGATTTCCTCTACGATCAGATTTCCTATCTCCTGCGCACCGGCTTCGACGCGCTCGACAGCAACTTCACGCTCGAAGATCTGAACCGCGCGCGCTCGGAAATGAGCGCCGTCTATCAGCCGAGCGCCGACGGCAAAAAAACCATCCGCGATCTCAGAAGCGGCAAGTAGCGCGCCTTCCTCCGTTTGAAATTCTCCCACATCGCTGATAGTATTACCTTCGTCTTACGAGGTAATACTTCTATGACGACAACGACCGTTACCAGCAAGGGCCAGGTCACCATTCCCAAGCGCGTGCGCGATGCCGCCGGCATTAAACCCGGTGCGACGGTCTTGGTTGAATTCGTCGATGGCAAGGTTGTAGTCAGCCCTGCGAAAAAGCATCGCGACAGCGATTTCGAAAAGCGTCTTCGTCGGGCACGTGCGAGTTTCGACATTGGCGGCATGACGACCGACGAGTTCATGAAGCTAATGCGTGGTGACGATTGATTCTCATCGACACGAACATTCTGATCGATCTTTTTGCTGAAGACCCATCCTGGAAGGACCGCTCACTTGTTGCGTTTCGCCTGGCGAAGGCGCGCGACGCGCTCGCCATCAACGACGTTGTCTACGCGGAATTGGCGCCAGGCTTTCCCAATGTCGCAGAACTGGACGCAGCGCTCGCTGCCTTGGACATCATCGTCGTGCCGACTGCCAAGTCGGCCCTTTTCCTTGCCGGTCATGTGTATCAACGCTACCGGCGACAACAGGGGATAAAGCTGAATGTTCTGCCGGATTTTTTCATCGGCGCCCACGCCGCAGTCGAGAACGCGCAACTTCTGACGCGCGATGCGCGGCGCATCACCGCCTATTTCCCGACGGTCGAAGTGATTTCGCCCTGACACCCAAACGCTGGGCTTCGCGCACGGTCTGCGTTACTTCTTTGCCGCCACGAATCTCCGGGGGAAACCGATGACGGGCGATCTCGAAAACCTCAAAACGAATCTCAAGCGCTGGACGCTCATTCTCGGCGTCCTGCAAATCACGGTCGGCTGTGCCGTCGGTTTCATTCCGCCCTCGGCGGTCGAATGGTTCCGCGGCATCGTCATGGCGCATATCGAGTTCACCGCCAATGGCGTCCTGATGGTGGCGTTCGGCTTCCTCGTCGGCCAGATGGTGCTCCCGCGTGCGCTGTGGTGGCTGTGGTTCGCCCTGCTCCAGATCGGGACCTGGACCAACGGCGCCGCGGGCGTCGCTGCCGCCTTCATCGGCGCATCGTCCCGGCTCATGCCGACGCTCAACGAGAAGTTTCCGCCGCCCAACGGCGTCGACAATCCCCTGGTCTCGGGTCTCTTGCAGCTTTGCGGCGTCACCATCATGGCGGCGCTTCTCCTCACGCTCCTTGGACTGCTGCGTGCAAAGCCGGCGGCGACATGAAAGTCGCACGATGGACGGCACTTCTCGTCTCGCTCTTATCGGCTGCGATGCCATGCGCAGCGGAAACGCCCGCAGCGCCACTTATGGCGCACCCGGCACTTTGGACCGTGCACGGCAAAACGAGCACGGTCTATCTCTTCGGCTCGATCCACTTGTTGCCGCCCAATCTCGCCTGGCGCGACGAGCGGATCGACAAGGCCATCCGCTCTGCCGATACGTTCGTCTTCGAGACCGCGCTCGATGCCGACGTGGCCAAGAAGTATCTCGCAGCCAATGGCTCCCTGCCTGCCGGTCAATCGCTGAAGACCCTGTTGCCAAGCGCCTCCCAGGACGATCTTGAAGCCGACATGGCATCGGTGAACCTTCCCGAAGCACGCTTCGACACGCGCCGGCCCTGGGTGGTGAGCGTCGTGCTCGAGACGGTCCGCGCGACCGAAAACGGCGCGTCGGCGGCGTCGGGCGTCGATGTCGCCATCATGACCGACGCTCAGGCGCGCGGCAAACCCATC
>Ga0187825_10000357_pt1 | contig 10754 bp, 6 predicted proteins | sample NC_wetland_sal_i_11_FD_132421 | JGI IMG/M metagenome (GOLD analysis project Ga0187825, IMG submission 132421) | Wetland sediment microbial communities from Neuse River Estuary, North Carolina, USA - SourceSoil_5 | ecosystem: Environmental > Aquatic > Freshwater > Wetlands > Sediment | place... | reverse complement strand
CTGGGCGATGCCTCCCCCGATGACATCCGCGCGTTGAGTACTTTCCTGCGATCCGCGGCGCATGCCTGACCGCCTCAAGCCGACTCATTTACCCACCTCGTTGTCCACTTGGTGTGAACTTCGCACGCTGTTGGGTGACGCCCATCACTGACGTCCGGGGCTAGCCGCATAAGGATGGATTCCTCTGTATTCAGACCGCCTGACTCTGAGCCGAGGCGGGCAGCGACCCAAGTTCCCCCTCGCTGCGTTGATGGAAAAAGAGCAGGTGCACCATGCGGGAAGTCTGCCAGCGCGACCTCCACGTGGAGGATAGTTCGTGCGCAGGCCTGCACCGTTACCGCACCGGTTTCTGGCTCCGACTCTTCTTCACCCAGTCTTACCTCCCCCAAGGACTGCCGAGTATCGCCCCTTGCCTCTTGGGGCGGCGTCGCCAACGAGCCGACGGCGAAGTAGCAAGCGCTCGCTTCAATCCAGGTGTGTCCGAGTCCGACTCCTTCTGACGGAGGGTTTCATCGTATGAAATTGGCAAATATCAGTAGCAAGGGATGGTTTCTTTTGTTGTTGCTGTCGGCAACGCTGTTGGCATTCGCCCAGTCGCCTCAAGGCCGTATTGTCGGCCGGGTCACCGACCAGACGGGCGCCATCGTGCCGGAAGCAACAGTTACGATCATGAACATGGACACCGGCAGCGCTCGTGTCCTGAAGACCAATGAAGCGGGGGATTACGTCGCACCGAGTCTTCCTCCGGGCCTTTATTCCATCACGGTAACGGCGCAAAGCTTTCGAGCAGCGCAGCGCACTGGTATCCGACTGGAAGTGGCGACCGACATCCGCTCGGACTTCACGCTCCGGCCGGGGGTGGTTTCGGAAACCGTGCAGGTCACCGGCGAGCAGCCGATGATCGATACGGTGAGCCCTGTGTTGGGCGGCACGCTGACAAATAAAGCCATCAACGAACTGCCGCTGCAGGGCCGTGATATCCAGAACCTGTTGGCATTGCGCCCCGGAGTGCAACGCAATCCGGGAGGCGGCTTGCTGTCGGTGCAGTCCAACGGCAATCGAGTGGAAGACAACAATTTTGTCGTGGACGGTGTCGATAACAACGATCCCTACTACGGCGACACGGTCTTCAACGGCGTCGGCGTACAGGGGACTCCCGCGACCCACCTTCCGCTAGATGCGATCCAGGAGTTCAACACGCAGGAGAACCAGGGCGCCGAGTACGGATGGAAGCCCGGCGTCGTGGTGAACGTGGGGTTGAAGGCCGGAACTAACGAGTTCCATGGCACAACCTACTACTTCACGCGCAACGCGGCCTTGGATGCCCGCAATTATTTCAATCCGGCTCCACAGCCAACCTCCGCGCTGATCTTGCACCAATTCGGTGCATCCGCTGGCGGTCCCATCATCAAGAACAAATGGATGATTTTTGGCGTCTACGAGGGCGTTCGTCACAAGGTAGGAAACCCCGGAGGAGCCTCAAGTCCACTCACCACTTCCCTGTTGAGCCAGGGCGCGGATCCTTCTTATGCACTGCAATACAGTCTGCCCGACGGAATTGCCGCCTGCCAGGCTGCCGGGACCTGCAACCCACTCAGCCTGAAGATCGCGCAGTTGTTTCTGCCGAACCCGGGAGTGAAATCTGCGATCGTGGCCGGGACGAATCCCAGCCTCATCAATTTCGACTTCAACAACCTGAACCGCGAAGACAATTTCGTGGTGAAGTCTGACTATCACCTGACCAACAATCAAGTCCTGACGGCGCGCTGGGTCTATGGCAACAGCCACCAGACCGAGGAAGACACGGTTCCTTTGCGTCCCGAGTTCCTGTCAGTCGCCGATACCCGCAACACCGTAGCTGGCGTGAACTGGACGTGGACCCCGAACTCGCGCTGGGTGAACCAGGCCAGTTTTGGCTTCAATCGCATGTGGCAGGCCATCAACACTCTGGATCACACTCGCAACCCGGCCACCTACGGCATCAACACGGGAGTAACGGACCCGAAACTATTCGGCTTCCCGCGCATCAGCATCAGTCCGTTCGACTATCTGGGTGGGAATTCGGGCTGGCCATTGATGACCACACCGAATTACAGCTACCAGATCAACGACAACGTTTCTTACGTGCGTGGAGCGCACCAGTTTCAGTTCGGCGGTGAGTTCCGGTACGGTGGAACGGACAACTATCGCGCCACCTATGCTCGCGGACGCATTGACTTCCGCTCTCTGACGGATTTCCTCGAGGGCACGGTTCGCAGGGGATATCTGCTGCAGGGCGACCCAACGCGGCACGTCAGCATGAAGGGCTTCGGCGCGTTCGTCCGGGACGACTGGCGCGTTTCGAAGCGTGTCAGCCTCAGCCTGGGATTGCGCTACGATCTGCAGACACCAATCAAAGATTCCAACAACTTGCTTGCAAACTTTATTCCCACCAAAGGCTTGGTCCAGGTGGGTAAGGGTATCGATTCACCCTACAACACGCAGAAGACCAACTTCTCGCCACGCGCTGGAGTCGCTTGGGACATCTTCGGCGATGGCAAAACGGTATTTCGTGCGGGAACAGCGCTCATCTATGAGGTGCCGCCGATCCGCATGTTCATCGCGGCGGGAGGACTCAATCTGAATCCCACTGGAGCCATTGGTGTGAATACAGGCAACATCGATGTGTTCAGCCGCACGCTCAAAGCGAGCCAGATCAATTGGACCCAGGCAGGGCCGGTGTTTGACTTCACGAGCCAGGCATCTCAGACCTGCGATGTCGACGGCCAGTGCGACCTGCTCGGCGTCCTGCCCAACCTGAAGACACCGCGCGTCTTCTCATGGAATGCAAACCTGCAACGAGAGTTGACCAAAACGACCGTTCTGCAGGTTGCGTATGTGGGACAGAAAGGGATCGACCTGTTCAGCCATCGCGACATCAACCAGGTCAACCCGAACGACCCGGCCGAGATCGCGAACGACCATCCTGAGACTCTCGGGCGGCCGTTTGTGGCGAATTGCCCGGTGGCGCAAGGTGGCGAAGGCCTGGGCGGCCCCTGTTTCCCGTGGGTCGGCTACGCCGCCATGATCGAAAACCTGGGCGCATCGAACTACAACTCCATGCAAGTGACCGTAACCCAGAGAGCATGGAAGGGTCTGGACTTTCTGGCGGGCTACACCTGGGCTCACTCCATCGACAACGGAACGAGCAATCGTTCCGGCGATGCTCCCCAGGACGCGTGGAACTACAATGCGATGCGCGGGAATGGCGACTACGACATCCGCCATCGCTTCACCCTTGCTTTGACTTACAACGTGCCGAATTTCAACGCTCCGCTGCAACTGCTCAAGGGGTGGCAAGTCACCAGCATCGTGACGCTACAGGGCGGTATGCCGTACGACCTGTACGACACGTCGAACGACATCAGTGCCACTTACACCTACGGTTACGAGCACTGGAATTTTGCGGGGAATCCTGGCGATGTGCATGAATCAGTCACCGGCATTCCCTACTATCCGTACTCGAGCTTCGGCCCTTCTGCGGATCCCAGCGGGTCTCCCGGTGGCATCACCAACAATCCTGCCTGCCTCGCGCATGCGTCGCTGGGACAACTTGAAAATTATGGCTGCTATGCCATGGGCAGTGCGGTCATCACTCCACAGGAGCCATACACTTTCGGCAACATGGCCCGGAACATCCTGCGTGGTCCTGGCTTCAAGAACTGGGATATGTCGGTGACCAAACTGGTGACCATTTCGGATCGCATCAAGTTGCAGTTCCGTGGCGAGGTGTTCAACGCACTGAACCACACGAACTTTGACGGGCTGACTGCATACCACAATCTGGGTGGGATGGCGGCCGGTCAACTCCGTTTCACACCCGATGAAGGCCAGTCGAACCCGGTTGTCGGCTCGGGAGGCCCACGCCATATTCAATTGGGTCTGAAGGTGATTTGGTAAGTGTTTCTCATCTCGGGGCGCTTTGCGTTTTCAGAAGGACGCCAGCGCCCCGGAGTTTATTCATCCCCGCTAATATCCTAGCTTGAGGATCGAGAACGTTATGACATCACCTTTGTCGTGTGTTATGAAGGCGGCTTTGAGTTCAGTCGTGGTCCTGTCCTGCCTCGGCGCTTTCGGTGCGGACCATCCTTACCAGTATTTCCGCGCTGGCAATCCGCAGGACGTGCAGACGAAAACGCAACCCGGCTTCGCGTTGATGGGCGGAGGCAAGGACCTCGACCCCGCATTTCGGTGGATGTGCGAGCGCTCGGGCGGCGGAGATTTCCTGGTGCTGCGCGCCTCCGGCGATGACGACTACAACCCCTACATCCAGAAACTCTGCAAGCTGAACTCGGTGGGCACACTCATCCTGAGGAGCCGCGAGGCGGCCAGCGATCCCTTTGTCGCGGATGCCATCCGGCATGCGGAGGCGGTATTCATCGCGGGCGGCGATCAGGCGCACTACATCAACTGGTGGATGGGAACACCGGTCCAGACCGCCCTGAACGAGGCGATCCAACGTGGCGTTCCGATTGGCGGCACCAGTGCCGGGCTGGCGGTGCAGGGCGAGTTCATTTACTCCGCTCAGGGGGACGCGCCGGACGATGAGGATTTGAATTCAGCACAGACACTTGCAAATCCGTTTCACCCTCGCGTGACCATCGTGCAGTCATTTCTCGAAAATCCCCTGCTCAAGAATGTCATCACCGACACGCACTTTGCGATCCGCGACCGCATGGGCCGAACCCTGGTCTTCATGGCGAGAATTCTGCAGGACGGACGTGCGCCGGCGATTCGTGAAATCGCGGTGGATGAACGAAATGCAGTGCTGCTGGATCCGGACGGCAAAGCCATGGTAGCGGGACCGGCTCACGCTTACTTCCTGCGTTCGACAAAGTCTCCCGAGGTTTGCAAGGCAGGCGTGCCTCTGACTTTTAGGAACATCGAGGTTCATGCGCTGGCTGCTGGGCAAACATTCGATGTTGCCCATTGGTCTACTGGCGAGGGAACTTCCTATGAATTATCGGTCGAATCGGGAGTGATTCACTCGACGCAGCCAGGGGGCGCAGTTTACGTGGCGAAAGGGAAATAGCGATTTCGAGGGAATTGCCGTATGCCACCAACACAAGGTCCCTCGACTTCGCTCGGGATGACAAGGTTGCTAGAACCGCAGCAGGTACGAAACCTTCACAAAAAGCTGGCGACCGTCGTTAATGAAAGGCTTGCCGCGCACCAGGCGCGTGTAGTCGGTGGGATCGGTCGCGAGATTGCGGTTGATATTGGCCAGGTCGCTGTTGTAGCCCACGTAGATGGCCGTTCCCGGGTGGATCATATAAGTGAACAGGACATCGGCGTTGAAGTTCCTTGCATTCTGCACGGAAGTAAACGCCGGATTGGTGATGTTGCCGTTGTACTGCCCGATCACACGCAGCGAGAAGTCGCGGGTAAACTGATAATTCCACTTCGTGCGCGCAATGTAGTTATTGAGGATGTTCAGATTGCTGCGCACATCCCGCAGCGAGTAATAGAAAAAAGTGTTCTCCACGGTTAGCCCGCGTCCAGGACGAAACGTGGCCGAGAACTGTGTGAAACGCGACTTTCCCGGCCCCGGCGGAAGCGCAACCACGGGACAGTCTCCCAGCGTCGAACCGCACTCCACCGGATCGTAATTGGTATCGCGGCCGATATTCGCCTCGAGGTTGAACGTCATCCAGTTGAAATAATCGCTATTCACAAAGAATCCGAACTGCTCATGGGGGATGTCGACATTTGAGAGCAGCTGCGAGTAGTCGGCCGGACGCAGGCGCTCGCGCCCGTAGTTGGCATAGACCCCGAAGCTGTTGCGGTTGTTAAAAACCCAGCGGTAGTTGGTGTTAGCGAAGTACTCGATGCGCAGCCCGTTGTGGTCCCAGATGTTGCGCGTGGACAGGCTGGGTCCGTGATACAGGAGGTGCTTGCCCTCCACGTAGAACTTCTTCTGCCCGAAGTTGCTGAACCAGCGAATGTCCGGCCGCTGGAAGAATCCCGTGCGCGTTTGGAAGCCGGGAGCGTTGTCCTTGTACATCGAGTTAAGCTCGAGAGTGCGCGTACTGCGCTCCAGGTACAGATAATAGCCGGCGCCCGCATCGTAGGTGCCGTCATTCAAGCGCGTCTCGCTGCCTACTGCCTGCGCGTCGAGTTGCCAGTTCTTGTTGAACTTGATGTGCGCGTCGAGGCCGCCCACGCGGTTGGTGCGCGTGATGCACGGATCGGTGGTGCAGGTCGTGTTCGGGTCAGTGTTCAATTCCCGATCGGTATAAAGCAGGCCGATATTGCTGCCCTTGCCATCGATCTCGCGGCTGACGCGTGCAATCCCGAAGTACGCCTGTCTTCCCCAGAGCGGGTCGTTGGGCGCGACGCTTTCGCCGGGTGACTGATCGTCGGCAAAAAGCGTGCCCACCGACCATGGCCCTTTTTTTCCGGTTAAGCGAATCCCGTAGAGGGGGTCAGCGATGCGGCGTGTAAATACGAGATTGATGGGCGTCGCGAAGTAGCCCGAGTTCTCCTGGAAGAATGGGCGCTTTTCCGGAAAGAGCACCTCGAAGCGCTGATTCACGGTAATTTGTGGTTCGTCGGATTCGACCTGGCCGAAATCCGGGTTGATGGTGGCGTCCAGCACGAAACTGTCTTTGATGACCGCCTTCGCATCAAGACCAGCCTTGGCCTCGAAGTCCTTGGCCTCGAAGCTCGGATTCACCGGATCACGCGCGTCGACGGAACGGAACGTACGACCCGAGACGTACGGAATGAATTGGAAATTGCGCCCCGGAGAAATGTTCTGAAAGCCGCTCAGGGTGCCTTCCTGCGTGAGCAGGCCCTGCACGTTCTGGGAATTGCGCGGAGAGAACGAATGCTCCTTATTGTTATGCGGAATGTCGCGCTCCAGCAGAATGCCCCAGTCCTGCACCGACTTCGTGGATTTGAAGCGAAGGGACTTGAACGGGATTGAGATATAGCCGATCCAGCCTTCTTTCACCACACGGGTTTCGCTTTTCCAGATCGTGTCCCACGAAAGATCAATGTCCTGCTGCCCTTCGAAATAAGTCCCCTCCTGTTGCACCCCGGCGGGGTTGATGAAAAAAAAGACGCAGTGCCGATGGTCGTAAAACGTATCGAGAAACACCCCAACCTGATCTTCGTCGTTGATTTGTTCGCGCCGCACCATGTGGTTGCGGAGGCTTGCCACCTGGTTGTCGAAAGCGAGAAAGATGGCGTACAGATTTTTGTCGGTGTAGCCCAGATAGGCCTCGGTTTTTTGCGAGACAGGCTGGCCATCAATGGGATCGTGTTGCCAGAACTGGTCGACCTTCAGCATGCCCGCGACCGCGGGTGAAGGCTGCATCCCGGCGAAGTCCTCAAGCTTGGGCTCGCGGGTAAGGTGGGGGATCTGCAAGGGAGCAACACTTTCGGCAGCATCGCGAGTGAGGGCGACTGCATGCTGACCCCATGCGCGGGGTATCAACATCGTGACGAAAGCCATCACCGTAATGCCCGAGAGCGTTCTGGAAAATTTCAGCACAGGGTTGAGCGGCACGAGGTCCCCCAAGCAATTGTCCGCGATGTGTTTAGACGGATTGTGTGTGGGAATGTTATCGGTGCTTTTCGATCCCGGCTATTCGTAGCGTAAGCACACGATCGGGTCCATGTTCGCAGCCAAATTGGCCGGGTAATAGCCAAAGAACAGACCGACTCCGACGGAGATCGTGAAGCCGATTGCCACCCAGAGATACGAGAGCGAGGCAGGGATCGACGGAACGAATGTGCGCACGAGCGTGGAGACGGTCGCACCCACAAGAATGCCGATCGTGCCGCCAACTAAGGTCAGGGCGACGGCCTCCAGCAAAAATTGCAGACGGATATCCGCCCGGCGTGCGCCGATCGCTTTGCGGACTCCGATCTCGTGCGTACGCTCGGTGACCGAGATCAGCATGATGTTCATGACACCTATGCCGCCGACCACTAACCCGATCGAACTGATCACTCCAGTGAGAATTACGAGCGCACCGGTGAGTTGGTTCCAAAGATTGCTGAGAAAATCGGGCGAGCTGATTTCGAAGTCGTTTTCCTTGTTCGGCGGCACATGACGGCGCCGACGCATGGCCTGGATGACTTCATCCTGTGCGGTCTCCAGCTTTGCGTTTTCCGCAACAGTGAAAGCCATAATGAGTTCCTTGGCTTCCGGATAACTCTTGCGGAACTTGCTGAACGGAATGATGGCGAAGGCATCCACGCCCGGGCCAATGAACAGGCCAGGATCGTGCTCGAAAATTCCGATTACCTCATACAGCTCCCCGTTGATTTTCACCGTCTTGCCGATGCCGTCCTCGTAGGGAAACAGCGAGTCATTGATGGCGGAGCCCAGCACCACCACGGGACGGGCGTGCTCCTCGTCGAAGTTGCTGATGAATCGGCCGCGCGCGACCGTAAAAAGAGGAATCGCTTCGCTGTATTGGGGCTCGGTGCCGCGGAGGACGACCTTCTCGACGCTCCGGCCTTGATAGATGATCTGGTTGCTGTCGCCAAAAAAGAATGCGCGGGTTCCGAAGGTCGTGATGATTTGTACATGCGGGGCCGCGGCGCGTATGGAGTCCGCGTAGTCAGCCTCGAAATACTTGCGCGTGCGAATGCTCTCGGGCCAGCGCGTGGGATCGGTCCCGGGTGGAAATCGCGAGACGAAGTAGGTGCGCGAGCCGAGCGATTCGACCTTGTCCTGCACAAACTTGTTCAGACCTTGAATGATGGCTGCCATCGAGATGACAGACGAAACGCCGATGATGATGCCGAGCACGGTGAGGCCGGAGCGCACCTTGGCGGAACGCAACGTTGCCAGCGCGGCCAGGAAGTTTTCGCGGGCCTGGGATGCGGTCATCAGCGCCATCAGTCCGACCTCAGGGCTACGATGGGATCAAGATTGGCCGCGCGCAGCGCAGGGTAGATTCCGAAGAACAATCCTACGACTGAGCTGAGCACAACACCGAGAATCGCAACTCCGGTTTGCACGGAAGCCGGAAACGGCGAGTAGGTGCGCAACGCTAGGGCTACAAGAAATCCGAGACCGATCCCGATCACGCCTCCCGCGACACACTGCAGCACGCTTTCGGCGATGAACTGCCGGGCGATGTCCAGCTTGGTCGCCCCGACCGCGCGACGCACCCCGATTTCGCGTTTCCGCGAGGTCACGCCCATGAGCATGACATTCATGATCACGATGCCGCCGATCAGCACCGAAATCGCGCTTACCATGATGAACACGGCGAAAAACGCAGAACTGATGCTGCGCCACAGGGCCATGTAGCTTTCCTTGGTGCCGATGAAGAAGTCGTTTTCCATCTTCGCACTCAGGTGACGCCGCGCGCGGAGGATCAATGTCGCCTGGTCCTGCGCTTCCTGAAACTGATTGGCACGGGTCTTCACATTGATGGTCAGGCTGGTATGCATGCCCTGCATGCGCAAGAAAACGGACAGCGGAATGGTGACGAAATTATCCTGATCCTGGCCGAGCACGCTGCCTAGCTTCTCCATCACTCCCACAACCGTGAACTCCTCATTGTCAAGGCGCAGGGTTTTGCCGATCGGTTCCACACCCAGAAAAAGCTGCTGCACCAGAGTATCGCCAATCAGGCACACGTTCGCGCGATGCTCGGATTCCGCAGGCGTGAAGTAGCGCCCACGCTCGACGGCGCGAGTATCGATGTCGGCCATCGACGGCGTGTGTCCAGCGAGGTTGACATCGGTGACCTCTTTGTTCCCGAAGCGAGCCCGCACCGTAGCACCTGCGGTCGCGCCGACTTCGTCGCAACTGGGGCAGTCCGCGATGATGGCTTCCATGTCGTCTTGCTCAATCTTGCGGTACTTGAGAGCCTTGATCACGATGTTGAAGTCGGTGACCGCGAATGGTGTGCGCGCCAACTGGAAGACATTGGTTCCCAGGTTGGCGATTTTCTGCTCCACGTAGACATTGGCGCCTTGCACGATGGTCATCACGGTAATGAGCGTGGCGACGCCCATGGTCAAGCCGAGCATCGTGAGCGATGCGCGCAGTTTGTGGGCCCGCACTGCGCTAAGACATTCCGCCAGGTTGTCGCGAATGGCAAACATGCTGTCAGAGCTGGTGAACACTAACTAATAGTTGATGCGCTGTTCGGCGTGCCGACTCAGGTACCAGCAAGGAGCATATCCCATGTGGGGAAACAGCGAACGGACACAGGTCTGCACGACTGGTGCTTCGAAATCGAACTCAGTCTTGCCATTCTTTTCGGGGATCGCGTCGTAGCGTTGGACGGTGACGGTTCCGAAAGGCTGCTGGCGAGGGGGAATGCGAAAGCGAATCCAGACGTCGTCCGCTATGTAAACGGCAGCGAGCGCCAAGAGCGCGAAAAGAACACGAATTCTCGTCTGTTGCATCGGCAGTGAAGATCATTCCGAAGCCGGAGCGAGAAGTCAAACGAACAAATTCAAAAGCATTTGCGGGTGGAATTGCGTGTCCTCGCGCTCACTCGGGCAAGGTGCGTCTACTTCCCGTGACGGTCGAGTAAACCGGGGAAGGCAAGTCCTCAATGCAACCATGGCCGTCGCGCAGGACCACTGAAAATTCGGAACAGCAGCGTCCGCACAGCCAGAAGTATTCTCGCCGGTGCTGGGAGGAGTGATTTCCCGGAGCAGCCGGAATCTCCAGCTGAAAAATCCTGCCATCGCGCAGATAGCGGAAGAGTGTGTTGCAGGCAGGGTTGAAACAT
>Ga0187825_10000356_pt1 | contig 10763 bp, 12 predicted proteins | sample NC_wetland_sal_i_11_FD_132421 | JGI IMG/M metagenome (GOLD analysis project Ga0187825, IMG submission 132421) | Wetland sediment microbial communities from Neuse River Estuary, North Carolina, USA - SourceSoil_5 | ecosystem: Environmental > Aquatic > Freshwater > Wetlands > Sediment | place... | reverse complement strand
TGCGGTAGGGACACGGAATCACGGCGCTATTCTAAAGCAGTGTGCTCGCTCACCCGGTCACCTGGCCCCGGAGAGACTCGCTTCGCGGAGCGCAGGCCGCCACGCAACCACGGTCTGTCGCGACTCGCCGAGTTGATCGATGCCAAGTTCTACCACGTCGTTCGCCTTCAGGTAGTGCGGAGGGTTCATTCCCAAGGCGACCCCCGCCGGAGTTCCGGTGCTGATGATGTCCCCCGGCAGCAACGTCATGAACTGACTGACATAGCTGACCAGCGTGGGCACGTCAAAGATCATTTGGCTCGTGGAACTCCGCTGCCGGAACGCACCATTCACCTTCAGCCATATGCCGAGGCGCGCGGTGTCGGGAATCTCGTCGCGTGTCGCAAGAAATGGGCCCAATGGGGCAAATGTATCCGCGCTCTTTCCTTTCACCCATTGTCCGCCGCGCTCAAGCTGGAAAGCGCGCTCCGAATAATCGTTGTGAAGGACGTAGCCAGCTACGTAGTCGAGTGCCTCGTCGCGCTCCACGTAGCTGGCTCGACGCCCGATGACGACGGCAAGCTCGACTTCCCAGTCCACTTTCGAGCCACTCTTCGGAATCATCAGGTCGTCGTTCGGGCCGACGAGCGACGTCGTTGATTTGAAGAAAATCACCGGCTCTTTCGGGATCTCCATCTTGCTTTCCTTCGCATGATCCAGGAAGTTCAAGCCGATGCACACAATTTTGCTGGGTCGTGCGATCGGCGGTCCCAGGCGAACGGAATCTGGAACTCGCGGTGCTGATGAGGCATTTCTCTCCAGCCACTTCGCCAGACGATCGAGTCCGTCTTCGGCTAGAAAATCCTCGTCGTAGTCCCGAGTAAAAGCAGAAACATCCAGACGCCTGGAGTCTTGCAGTAAAATTCCCGAACTTTCTTTGCCTGGTTCGCCGAAGCGGATGAGCTTCATGACTCACTCCTTGCCGATTGCTGCAAGAGGGGGTCTCGCCGCCACGATCCCATCTTGAAAGAAGCGGATCGTAAATCGAAGAGCGCGACAGGTGCAAGTTTTCCCATGCAATTCGCACGATCAAGGCCCCGAAATTTCACAGAGTAAAACTCGACGCACACTTGCGAGTGAAAGTGCCGACAAAATTGCTTCTCGCTTCGTGTTGGTTGCTGCTAGAGTTTGCCGTTGCATTTTGGACGCAGGGACATGGAAGATGCCTGAAATTTTTCCTCATCTCGATTACAAACCGAAAATGCCGAAGAGCCTCGATCACGGAATTGGCATTGTGGGCGCCGGCGGGATCGTCAACTATGCACATCTTCCGGCTTACAAGAAGGCTGGATTCAAGGTTGTCGGGATTACCGACCGCGACCACGAGAAAGCGGAACGTACAGCGAAAGAGCACGCGATTCCACGGGTATTTCGAGCCGTGGATGAACTCCTGGCCGAACCTCAAGTCGAGATCGTTGACATCGCAGTTTATCCCACCGAGCAGGCAATGATCGTTGAGAGCGCGGCCGCCGCGCGTAAACATATGCTCTGCCAAAAACCATTTGCCGATGAATACGCGAAAGCGGTGCGCAACGTTGAACTCGCCGAACGCGCCAGGGTGAAGATCGCAGTCAATCAGCAGATGCGTTGGGATGCGGGCATCCGCTGCGCGCGCATCTTAATAGACGACGGGTGGCTGGGAACCCCGACCTATGCTTGCATTCAGGTTCACTGCAAGACGGACTGGAGCCTCTGGCCCTGGATCTATGAGGGCGACAAAGTGGAAATCATGTTCCACAGCATTCATTACATCGATTCGCTTCGATATCTGTTGGGTGATCCTGCCTATGTGTTTACCAGTGGCAGTCGCGCTCCCGGCGAAACTACCCGCGCGGAAACAAAAACCCTGACCGCCTGGGAATACGCCTCGGGCCTGCAAGTCTTGATCGATGTCTGCCATACCACTTGGCAAGACGACCCCTACGCTATTTTTCGCTTGGAAGGAACGGAAGGCGTAATCAAAGGCACGATCGGGCTCATGTACAACTATCCGACGGGCCGGCCCGACACATTGGAGTTCATGTCGAAGCGCAATCCGGGTTATTGGTTCTCTTCGCGGCTCGATAGCATGTGGATCCCCGACGCATTCGTCGGCCCGATGGCCTCACTCATGCGTGCGGTTGAAGAGGGCTCAGAGCCCGAGACGAGCGGGCGTGACAACCTTCGTACACTGCAGGTAGTCTTCGCAGAATATCGGTCGATTGCAGAAAAGCGTGCGGTTCGACCTGAGGAAATCACTTCCTGATTTCAGCTAGACAGGACGGACACCTCTCAGGTCCGACGAGGAGCCTGGGGCTTCGGGAGTCACGTAAACACCACCCTCGACTCGCGCTGGATGTACAAAATGCTCCTGCAGATGAGGAATGCATTCCAGAAAAAGCGCTTCCTGCCCCAGAGCGATGTGATTGAACAGAACCAGGTGTTGGTGAATCTGCCCCATGTCTCCGACGTGGGGCACGACCTTAAGTCCGAACTTCCGCGCCATCAGACTGACAGTAAGAAACTCTGAAATCCCCGCCACCCGCGTACAGTCCACCTGAACAATCTGCACTGCCGCTGCTTGCATGAAATTTTTGAACAAGATCCGGTTGGGAACGTGCTCGCCCAGGGCGATCGAAATTGGCGCCAATTCGCGGGCCAGCTCTGCGTGCGCATGAATGTCATCGGGATGGGTGGGTTCCTCAATGAAGAAAGGCTTCATCGCGCGGAGCTCGCGGCACATTTCCAAGGCACGGGGAGGGCTCCACTGTTGGTTGGCATCGAACATGATCAGGGCTTTGGGACCGGCGAGTTCTCGAAGCATCCTCGCGCGCCGGATGTCGCGCTCGCCATCCTGGGAGCCCACCTTCAATTTGAAAGCGTGGAATCCCCGATCGATCGCCTGGCGGGTCAGTTCTTTAACCCGATCGTCGTCATATTGAAACCAGCCTACTGACGTGTCGTATCCGGGGTAGCCAGTCCGCAATATATTTTCTCGTTGCCCGCGGGAATGCCCGTTGTCACGCAGCAGCTTTTCAGCTTCATCGCGGGACAAGACATCCTCGAGGTAACTCAAGTCCAGAAGTCCGATCAACTGCTTGGGCTCGAGGTCGAGAAGCAGTCGCCACAGGGGTACGCCACGGCTCTTGGCCCAAAGGTCAAAACACGCATTGGTGAGGGAAGCGAGTGCCAGGTGTACAACGCCTTTGTGAGGGCCCAGCCAGCGAAGTTGCGGATGTTGTGAAAGCTTCCGACTGAGATTCCCGAAGTCGGCCATGACCTCCTCGATCTCGCGGCCGACCAGATCCTTCCCTAACCACTCGATCACTTCGCAGACGATCTCGTTACCCATCCCCAGCGTGAGCACAATTCCCGTCCCGAATAGGTCGCTGTCAGTTCCGAGCAGGGTGGTAGCAAAGGCGTATTCCGCCCCGGAGTGCACGGCATCGCTGCCGGCTCCGTGGGAAAGGGGGAAACGCACATCGCGTGTTGCCAGCGAGGTGATTCCGTAATTCGTCATGGATGAGTCGAAAGCGAAACTCGCAGGCTAGCCAAGTTTCGCGGAGATCGAATATAGTGGGGCGCCTTCGACGACGGCAAGCATTCGTTGTCCACTCTGGATTTTGTTTCACCAGCTGAAATGGAGTCGGGAAAGGGAGAACATCATGAAACGCTATGGCTCCGTGATCCGCGTCAGGCCAGAATCTCTCGCGGCGTACAAGCGGTATCACGCAGCCGTCTGGCCGGAAGTTCTGGACATGATCCGCAAATGCAACATTCGTAATTATTCCATCTACCTCAAAGATGATCTTCTGTTTGGGTACTTCGAATACCACGGCTCTGACTACGCGGCAGACATGGCGAAAATGGCGGCAGATCCCAAAACGCAAGAGTGGTGGTCGGTCATGATGCCGATGCAAAACCCACTTCCAACTCGCGCCGAAGGAGAGTGGTGGGCCAACATGGAAGAAGTCTTCCACTGCGATTGAAGGACCGTTCGAGCGAAAAAGCAGTTTGCGAATTTTGATCCACTATGCAGATCATCGACACACATCAACATCTTTGGGATCTCGATCTCTTCCGCTATTCCTGGTTAGATTCATTCCCGCAATTGAACCGCTCGTTCCGCATGTCGGACTATCAGCAAGCTGCTTCCGGGTTGGGAGTGGTGAAGTCCGTTCACCTCGAGGCAGATGTTGACGAACCGCACATGCTTGCCGAGACGCGGCATCTGCTCGCACTCGCCGATCAGGCGGATAATCCACTCGAAGGCGTCGTCGCCTGCGGCCGACCCGAGAGCGAAAATTTCCGGAGCTATCTGGACAAAATAGCGGGACATCCCAAGCTGAAGGGCATTCGCCGTGTGCTCCACACGCAGCCGGACAACGTCGGGCAGGGAACTACTTTCATCCAAAACGTGGCCGCACTGTCCGAATACGGTTTGTCATTCGACATCTGTGTGCTTGCTCGTCAACTTCCGATCGCCATCGCCCTCGTTTCGAAGTGCCCGAACACGAAATTTGTTCTCGACCATTGCGGAGTTCCACGGGTCAAAGAACGAGATCTGGATCCTTGGCGCGAGCACATTTCCGAAATCGCAAAAGCTCCCAACGTGGTGTGCAAGATTTCTGGCCTGGTTGCGTACGCGGATCCGAAGAGCTGGACCCCGGCAGATCTCCAGCCCTTCGTTGCGCACGTGATCGCGAGCTTCGGATGGGACCGCGTTCTGTTTGGCAGTGATTGGCCGGTTTGTACACTCTCGGCGAGCTTTGCCCAGTGGGTCAATGCGCTTCGGTCGCTCACCGAATCCGCTGGCGAGTCAAACCAGAAAAAACTATTCCACGACAATGCGATGCGAGTGTACCGGTTGAGCTAGAGTCCAAACTCCTCTTCGATAACCGCATTATGCTGCCCAACCTTGGGCGCGAGTTTTTCGCTCTTGAGGACATTTCCGTCAAGGCGGACCGGAAGCCGCGTCGTAAGAATTTCGGCCATGGTTCCGTTGCGCAGCGTCTGCACCATGTCCAACTGGCGGAACGCCTCACTGGCAAAGAGTTTCGGCCAATCGAGAACCTCGGCACACCAGATATCCGCCGCATTCAGGATCTCCAGCCAATGCTCCGTTGTATGTTCCTTCAAGCGGCGTGCGATGGTTTGCTTAAGGCTGTCCCGCTTGCGGAAGCCATCCGCAGCATCGGAAATTCCCTGGAGTTCGGGCAAATCCAGCAACTTTCCAAGAGTTGGTAGGTGAGTCATGGCGATTGCCAAGTAACCGTCCGCTGTGTCATACACCCCGTACGGCGCCGCCAGATACGCATGCGCGTTTCGAAATGCGCTTCTGCGTGGAGGCCGGCGCCCATCGTTCAGATGGGTCGTAAGAACCTCGAACTGAAAATCCAGCAAGGCCTCGATCAAACTGGTTTCGACCAATCCACCTCTGCCCGTAACACTCCGGCGAACCAGGCAGGCAAGAATGCCTTCACACAGGCTGTGGCCGGCCAGCATGTCCGCGATTGCCAGCGCCATCGGCGTAGGGGGATCTCCGTCATTTCCACTCAGCCACATGATGCCCGAACGCGCTTGCGCCAGCAGGTCCTGGCCAGGCCGGTCCCGCCATGCATCCGCGCTCCCGAACCCTGAAACGATTCCATATACGATACGGTCATTCATCTTTGAAACATCAGCAAAGCCAAAGCCAAGACGTTCGATGACCCCCGGGCGGAAGTTCTGCACCATTACGTCGGCGCGCGCGATCAGTTGGCGCAATTTCTTTTGGTGATCGGGATTCTTCAGGTCCGCTGCATAGCTTTCCTTGTTGCGATTGATGGCGTGGAACAGGGTGTTTTCGCCATGGACGTCGGTGTCGCTCAGGTAGATCGTCCGACCCAGGTCTCCAGATCCCGGCCGCTCGACCTTGATCACGCGGGCGCCCATATCCGCCAGCCGCAGGGTTGCCAGCGAGCCAGACAGGAACTGGCTGAAGTCCAGCACCAGCAGGCCCTGCAGAGGTCGCTGCAGCATCGCTTGTTTTTCCATTGCAGAAGCAGTCACGGCACCACTCCTAATCGATGGAGGGACGGGCGTCCTCGCCCGTCCTTCGCGTCTTCTACTAGACGAAAGCTGCTCAGCCAGCCAGTTCCAGAACCCACTTGCAGATTGCGCCAGTTTATTATTCTACTCATAAAATTGTATTTTCATTAGGAAAATAAAGGAGTACGCTTTACCGGGTCACGATGCCGATGCGACAACAATCACGAACGCGGCGCATAGAAGCCTCGCGCCGCGAGCGCTACGCCGCCCCTGCTCTGGAAAAGGGGCTGGACATTTTGGAACTGCTGGCGGCGGTATCCGACGCTTTAACGCACAGCGAGATTGCCGCCCGGCTCGGGCGCAGCGTGCCTGAAATTTTTCGGATGTTGGTGTGTCTCGAAGAGCGAGGCTACATCTCGCGCATGGGCCCGGATGAAAGATATCAACTCACGCTGAAGCTGTTCGAGATTGTTCATCAACACCGGCCCCTGCAGCGCTTGATCACGCAGGCGCGACCGCTGGTCCAGCGCGTTGCCAGCGAAACCGGCCAGTCCTGTCACCTCGCCATGCTCAACAACGCCGAAGTCGTCATCGTGGCGCAGGCGGATGCTCCCGGCAACATGGGCTTCTCGGTTCGACCCGGGGCCAACATTGATCTTCTGAACACAGCTTCTGGACATGTCATTCTCGCCTTTCAAAGTGATGAGGTCCGCTCCCGTGCCCTGGGAGCGTGGCGCCTGCGTTCGGGCAAGCCGATTCCCGCAGGACTCTACCGCCATCTCGAGCAAATACGCCGGCGTGGTTACGAGGAGCTGGCCAGCTACCAGGTTCACGGCATCGTGAACATCAGCTACCCGGTGCTGAACCAGCACGGCGAAGCCATCGCCGCCATGACGATACCGTTCATCTCCCGGATCGGGGACAGCCTCGGTCCACCTCAGGTGAAGCAGGCGCTGCGCCGAGCCTCGCGAACGCTGTCGCTCGCGGTGAGTGGTCGGAAATTGGAGCTTCCGGCGGGAGCAGCGCAAGCATGACGCGAGCGGAATATTACGAAGACTATGTGGTCGGCGCTCAGCGCATGACCTCCGGACGAACCATCACCGAAACCGATGTGGTGATTCACGCCGGTCATACCGGGGACTACTTCCCCCATCATGTCGACGCCGAGTTCGCGAAGCAAACGCCATTCGGCCAGCGGATTGCCCATGGCACGATGACCTTCGCCATCGGAATCGGACTGACCGCCAGCCAGATCAACCCGGTGGCCTTCACCTACGGCTACGACAAATTGCGTTTTCCGAAGCCCGTCTTCATCGGCGATACGCTGAGAACCCGCGTTACCGTCAAGGAGAAGCAGGAGGATCCGAAACGCAAGAATCTGGGGCGCGTGATCGAGGCATGCGAGGTTCTGAATCAGCGCGATGAGGTGGTCCTGTACTGCGAGCACATTCTTCTGGCCGAGAAGAAGACCACGGTGTGAGTGCAACGCCTGAACTGCGCAAGGGGGTCTAAGTGGAAATTACGTTGAAGGGATTGACCTGGGACCATCCCCGCGGCTACGCGCCGTTGCTCGCCGGGGTAGCTGAATACCGTCAGCAGAACCCTGGAATCAACATTCAGTGGGACCGCAGAACCTTGCGTGAGTTCGGGGAAGCGCCGATCGAGCAGTACTTGGATCGCTATGACTTGCTCATCGTGGATCATCCCTTTGTAGGTTTCGCTGCCGCTCATCGAGTGCTCGTTGACCTCGCTCCCTCGCTCACCGACGTCGAAAAAGCTCGCTTTGCCAAGGACTCCGTGGGGCCATCGTGGGATTCATATTGGTACGACGGTGGACTATGGGCCTTTCCCATCGATGCGGCGACGCAGGTCGCATCGTATCGCCCTGACTTGATGGCCGCCTTTCCGGATCCAGTGCCGCAAAGTTTCGATGCAGTATTGCAACTCGGGCGGAAAGCGCGGGCTGTCGGGAAATACGTCATTGTTCCGGCTTGCCCCACGGACGCCATCAGCCTCTTCTTCACCCTGAGCGCGAACCTCGGGTATCCCATCGCGGAGGAGCGAGAGATTTTCGTGGAAGAGCCGGTGGCGCGTGAAGTTCTCCAAAGGCTGCATGCGCTGATCTCCGTGGCCCATCCGGGATCCGTCGGTTGGAATCCAATCCATGTGTATGACTACATGGTTGGCCACGCGGATGCGATCTATTGTCCATACGGATTCGGCTATTCCAACTACTCGCGCGTGGGAACCCCCGTGCCCTTGAAATTTACCAACGCCCCCGCTGCGGGAGCACGAGGATGCGCCGGCACCATGCTGGGTGGAACCGGAGTGGGTGTGAGCAGGATAAGCAAATATCCGGACCAGGCTGTTGCCTACGCGAAATGGCTGGTGAGTCCCGAGCATCAGCGGGGGAGCTACGTCCGGGAAGGGGGCCAACCCGCGAGTTTGGCTGCCTGGTCCGACCCTGCGGTCAATGCCGCGGCCAACAATTTCTTCTCCGATACTCTGCTTACCCTGCAAACCGCCTATGTGCGGCCACGCTTCGATGGATTTGTTCGCTTTTTTGAAGCGGCAGGAATTCAGATCAATCGCTGCCTCCGAGGAGACCTGGAGGACCATGCACTCGTAACCTGGCTGAATGAGCGCTACGCCGCTCAGCATGCGGCCTCTCGCCAGATCGCCTGACCACTAAAGGACGCCCGTGAAGAATCCCAATCCTGACCCGACGAAACACAAAGAAATTGCGATCTGGAATGCCGAGGACTGGCGGTACGAAGATTTCGAGGTCGGGAAACGCGCCCGTTCGATTCGGCGAACCATATCCGAGGGCGAGAGCATGCTTTTCAATGCAATCGTGCTCGATATGCACCCTTATGTGGCCGACGATGTATTCGCCAAGGAAGAAGGAGTTTTCGGCAAGCGCCTGGTGGCCGGCGCCATGGTGTTCAGCCTCGGTTTGGGCCTGATGGCGCACAACAACATTCATACTTTCAGCTACGGATATGACAAGCTGCGGTTCATCAAGCCCGTATTTGTAGGCGACACCATCTATACCATTCGTACGCAGCTTGAAAAATGGCCGCGATATCCAGAGATGGGCATGGTGCGCGTCTCCTACGAAATCTTCAAAATGCCGGGTGAGCTTGTGCTTTATTGTGAGCACCTTCAGACCGTGAAATATCGCGAGCCCGAGAAGTTCAAGGATCAACTGCGGCGGGAATAAGATGAGCACCATGACCAATCCGACACCCTCCCTCGCAGACCGGCTACGTGTGTGCTACACCGGGGCGGTGTTTGACGTCCTCAGATCAAGAGGCTTCACAGCGCAAACTCTTCCCCAAGACATTCGCCCCTTGAACGTGAGCCAGAAGCTCGCCGGCCCGGTTTTCACGATCGAAGGGAGACGAGACGACGCCCTCGACGCGCATCGGAGCCTCCTGAGGTGGTGCGAGCTGCTGTCGAAAGCTCCGGCTCAGACTGTGTTGGTTTGTCAGCCCAACGACCAGTCCCTCGCTTTCATGGGAGAGCTTTCCGCCGAGACATTGCACTACAAAAAAGTGCTCGGCTACATCGTCGACGGCGGATGTCGCGACTCGGCATTCATTGAAGCTCTGGGATTCCCGGTCTTCTGCCGGTACTTCACTCCCATCGATGTCGTGGGAAAGTGGGCAACCACGACGCTGGGGCAACCGATCCAGATCGGAGAAGTGACGATTTCAACCGGCGACTACGTGCTGGCCGACCGCGATGGAATCGTCGTCATCCCCGGGGGAGTTGCGGAGTCGGTCATCCAAGAGACCGAGGAAGTCCTGCGCAAGGAAAACCTCGTGCGCAAAGCTATTCTGCAGGGCGTCGATCCGGTTGAGGCATATTTGAAGTACAGGAAGTTCTGATGAAAACCGAGGGGAAGTCTTCCAAGCTGCTGCGAATCCATCGCGATGACAATGTGCTGATTGTCATCCGGCCGATCCGGCCGGGGGACCGCGATCTCCTGGATGGACGCGAAGTAGTCTTCTCTCAGGACGTCGCGATCGGTCATAAGGTGGCCGCGCGGGACATCAAGGCAGGCGAGAAGGTCTACAAGTGCGGCGTCCCGATCGGCTCCACAAAACAAGATGTTCCTGCAGGTGGACACATCCACCTGCATAACCTGAAAAGCGACTATCTCTCGACCTACACGCTGGATAAAGACCATGTCTTCGTCAAATGACTCTCAGTTCCGCGGCTATCTCCGCTCCGATGGCCGAAAGGGCATTCGCAACTGCATCGTCGTGGCTTACCTGGTGGAATGCGCGCATCATGTGGCTCGCGAGATCGTGAGCTATTTCCGCGGACAGCCCGTGCACCTTATTGGCTTTGGCGGATGCTATCCCAATGCCTACGCCGATCGCATGATGCAGCAGTTGTGCACGCATCCGAACGTCGGAGGCGTACTGCTGTTGTCCTTAGGATGCGAAAGCTTCAACCGCCACCGTCTGGCCGAAAGGGTTGCTGGTACGGGACGTCCCGTTTCCACCATCGTCATCCAGCAGACTGGGGGAACCCGAAAGTCGATCGATGCCGGCAAGGCCTGGGTCCAGCAGTCCCTTCAGAAGCTCGAAGAAGTACCGAGGGTCCCCATTTCGATCAACGAACTTGTCGTCGGAACCGTGTGCGGCGGATCCGACGCGACCAGCGGCATTTCCGCCAACCCCGCAGTAGGACGCGCTTTCGAC
>Ga0187825_10000355_pt1 | contig 10765 bp, 8 predicted proteins | sample NC_wetland_sal_i_11_FD_132421 | JGI IMG/M metagenome (GOLD analysis project Ga0187825, IMG submission 132421) | Wetland sediment microbial communities from Neuse River Estuary, North Carolina, USA - SourceSoil_5 | ecosystem: Environmental > Aquatic > Freshwater > Wetlands > Sediment | place... | reverse complement strand
GCCGCGCGAGGTCATGACGGTGTAGGCGCCGTTCCGACGCCGGCGCACCCTGGTCACGCGCGTCCGCTCGTGCAGGCCGGCACCCGCGCGCTCCGCGGCGCGTGCCAGGCCGTGGACGTACCGTCCGGCGTGCAGCCCGGCGCTTCGCGGCTCGAGGAGCCCGCCGTGGTAGTAGGCCGACCCGAGCTCCGCGCGCAGCTCGGCCGGGCCGAGCAGGACGGTGTCGTGGCCGAACTGCTCGGCGAGCAGCCGCTGCGCCGCCCGCTGATGCTGATGATGCGAAGGCCGGAAGGCCACGCCGAGCCGGCCGGCGCGCCGGAAGTCGCAGTCGATGCCCTCGTCGCGCACCAGCGCCTCGACGAAGTCCACCGCCTCGCGATACGCGGTATGGTACTCCCGCGCCGCCGCCAGCCCGTAGCGCCGCACCGCGGCCGCCGCGCCGATTGGAACCCCCGTATTGCACATGCCGCCGTTCCGCCCGGCGGCGCCGGAGCCGAAGCGCCCCTGCTCGAGCACCGCGACGGCGCAGGCCTTTCGCGCGAGCCGCAGCGCGGCGTTCAGGCCGGTGAGGCCGCCGCCGATGACCGCGACGTCGACGGATTCCGGCAAGGCGCGTCCCGATCGCTCGGGAAATTCGGGCGCCGTATCGATCCAGTACGGGATCGTCTTCACACGCTCAGGCGCCGAGCAGCTCCGGCAGGCGGCGCATGTCCGGCAATTCATCGTACGGCATGAAGGCGCGGCTGCCGCGCCGGCCGCCGCGGTTGATCCAGATCCGCCGGCGGAGGCCCAGGCCGTGCGTCGGGATGATGTCGTACTCGAACCCCTGCGCGACGTGGATGATCTGCGCGGGCGTCCGGCCCGCGGCCCGCAGCGCGTACTCGAAGGCTTCCCGGGCCGGCTTGTAGGCCCGCGCCTGCTCGGCGGTGATGACGTAGTCGAAGGGGACGCCGATCCGCTCGAGGTTGCCCCGGATCAGGTTGTCGTCGGTGTTCGAGATGATGGCGATCGGGTGCGCACGCTTGAGCCGCGCGAGCACCGCGGCGACTTCCGGAAAGGGCCCGAACGTCGGCACCGCGGCGGCGACCGCGTCGCCGTCGGCCGCGCGGTAGGGCAGTCCGTGCAGCCGCATCGCATGCTCCAGGCTCGCGGCGAGCACCGCCCGGTAGGGCCGGTACGGCTCCAGCACCGCCTGAAACCGCATCACCCGAAAGTCGCGGAGGAACGCCGCCTCATCGACGCCGTCGGTCCGCAGCCGGTCGCCGAGGCACGCGCGCACCGCGCAGTCGAGATCGAAGTCGACGAGCGTACCGTAGCAATCGAATGTGATGAGCGTCTCCACCGCCGCTACTCCGCCACGCGCCCCCAGAGGTCGCCCACCGTAAAGCCGTTCGGCAGCGGGTCGTCCGCGTCGACGACGTACTGCGCGAACCCGGTGATCCAGGCGCGGCCGGACAGGAGGGGCACCACCGCCTTGTAGGGCCCAACCGTCGTTTCCTCGATCAGGCGGCCGGTGAAGGTCGTCCCGAGAATGCCTTCGTGGACGAAGTCTTCTCCGAGCCGCAGCCGCCCTTTGGCGTACAGCACCGCCATCCGCGCGCAGGTCCCGGTCCCGCACGGCGACCGGTCCAGGGTGCCGGTCCAGGACTCCGGCCGGTTCCAGTCGAGCGTGCCCGTGGAAACAACCACCGCATTCTTGGCCGCGGCGCCGGGGCGCGCCGGCGCCGCCGTGAGTTCGGCGATCGTGACGCCCGCGATGCCGGGATTGTCGGGATGCGCGGCGGGCAGATGTTCCCGGGCGGCCGCTTTGATCATCTCGCCGATCCGCACGATGTCGCGGCCCTCGTCCGGGGTCAGGCAGAGCCCGACCTGTCCGGCGTCGGCGATGACGTAGAACATGCCGCCGTAGGCGACGTCGACCGTGACGGTACCCAGATGCGGGACCTCGAGCGTCGCGTCGAGGTGCACGGCGAACGCCGGCACGTTTTGGAACGTGACGCGCGTCACTTTGCCCTGCGCCACATCCGCCTGGACGGCGATCAATCCCGCCGGCGTCTCGAGCGTGAGATGCGTCACCGGCTCGGACGCGGCGACCATGCCGGTCTCGAGCAGCGCCGTCACGACGCAGATGGTGTTGCTGCCGGACATCGGCGGATATTCCGTCTGCTCCATGATGACGAACCCGGCCTGCGCGTCGGGGTGGGTGGCCGGCAGGACGAGGTTGCAGTTGGCGGCCGGATAGCCGCGCGGCTCGCGGAGCATCCGCTTGCGGAGGTCGTCCGCGCGCGTCTCGAGATAGACTTTCTTCTCGAACATGGTGCGGCCGGGTACGTCGAGCACGCCGCCGACGATCACGCGGCCCGGCTCCCCGCACGCGTGCAGATCGACGGCGTGAATCATCGAGGTGAAGCGCATGCGACCACCTCCCCCCGGGCGGCCCGCGGCGGCCGGGCGCCGGCCGGACGATCCCGCGACGCGGGACTAGGGCTTTGGGTCCGGCAGCGCGCCGGTGAGCAGCCAGCGCACCTTCGCGTGCAGGTCCTGCTCGTTCGGGATCCAGAAGTCGAGCCGCGCCTTCGCGAGCTGATCGTACAGAACGGCAGGCCGGCCGTCGATGGACTCGGCGCTGATCTCGTCCGGGCTGAGCGGCTGGACGCGCCGCAGCCACCCGAGAATCTGCGACGAGGTGAGGTCGGTCTGCACATCCTCGTGCGCCGCCTGGATGATCTGTGGCATGTGGAGCATCACGGTCGGCTTGTGAGTCTGCGCCACGGCGGCGCGGAGGAAGTGCTGCTGGCGCCGGATGCGCCCGATGTCGCCCTCGGGGTCGTGGCGGAAGCGCAGATATTCCTCCGCGTGCAGGCCGTCGAGCACCTGGAATCCGGGATAGAGGTTGATGTCCAGGCCCTGCAGCTTGTCCGTGTAGACCATGCGCTTTTCCACGTCGATCGGCACGCCGCCGATCAGGTCGACGATGTGGCGCATCGCCGGCAGGCTGAAGACGACGTAGTGCGCGATGGGAACGTTGAGCAGTTTGACGACAACGGCCCGGGCGCGGCCGGCGCCGCCGGTCGCGTAGGCGTCCACCAGTTTGGTCGTGCCGATGCCCGGCAGGACGATGTTGATGTCGCGCGGCACCCCGAGGATGCGCACCTTGTGGTGGGCGTCGTCCCAATGGATGACTTCGATGGTGTCGGTCCGCATGCGGTCCTGCGTGAGGCCGACGACCAGAAAGCGCGCGTCGCCGCGGGGGATGGCCGCCGGCTCGAGCGCGGGCCCGGATGGCGGCGCCGTCGAAAACGGCGGTACCCAGGGAATGAAGAGGAGGGTCAGCAGAACGACAAGCGCTATAACCCGACCGAGTTGTCGTATGATGGTAGGATCCTCGCTATTCTATCGCCGGCAAGAGTCCGCGTGTGGCGACGCCGCTCCGATGGAATTATCCCCTCTGCCCGCCGCTTTCCTACGGTCGAGATCCATTATACGTTCTATCGTCCACCCCGGGCGGCCGTTTTTCCCGCAACGCGGCGGGGCTCACCCGAGTTGCCGGTCTCAATGCTATACTAGTTGAAGTCGAACGGCCCCATCGTCTAGAGGCCTAGGACGCGGCCCTCTCAAGGCCGAAACGGGGATTCGAATTCCCCTGGGGCCACCACTAAGGGCGAATCCAGTAAGGGCGAATCCAGTTTTCCACGCGAAGTCCCCGGATGCGGGAGAATTCGTCCGTGTTGTTCGTGATCAAAACGAGGCCGAGGGCCAAGGCGTGAGCGGCAATCAGCAGGTCGTATGCGCCGATGCGGCGTCCCGTGCGCTCGCGATCGACTCGGAGATCGGCGTAGTACGACGCGGCGCTGTTCTCCAGCGGAATCGACGGAACCACGGCGGCGAGTCTCGCGATCTTATCGAAGTTTGCTTCCGGGACCCGGCTGTTCCGCGCGCCGTAGCAGAGTTCCATGTAGGTGACGACGGACATGCCGATATCGCCGGGCTTCAGCTGCTGGAACCGGGCGAGGACATGCGCCGGTTTCTCCCTCGCGATCGCGATGCAGGTGTCGGTATCGATCAGATACCGCATCAGAGGCCTCTGCGCCGCTGTACGGGAGGCTGTCTCCGCCCCTTCGCCATGAAATCCTCGGACAGGCCGCAGAGCAGCCTGAATGCAGGCTCCAGGCTGGCCGGCGGTTTGCGGAGAACGACCTCGTCGCCCCGGCGGAAAATCTCGACTTCCTCGACGTCAAACTGGAAGTCCTTGGGGAGACGTACCGCCTGCGAGTTGCCGCTCTGAAACACCCGTGTCTTAGCCAATGTCTGCTCCAGGGCATAACGTGTATACACACCAAGTATATACTATGGTGACGTCGTGGTCACCCAAGCGAGGCGTCCGCCGTCGGGAACAGGCGGGCAAGAACTCGAAGGGGGCGCCGAGGCGTACTTCAGCGGAGGACCAAGAGGCATGAATCGACCGCGCACTAGAAAGACGCTGGTCGCGTCGCTCGCCGCGTGCGGTGTCGCGATCGGTCTCGCGTGCTCGGCGCCGAACGGCGCGCGGGCCGCTGGGACCGACCCGGTCGCGATCGAGCCCGCCGCGCCCGTCCAAGGCGATACCCTCGTGGTGCTCGTCCACGCGCCGGGCACTGCGACCGTAACCGTCCGCTTCAACGGCGCGCCGGTGTCGATGTTCTCCGCCGGCGAGGGGATGTGGCGCGCGCTGCGCGGCACCGACCCCGACACGCCGCCGGGCACCTATCCGGTTGCGGTGACGATCCGGCCGGCCGCGGGAAGCGCCGTCACCGTGAGGCGGACGGTCACCCTTGGCCCGACGCGGTTCGCCGAGCGGCACCTCACGCTCTCCACCGGCACCGTCTCCCTGATCACGCCGAAGAACTTGGCGACCGAGGCGCAGGCGCTGAACACCGCCCTCGGCCGGTGGACCCCGCGCGCGCTGTGGCACGGACCATTTGCGCTGCCCGTCACGGGCATCATCGACTCACCGTACGGCTACATGGGCTACTACAACGGTGTGCGCGAGTGGTGGCATCAGGGCGTGGACTTCCCGATGCCCGCCGGTTCGCCGGTTGCGGCTCCGGCGGACGGCATCGTGGCTTTGGCGCAGCCACTGCCGCTCGGCGGGCACACGGTCATCATCGACCACGGGCAGGGGGTCTTTACCGAATTCCTGCACCTGTCAGCGTTCGCGGTGCACGCCGGCGAGCACGTCGTGCAGGGCCAGACGATCGCCCAGATCGGCGCCACCGGGCTGGTTACCGGTCCCAGCCTGCACTGGGGGCTGTTTGCCGGCGGACACTGGGTGAACCCGCTCTTCTGGACGACGTCGCGGCCGGGCCTCACGGACTAGGGAGCCGGTCCGCTACCCTTCGCGCACCAGCGCGTCGATGAGCCGGGGCTCGTCGGAGCGCTGCGCCAGCGCGCGGCGCAGCTCGGCCGGGCTTGTTACGAGCTCGGCGGCCACGCCGAAGCCGCGGGCGACCGCGGGGATGTCGATGGGCGGCCGGTCCAGGTCCATCCCCACGAGGCGCTGCGGCGGGACCGCGCCTCCTTTATATGAGGCCATCCCCGACTTCAGCACCTCGTAGGCGCGGTTGTCGACCACGAAGACCGTCACGGGAATCCGGTAGCGCGCCGCCGTCCACAGCGCCTGGATCGTGTACATCAGAGACCCGTCGCCAATAGTGCAGATGACGCGCCGGTCAGGCCACGCCATCTGCGCCCCGAGTGATGCGGGAAGGCCGAGGCCGAGCGATCCGGCCGCGATACCGATGTACGATTGTTCGGTGCGCAGCGGCAGGTAGCGGTCGACGATGCGGGCCGCCGTGACCGCTTCGTCCACGATCGTCGTCCGGTCGTCCATGGCCTCGCCGAGGATCCGGTAGGCGCACGCGGCGGTCATCGGGTCGCCGGCCGCGGGCCACGCCGCCGCGGCGCGCCAGCGTTCTTCCCGCCCGCTGCGCTCGCCGGCCACCGCGGCGCGGCGCTCCGCGGCCGCGCTGCGCTGCGCGGCGGTCAACCGGGCGTCGAGGCGGTCCGCGACCTCCGTGAACGTGGCGCTCACGTCGCCGACCGCGCCGATCGCCGGCACGATGTTCTTGCCGAGCTCCCAGGGATCGGGGTCCACGTGGATCACGGTCGTGCGCGCGGCGAGCTGCACCGGCGGCGTATAGAGCAGCCCCGCGAGCTTGCGCGCGCCGGCCAGGACCACGACGTCGGCGGCGCCGAGCTCGCGCTGGACGTCCGAGAGCGCGAGGCCGACCATGCCGAGGTACTGCGGATGGTCTGTGGGAAACGCGGACCGGCTCGGCAGGCGCTCCGCGTACACCCGGGCGCCGGTGGCTTCGGCGATCCGGACCAGCGCCTCGCGCGCGGTCGGGGTCGCGGCGCCGCCGCCCACGACAAGCACGGGATCGCGGGCGCCGGCGAGCAGGGCGGCGATGCGGTCGACGACGGCGGGCGCCGGCCGGACGTCGCCGGCGACATCGAACGACGGGGCGGGGCCCTCCACCTCGCCGTCGAGGCAGTCCATCGGCAGGCCGAGGAAGACGGGACCGGCGGGCGCCGCCGCCGCGGTCTTGAACGCCCGCGCCAGCCCGAGCGGCACGTCTTCCGGTGTGCGCGCCTCGTACGACCATTTGGTGACCGGGGCCGCGAGCCGCGCGAGGTCGCTCCAGAGGGCCGGCTCCTGCAAGATCATGCGCCGGTCGACCTGCCCCGCCGTGACGACGAGCGGCACCTTCGCGCGGTACGCGTTGAAGATGTTGCCGAGCCCGTTGGCCAGGCCCGGCGTGATGTGGAGGTTCACGAACGCCGGGCGGCCCGTGGCCTGCGCGTACCCGTACGCCATCCCGACGGGGATGGCATCTTGCAGCCCGAGCACGTACTCCACGTCCGGATAATCCGCGAACATCTCCATGAAGTTGAGCTCGGTCGTGCCCGGATTGCCGAACACGTACCGGATGCCGCGCGCCCGCAGCATCTCGAAGACCGCCGCCTTGGCGAGCATCGCGGCTATCGGCGCTTCAGATAAATCGCTTCGAGCCCGTCCCGGCTGAAATCGGCGCGGCGGCAGTAGGCGAGGATTTCCTGCTCGCTCTGGTTGACGCGCTCCACCGCGTCGTCGAGCCGGCCGGCCGCCTCGTGGGGAATTGACAGGACGCCGTGCTGGTCCGCGTGCAGCAGGTCGCCCGTGCGCACCGGCAGCCCGTCGATCTCGACCGGCCCGCCGACCCCGACGAGGTGGACGTAGGCGTGGGAGACCACCACGCTTCCGGCGAAAAAGTGGAAGCCGAGGGCGCGAACCTCGTCGAGGTCCCGTACACCGCCGTTCGTGACGGTGCCGACGCATCCCAGGGCGTGATGGATGGTGCTCTGGACTTCGCCCCAGAACGCGCCCACGCCGGCCGGCTCGTCGAGATCCTGGATGACGACGATCCGCGGCGCGGGCACCGCTTCGATCGCGCGCCACAGCGCCGCGCGGCGCGCCGCAGCTTCCGGCGGCGGAGCGGTCGCGGCCCGGCACGTCGCGGTGACGGCGTAGCCGACCATGGGACCGAGCTCGGGGAACACGCAGCGAATGCGCCCGGCGGTGAACCCGGCCGTGCGGGGCCGGAGGTTCATGGTTTCAATCGCATTGGCGAGCGTCGGGGTGGTGTATGTGCGGAGCCTGGCAAGCGTGTCGGGCCCAAGCGGCTGGGGCATTCGTGCCTCCGTCCGGCGCTTCGATTACATGGTGGCCGGCCGCCTATCGGCCGGCAGCATCGCGCGCGTTCTTAGGGGCTCACATTCTGGCGGCCGCGCGCCGGACCCTGCCCCGGGACGTTCCTGATGGCGCAGTGGCAGAAGAACCTCTATGCGCTGTGGGTCGCCCAGTTCGTCGCCATGGTCGGCCTGTCGCTGGTCGTGCCCTTCATGCCCCTCTACATCGGCACGCTCGGCGTGCACCGCCTCGACGACGTCGAGCGGTGGAGCGGCATCCTGTTCGCGGCGCCGTTCCTCGCCCAAACGGTCGTCGCTCCGCTGTGGGGCGTGCTCGGCGACCGGCACGGCCGCAAGATCATGGTGCTGCGCGCGCTCACCGGCATCGGCCTCGTGAACATTCTCACCGCGATGGTGGGCGCGGTGTGGCAGCTGCTCGTCTTGCGGATGCTGCAGGGCGGCGTGAGCGGCTTCGTCGCCGCCACCAACGCGCTCGTCTCGTCGTCGATCCCGCGCGAGCGGCTCGGGACCGCGATGGGCGTGCTGCAGAGCTCGCTCACCGCGGGCGCGATCATCGGTCCGCTGATCGGCGGCGCGCTGGCCGACGAGGTCGGCTACCGCTGGGTCTTCGTCGTCAACGGCGCCCTCTGCTGGGTCGGCTCCGCCGTGGTGCTTGCGGCGACGAAGGAGACCCGCGCGGCGCGCGCGGCGGAGCACGGCCCCGGGGTGCGCGACAATCTCGCGTACTTTCTGCGCTCGCCGGTGCTGCGGACCGTGGGGCTGCTCTTGTGCACGAGCAACCTCGCGGTGATGGCGATTGAGCCGATCTTCCCAGTTTTCGTGGCCACGCTCGGCATCCCGGCGCCGCGCGTCGCGACGGTCGCCGGCGTGCTGTTCTCCGTGACCGGCTTTGCCTCGATGCTGGGCGCGGCGATGTGGGGCCGGGTGTCCGACCGCGTGGGCGAAGGCCGGGTCCTGCCGCTGGTGCTCTGGGGGGCGTGCGTAGCGTACATGGCGCAGGCGGCGGCGCGGGGCCCGGTGGTCCTCTTTCTACTGCGCGCCGTCCTCGGGCTCGCCGTCGGGGGCCTCATGCCGCCGCTCTACGCGATCGTGGCGCGCCTCGCGCCGGCGGAGCGGCTCGGCGGGATCATGGGCCTGACGAGCAGCGCGATCATGATCGGCAACCTCGTGGGGCCGATCGCCGGCGGGCTGTTCGCGGCGGCGGCCGGCATCCGGCCGGTGTTCGTGGCCGCGGGCGTGATTCTCGCGCTGTCCGCGCTTGCGACGCGGAAGCTGGTGCCGGCGGCCGGGGCGCCGCCGGCGTCGGCACAGAACCTATCGGAGGTGGGCGGCGATGAGCAGTGAACGGCCGGCAGGATGGGTGCGGGCGGCACGCGCGTCGGACGTGTCGTCGGCGGGACGTCTCGCGGTGCGCCTGGACGGCCACACGATCGCGCTCTTCGCGTGGAACGGGCAGGTCTACGCCGTCGACAACCGCTGCCCGCACATGGGATTCCCCCTCGATCAGGGCAGCGTCGCCGACGGCGTCCTCACCTGCCACTGGCACCACGCGCGCTTCGACCTCGCCGGCGGCGGGACGTTCGACCAGTTCGCGGACGACGTCCGGGCGTATCCGGTCGAGGTGCGCGGCCCGGATGTCTACGTCGACCTCTCGCCACGGGGCGATCCGCGCGCGCATCACCGCCGCCGGCTCCGCGACGGGCTTGAGCGCAACATTCCGCTCGTGATCGCCAAGGCGGCGCTCGTCCTGGACGACGGCGACCCCGCCGAGGCCGTGCAGATCGGCCTCGAGTTCGGCACACGCTACCGCGCGGCGGGATGGGGGCCGGGCCTCACGATCCTCACGTGCTACGCCAACCTGCTCCCGCGCCTGGACCCCGCCGACCGGCCGTGGGCACTGTACCATGGTCTGAGCGCGATCGCGCGGGATACCGACGGCGCGCCGCCGCGCTTTGCCCTCGCGCCGCTGCCCGACAGCACGGCGGACATCGGCCGGCTCACCGCGTGGTTCCGGCGGTTCGTCGAGGTGCGCGACGCGGAGGGGGCGGAGCGGTGCATCGTGTCCGCGGTGCAGACCGGCGCCGACGGCGCGGCGCTGGCGCGCCTCTTGTTCGCGGCCGCGACCGACCACCGGTTCATCGATACGGGCCACGTGCTGGATTTCACGAACAAGGCGTTCGAGGCGCTCGACGCGGCCGGCTGGACGCACGCCGAGCCGGTGCTCGCGGCGCTTGCGACGGCGTACGCGGCGGCCGACCGGATGGAAGAAGCCAACGCGTGGCGGCATCCGGTGGATCTCGTCGCGATCGTGGAGGCGGCCGCCGCCGCGCTGCCCGCGGCGCTCGACGGCGGCGGGGCGCGCCGCGCGGTGCCGGCCGGCGAGCTCGTGCCGGTGCTGCTCGGCGACGATCCGAAGGCGATCGCCGCGGCCCTCCTCGGCGCGCTGCGCGGCGGTGCGGATCCGGCCGACGTCGCCGGCGCGGTGGCCTATGCCGCGGCCCTGCGCATCGCGCGGTTTCCGGTCTCCAACGAGTTCGGCGACTGGGACACCGCGCTGCACACGTTCACGTTTGCGAACGCGGTGCAGCAGGGGCTGCGCCGCAGCGGGTCCGTGCCGCTCGTGCGCGGGATCTTCGATGCCGCGATGAGCGTGTATCTGGACCGGTTCCTCAACGTGCCGCCGGCCGCGCTGCCCGACCCCGGCTCCGCGCGGCGGGACGCCGCGGGCGGTGATGCGCGCGATCCGCGGGAAGTCCTGCACGAGCTGGCGGCGGCGCTGGACCGCCGGCAGCAGGTGGCCCCGGCCGCCCGGCTGGTCACGGCGTACCTCGCCCGCGGCGGCCCGGTGGACCGCCTGCTCGCGGCGCTCGGGCATCTTCTGGTCCGCGAGGACCGCAATTTCCACACGATTCAAATGGTCGAGGCGGCCGTCCGTCAGGCCGGCGGCGGGCGGGCGGACGCGGAAGCGGCCCACATCCTGGTCGCGGCCGCCCGGTATCTCGCCGCCCACGCCTCCACCGTCCGGGCCGAGGGCCAG
>Ga0187825_10000354_pt1 | contig 10769 bp, 7 predicted proteins | sample NC_wetland_sal_i_11_FD_132421 | JGI IMG/M metagenome (GOLD analysis project Ga0187825, IMG submission 132421) | Wetland sediment microbial communities from Neuse River Estuary, North Carolina, USA - SourceSoil_5 | ecosystem: Environmental > Aquatic > Freshwater > Wetlands > Sediment | place... | reverse complement strand
TGCCACGAACTCAACCTGCTCATGGTAACCGTCCCCCTGCTGGTGGACGTGGAGAGCGGGGTCAACGACCTGCTCGACCGCGACGGCTCGCGCACTCCCATCTCCTTCCACATTTCCAATGACCGCGAGCAGCACCCGGTGGACGCGCAGATTGTGCAGGCGGCCACCAAGTGGAAACGCATGGCCCTGCGCCAGTTCGGCATGGGCGGGGGCGAAGGCCTGTGCACCGACATGCGGGCCGTGCGCAAGGACTACTTCCTCGACCATGACCACAGCGTCTACGTGGATCAGTGGGATTGGGAGCGAGTGATCACCTCCGAGCAGCGCAACCTGGAGTTTCTCAAGGAAATTGTCAATAAGATCTGGAAAGTGCTGGTGGGCGCAGAGCGTTATGCCCAGGACCTGTTCCCGCAGCTCAAGACCAGCAAATACCCTGACCTGCCAGAGAAGCTTACCTTCCTGCACGCCGAGGAAATCCTTGACATGTACCCCGACCTGCCGCGCAAGCAGCGCGAGACCCAGGTGCTGCAGAAGTATCCCGCCATCTTCATAATTGGGATTGGCTGGCCGCTGGCGGATGGCTATCCGCACGAGAATCGCGCCGCCGACTACGACGACTGGGTCACCGAAACCCGCTCCCCGGCCGGCCGCCCCATGCACGGCTTGAATGGCGACATCCTGGTGTGGAACCCGGTCACGCGCCGCCGCCACGAGTTGACTTCGATGGGCATCCGCGTCAATGCCGATACGCTGCGCAAGCAGCTGAGCATGGCGGGGCAGACGGATTTTCTGAAGTTCCCCTACCACCAGGCCATCATCAACAACCAGATTCCGCTCAGCATCGGCGGCGGCGTGGGCCAGGCGCGCACCCTCATGCTGCTGCTGCGCAAGGCGCATTTAGGTGAGGTGACGGTAAGCGTCTGGCCGAAAATCCTGAAGGACATCTGCGCCCGCAAGAACATTTTCGTGCTGGAGTAAGCAGCGTCAAGCGGAAGTGATTTGGGTATTGGTTGTGGCGCGGGCGCCCCCGCCCGCGTCGCAGCGCCTGCGTCCCACCCTCGCCGCGCCTTCCGCCAGAAGGCGTCATTCTGAGGGACTTCAGTGCCGCGGAATCCCGCGTCTCCGCGAAGTTGTTTATAGGTGTAGCAACGTGGTGCTGCACGCCGGATTCTTCGGGGGCTAAAGCCCCTCAGAATGACTCCAGGGAGACGGTCGGAGCGCTGGCCTGCTTCGTGCCCTGCCCGCCCAGCAGGCGGCTTAGCGACGCGCTCAGCAACTCCGGCTTGAAGCCGAACGGCCCGGGCTTGCTCTTGAACACGATCTTTCCCGTGCTATCAATCAGGTAAATGCGGTCGGGCCAGCCGGTGTAGGCCTTCTCCGTTGCGTTATTGAAACCATCCACCACGGCGGGAAACTTGATGCCCAGCTTGCGCACGCAGGTGCCCGCCAGTTGCTCGCGCTCACTCTCATTCTGCGGGCTGCGGAACACCACTCCCTGCTTGATGTTGCTCTCCATTTGCCACACGTCGCTGGGATGAGCTTCCAGAATGTACACCGCCAGAAACTGCACCCGGTCGTGATACTGGTCGTAGAGCTTGTTGAGGGCGGGAACCTCCCGCCGGAAAGGCGGTCAGGTGTAGCTGCCGAATACCAGCACCACCGGCTCTTTGCCGCGGAAGGAAGCGAGGTCCACGGTTTCGCTCTTGTCCAACACGCCCAGCGTGAAGTCGGGCGCGGCCTGCCCCGGCTGGAGAGCGCCCGCACGCGCCTGCGTCCACAGGGTCTCAAAAGGAATGACAAAATAGGCGGCTACCGGCATGCTGGCCATCACCCGCCCGAAGGTTTCCGGCGGCTGGCGCATGGCCCAGGCGATAAACCCCACAAATGCCACCCATAACACCAGCAACACGATGGCGGCACGGAACAGAACGCTGCGCATGAACCGAGATTTTAGCGCACCCACTGAGTAGTTAGTAGCTGGTAGTTGGTTGCACCACCGGCAAGCTACCAGCCGCCAACTGCCAGGCGCGCGAAACTTTTTCCCGAACCGCCCCTCTCCGGCTATCATCTTTAGCTGGTAAAGGAGCCCGCGATGAAGAAGCGCCATCCTGAGACAGTCGCCATACACGGTGGTTCCGAGCCGGAACACAAGAGCGGCCCTCTGGCCACGCCCATTTTTCAGACCTCCACCTTCGCCGTCGAGGACAACGACGAGCAGAGCCGGGTCACCCACAGCGACAAGTTCTATACCCGCTACGGCAATCCCACGCACACGGTTGCCGAACAGACCATCGCCCAACTGGAAGGCGCGGAAGCGGCGCTCCTGTTTGCGTCGGGCATGGCCGCCATCACCACCACCGTGCTGGCCCTGGTGCGCGCCGGCGACCATATTGTGGCCCAGGCTGATCTGTATGGCGGCGCCATGAAATTCTTTTCCCACTGGCTGCCCAAGCTGGGGGTCGAGACCTCCTTCGTGGAAACCACCCGCGCCGGCGACTTCGAGCGCCTGGTCCGCCCTAACACCCGCCTGATGTACCTGGAGTCGCCCACCAATCCCACGCTCAAGCTGGTGGACGTGCGGCGCGCCGTGGCCATCGCCAGGCAGCATGGCCTGACCACGCTGATTGATAATACTTTCGCCACACCCATCAACCAGCGGCCCATCGAACAGGGGGTGGACATCGTGCTGCACTCCGCCACCAAGTACATGGGAGGCCACTCCGACCTGATCGCGGGCGTAGCCGCCGGTTCCCAGAAGCTCATGCAGCAGGTGTGGGAGACCCGCACCACTCTGGGCGGCACCATGGACCCGCACGCCTCCTTCCTGCTCCTGCGTGGCCTGAAGACGCTGGTGGTCCGGGTCGAGCGCCACAATCAGAATGCGTTGCGCGTCGCCCAATTTCTGGAGAAGCATCCGCGGGTGAAGCGCGTGAACTATCCCTTCCTCGCCAGCCACCCGCAGCACGCGCTGGCGGTCCAGCAGATGAGCGGCGGCGGCGGCCTGCTCAGCTTTGAAGTGGACGGCACGGCCGAGGAGACGCGGCGCTTCACCGAATCGCTGCGCTTGTTTGCCCTCGCTCCCAGCCTGGGCGGGGTGGATTCCCTGGTCACCCTGCCGGTGGTGACCTCGCACGCCATGGTGAGCCCGGAAGAACGCAAACAGATGGGAATCACCGAGCAATTGGTGCGGCTGGCCATCGGCATCGAAAATGCCGACGATCTCATCGCCGACCTGGAGCAGGCGCTGGCCGCGGTCGCGCCCGCCAAGGAGCACGCCCATGCCGATTAGTGAACTGTCCCACGCGGCGCCGGCAAGCAGCGCTAAGACGGCCACTTTCGCCAAGCTGTTCGACCACTCCATTATTCGTCCCGAGGTAACCCGGCAGGAGGTTGCGGCCGCCGCTGAGGCCGCCGCCAGCCTGCGCACCGCAACCCTTACCGTGCAGCCGCATTACATTCGCTTCGCTGCTCCCTTCCTCAAGGGCAGCGGCGTTCTGCTGGGAAGCGTGGTGGGCTTCCCGCACGGCAACGAAACTCCCGCCATCAAGGAGTACGCCGCCAAAACCGTGCTCGACCTGGGCGCCGAAGAAATTGACATGGTCATGAACATTCCCGCGCTTAAGAACGGTGAGAAAGACGTGTTCCTGGCCGACATTGAGGGCGTGGTCCGCGCCGCTGACGGCCGCATCGTCAAGGTGATCCTGGAAAATTGCTACCTCACCCAGGAGGAGAAGCGCCGCGCCTGCCAGTGGATTGTGGAGGCTGGCGCCCACTTTGTGAAGACCGCAACCGCCTATGCTTCCGGCGGCGCCACCCTGGAGGATGTACGCCTGATGTATGAGGCGGTGGCCGGCAGATGCCAGGTGAAAGCCGCGGGCGGAGTCCGCCAGATTGGTGAGGTGCTCGACTATCTGCGCGCCGGCGCTCGCCGCTTCGGCTCCACCCGCACCCAGCAGTTTGTGCAGGCATTTCGCGCATTGCCCGAACAGGAGCGCGCCCAGTTCGGTGAATTTATATCCGATCTCGCCGCGTAAGAGATTCACCACAGTGGAGACGAAGGATACAGAGGAACACTTTCAAGAATCTTTGATGTAGGTCATTTTTTGCGCTTTCCGCGCTTGCGTTAGAAGTAACCTGTATTTCTTGGTTTTTTCAGTTGTTTTCCTCTGTGCCCTCTGTGTCCTCTGTGGTTGGAAAAACACTATGGACTTGCGTTCCCTGCCCAAGCTCGAACTGCATTGCCACCTCGACGGCTGCGTGCGCCTGGAGACTGCGCGGGAGATTGCCCTCGCTACCGGCGTGCCGCTTCCCCCTTCTTTGCGCGAGGCGCTGGTCGCCCCCGAGGTCTGTCTCGACCTGGCCGACTACATCCGCCGCATTGATTTTGCCCTCGAGCTTATGCAGCGCCCCGAAGATCTGTTTCGCATCGCCGAGGAACTGGCCGAATCCTGGGCCGCCGAAAACGTAATTTACGGCGAGGCGCGCTTTGCCCCGCAGTTTCACACCCGCCGCGGCCTGACCATGCAGCAGGCGCTCGATGAGGTCCACGCCGGGCTCGCCTCCGGCCAGAAGAAGTTCGGCGTCCGCTTCGGTGTGATCGTCTGCTGCCTTCGTCATCAGCCCGCCGAACTGAGCCTGCAGGTCGCGCGCCTGGCCGCCAATAACATGGATAAGGTCTGCGCCCTCGACCTGTCAGGCGACGAACTGCGCTTCGGCGCCGCCAATCACCGCGAGGCTTTTGCACTCGCCAGGCAGGCGGGATTGCACCGCACCGCGCATGCCGGTGAAGCCGCCGGCGCCGCCAGCGTCCGCGAAGCCCTGGACGTTCTGCACCCTGAGCGCCTGGGCCATGGCGTGCGCGTGGAAGAGCCTCCCCAGTTGCTGCAGGAACTGCGCCAGCGCGAGGTGCCCCTCGACATGTGTCCCAAGTCCAACCTGCAGACCCGGGCTGTGGATTCCCTCGACAATCATCCCGCGCCCCGCCTGCTGCGCCAGGGCCTGCGAGTGACCATCAGCACGGACGCGCGCACTACCTCCGACAGTTCCGTCACGCAGGAGTTCGAAACGCTGCGGCGCTTTCATGGCTGGGGCCTGGCGGAATTCTGGGCCTGCCAGCGCAATGCCGCCCGGGCGGCCTTTGTTCCCGACTCCGTTCGAGCCGAACTTCAGGCCGCTCTCGCCTCCGCCGAACACGCGGAAGGGAGCGCCTTCTCCTCTCCATCAAATGTTTCAGAAAGGATAGGACACTGATGTCAACCGCCAGCCAGCCCGCCCGCCAATCGCGGCTCAAAAATTCCGTTCTCGAAGCCATCGGCAACACGCCTCTGGTCAAACTGCAGAAAGTGGCCGGCAAGGACATGGCGGACGTGGTGGTGAAACTCGAGTACTACAATCCCACCGGTTCCTACAAAGACCGCATGGCGCTGGCCATGATTGAAGGCGCGGAGAAACGCGGCGACTTGCGTCCCGGTGTGCGGGTGGTGGAGTACACCGGAGGCAGCACCGGCTCCTCTCTGGCGCTGGTCTGCTCCATCAAGGGCTACCCGTTTATCGCGGTTTCCTCCGACGGCTTTGCCCGGGAGAAGCTGCAGACCATGAAGATTTTCGGCGCCGACCTGCGCATTATTCCCAGCGACCAGGGAAAACTTACGCCCGAACTCTTCCGCGCCATGATTGACACCGCCGAAAAGCTGGGGCGGCAGCCCAACATGTTTTACTGCGATCAGTTCCATAATGAGGATGCGGTGGAAGGCTACAAGTCCATCGGGCGGGAACTTCATCAGCAGGTGGGCGAAGACCTGGCCGCATTTTGCGCCGCCGTGGGCACCGCCGGCATGCTGGTGGGCGTCTCGCGGGCTCTCAAGGCGTGCGGCTCAAAGGCGAAAATTATCGCCCTGGAGCCCGCTTCCTCGCCCGTCCTCACCACCGGCCAGGGAGGGCCACACCGGGTGGAAGGCATTGCCGCCGGTTTCCGTCCTCCGCACCTGCGGGACGAAGATTTCGATGAAGCCCGCACCGTTGAGGAGCAGGAGGCTCGCCGTATGGCTCATCGCCTGGCGCGCGAGGAAGGCATTTTCGCCGGCACTTCTTCCGCCATGAATGTCGTGGCTGCGCTGCAACTGGCCCGCGAGCTCGGACCGGGAAAGACGGTGGCCACGGTGGCCGTAGACTCCGGCTTCAAATATCTCGCCGGCGATCTGTTCCACAGTTAGGCACAACATGCCCAGGACGAAAAGTCCTGGGCATTTTTCGAGCCGCCCCTTTACAACGTCTGCAAAAACGCCACCAGGTCGGCCTTCTGCTGCTCAGTCAGGTTCAGATTGAAACGCTGGTTGTAAAATTCCACCGCATCATTCAAGGTGGCGGCGCTGCCATTATGGAAATAGGGCGCGCGTCCCGCTAACCCGCGGAGGATGGGGCCTTTGACTTTTCCCAGGTCAGCGCAGCTTTTGCTGATCAGCGCCCGCCCCAGGTCGGTCACTTGTTTCTGCGTGCCATCATTGCACCGCACGGTGTACACGGGCAGACCGGAAACATCCAGCCCCGCGGGCGCCGGATAATCGGTAGTGCCGATGTTGAGGGGTACGGAGAAGGAGTGGTTACCAACGTTGGGCGAGTCGTGACACGTGGTACAGGTGCCTTGCATGTCGGGTAGCCCCCCAACCCCCTGAATGTGGATGGGATAGCTATTGAACAGTGCCTCTCCCCGGGCCACTGACTGGCGGTAGGCGGAGGGACTGTTCGTCCAGTTGTTGTAGATGGTGAAAACGCTGGGGTTGAAAGCTACTCCGTGCGGGTCACCCCCGAAAGCATCGTTAATTCCGACGTAGAAGGGCTGCTGGGAAAGATTCTTCGGCCCTCCCTGAGCGCCGCTGCCAGTGAGCAGGCCGGCGCGAACATCGGCAATCTGGGCGGTAAAGTTCGCCTTTTCAAAGGCCACAATTTCTGCAATCTGTTGAGCAGTCGGTGGAGTGCTGGCTTGAGCGTGACCCATGGTGGCGTCAACCGCCTGGCTGGAAAGACTGGCATCCAAATCGAGGGTTGTACCTGATTTAACCGTCTCCCGCCCATCCCACATCACCGCGCTGTCAAAGGCCAAATTGGTGGCCGGCAGCGGCCGCCGGTAGAGGGCCGGATTGGTAGCCGTGGTTTCAGGGCAGTTATACGGGTCCTGGATATCGGTAATGCTGAAATCAGCCCCGTTGGGCACCGCTATGGAGATGCGGAATAAGCCCTTGCTCAACAGCAGGCGGTAGGCGGAACGCCGCGCCGCCACAGTGGAGACGTCCGCGCTGGGGCATACCGCTCCATCCACCGGGCGGAATATCGGGTCCGTGCCCCGGCTGTAGTTGAACCGCTGCTGAATGTCGGGCGGGGCTACGGTCCAGGCATCTTTGGCGGAGTGGCAGGTAACGCAACTGCGCCCGTTGGTCCCCAAACTCTTAAAGTACGGATTTGCCAGATCCACTCCGCCCGTGGTCCGATAAGTGGCCAGCACCCCGCTGGTATCCGTCGAGTAAATGGGATTCGGTGCCCGGCTACCGGCCTCGATCCCCACCGACAAGCACAGGACCGCCGCCAACATCAAGAACGCCATGGGCAGCGCAGCCGGGATTGCGCTCCACTGCCTCCCTTTGGTTCTTCCCGTTGGAGCTTTACTCGTTCCCAACATCTTACCTCCTCACAAATGTGCCAATTCCTGAGCGCCTAGTTACTTTGGCCAAGCTTGCTTGTGCATATTGCCCAGGACCCTGCAAAAAGTCCTCAGGATAAGTCTCAAAATTTATCAAAGCAACTGTTTAAACCCTAGCCACGCAAAGCTTTGCAACCTAGTCAAGAAGTCTGGAACTAATGTGAAGTCTTATGACTACCGGCCGTCCGGCGGCGGAGTTTGAGTACAGGGCGGATTTCGCTGTGACACCCCATAGAAAGCGAAAGGGTTGGCCGCCAGGGGCCTGCAAAAATGACTAAGTAAACCCGGGTTTGCAGGGGCAGCACTACCCCACTTTCGCTCCATTGCTCAATTCCGCACGCCGGTGGTACATTCCCTATCATTAATCGGGTGGCCGTTCCCGGTCTGCGGAAGGATTTCGTTTTGCAGCTTGTCTAAAGAAATTTTCAAAAACAACGGTTCTCAAATCTTTATAAATTCAGGCCATGCAGGTTAATACCAGCGCGGTCAGTGGTTTATACGAGTTCGGGCCCTTCCGCCTGGACCCAGCAAAGCGGGTCTTGCTGCGCGATGGCGAGCCGGTTCCCCTTACTCCCAAGGCCTTTGAGACTCTCCTGGTACTGGTGCAAAACAACGGTCAGCCGATTTCACGGGACGACCTTATGCAGGCGGTCTGGCCCGACAGCTTCGTGGAGGAGGGCAACCTCACGCAGAACATCTTTGTTCTGCGCAAGGCGCTGGGCGGCGATAACCGCTACATCGTTACGCTTCCCGGCCGCGGCTACCAGTTCGTCGAGCGGGTGCGGGAGGTCCAGCCGGAAAAGCAGGAAAGCAAGAAAGAGGAATCCGACGCCGGATCGTGGTCAGGCGCGGCAGTTAGCCAAGGTGAGTTGCGACGCAGGCTTGCCTGGGTATTTCCCTTGCTGGCTTTGCTTGCGCTCGCGACCGGGGCGGGACTACTGCGACGCTCTGGGCGTGGGTCCCAAACCGGCATCCACGGCACCAACCTGGCCGCTCCGGCCGAGGCTGCCGTGCCAGCCCGCCGGTCGCTCGCGGTGCTGGGATTTCGCAATCTGTCCGGCCGTCCTGACGAGCAATGGATCTCTACGGCATTTTCCGAGATGCTGAACACGGAACTGGCCGCCGGGAACCAGTTGCGCATGGTCTCCGGCGAGGACGTGGCGCGGGCCAAGTTGGAATCTCCTTTGCCGGATGTGGACAGCCTTTCTAAATCCTCCCTGCTGCATTTACGGGAAGAACTGGGCACGGACGTGGTCGTGCTCGGCTCCTACACCTCGCTGCGGCAAAAGGACGGGGAGCGTATCCGCTTTGACCTTCGCCTGCAGGACACCAGGAGCGGCGCGACCATAGCCGAAGAATCCGCCACCGGCAACAAGGACGAGTTGTTTCAGCTGGTAACGCAAATGGGGCGCGAAACACGCCAAAAACTCGGCATCGCCGGGCTTTCTGGCGGTGAAAGTGGCGAGGTGCGCGCCAGCATCGCAAGCAACCCAGAGGCTATGCGCTTCTACGCCCAGGGATTGGACAAACTCCGCAAGTTCGACGCTCAAGATGCCCGCAACCTGCTGGAGAAAGCGATTGCCGCCGATCCCAACCATGCTCTTTCCCACTCCGCCCTGGCGGAGGCGCTGTTTGACTTAGGTTATGACGAAAAAGCACAACAAGAAGCAAAGAAAGCTTTCGATCTCTCGGGAGATCTGGCGCGCGCCGACCATCTTTTGATCGAAGGCAGATACCGTCAGTTTAGCGGCGATAATGTCGCGGCGATTGAAATTTACCAGACCCTCAGAGATTTTTTCCCCGATCAGATCGATTACGCATTCTACCTGGCCAATGCCCAATGGAAAGCCGACCATAACAAGGATGCTCTGCAGACCATTGCTCGCATGCGCAACCTGCCTGAACCGGAGCGCAGTGATCCTCGGATTGATTTACTGGAAGCTAACGTGGGCGATGCGCTTGGCGACTTCAAGCTTACCGAAAAGATGGGCGCGGCTGCCGCTGCTAAAGCACAGCGGCTGGGGAGCCGTTTGCTGCTGGCCCAGGCAAAGGAACGGCAGGGCTGGGCGCTGGAAGAATTGGGAGTCTATGACCGGGCCTCGGCGTTGCTCTCGCAGGCGCGAGAATTGTTCGCTGCCAGCGGAAATTCCCTCAGCTCGGCACAGGTTTTGCTCGACCTCGGCGATGTCGCTTACGATCGGGGTGATTTGCAGTCGGCACTCACGTTTTACTCCCAAGCTCTGGCGGAATTCCGCCGTACCGGTGCACTGCAAAAGGCAGCCACGGCATTATCGCGTCTGGGCTCCGTTGCCACCGACCAGGGCGATTTGGAAAACGGCAAACGTTATCAAGAGGACGCCTTGCGCCTGGATCGCGAGATCGGCTGGTTCACCGCGCGCGATTTGGGCAATCTCGCGATTGTTCTCACCGCCATGGGTGATCTGCCCTCGGCTGTGCAAATGAACAAAGAGTCAGCACAAGGTTTTCACCACGGGGGAGATAAAAGCAACGAAGCGGCCGTGCTGGTTGCCCTGGCGGACACTCTTTTGAAGATGGGAGATATACCGTCAGCCCGCCAGAACATTGTTCGCAGCACCGCCATGCTGCGCGAAACTGGCGACCAGAGAGACCTGGGGTATGCAATGTTCACTTTCGCCGACCTTCTGCGCACACAGGATCAGTTCGATGAGGCGCTAAAGGTGGGCGCGGAGGACAGCGCGATTCGCCGTCAGTTGGGAGACAAGATTAATCTACCTCGTACGCAGCTCCTGCTGGCGCAAATCGCATTGGATCAAGGCAAAGCGATTGAAGCGGAGACCCTGGCCAAAAGTGCTGCCACAATCTTTAATGAGCAACGAATCACAAATTGGAGCGCGCTGGCCTATGCCTGTATGAGTCAGGCGTTGCTTGAGCAGAGGAAGTTGCAAGCCGCCAGACAGGCGGCCAACCGAGCCATTGTCCTCTCCCGGAGCGGCCGCGATGTTGCCGCCCAGCTGGAAGCGGCACTGGCACAGGCCGGTGTCATGGCGGCTGCTGACCAAACCGCCGAGGCGGAAAAGACGCTTCAATCACTACG
>Ga0187825_10000353_pt1 | contig 10770 bp, 9 predicted proteins | sample NC_wetland_sal_i_11_FD_132421 | JGI IMG/M metagenome (GOLD analysis project Ga0187825, IMG submission 132421) | Wetland sediment microbial communities from Neuse River Estuary, North Carolina, USA - SourceSoil_5 | ecosystem: Environmental > Aquatic > Freshwater > Wetlands > Sediment | place... | reverse complement strand
TAATTGATCCGGCGGCTGCTTGGTGATCTGGGCGGCGATCTGAACGACAGCGTCGTGATTCTTTGGATCGGTGAGCCAGCGCGTCACCCGGATCGCGTCCTCGAACATGTCGAGCAGCGCCGCGCGATTCTTCTTGATGTAAGCCTCGTGCGCGGTCCAAATGACGAATTGCGTCGGCCCGCCCAGCGCCTCGACCGCGTTGAAGAGCGGCCGCGCAATGGCTTTGAAGCCGGGCGTCGCGTTGAACGGCGCGACCGCCGCGACGAGGTCGGCTTTCTTCTCGTTCAACAACGCTTCCATGTTAGGAAAGCCGGCCTCGATCGCGGTGTAATCGCGCGGCGTCTCGAGGCCGTGCTTCTTCAGCATCGCCTTGATCGCGATGTCGACCGCCGAGCCGGCGCCGACATCGGCGATCACCCTGCCCTTTAGATCGGCGATCGTTTTGATCGGGCCGTCCTTCAGCACGTAATATTCGCCCGATTGATGGCCACGCGCGCCATCTTGCGCCTCATCGCCGATAATGCGCAGATCGCGCATGCCGGCGTTCTCGACCGCGAGCGCGAAAGACGAGTAAGCAAGATCAGCGATGTCGAGCTCGCCCGAGGCCAGCGCCGTGATCATCGGCGGCGTCGCCGCAAAATGCGTCGGCTCGACCGTGTAGGTCTTGCCGTAATGCGTCATCAAATCTTTCTTTTCGTAGATGATCGACGCCCAGTTGGCGACCGGGATCACCCAGGCGATACGGATCTTGACGGGCTCCTGCGCGGCTGCGGTTTCCGCCGACGCGATCAGCGCCATTGCGAAAGCCATCGCCAGAATCTTGCAAAGCCGCATCATGCCCTCCCCCAGCTTGCAGCGGTCAGCGATGAATTCTCGGTTCTGTTTTTTGCTGACCGTTGATAGCTGATCGCTGAAAGCTCGCTCTGTCAACCGTGGGCAAGCGTGCAGATGTGGGCAGCTTATGGCTTCGTCAGCAGGTGCAGGAGGCTCGACGTGTCCCAGCGCCCGCCGCCGCGCTCTTGCACGCACTCGTAGAACTGATCGACCAGCGCCGTCACCGGCAGCGCCGATTTGTTGCGCCGCGCTTCGGCGAGGCAGATCGACAGATCCTTGCGCATCCAATCGACGGCGAAGCCGAAGTCGAATTTGCCGGCGAGCATGGTCTGATAGCGGTTCTCGAGCTGCCACGATTGCGCCGCGCCTTTCGCGATCACCTCGGCGGCTTTTTTCGCATCGAGCCCCGCGCGCGTCGCAAAGTTCAAGCCTTCGGAGAGGGCCTGGACGAGACCGGCGATCAGAATCTGATTGACCATCTTGGTGAGTTGGCCATTTCCCGCCGGTCCCATATGCGTCACGGCGCGGCCGTAATGCGCCAGCACCGGCTCGGCGCGCTTGAAGCTCGCTTCCTCGCCGCCGACCATGATGGTGAGCTTGCCGCTCTCTGCGCCAGCTTGTCCGCCCGAGACGGGCGCGTCGAGAAAGCCGAGCCCCCTTCCCTTTGCCGCACGGTCGAGCTCGCGTGCGAGCTCTGCCGAGGCTGTCGTGTGATCGACGAGGATCGCGCCTTTGCTCATGCCGGCAAAAGCGCCCTGCGCGCCGAGCACGACCTGGCGCACATCGTCGTCATTGCCGACGCAGGTCAAGACAATCTCGGCGCCCGATGTGGCTTCGGCCGGAGTCGAGCGAGATGCGCCGCCATGCTGCGCCGCCCAGGCCTGCGCCTTCGCCGCGGTGCGGTTATAGACCGTGAGCTGATGGCCGGCCTTGGCGAGATGCCCCGCCATGGGAAATCCCATGACGCCCAGACCGAGGAATGCGAGTTTCATTCGGTTGTCCCTCCCTTGACCGCAACGACGCGTTTTATCGCGTATCGGCAACATAAGGGAAGAGACGCAGCGCTCACATTTGCGCGGTCAATGTCAATCGCTCGCGACCGCGTCTGACTTCGATCCGAACGACGCTGCCGGGCTCGGTATCATCAATCAGCTCCTGAACGTCGCTTTCGTCGCTGATCGGGTGTCCGTCATAGCTCAACAGGATGTCTTCTGCTTGGAGGCCGGCCTCATCGGCCGGCGAGCCGGGCTCGACATAGACGATTGCGATCTCGCCGATCTTGGTCGTCTGTTGGTACTCAATCCCGAGGTGGCGAGGCTCCCGTGGCGTGTCATGCGCGGTCTTGGGCATCGTCGGCATGGCAAGCGCTGCGGGGGCGGCGATTGCAGCACCAGGAACGGGCGCTGTTACGGTTTTCAGATATTCGTCGAGGCTGGCAAATTGCTTCGCGATCATCGCCGGGCTGACCGCCAGAATGATCGAGTTGCCGCGCGGCGACGACACTTTGACGCGATATCCCGTTGCTGCGTGCGATCGCAGCGCCGCGTCCGGTATTACGATTTTGAGACCCTCGCCTCGGTTGCAGGCAGGACATGTCTTTCTGTCGCGGCCGGTGCGAATGAGCTGTAGGTCTTGCGTGGTGTCATCGGCGGCAAATTGGAAATTTATCGGGTCGTCGCTGTTATAGCTGAGCTCGACGACAAGGAGGTGCAGATACCGGTGAGTGACCTTATCGATGTTTGTGGAGAGGGCATAAAATCGATGGACGCCGTATTCGTAGTCGTACATGAGCGGCCCGACGATCTCGACAGACTTGCTGAATTCATCAGTCGCGATCCTTGCACGCACGCTGGGATCTTCCGCCGGCGCGGCGCAGGCACAGAGCGCAACAAGGGCGAGCCCGGCGCCCAATTTCCATACGCTCCTAAACCGCATCCTACCCTCAAAGATCGAAGGACTACCCTATTGCATAGAGGGCGATGCTACGCTGCCTGTCCGGCAAATTCAAGAACAATTCAGGAACGAAGAGTGCCGTCGGGTTCTGAGCTTATTGGGCTTGCGAAAACGTCCCGCGGAAGCGGCCCAGGTCCGCATCGCTCAATCGCACCTCGACATGAGCGTGAGCCTCATCATCGGCGCGCTCGACGACTTCGCCATGGCGATAAAGCCAGGCAATCGCGGCACCGTCGGTTAGCGGGACATCCAGCCGGACCAGCCTGCGGTCGATATCGAGCCGGCGGTCGAGCAATGCGACAAGGTCGCCACACCCCTCGCCCGTCGCGGCCGAAACCGGAACCGCGTCATGATTCCGGCGCGTCAGATTGCGCAAGGCGTGGCGCTGCTCCTCGGAGAGAAGATCGATCTTGTTGAGCGCCTCGATGAGCCCGCTCTCGACCATTTCGCCCAGGCCCAATTCGGCGAGCACGGTGTGGACGTCGTCGCGTTGCGCTTCGGTTTCAGGGTGGTGCATGTCGCGGACATGGACGACAAGATCGGCCGCGGTCACTTCCTCGAGCGTGGCGCGGAAGGCGGCGACCAGTTGCGTCGGCAAGTCCGACACGAATCCGACGGTGTCGGAAAGAATGGCGGCGCGGCCCGAGGGCAGCGGCAATCGGCGCATCGTTGGATCGAGTGTCGCGAACAGCGCATCGGCGGCCACAACCTCCGCCCGCGTCAGCCGATTGAAGAGCGTCGATTTGCCGGCGTTGGTGTAGCCCACCAGCGCGACGATCGGATATGGCACGCGCTTACGCGCTTCGCGATGGAGCGTGCGCGTGCGTTTCACGCTCTCGAGCTCGCGCTTCAAATGCGCGATCCGGTCGGTGATGAGCCGGCGATCTATTTCCAGCTGGCTTTCGCCTGGGCCGCCGAGGAAGCCGAAGCCGCCGCGCTGCCGTTCGAGATGGGTCCAGGACCGCACCAGCCGCGAGCGCTGATAGGTCAGCGCCGCCAGCTCGACCTGCAATCGTCCTGCATGCGTGCGCGCCCGCGCCCCGAAAATCTCGAGGATCAGCCCGGTACGATCGATCACCTTGCATTTCCATTCGCGTTCGAGATTGCGCTGCTGCACGGGCGTGACCGTCGCATCGATGACCGCGACGCCAACGTCGTTGGCCGCGATGAGGTCGGCAAAGTGTGCGACAGTCCCGCTGCCCAAGAGGGTGCTCGGACGCCACGCGGAAACCCGCGCGACCTCGGCATGCACGACATCGAGCGCAATCGCGCGGGCGAGCCCGACGGCCTCTTCGAGACGCATCTCGGGGGAGCGCACGCCGCCGCGGGCGCGTGGCGCCGTCCTTAGTATCGGGTGAACGACAAGGCAGCGCCCGACGGACCGATCTTGCCCATTCTGCGCCGTCACCATCCGGTCAGGCTTCTTCGGTCGCTTGTCCCGGCTCGAAAAGCTGGATCGGGGCGGCGGGCATCACGGTCGAAATGGCGTGCTTGTAGACGAGTTGCGAATGGGCATCGCGGCGCAAGAGAACGCAGAAATTATCGAACCAAGTGATTATTCCCTGCAGCTTAACTCCGTTGACCAGAAACACGGCGACCGGGGTCTTATTCTTGCGGACGTTGTTCAAAAAAACGTCCTGAACATTTTGAGTTTTTTCCGACGACATGGGGATTCCCCTTCTTGAAATTATTGCGGCGGTCGGACAAACAGCGCCTCCCCGACCGGTGGGGAGACGCCTTAGCGAGGGTCTACCAATAGCAAAATTGGGTGCCAAAGGAAAATCACAAGGTCTTTAGGCCGGAATTTGTGTTTTGCAGAGTGAGCCGCCAAAATCGCGCGAAATGGCGCCAATGCCCTTGATTCGATGCCGGTTCGCACCGATTGCCGCGCTTTTATTCGGTGTCGTAATGCTCGCTGCCTGCGAGCGCATGTCGACCATCGGATTTGATACGCAAAGCGCCTTTGGCAGCGTCGGCCTCGCTGATCGTTGCGTCGACATCGTGCGCCGCGCCTTTCCCAACGGAGGACTCGATATCGCCAATCGGCGCGTCAAGGTCGAAGGTGGTGTCTCGATTGTGGCGATCGCGGCGGTACGCCGCGATGTGGCGGTGAAGGGACCCTATGCGCGCGACATCGCCGCGGAATGCCGGTTCGAGAACAATATCCTTATGGGATTTCGCTGGACGTCGGGGCCGATCCGGCCAACAGGTTTCGGCCAAGCTCCCTAAAAGACTCGAAATGCCGCGCCGGCGGGAATTTTTCGAAACCCGAATCCGCCGGATCGAGCTTGCCAAAAAGCACGCCGACGCATCCGGCGCGCGCCGCGCATTCCATGTCGAGCGCGGTGTCGCCGATATACCATGGCAGGGCTCCCTCGCCTTTGCTTCCGGCGAGCGCGAGCCGCATCGCAGCGGGATCGGGTTTGTCGGCGCTCGCATCGCCGGCGCCAACGAGACACGCGAAGCAATCGCTCCAGCCGAGATGCTCGGCTTCGCGGCGCAGGATGCGGCCGGTCTTATTGCTGAGGACGGCAAGGTAGAGCCCGGCATTCTTTGCGGCCGCTAAGAACTCGATCGCGCCGGCGATCGGCACAAGCCGCTCGAGATGAATCGCGGTGAAGTGGTCGAGGTAGAGTTTACGCGCTTCTTCCCAGCGCGCGCCGAACAACGCCGGAAATGCGTCGCGTAAGCTGTGCCGGACCCGGATTTTCGTCTCATCGAGCGTCCAGGGCTCGTGTCCCATCGCTGTAAACGTAAGCACGAGCGCTTCGTGAATCGTGAGCCAGCTATCGACCAGCGTGTTGTCCCAATCGAACACCAGGGCGCGGGGCTTCTCAGTCATGGTCTTGTCCGCCCGAGGCCGCATAGGATTGGTAAAGCGCGATGAGCTTCCGAGCCAAGGGCCCAGGTCGTCCGTCGCCGATCGCCGTGTCATCGATGCGCACTATCGGCAAAACAAAATTGGTGCTGCTGGTGAGGAGCGCTTCGCGCGCGGATTTGGCCTCGTCGAGGCTGAATTTGCGCTCGACGAGACGCAAACCCGCCGCTGCGATGACGCGAATGAGACCTAAGCGCGTCACGCCGTTCAGGATCGCGGTATCGGCTTGGTGGGTGACGACGTCGCCTTCCGCAGTCACGATCCACGCATTCGAGGACGTTCCCTCGGTGACATTGCCATCGCGATCGATTTGCCAGGCCTCATAGGCGCCGGCGCGTTTTGCACGTTCCTTGCCGAGCGCGTTCGGTAGCAGCGATACCGACTTGATGTCGGGCCGCGCCCAGCGAAGGTCGGGGATGGTGATGACCTTGATACCCTCGGCGGCGAGCCGCGGGTCGGTGAGCGTGCGACGTCGTGCGGTCATGACGAGGCTCGGCCGCACGCCGCTCGGAAAGGCGAAATCGCGCGGTGCGGCGCCGCGCGTCACCTGCAAATAGATAAAACCCTCGCGCACCGCATTCCGTCGCACGACCTCGCGCATCACAGTGCGCAGCGCAGCGTCGCTCATCGGGGCGACGATCTCGAGCGCATCGAGCGAACGGTGCAGCCGCTGCAAATGGAGGCCTTCGTCGATGAATTTACCGTCGGCGATCGCCACCACCTCGTAGCAGCCATCGGCGAATTGGTAGCCGCGATCCTCGACATGCACGGCCGCTTCGCGGTGCGGCATGTAGCGTCCATTGACATAAGCGACCCGCGACATGGCAGGGCGACCCCGATCAGACTCGCCGGACCATCATCCGGCTTCGGTAATATCGGCCTGAGCCACGGGCTCGCCGCCGGCACGCTCGCGGTTGGCGCTCTCGATAAGCGGACGATCGGTCACGCGTTCGACATTGAAGACGCCGAGCGATTTGAGTTTGCGATGGAGCGCCGAGCGTTCCATGCCGACGAAGGCGGCGGTGCGCGAAATATTGCCGCCAAAGCGCGTGATCTGGGCAAGAAGATACTCGCGCTCGAACATGTCGCGCGCATCGCGCAGCGATAGCGCCATCAGCTCGGCGCCCTTGTCCCACTTGACGACGGCGGGCGCGATGGCGCCGATTTCGGCCGGCAGCATATCGGCGCGGATCGGATCATTCGGCCCGGCCCCTGCCATGATCAGCGTCCAGTCGATCGCATTCCGGAGCTGGCGTACATTGCCGGGCCACTCATAGGCTTGAAGAGCAGCGATCGCGTCGGGTCCGAATTCGCGCGGCGGTAAGCGCGCGATCTCGGCGGCGCGTTTCATGAAGTGGCGGGCGAGCGCCGGTATATCCTCGACGCGCTGGCGCAAATTGGGCACTTCGAGCGGCATCACCGCGAGACGGTAATAGAGATCTTCGCGGAAACGTCCGGCCGCGATCTCGATCGCGAGGTCGCGGTTGGTCGAAGCGATGACGCGAACATCGACTTTCACGCGGGCGCCGCCGACCCGCTCGAAGGTCTGATCTTGCAGCGCGCGAACGATCTTGCCCTGGGTTTCGAGCGGCATGTCGGCGACTTCGTCGAGGAAGAGCGTGCCGCCATGTGCCTGCTCGAAAGTCCCGACCTTGCGTGGCGCATCGGGTGCCTCGACGCCCGCCTCGGTCCCGAACAATTCGATCTCGAAGCGCTCGGGCCGCATCGTCGCGCAACTTAGGACAACGAACGGATCCTTAGCGCGTCGCGATCGCGCATGGAGAAGTCGCGCGACGACCTCCTTGCCGACGCCGGGCGCACCGGTGATGAGCACCCGGCTGTTGGTTGGCGCGATGCGCTCGATTTGCTGGCGCAGTTGGCCGACCGCATGCGAGGAGCCGATGAGATCATCCTCGCCGCCCGCCCGCTGCTTCAAGGTTTCGTTTTCATAGCGCAAGCGAGCCGCTTCGATCGCGCGCTCGACAACGAGCACCAGGCGATCGGCCTTGAAGGGCTTCTCGATGAAATCATAGGCGCCGATCTTGATCGCCGCGACGGCCGTTTCGATATTGCCGTGCCCGCTGATCATGACCACGGGAAGCTGGGGCAGCTCGCGCTTCACGATCTTCAATATCTCGAGTCCGTCAAGCTCGCTGCCCTGCAGCCAGATATCGAGCACGACGAGCGAAGGCTTGCGCGAGCGGATGGCCGCGAGCGCTTCGGCGCTATTGCCCGCCTGTCGCGTTTCATACCCTTCGTCGCCGAGTATCCCGCACATCAGGCGGCGGATATCGGCCTCATCGTCAACGACAACAACGTCGTAAGGCATGCCTAGGCTTCTACCTTCATGGTCGGCCTTTCATCGGCCGGTTTCGCTTCGACGCGATGGAAGACGAGCTGGACGCTCGCGCCACCACCCTCGCGATCTCCTAGTACCAACTCGCCGTGATGGTCTTCCATGATTTTCTTGACGATCGCAAGACCGAGCCCCGTGCCCTTGGCATGGGTCGTAACATAAGGCTCGGTCAATCGCTCGCGCCCATCTTCCGGCAATCCGAGCCCATTGTCATCAACCGAGAGCACGATCGAGTCGTCCCGCTCGAGCAGCCGGATAGCGATCAATCCCGGCGGCGCCTCGCTATCGCGCGTCTGGATCGATTCCGCGGCGTTCTTCATCAGATTCACCAGCGCTTGCGCGACTTGGCGGGAATCGCAGGTCAGGCGGACGGGGCTGCGCGGCAGCTCGGTCTCGACCTTGATTTCCGGCGTCGCGGCGCGCTGCAGAAAAGCGACGTGGCGCACGACCTCGCCGAGATCCTCGTCGCGCAATACCGGAGCCGGCATCCGCGCAAAGGATGAGAATTCGTCGACCATGCGCCCGATCGAGCCGACGTGACGGATGATGGTATCCGTGCAGGCCAAAAAAGTTTCGGGATCGTTGTGAATTTCGCCGAGATATTTCCGCTTGAGACGCTCGGCCGAGAGTTGAATCGGTGTCAGCGGATTCTTGATCTCATGCGCAATGCGGCGCGCAACGTCGGCCCAAGCCGCCTTGCGCTGCGCGGCCTGGAGCTCGGTGATATCGTCGAAGGTGACGACATAGCCCTTCGCTTCGCCCTCGAGACGTTCGGCCGCGATGCGGACAAGGAGTGTGCGCGCCCTGCCCGCGCGCACGAGCTGCACCTGAGCTTCAGCGAGGCGGTCCGGTCGCCGATCCGCGTCATCGAGCAACCCCGCCATCTCCGGTATGACCTCGCCGAGCTCCTTGCCAATATGCTGATCGAGATCGGTGCCGACGAGCAGCGACGCGGAGCGATTGGGTAAATTGATGTGGCCCTGCTGATCGAGCCCAATCACGCCGGCCGAAACACCCGCGAGAACGGTCTCGGTGAAACGGCGGCGCTGATCGAGCTGACGATTGGCCTCGATGACCTCGTTTTGCTGGCTTTGGAGCTGATGCGTCATGCGGTTGAAGGCGCGCGACAGCGAGCCGAACTCCTCGTCGCCATCGCCCGCCGGCACGCGCGCGGAAAGATCGCCGCTACGCACGCGCTCGGCCGCGGCGATCAGCTGGCTTATCGGGCGTGCCATGCGCGTCGCGAAAGACAATCCAGCCCAGACCGCTCCGGTCAACACAAGGAGCCCGACCGCGATAATTATCGCCGAGAGAACAACCTGATAGTTGGAGCGCTGTCCCTCGAGCCGCTCATATTGATCGACCGCGCTCTTCGTCTGATTCATGTGGCTGATGACTTCGGGATCGATGAAGCGGCCCGCATAAAGAAAGACGTCGCCATAGCGATCGAGCCGCGCTAGGGCCCGGACGCGGTCGTCATTGTCGTTGGTCATCACCGCGACGTCGCCGGCGCGAGCTGCGGCCAACGCCCAATCCGGCACGGGTTGCAATTCGAGCGCGAAGCTGAAGCCGGTGCGCGCGAGGAGATGGCCGTCGCCGTCGAAGACGATCGCCTCGGTCAAGGAGCGCAACGCCGCCTGGGCGCGAACGATCTCATTAAGGCGCGCCGGATTGAGGCTCAGCAGCGTGGCGTCGCGATTGAGATCATTCGCCATGCCGACGACATCGGCGCGAATCGTCTGCTGGTGCTCGTGCAGATAAGCCTCGGCAACCGCGAGCGATCCGGTGACGGCGGTCCGCACGCGCTCGCTGAACCACGCCTGGACGCCAAAAGAGAACAGGAGATAGGAAAAGATCGCGACGAAAATCGTCGGAATAACAGCAATGAGGCTGAAGAGCACCACAAGCCGGGTGTGAAGGCGCGACCCGGCGAGCCCTCGACGCCGCTCGGCCCAAAGCTGTACCAACCGCCACGCGATGATCGCGACGAGCGGGAGCAACAACACGAGATTGAGCAGCAGGAAGAGCTGGTCGAGGTGGGGCGATGTGGCACCCGGCCACATGCCGCGCAAGACTGCGATGGTCGCGGCGCCCGATAGAGCGGCAAAGATGCCGAGCACGATGGCGAGCTTGCGGCCGAGCCCGACCCGCCCGGCCCACATAACAAGCTCCCGCGACGCATTCATGGCTTCATTTTAAGCCGCGAGCGACATCGATGTCCAATTCGCGCACTTTCTTGCGCAGGGTGTTGCGGTTGAGCCCCAGCAATTGCGCAGCTTTCAGCTGATTGCCGCGCGTCGCGCTGAGGCTCAGCTGGATGAGCGGGCGCTCGATCTCACGGAGCACGCGGTCATAGAGGCCCGACGGCGGCAGCCCGCCTTTGTGAGCCGCGAAATATTCGCGCAAGTGCCGCTCCGCGGCCGCGCTCAAATTCTCATCGCCATTGGTCGGGGCAGCGGTCTGCACCGGCGATGCCTCGGCGAGCTCTGCTTCGATGGCATCGACGCCGATCGTTTCCTGCGAATAGAGGGCAGCCAGCCGGCGCACCAGATTCTCGAGCTCGCGCACATTTCCAGGCCAGCGGTAGCTCTTGAGGCGCTCCATTGCCGTTGGATCGAGCGACTTGACCGGCAAGCCTTCATTGCCCGCTTGCGCAAAAAAATGGCGTGCCAAGGCCGGGACGTCTTCCGCGCGCTCGCGCAGGGGCGGCAACCGAATCGGAACGACGTTCAAGCGATAGAACAGATCC
>Ga0187825_10000352_pt1 | contig 10788 bp, 7 predicted proteins | sample NC_wetland_sal_i_11_FD_132421 | JGI IMG/M metagenome (GOLD analysis project Ga0187825, IMG submission 132421) | Wetland sediment microbial communities from Neuse River Estuary, North Carolina, USA - SourceSoil_5 | ecosystem: Environmental > Aquatic > Freshwater > Wetlands > Sediment | place... | reverse complement strand
TATATAATTGATTCCACAAGTGCGAGAGTGGCGGAATTGGCAGACGCACCAGACTTAGGATCTGGCGGGGAAACCCATGGGGGTTCGAGTCCCCCCTTTCGCACCAACAAGTTGCAAGCGCTTCTTATTTCCCGATTTCTGACTGTGCCCAGTTTTGTGCCCACCCGATACCCGGGCAAAGGCGAGCTCAACCGCTTCGGCCTGAGGATGGCAGTAGCGCTGCGTGATGGTGATGGAAGAGTGCCCGGCGATCCGCGCCAGGGTGAAGGCATCGCAACCTGATTCCGCGAGGCGAGTCAGAGCAGTGTGCCGCAGGCAGTAGGGCTCAAACTCTTTCACCTTGGAATCATCCAGCGCCTTCTGGTGCTGGTCCTTCGCTGTGTCCTTGTTGAAGTGCCCCTCGCGCGACCCCGATGGAAACACCCAGCCCTCAGTCGGCTTGTCTGCCGCTTCCCAACGTGCCTGGAGCGCTGCGTATACTTCCGGCACCATCGGCAGCAGCCGGCGCGCGGCCTTCGTCTTACCCTCTGCGATCTGAATCAGGCCGCCGCTGCCATTCAGCAGCACATAAGCACCATCGCGGCGGCTTCGGTAGCACCACTAAAGAACGTCTGCATACAGTGCGCAGCGCCAGTGTGCCCAGAGAGCAAGATTCATTGCGCGCGTCATTCCCTGGCCAACCGGGAAGCCACCCGCCGTTCTAGGCGGCGAAGGCGAGCAGAGAAGGCCACGGCAGCAGCGTAGAATTGGGAGCAAAGCGCCCCCAAGACGGCAGCCTTAGCAGAAAATAGGCTGGAGAATTGTTTCGGATTCCCGAACGAGGAAGGCACGCCGGAATGCTGAGCAAGAGAGTGGCCCTATGTGGATGGCTTCTATATAGGGCATCAAGTTGTGTCCACGAGCCTCCTCAGCTTTCCATTTCTCAACGGCATCGGAGGCAGTTATAAGCTGAGCCGCAACTTTCTGGCGGTCTATTTCGATCCACACCGCCCCGCCCCACTTACTCCGATATGGTACAAATGCGTGCCAGGATCCGGCACTGGCGGGGCATTTTTCTGCGTAGATCATCGGGTCAAATTCATTAAAATCAAAAAGGCTAACACCCCCCAGCTTCATCGCATAAGGGCAGTATTCCTTTCCGCTGACTGTGACCCACCTATCGGGATTGGTCCGCAGCGGCAGGATCGCGCCGGAAGTCAAAATCTGTTTGAATCGCTCTGGATGAGTTGTGTGCCACAGGCCGCCGTAAAGCTCCGTCAGGACAATCTCCCTGAGGTCCATGCCCTATGCCCTTCTGTGCCCAATTTTGTGCCTACCAGCAAACCCGACCACTTGCGATTGATTGCGACGCGGGCGCTGTAACCGGATAATAAAGCACCACTTGCCAGCAATCCATCACAATTCCTAGCAAGTGGTGCAAGTGTACTGTTTTCAGTACGCGGGTAACTTAGGATCTGGCGGGGAAACCCATGGGGGTTCGAGTCCCCCCTTTCGCACCAACGCGCAGCTCGGGCGCGGGGAGGCAAAACCATCGGCACCACACCATAGAAGGTCTGGACCCAATCTCAATTCTTCTTAGTGATGATGGTCGTCCGTACTGTTCTATGCCGCACGTTTGCGCCGCGGTCTGGTGGAAGTTGCGCGCGCTTTCCGCTCCTGTTCTTCACTCATCATTCGCTCGGGTTTGATTTTCTTGCTGAAAGCCTCCATTTTCTTCAACGTCGCCTGTTCCTCCCTTAGATTCTGGCTGAGCAACTGGGCGACTTTCGAGTGCTTCATCTGGCGGGCCATATCAATGAGCGACTCGTACTCGCAGATCTCGTAGGTTTCGCTCTTAATGGCAGCCCCTACATGGAAGACATCAAGAATGTCTTGTGAAGGGTCCTCTTCCATGAAGGCTTTCTTTTCCTCGATGATTCCTTTGATGCCCTTGCACTCGCTGTCTTCGGGCTCTTCGCCCAGCAGTTCGAAGCACCGCTGCAGACGCTCTATTTGTCCTTCCGTCTCTTCGCGGTGCTTGGCGAAGGCCTTTTTCAGTTGCGAATTTGCCGAATCGTCCTCCAGTTCCTGCAATGCTTGAACCAGTTGACGCTCCGCATCCAGCATGTCGGTCATGCCGTGAACAAAAAGCTCATGTCCAGTTTCCATATCCATCTCCCGTGGTACTCAACCTTTGGATGGATTTGGGTCAAACCAAGTGGCCTTGGATGCCAGGGGATTGCTTATCCGGGCGCAGCGCACGACCAGCAACCCGCGATGTTTCTGTCCGTCAGAGGTGAGACTGTGGATAATCCGGTTCTCTGGCGGTACGGGAGCTCGATTCCATTCTGCCGCGAATAAAGAGGAGGAGCTGGAGCACGGACTGGCGGGCGGGCTTTGGCTTCGGCGGGGATACCAGCTGTACCGGTCGCGTTATTGCGTGGAACGGGTGCAAGGCTGGTCAGTGCGCGCACGGGTGCTGAATACTTGCCGGCCACATCTGGGGCTGACGGTTCACTCTCTTCCCCGACCTTCTATCGCGAGTCCCTAGCTCTGCTGGGGATTTCGGCAGCAGCGTCGCGTCCTAGAAGAGCGAAGCAAGTTGTTCGGCGATTAATGGTCGTTTCGGAATGCTCTCGCATTCTAGACGAGGCCAGCGCAGGGATTTCAAACAAGCACAAGGAGCGCTCAGAGCAACCCCGTCTACACCGCCGCCTTTTTGGCGCCGATGGTGGCGTTGGTAATGAGGGGCTTCGCCCAGAAGCCCACACTAAGTACGCAACCGAAGGTCACATATAAGAACGCCATTCCGGCACGCAAGCCGAACAGGTCGCCCAGGCGTCCGATGATGAGCGGCACCACAGCACCTCCCATGATGCCGGTACAAAGGATGCCGGCAAATGAGCCGTGGTACTCGGCTACCGAGTTCAGACCCAGCGAAACCAGCACCGGCCACATTATGGAGGCGAAGAGCCCGATCATGGGAAAGGCCACTACGGAGATCCGCGCCGGACTGAACAGGGCCACGGTCAGGCACAGGATGGCCCCCACGGCAAAACCAATGAGCACGCGCCGGCTGTCGAACAGCTTCAGCAGGCCCATGCCGATGAAGCAACCGGCCGTGAGCAAGCCCCAGAACCAGGAAACGGCGGCGGCGCCCGTCGTGTGCGGATCAAAACCGTGATACTGGGCAAGAAATTTTGACATCCAATCCGCCGTGCCCTGCTCGCATCCTACGTAAGCAAACACAGACAAGAAAAATAACCACACCACCGGATTGCGCAGCAGCTTGCGGTACATGTCCAGGGTGCCCGCCTGCTCCTCTTCTGTGCGCCTGACTTCGGGAAATCGCGATGCCCAGGTGATGGCCATCATAACTACCGTGCAGGCTGCGAATATCCAGTAGATGGCTGCCCACGGGAGATGGGGAGGAGTAATGCTCCCCAGCAGGCGCAACAGCCAGTTCCGTCCGGCCGTGCGCGCGCCCAGGTTCTGTACGAGGTAGGAATAAACCCAGGGACTGATAAACGATGCCGAACCAAATATGAGCTGGGCAAATGCCGAGTTGAAAGCGAAATGCTCTTCCCCGCCCGCCACCCGCAACAAAGGATTGATGACCACCTGCAGGGTCGCCATGCCGGCCCCCATAATGAACAGGGAGACAACTGCCACTTCGTACGCCGGAAGCAGCGCGAAGCAGGCCGATCCCACCGTGCTGGCGGCAAACGCCGCCACCATGACCGGCTTCTCGCCGAAGCGCTCCACCAGGAAACCGGCGGGAATGGACATCACTCCATAGGCGATAAAGAAAGAAAAGGGCAGCACGGCAGCGGCCGTCAGGCTCACCCGGAAGCTGCTGATGATGTCCGGAACGATCGGCCCCAGGATGTTGGTGAGAAACGACATCACGAAGAAAACCAGAAAAACCAGCACCACCATGTAGCGATTTCGCGCCATAAAGATCCAGGTGTTCGCCTACTCCGTTGTGGTGATTTTTCGAGCCACTTCAAATACCCCCGGCTCGCGCCCGGCCAGGGCGGCCAAAGCCAGCGTCATCATTTGTGCTGGCAGAATTTCCAGAATCGGGCGCACGCTGTCCGGCGCCGCGGGCAGACGAAAGACGGGGAGGTCCGCGGCCTCCCCTGCCAGTTGTGCGGTTACCCTCTGTTCCCGGAGGTCAGCGAACAAGCGGCGGTTGAACTCGGCAGTTCTCTTATCGCCCTCGAAGACCAGCACAAAGCTATCCTCGGCCAGCATTTCCAGAGGCCCATGACGAAAGGCCGCGCTGCTCATGCCCTCGGCATGAATGTGGTCGGCTTCCTTGATGATAAGGGCGCCGGTGCCGGCGGCGGCCAGCGACGTTCCCCGTCCCACCAGGAACAAATGCCGCATGCCCTTTAACAGCTCAGCCAGGCTGTGAACATAAGTCTCCCAGTGCGCCAGGTAGGCAGCAGCCGCCATTGCCGCTTCCTGGAGCTGGCGGCAGGCTGCCTTCAGCTCGCACCCGCACAGCAAGTCGGCGAACCACTGCAGGGCAAGAAGCGCGGTTACATAAGTCTTGCAGGAAACAGAAAACTCCTCGCCCGCCCTGGTAATGATCGCGGCCTCAGCATTCTCCGCCAGTGGGCTCCCCAGTGTATTGGTGACCGCCACCAGCGGGCTGCGGCCGTGATTCACCTCGAGCAACCGGATCACTTCCGCGCTCTGCCCCGATTGTGAAACCGCCACCACCAGCGTGTCATGGGCAAAAAAGCGGGTCTGGTAATGGACCAGCTCCGAGCTCTCCACCATCACCGCGGTCACTCCGTGCTCCACCAATTGCACAGCGCAGGGATGCAGAGCATGGAAGGAGGACCCCATTCCGGTCAGCACCACGCGGCGAAACTCGCCCCGCTGCAGGCGCTTCGCCACATTCTCCAGTGCGGGAGTCTTCCGCAGGGACTGCAAGGTCTCGCGCAGGCGTTCTGGCTGTTCCTGAATGTCGTGAAGGTACCTGCCTCGGATTACCCGAAAATCTGCGCGCAAGCTAAGCTCCGGATGCAATGCACTCCCTCATCGCCACTCCACCACCGCGCCTCCATAGGGCTCCAAATCCATGGTCCAGCTCGAGCCCTGCAGCGGAATCGGAGCCAGTCCCGCGGGCGTCACTTGACGCAGAGATTTCAAGGGCAGAGTGGTGCTCAGCCTGACTTTTTGCGCGCCCGCGGTGTGATTCGCCAAAACCACATAGCCGCGCCCCTGGCCATTCAGAGCGCGCACTTCCACCGACGGCTGGTCGCTGCTGAATACCGGCCGTACTCCCGCCCAATCGGCAAATGCCTTGTAAATGCGGTGGGTGGATTCCGGCCTGTCGAATGCTCCGGGCACGACGGCGAGATAGCTCTCCAGAGGATAAGCGCATAGCAGAGTCTTGCCCTTGCCCACGGTGTTTGCGACCAAGGCCGGCCGCCCATCCTGGTCTACGGCTATTACCGTTCCGCCGTTGACCCGCAGGATGGCGGCCCAATGGCGAGGGTCATTGGGAACCGATGGATAGTGAAATATTTCACCCGGCTTCAGGTCTCCGAACGGCGCCACCACCTTGAGCTTGACATCGGAAACCGGAACATGATCGACCAGGCGGGCGCCGAAGAGTTGCTCCATTTCAGGAATAGCCGCATCCGCGCTGACCGAGGCGTAAAGGGCGCCGCCCTGGGAAACATACTCCCTGGCTTTCTCCCAAAAATCGGTGTGTACATGCACCAGGAACGCGTCCGTGCTGGTCAGGGGGGAGGGCAGCAGCAACAGGGGACGCTTCTGCCAGTCGCTGTACTCCCGGGGAAAGTCGGCCTTCAATCCTGCCCGATGCGCCAGCACAAAACTGGACAGCCAAGCGCCGGTGAGCCAATTATTGTCCTCAGTTAGATTCGGCGGCTGTTGCCCGGCCACCGCCATGCCCTCGTCCGTCGAGACGTAGGGGATCGCTTCCGGGCCGGTCAGGCCGAAACGGGAAAAATCGCCGCGCGGTTTCGCCCACTCATTGGGAACAATGATCCCGGCTTCGGCCGCCGCCGGCTCAATGCCGTTCAAGTCCAGTTGTGCCGCGATCTGCGAGAATTTGCGGAACTCGACGCCTTGCGGGCGGTCCTTGCGGTCCCATGTAGTAAGCCCGAACTGGGTTTCGTGCGGCGAGCGCAGGTAAGGCACTTTGCGGTATTGCTGCGGGGCCGCGTCAGTGAAGCACCATAGCAGGAAGGCATTGGCCCCCGCGCCTAAAGACGAGTACATGCTGACCCGATCGAAGGCGGCCACGGCTTCCGGCGTGTACTGCGCGGAAGAGGCTCCCATCTCCTGGATCATGGTCGGGCGTCCGGCGCTGCTCGACAGCGCGGTCTCCAAGGCTGCTCCATAAGTGCCACGCTCCGACAACATGGCGTCTGGAAAGAGCTGGGGAGCGTAGATGGTGTAGGGATGAACGCTGAAGAAATCCACTTCGTCGCGCAGATTGTCGGGACGGAATGGGCCATGCCCCACGTCTTCCATGCTGACCCCAACCACGATCGGGTGCAGGTGGTCGTAGCGGCGGATGGCTCCGGCAATCAGGCGCGTCCAGTTGATGGCCATGGCGTCGGTGGTTCCCTGCACGATCCAGAAGGGCGGCTCGTCGGTGAGATCCCATCCAATGATGGCGCTCTCCCCGGCGTAACGGCGCGCCAACTGCGCAGCATGGTTCGTTTCCAGCCACAACATCTCAGGGTCGCTTTGCGGGTTGCGCCCATGCCGCCAGGGGACATCCCAGTAAGCCTCGCCCACTTCGCCGCCAATGAACAGGCTGGGATGAAGATAAATGTGATAGCGGCGCGCCAGGGATACGAGGTAATCCAGTTGCTGAAAGGCTTCCGGGTTGAAGTCGCCGGGGCGCGGTTCAAACCATGCCCACATCAGATCAAGGCGCACGGTGTTGAAGCCCAGGTCGCGCATCTTGGCAAAATCGGCTTCGATGTCCTTGGGATCCCACTGCAGCGGCCACTGCATCGCGGCCTTCGCCGGGACCCAGTGCGCCCCCACCGGGAGAAAGCGCTTTCCATTGCGGGCAAAGTAATTGCCGTCCAGGCGGACAGGCGCGAGCGGCTCCCAGTCGCTGGAGCGTTCAGAAGCTGCTTGAGAGGAGGGAGCGGGTGTTCCCCTCCTCCTGGCCTGCGCGACGGAGGGCCACAGTTGCCCGACAGCGATTAAGGTGATAACGCATCCGGCGGCCAGCCATGCCCCTGCATGTTTTCTCACGTCTCCCCCTGCAGACCGAGTGCACTCAGAACGTGTACTTCAACGCGACCTGCAATTGACGCGAACTGTGCGCCGTGCTCGATATGGCGCCCGCTGCGCCGGTGACATCCACAGCGTTGTAAGGCAGGCCGAACTCGGGCGTGTTAAGCAGGTTAAAAGCTTCGCCCCGGAGCTGCAGGTTTTGGCTTTCCCTGATGGGGAAGTTCTTGAAAACGGAGAAATCCACGTTGTACTGTGCCGGGCCGCGCAGCATTCCCCGCGAAGCGTCGCCGAACACATGGGCGAAAGTCTGCCCCGGCGCAAGCGGCGGAAGCGCAAACGCCGCCGGGTTATACCAGCAGGAAATAGTCTGCTGGTTGGAGGGACAGCCCGAGCTCATGGCGTTAGAGAAATTGTAGGGATTGCCGATCAAATCCGGCCGCGGGCCACCGCTTCCCGTATTCGTGGGGTCGAAAGAAAGAGCCGGGTTAAATGCCTGCCCGGAGTACATGGCGATGATGCCGTTCAACTGCCAGCCGCCCACCAGCCAGCGCGCCGGCCCTTGCCCTGCCAGATGGCTCTTCCCAGGCCCGAAGGGCAGCTCATAGGACCACGCGGAAGTAAACTGATGGCGAAAATCGGGAGGATTATTGCCGCGTTCCGCCTTGCGGTTGTAGGTGTTCTGCGGTTCCTCCCACTCGTCTTCGGTTACCTGCCCGATCGTGTGCTGCCAGGTGTAAGCATCGAGCATGCTCCAACTGCGCGAAAACCGCTTCTCGAACTTGAGCTGCAGGCCATGAGAGATCGAGCCGGCCTGGTTCTGCATCGTCCGGATGGCGCTGATGTTCGGCACGGAGTTGAAGTACGGCCGTCCCAAATTGCCGGTGGCGTCGGAAAAATTGGAATCCAGCGGGGCCATGGGCTGGTTCAGGTTGCTGAGGGTCGAGAGTTTCACACCATGGGTCCCGACGTAGGCCACCTGCAGCACAGCGGTATTGGACAGGGACCGCTCCAGATTGAAATTCCACTCTTCGATGTAGCTGGTCCGGTTGTTGAACAGCGCCGCGCTCGCCCGCCCCGAAGGATCCGCCAATGTGGGGTACACGGGTGTGGGTAGTCCGGTAGAGAGCCGAGTGGTAGTTGAGGTCACAGCATTTACAGGATTGTTGACTACGTTTTGGCTGAAGAACAGGCCGGTGGGGTTATAAGCCAGTTCGGCGTCATTCTGATCGGCCTGAACGTCGTAAAAAATGCCGAATCCGCCGCGCACCACCGTTTTTTCATCCCAGGGCGTCCAGGCGAAGCCGAACCGCGGGGCAAAGTTATTCCGGTCGGTAACCACGTTTCCGGAAGCGCTCACGCCCGGCATTCCAGGCGCGACAAAGTGCCCGGTGGCGAAATCAAAATTGGCCAGCCGGTTATGCTGCTCCACCATGGGCGTGAACAGGTCGTAGCGGAGGCCCAGATTCAGGGTCAGGCGAGAACTGACGCGGAAGTCGTCCATGAAGTAGCTGCTGAACTCCCACCAGCGCATGCCGAACGTTCCTTTTTCTCCGTCACGGAACGCGGAACTGGGATACCCGAGGAGAAAGCTGGCCACATCGCTGCCCCCCGATCCGTCCACCAGGTTTTCCGTCATCAGCGGGTCAAAGTAGAAATCCCCGCGCGCATTCTGCGTCTGGAAAAAGCCATGCTGCCGGCGTTTGAGGTCGGCTCCCATCTTGAAAGAGTGGCGGCCATGGATGATGGTAAAAGAGTCAATCAGCTGATAATTGTTTTCCCGCAAAAACTCCGGAAACCAATCCGTGCTTCCCAGCGCCCCTACGGTGGTGAAGCCGATAAAAGGCAAGCCTCCGGTGGCCAACGGATTGTTAGGATCGAATATTCCCGGAATGCCCATTTGCCCGGAAATGTTTTGCCCGGCGAAATTGGGCGTCGCCTCTACCACATACCGGGTATATCCCAGCTTTATTTCATTGATCTTCGTGGAGGAAAACGTGTGCACGTCGCTCAGCCCGGCGGAGCGCGCCAGGTTCTTCACGTGACCGGAGAAGGTACCGCCGCCGGCCAAGCCAGGGAATGGGTCGGGGCGTGTATTGTCCACATTGCCAAAGCTGAAGCTGCCGAAGAAGCTGTCTTTGGGCGTCAGTTGGTGGTCAACCCGGATGTCAAAGGAATCCTGGTTATTGATCAGCACGGGATTATAGAGAAAATTGAACGCCTGGCCGGGCCGGTTGGGAGCGGGAAAGAGCTTAATGATCTTCAGAGCAGCTGGATCCAGCAAATTCGCCGGAATAATGTTTCCCTTAAACGGCTGCCGCACCTGGTTCGGATCGGTGGTGAGGGGATTGAAGATCTGGCCAGAGTCAAAGCCGGTGGCGGGGTTGATTTGGCCGGTGAGCAGATCGGAGAAGTTGCCCGTGCGCTCCGCCAAGCTGGGGACAATGGACAGATCCGTCTGCGATTGCCGGATGCGTGTCCCCTGGTAATCGCCGAAGAAGAAAGTCCGGTTCCTGATGATGGGTCCGCCGAAGGTTCCGCCAAACTGGTTCTGCTTGAAGGCGGGGATGGGCAAGGTGGGATCGTCGAAGTAATTCTTGGCGTCCATGGCGGAGTTGCGCAGGAATTCAAAGGCGCTGCCGTGGAGCTGGTTGGTGCCGGATTTCAGCACCACGTTCACGACGGCTCCGCCGCGTCCGATGTCGGCGCCGAAATTGTTGGTCTGGACTTTGAATTCCTGGATGGCGTCAATCGAGGGCTGAATGACCTCGAAACCGATTTGCTGCTCGTTATTGTCGAAACCGTTCAAGAGGAAATTGTTGTTCGTGGCCGTCAGTCCGTTGGCCTGAATGGCGCCGTTGCCACGCTCGTTTTCGGGAATGCCACCTTGCTGCACAATGCCCGAGGGGCCCGAATTAACGCCCGGCGTGAGGTAGGACAGTTCCACAAAATTGCGCCCATTCAAGGGCAAAGCGTGCACCCGGCTCTCCTCGACCACTTGTCCCAGGGACGAGGTTTGCGACTCCACCAGCGGCTCCGCCGCGCTCACTTCCACCGACTGGTTCACTGACCCTATCGCCAGCGTGATGTCCACCCGGCTGGTCTGATTCACATCCAGTTTGAAGGCGGGCTGCACCGCCTTCTTGAATCCCTCCCGCTCCACGGTCACCGTGTAGGTGGCGGGTTGCAGAAGGGTGACGGCGTAATTGCCCTGGCTGTTGGTCTTGACCTGGCGGACAATTCCGGTTTCCGTATTGCGGATGGTGACGGTTGCGTCCACCACCACTGCTCCGGAAGCATCACGCACCGCGCCGACAATGCTGCCCGAGGCGACTTGCGCCGCATTGGGAATTGCGCAGGCAAGGACCAGCGACACGATGCCGGCCGCAACACGCATGTACTTCCACGCCATATTGATGTAGGTTCTGCACGCCATGGCAATCTCCTCGCAGCCCGGAAGAATGCTGCCCCGCCGCGCTAGCCGCCCGAACTGCTGGCCGCCAAAGCGCGAACCGGGAGCTATCTACCGGTGGTTTTGTCAGCTTGGAAGACATCAAGACAACATAT
>Ga0187825_10000350_pt1 | contig 10796 bp, 9 predicted proteins | sample NC_wetland_sal_i_11_FD_132421 | JGI IMG/M metagenome (GOLD analysis project Ga0187825, IMG submission 132421) | Wetland sediment microbial communities from Neuse River Estuary, North Carolina, USA - SourceSoil_5 | ecosystem: Environmental > Aquatic > Freshwater > Wetlands > Sediment | place... | reverse complement strand
CTACCAAGGGCGGCACGGCAGTTTCTATTTCCCGATTGTCACGTGCATCGTGTTGAGCGTCGCGCTCACTTTGATTCTTTGGATCGTGAATCTCATCCGCCGTTAGCGCCATGAGCCAAAAGTCGCTATTCGATCTCGCGCCCCAGCGCCACATCTGGAAAGTCAGTGAACTCACCGAACAGATCAGCGCCTTGCTGGAGGGCGCGTTTCGCGACGTGTGGATCGAAGGAGAAGTCTCGAATTATCACGCCGCCCAATCGGGCCACCTCTATTTCACGCTCAAGGACGCGCGCGCGCAGATTCGCTGCGTCTGCTTTCGCGATCAGGTGCGCGGACTGAAATTCCGTCCCGAGGATGGCTTGCACATCACGGTCCGAGGCTCGCTCGGCGTCTATGAGCCGCGCGGCGAGTATCAGGTCTATGTCAGCTACATCGAGCCGGTGGGCCTTGGCGCGCTGCAGCTCGCCTTCGAGCAGTTGAAAAAGAAACTTGAGGCCGAGGGCCTGTTCGACGAGGAACGCAAGAAGGCGCTGCCGATCTTGCCGCGGTGCATCGGCATCGTTACGTCGCCCACGGGCGCGGCGATTCGCGACATTCTGCGCGTCCTCAAGCGCCGATTCGCGAACCTTCGCGTGCAGCTCTATCCGGTCAAAGTGCAGGGCGAAGGTGCGGCCGGCGAAATCGCGGCCGCGCTGAAGTATTTCAACCGCGAGAAGGTTGCGGACGTGCTAATCGTCGCACGTGGCGGCGGATCGCTTGAAGACCTGTGGGCTTTCAACGAAGAAATCGTGGCCCGCGCGATCGGCTCGTCGGATATTCCCGTGATCACCGGAATCGGCCACGAAACGGATTTCACAATCGCCGATTTTGTGGCGGACTTGCGCGCGCCGACGCCGTCAGCGGCAGCGGAAATCGTGGTCAGGTCGCGGCAGGAGTTTGAGAGCCACATCCAGGCGTATTTCCGCGATCTTGTGAAGGAGATGCGCTACCTGCTCTCCGAGCGGCGACACCGCATGCGCGACTTGGCGTCGCATCGCGGTTTTCGCCAGGTGGAAGTGCTCATCCGGCGGCGGCATCAGCAATTGGACGAGCTTTCCTCCGAGCTCGGAATCTCGCTGCGGCGGCAATTGGCTTTGGCGCAGCAGCGCTTGGCGAAGGGGAGCGCGCAGATTCTCTCTTTCGATTTGCGAGCGCGCGCGGCTGTGCTCCGGCGCACTATCGAGCAACAAAGAGAAGCGCTTCGCGCGGGACTCGAGCGCGTGGTGACGCGGAAGCAGCGGCGATTCGCTGCCTCGAGCGTCCGTTTCGCGCAGTCGGATTTGCGGGCGCGCGTGGAAAAGCTGCGCCGCGCAGTGGATGAACGCTTCGGAAATCTGCGCGCGCGGATCGATCGTGCGCTCGTCGCGAAGCGGCGCCGGCTCGAAGCGGCTGCGCTGCAGCTCGAGGAACGCAGCCCGTTTCAACTGCTCGAGCGCGGTTATGCAATCGCCTATGATGCTGCGGGAAACCTTTTGCGCTCGCCCGATCAAGTCGGGCTTGGCGATGACATTTCGGTGCGCCTCGCGGGAGGCCAACTCGACGCCACGGTCCGCCGCAAGCGCGAAGTTTAGGCTAGCTCCAGGATCATTCCTCTTCAGCGCCGCCGGCGACCCTTAGGACAGCAAGAAATGCTTCTTGTGGGATATCTACGCGGCCCACGCGCTTCATGCGCTTCTTGCCTTCCTTCTGCTTCTCGAGGAGCTTGCGCTTTCGCGTAATGTCTCCGCCGTAGCACTTCGCGAGCACGTTCTTGCGGATCGCGCTGATCGTTTCGCGGGCGATGATCCGCCCGCCGATCGCGGCCTGAATGGGTACCTCGAACATTTGCCGCGGGATCAGCTTTCTCAGGCGCGCGGCAAGCTCGCGGCCGCGCTCGTACGCCTGGTCGCGGTGGCAGATGATCGTCAGCGCGTCCACCGGTTCGCCGCCGACCAGCACATCGAGTTTCACAAGGTCGGATTCGCGGTAACCCGAGAGGTGATAGTCAAGGGACGCGTAACCGCGCGAAACGCTCTTCAGCCGGTCGTAGAAATCGAGCACGATTTCGTTCAGCGGCAGCTCGTACGTGAGCATGATCCGTGTCGGCGACAGATACTCGAATTTCTTCTGGACGCCGCGTTTTTCCTCGCACAGGTGCAGGACGCCGCCGACCGACTCCTCCGACGTGATGATCATGGCGGTCAGGATCGGCTCCTCGATTTTCTTGATCGAGGTCGGTGGCGGAAATTTTGTGGGATTGTCGACTTCGAGCACGTCGTTCGTCGTCGTGGTGATGCGGTACTGCACGCTCGGGGCGGTCGTGATCAGGTCGATGTTGAATTCGCGTTCGAGGCGCTCCTGGACGATTTCCATGTGCAGCAAGCCGAGAAAACCGCAGCGGAAGCCGAACCCGAGTGCGACGGAGTTCTCTGGCTCGTAAAAGAACGCCGCGTCGTTGAGCTGGAGCTTGCCAAGAGCGTCGCGCAACAGTTCGTAGTCCGTGGCGTTTACGGGAAACAGACCAGCGAATACCATCGGTTTGATGGCTTCGAAGCCCGGCAGCGGCGGCGCGGGCCGCTCGGCCTCGATCACCGTGTCGCCCATGCGCGCGTCGGCTACGCGCTTGATGTTGGCGACAACGAAGCCGACATCGCCCGCCGCCAGTTCGTCCAGCGCAACCGGCTTCGGCGTCAGCGCACCGAGAGTCTCGACTTCGTAGATCTCATTGTTCGCGCAGAGACGAATCTTCATGCGGGGTGCGATCCGGCCCTGCATCACACGCACCAGCACGACCGCACCACGATAGATGTCGAACCAGGAATCGAAAATCAGCGCCTGCAGCGGCGCGTCCGCCGTGCCCTTTGGCGGTGGCACGCGCTTGACGATCGCCTCCAGCACATCCTCGACGCCAAGGCCGCTCTTCGCGCTGATCAGAAGCGCGTCGTGGGCTGGAATCGCAAGCACATTTTCGATCTGCTCCTTCACGTATTCGGGTTGCGCGGCGGGTAAATCGATCTTATTGATCACCGGAATGACTTCGAGATTGTGTCGCGAGGCAAGAAAAGCATTGGCGACTGTCTGCGCCTCTACGCCCTGGCTCGCGTCCACCACAAGCAACGCGCCTTCGCACGCCGAAAGCGCACGGGAGACTTCGTAGGAAAAATCGACGTGGCCGGGAGTGTCGATCAAATTCAGGCGGTACTCATGGCCGTCGCGCGCGGTGTAATGCAAGCGGATACTCTTGGCCTTGATCGTGATGCCGCGCTCGCGCTCGAGGTCCATCGAGTCGAGAACCTGAGCGGTCATTTCGCGCTGGGTGAGTGCGCCTGTGAGCTCGAGCAGACGGTCGGCCAGCGTGGATTTTCCATGGTCGATGTGCGCGATGATGCAAAAATTCCGGATGAACAGGGGATCCATGTATTTTCGTGCGGAACGCGGCCCGGCAGGGATGGCGCGCGTTCAGCGCGCAGCCGCCGCGTCCTTCAAATTATCGAGTGTGCCACAGTTTGCAGCGTCCGGCCAGCAAGTCACGAGTTCATGAAAAGGCGAAGAAAGCGTTCTGCCATCGGGCAGGATCTTCGCAGATGCCGCCAAGGGGTGCGCTATTGGTTCGCACCGGCGGAGCGAGCCGATGCCGCGAGTATCATATCGGAGAGCATTTCGCCCAGGCTGCGGTTTTCGAACTGGAATCGTGGATCGCGTGCCGCCCGCTCCATCCATCCCAGGCAGATCAGTGACACCATCTCCGACCACGACTCCGCCGCGGACCAGGTAAATCCGACGTCGCGCAACACCTCGACGATCAAATTTGCTCGTTTCCGCTCAATGATCGCGACTTTGACGGCGACCTTTTCATCTCCGCGTCCCCACTCGCGGATCGCGACCTCCGCGCGAATGCGTGCGGGGTCGGTAACGCGCTCGATGAGCTTGGCCCAGCGCGTTGCGGTGTTTGCGCGGCTTTGCCTGTTATCGAGCCAGTTTGCTTCCGATTCTTCCCATCGGGCCAGCATCTTCTCGAGCAGATCGGCACGATCGCGGAAGTGCCAGTAGAAACTGCCCTTGCTGACGCCGAGGTCCCGTGCCAGAACTTCGACGCGGACCTCTTGAATTCCTTGACTCGCCAGACGAGCCAGCGCGGCGCGAATCCAGTCCGAAGGCTCAAGTGGATGTGTGCGAGCTGGTGCAGGGGAGGCCATACGGCGGCGTATGTCCGTAAGAGATTAGCCGAGGGAGCTCCGGCCGTCAAGCTTAGCTCGATTTCGCCTCGGCGATTTTGAGCGCGGATTCAAGAATTTCGGGATCGTCTCCGAAACCCGTAAGCCAGCTCACGGCTGGCTCCATGCGGAACCAAGTGATCTGTCGTTTCGCGAATCTGCGGGTCGCTTGTCGAATGGCGGAGACGGCATCGAGGGGGTCGCGTCCTGCCTCGATTTGCATTCGCAGCTCCGAGTAACCAATGAACTGAAAGGGCTTTGCGTCGGCGCGAACTCCGCTGCGGATTAACTCACGGACTTCGGCGATCCAACCTGTCTTCATCATGGCTTCGACCCGGGAATCGATACGTGCGTAGAGTCGCGCCCGAGGAGGGAGAAGCCCTATTTTCCGCACCTCGTAGCCTCGCAAGGGGCTGCGCCCACTTCGATAAATCTCTCCGACTGGTTTGCCCACAAGAATCCGAATTTCGATGGCACGAATGACTTTCTGAGTGTCGCGCGGAGCAATGCGCGCGGCAGCCTCGGAGTCGAGCCGCAAAAGGAGTTGGTGAAGGCTCGCCGGGCCGTTTCGCCGTGCGCGCTCACGCAATCGTTCGCGCAGCTCTTCGGAACGCGCGGGCGCATCGGCGAGGCCTTCGAGTAGAGCGCGGAGGTAAAGCCCCGTTCCCGCCGTAATGATCGGTGTTTTCTGTCGGCCGCTCAGATCATTGAGCACTTCGAGCGCCCGCTGCCGGTATTGCCCTGCCGTGAAGACTGCATCCGGCTCAACCAGGTCGATCAGGTGATGCGGAATGCCGCGCTGCTCTGCGGGCGGTACTTTTGCGGTGCCGATATCGAAATGGCGATAGACCTGTGTCGAATCGCAAACGAGAATCTCTCCGCCCATCCGCTGGGCAAGTTCGATCCCGAGCGCAGACTTGCCGGAAGCCGTGGGCCCGAGGATGACAACGAGCCGCGCGAGATCACTCATCGAGCGAATGCCCAATACCGCAAAAGGAGGGCGAGCAACACGAGCGCTGCGAGTAAAAGGGCCCCCACGACTTGCGTGCGGTTTAGTTTCAATGCAGGTTAACTTGCTCCGGCGGGATATTGTAAATGAAGATTATCCGCAGCTTGAGGTATGGGCCGTGGAATGCCGAAGGCAGCGGCTCGAAAGGATTCGAAGCATGTATCGACGACATTGCAGCGTTGTCGAGCGGCTCTTTGCCCGACGTCCTTTCAAGCAGAGGATCGGGTGGCGGGACGCTGCCATCGGGATTGATTTGGAAAGTTGTTGAGACAATTCCCCGGTCGCCCATCAGGGCCGAAGTAGGCATGATGGCGTACCAATTACGTTTCAAGGTGGCCAAGAGGCGCTGGATGTAGGGATTGAAGTCGACGCCTTGGGTGTCGGACAGTACCTGAACACCGTAGCCCATCCCGGGACCGCCGCGGCTTCCCGGCACCGCTGGCCCGCCGCTGTAAACGCCTCCCTGTCTCGGCGCGCGGCTGATCGCGTCGCTGAGTTGATTGTCGATTTGCCTCCCCGGAGAAGCCTGCGGAAGACCGAGGTTGAGATGGCTGTTCTGCGGCGTCGCCGGCTGGACTGGTTCAAGGTGTGATGGCGCGGGCTGCGTAGGTTGACTCGGCACCACCGGCGCGGATGAAACGGGAATTTGCGGCTTGGGTGCCTCCGGTAGATCGGCCGGCGGTCGCTCGGGAGCCACCGGCGCGGGAATCAGAGGCTTCACCTCCGGCGGGGCGACCTTGTTCAGCGTCTCGCGGTTAATGTTGAGTTTCGGCGTCGGCGGGGCCGGTACCGGCTTCTCCGGCGGCATGTAGACAAAGTTCAATGCCTGCTTGGCGAGATCCACGTCCTCCTGCGTTGGTCCGTGGTACGGGAAAATCTTCGGCCACAGGAGCAAGAACGCGATGACCGCCACGTGAGCCGCTACGGAAACGACACGCATGATCGCGTCCCGCTTCGGGTCCTGCTTTTCTTCTGGCTGGATCAGCAGATTCGCGTCGCCGGTGAGGAAAAGGTCCGGCTCGATCACTGCGCGCAGATCGGGCGTCATTTCCGGCGCGTGCCCGAATTCTTTGACCGTCTCGGGCGCGGCGGGTTCCACGAACGCGGGAACAACGACGCGGGAATCGAGAATAGCGATCGGCACCGATTCCGTGATCGGCTCGAACCGCTCGATAGGCTTCGCCGGCATCCCGCGAGGAACGAGAGTCCGATCCACCAAAACATCGAGCGGCAAATGCGAGGGGATCGAAGTGCGGCCGTCAAGCCGAGGCAGATTTGCATCCGGCAGGCCGGATGGCACCAGAGTCCGCTCGTCCATGTACGTCTCGACGCGGCGCGCGGGTGCCTTCCCGTCGCCGTCCTTCAGCGGGCGCACATCTACCGGAACCAAAGTGCGTGGAATCATCGAACTTCCTGCGGAGAGAATGCACCCAGTTGGACGCGGCGGGCGTGTTCCAGGATGCCTGCCATCACCCGATCGGCGAGCTCGAGCGCGCGCCGCCCGGCGGCGCCGTCCACAACCGGCGGTTTGCGCGTGCGAACCGACTCAGCGAATGCGCGCAATTCCGCGCGGAGCGGTTCTTCCGGCGCGGTCGAAAGCTTCTCGAATCCGATCTCGGGCTGCGTGTCACCCGGTTTGACGCGAATGCGCAGGGCGTCTTGCCGCGTGAAATCGAGCGAAATGTACTCGTGCTCCTGGAAAAAACGCATCTTTCGCACGCGTTCGGTCGAGACGCGGCTCGCCGTGACGTTTGCCACTGTTCCGGTTGCGAATTCAACGCGCGCGTGCGCGATGTCCACCTTGTCCGTGACAACCGGTATCCCCACAGCCTTGAGGTCCACCACAGGCGCGTTCACGAGCGCGAGCAGAATGTCCAGATCATGGATCATTACGTCGTACACAACATCCACATCAAGGCTGCGTGGCGTGAAGATCCCTAGTCGATGAACCTCGAAAAACATCGGCCGGGCAACGATCTCTTGCGCAGCCACCACCGCCGGGTTGAATCGCTCGACGTGGCCCACTTGTAGAATTCGATTCGAGCGTCGCGCGGAGGCTATCAACTGATCGGCTTCGTCGAGCGACGCTGCCATCGGCTTTTCGACGAGCACATCGAGCCCCGCGTCAAGCAGCCGGCAGCCGACGCGGGCGTGTTCCTTGGTCGGCACAGCCACGCTAACGGCATCGAAGCGATCGCGCGTCAGGGCGTCGAGACTCGAGATCGGCTGCGTTCCGAACTCGGCCGCTACTTGCCGCGAGCGTTCGGCGTTCGTATCGAAAATGCCGGTAAGTTCGGCTTCGCCGAGCTCGCGCCACACACGCACGTGGTTCCTGCCAAACTCCCCGGCGCCGACGACGGCAACGCGAATCGGTTTTTCGCTCATGCGCTTGTTTTCGTTTCGGGTGCGAACGCCTCAATGGCGATTCCGGCCGCGTCAGCCGCATGAATCAACACGTCGCGATCGAAGAGAAGCGTGCGGCCGGCATCGATCGCGAGGGCAGTCGCATTCGACTGCCGCATTACCTCGATGGTTTTCGGCCCCACCACCGGCACATCGAATCGCATGTCCTGCCTCGGCTTGCTCACTTTCACAACCACCAACCGGTGTCCACCAGTGATGCGGGCTGCTCGCTCGATCGTTTCGTCCGTACCTTCCATCGCTTCAATCGCCACGCAGGCACGGTCGCGCACCACGACGGTTTGTCCGAGATCGAGCCCCGCAATCTGCCGCGCGATTTTGCGCCCGTATTCGATGTCCGCCGTCTCCGTTTGGTCCGGTGAACGCTGCGTCAGAACCCCCTCTTGCGGCAGCAGCGGTCCAAGAAACCTTGTCGAGTCTATGAGCTCGATGCCCTCATCCTGCAATACGCGTGCGATCGCGCCGATCAGCGAATCCGTGTTTTTCGACGGAAGCGAAAGAAGCAGCTTCGCCAATCGCCAGTCGGGACGGATCGAACTGAAAATCTTGTTGTGCTTCACCTGCCCAGCCATCACCGCATGCTTCACGCCCTCCCGGTGAAGCAGCTCGATGCCGCGGCTCAGCTCTCCGAGGCTGATCCAGTGCAACCGCTTGGCCTCGCGCTCGAGCGCCGGAGAGGCCTCTTCGCGGATCGCGATCACCGCCATCTCGATGCCGCGGCTGCGCGCGCCTTCGAGCACGAGAAAGGGAAAATCGCCGTTGCCGGCAATCAGGCCCCAATTTCCCGATATTTCTTGACTTGGTGAGGCCACGGTCATTCCTATTTCGTCAAGCCGCGGTCGGTGGTCGACTCGATGAACCGGATAAGTGTTTGGACGTCTTCCGAGCCCGACAGGGTTCCGCGCATTTTCTCGACCGCCTGCGTCGTGTTGAGTTTCGAGCGGAGCAGATAGCGATAGGCTTGCTCGATACATTGAATGCGATCGGCCGAAAAGCCGTGGCGTTCCAGACCGACTTTGTTAATGCCATAGCAGCGGGTCTCGCGCGGGCCGACGATCAGCGAAAACGGCGGCACGTCCTGGGTGATGATCGTGCCCGCTCCGGTGTAGGAATGAGCGCCGATGCGGACGAATTGGTGCAACAGGCAGAACGAGCTAATGGTGGCGTAGTCCTCGATCTGGATATGACCGGCGAGCTGCGCTCCATTGATCAGAATCGTGCGATCTCCGATGATGCAGTCGTGGCCGATATGCGCGTAGGCCATGATCAGATTGTGGCTTCCGATGCGCGTGACGCCGCCGCCCTTGATCGTGCCGCGGTGCACGGCGCAGTATTCGCGGAACTCGTTCGAGTCGCCTGCTTCGAGCCTCACGCGCTGGCCGGTGTAGGTCAGATCCTGGGGATCGCCGCCGACCATCGAGAAGGACGAAAAGTGATTCTCGCGTCCGAATGACGACGGGCCCCGTATCACAGCGTGTGATTCGACCACGCAGCCATCACCGAGCTCGACTTCGTCGCCGATGACCGCATACGCTGCGACGCAGACGTCCTTTCCCAATTTCGCGGACGGCGAGACTACCGCCCGAGGGTCGACTCCGCTCATCGTGCCTTCTCGGCGGGTTCGGCAGCCGGCAGCGCTTCGGTCTCCATGTCGACCATCTTGCACATCATGGTCGCTTCCGCGGCAAGTTCGCCGTTGACGGATGCCCGGCCTTCCAGTTTGCAGAATGTTCCCCGGCATGAATGTACGATCAGCTCGAGCCTCAGTTGGTCACCCGGCACAACTGGCCTTCGAAACCGCGCGTTGTCGATCGCGACGAAGTAGATAAGTTTGTTGTCGCGATCCGGGACCTCATTCAGGAGCAGCACGCCCCCTGTTTGCGCCATGGATTCAATGATCAGGACACCAGGCATGACCGGCTTGCCAGGGAAATGCCCCTGAAAATAGCTTTCGTTGGCGGTGACGTTCTTGATTCCCACAATCCGCTTCTTAGGTTCCATCTCTTCTATGGAATCCACCAGGAGGAACGGATAGCGGTGCGGCAGGATCTTCTGAATTCCGACACTGTCAAGGAGCATCGTTGACCTCAGCACAGCCGGGTATTTTGCGCCCAGGTAAGTCGAATAATTCTATACGAATCCGCGGCACGTGGGAATTGGCGCGGAGCTGGCGTTGTGGCTCCGGCGCGCGGCTGTTACGATACGGCGCGATGAGCGACGCCGCATCCAACATGCGCCCGGTCATGCGACAACTGCGCGAGCATTTGCGGCGGCGCGAGGCGCAGATCGTTCGACTGCTGGGACGATTCGTACGGTGTGAATCCCCTAGCCACGACAAACCTTCCGTTGACCGTATGGCCGGGATCATTGCCACGGAATGGCGCCGCAGGGGCGCGAAAGTCACAATTCTTCGAGAAAACCGCCGCGGAAATCATGTACGAGCGGAAATCTGGCTCGGAACCGGGCGCCCAGCGGGCCAGATTCTGATTCTTGGGCACCTCGACACGGTGTATCCGCTCGGCACGCTCGCAAGGATGCCGTTTCGCAGTTCCGGCGGTCGTGCCTGGGGACCGGGAACATTCGATATGAAGGCGGGTCTCGCGATTGCGCTCGCCGCCGTCGACGCACTCGAATCGATTGGTTTGAAGCCGGGCAAACGGCTCGTCTTCTTCTGGAACTCAGACGAGGAAATCGACAGCAAATCCTCGCGCCACTTCATTGAACGCGAAGCACATCGCAGCGACGCTGTTCTCGTACTCGAACCGGCCTATGGATCGGAAGGGCGGCTGAAGACGGCGCGCAAGGGCGTGGGCACGGCTGAGATTGAAGTTACCGGCCGCGCCGCACATGCGGGGCTGAATCCGGAAACGGGCGTCAATGCCGTTCACGAGCTGGCGCTGCAGACCGCGCGTCTGATGAAAATGAATGATCCGCGCCGCGGCATCACGGTGCAGGTGACCGTCGCAAGTGGCGGCACGGTTTCAAACGTCGTGCCCGAGTCCGCGCGGGCGCAAGTTGATCTCCGAATATCGAAGATGGCCGATGCAGCGCGTCTCGAACGAAAACTTCGCAGCCTGCGGCCGATCCTGAAAGGCGCGCGAATCAGAGTGAGCGGTGGCATCAATCGCCCGCCG
>Ga0187825_10000349_pt1 | contig 10797 bp, 3 predicted proteins | sample NC_wetland_sal_i_11_FD_132421 | JGI IMG/M metagenome (GOLD analysis project Ga0187825, IMG submission 132421) | Wetland sediment microbial communities from Neuse River Estuary, North Carolina, USA - SourceSoil_5 | ecosystem: Environmental > Aquatic > Freshwater > Wetlands > Sediment | place... | reverse complement strand
AGGTCGCGCCCAGCCAGCCCACCATACGTGGGATAGCCTTCCGTCAAAATGAGCAGATCTTTTTCCTGCTGCGCCAGCAAGTCGTCATTGGTGCAAAGAAAGCCGCCGATGTTCGCCATGCCGTCTTTTTTTGCCGACATCGTGCATCCGTCGCCGTAGCTGAACATCTCCTGCGCAATTTGCTTGGGAGTCTTCGACTCGTAACCCGGTTCGCGCAGCTTGATGAAATACGCGTTCTCGGCAAAGCGGCAGGCGTCGAAGTAGAGCGGAATGTTGTGCCGACGGCACACCGCATGCACGGCACGCGCGTTCTCCATCGAAACCGGCTGCCCGCCGCCGGAGTTGTTGGTTACGGTGAGCATCACCAGCGGAATGCGCTCGCGACCCATTTTCGCGATCAGTGTCTCAAGCGCAGCCACATCCATGTTTCCTTTGAACGGATGCTTCAAACTCGGCTGCCGTCCCTCGGGGATCACCAGGTCCAGCGCCTCAGCGCCCACAAACTCGACATTCGCTCGCGTGGTATCGAAATGCGTGTTATTCGGAACCACATCCCCTTTTTTGCAGGCGACCCCGAAGAGAATACGTTCCGCGGCCCGCCCTTGGTGCGTCGGGATCACGTACTTGAATCCGAAAATGTCCTGGATCGAGTCGCGGAAATGATCGAAGCTGCGTCCGCCGGCGTAGCTTTCGTCGCCCTCCATAATCCCTGCCCACTGATGGGTCGACATTGCCCCGGTGCCGGAGTCGGTCAGCAGATCGATCAGCACGTCGTCGGCAGGCAACAGGAAAAGGTTGTAGAACGCGGCCTTGAGCAACTCCTCGCGTTCCTGGCGGGTCGTCCAGCGGATCGGTTCGACGCTCTTGATACGGAAAGGTTCGATGATGGTAGTGACGGGCATGGCGGCTCCCATCTATCAGGAGACCGCACCCTGGGCTGGTCAGTCAGTGACGGGGGTCACGGTAAGCGGAGCGGTAGTGGAGGGAACGGGCGTCTCGCCCGTCCGGGCGGGGACGCACGCCTCTCCATTGACAACTAGAACTAAGGTACTTTCACCGACTCCCGGCGTTCCGCGGGAGCCTTCACCGCCGCCGTGCGCTCCAGCTTGTCCCAGGCAAATCTTTGGCCTTCGGCCGCGCGTTTCAGGGTCTTGATCAGCACAATCGAAAACAGCTGCCGATACGCGAACCTCTGCAGCCACACCTGGCTGAGCAGCCACCCGTCTTCCCGGCTGTCAGGCCGATGGCGTTCCAACGAGAAGGCGATTGCCGACGCAAAGAAGTCAATCACCAGGAACGCCAGGAAGAACACCACCAGCTTTTGGAAACTCGCCGGATCGGTCGATTCCGGATGGAAGTATTTCTGAACGAAGTACCACGCCACCCCGACAATAAACATCACGTCGATGAAGGGCGACACCAGCGGCAGCAGGATCTGGAAGATCAGGATGTTGGGCAGCGCGACCCATCCCAGCACTCCTTTGCGCGCAAAAACGCCGCGATGCTTGTAGACCGCCTGCAGGATTCCAAATGACCAGCGGAATCGCTGCCGCATCAGGCCGTTCGCATTCGTGGGAGCCTCGGTATAGGCCAGCGCTTGGTCCTCGTATTCCACGCGATAGCCGCGCCGCAATAGGGCCATGGTCAGATCGGCATCCTCAGCGACCGTATCCACGTGGAATCCGCCCGCCTCGCGCACCGCGGAAACACGCCAAGCCCCAATTGCTCCCGGAACGACGCTGACGGCCCCCATCGTATCGAGCGCGCGCCGCTCGAAGTTCTGGCTGGTGATGTACTCCAACGCCTGCCACCGCGTCCACAGGTTCACGCGATTTCCCACCTTCGCATTGCCCGCCATCGCCCCGACCTTCGGATTCAGGAAGTGCGGCACCAGATGGGAGACGGCATCGTGCGCAATGATGGTATCGGCGTCAATGCCAACGAAAATCTCCTCATCGGTCAGATGCTCCAGGCCATAGTTCAGCGCTTCGGCCTTTCCGGCGTTCGGCTTGGTGAGAATGAGTACGCGCCCCTCGGCTTCCTCCTGGGCAAACGCCCGCCGCGCCACTTCCAGCGTCCGATCCTTCGAGCCATCATCGATCACAATCACGTGCAGGCTCGGATAATCGGAGTCGAGCGCCGCTCGTACCGTTCGCTCAATGACCTTCTCTTCGTTGTAAGCCGGAATCAGCAACGCGACTTTCGGCTTGTACGAGGCGATCTGTCCCGGCGTACCAATCGCCGGCGACCGCACGCGGTCGTATACGGCCAAGGCGCCGATCAGCAGAAGGCGCGAAGTCATCAACAGATCGCCCAGGAAAAACGTCCAGACAATCGTCTTATTGCCCACGCCCCAAAGCCAGAAGCCAATCCAGTTCAGCCACGCCGCCCAGCGCTCGTTCGAGGGAACGGCCGGCATCACATCGGCCTTGGTTTTCCCGAGCAATTCGTAGACGGGAACGACCTCGTACCCCTTCGCCCGCAGCCCCTCGATGATCATCGGCAGGGCGCGCACGGTTTCGGTACGGTTCCCGCCGCCATCATGCAGAAGAATGATGTTCCCGCAAAGCTGATCGTTCACGTTGCAGGGCGGGAGGTCTTTCATCACCGCCGCCGTGATCTGCTCCGCGCTGCGATGCGGGTTCTCGCGCCAGTCGTTGGGATCGATGCGGTTGCCGATCGTCACGTAGCCCATGTCCTGGGTCACTTCGAGCGGGCGCACCTGATCCGCAGTGTCGGGTTCCTGATCAATCGAATAAGGCGGGCGGAACAAGATCGTACGCATCCCCAGCCGGCTGGCAAAGAGCCGCTCGGTCAGATTCAGCTCCACCTTCATGTGCTTCTTCGAGATTTCGCTGATGTTGGGGTGGGTGAAGGTGTGATTTCCGATTTCGTGGCCTTCGTCGAGGATTCGACGGGTTAGGGCTGAATTGTTCTCTGCCTGGATGCCAATCAGGAAAAACGTCGCCTTGGCGTTCTCTCGCTTCAGCACGTCGAGAATCTTCGGAGTCCACTCGGGATCCGGACCATCATCGAAGGTAATTGCCACCTGCTTAGGCTTGGCGCCATAGCGCGCCACCCGATAGGGCTGCGGCAACTTCTGAAAATTCTGGTCCGTGATGAGCCCCGTAGACGAATCCAGCTCAAGATCGCGCTGCCCGTCGGCCGGACGAGCCTCGATCCGCAGAATCTCGCCCTGGCCCTCCATGTCGACATCCTGGCCAGGAGGAACGTCTTTCAGCTTGTCGGGTGCACCCGGTTCGCTTGGAAGATCCCACACCTTCCACAGGGACCGATCTTCCGAGCCTAACCGCCAGAGCGCGAATGTCTTGATGCCCAACGTCCGTGCCGCGCGCATTTCGTTGAGCGCCGTCACCGCGTCCAGGAACCACACGTCATGACGCAAATTGCGCTCGTCTTCGTAGCTGAAGTGCGGGTTCAGGGCGTCGGAATCGAAGTCGATGTCCTCTTCGGAGTCGCGCGCCGCAATCCAGGCTTCCTGCACCGTGACGTTGACGTTCTTCAAGTCCTTCGGCGGATTCTTCTTGGGCTTCTCCGTCCAGTCATACCCGTAGTTGCCGATCGCGCAAATTAGTTTCTCAAGCGGGATCTGCTTCCGCGCCAATTCGAGGTTCTTGGTGAACCACTCTTGCGAGGCGACGGGGCCTGCCTCGTTCTCCGACTCGTGCTCGTCATAGTCCATCAGCACGACGCCATCGGTCCGTGCCGCAATCGCCGCATAATCAAAATCGCGATCCCTGGCCGGGACGCTGACATATAGCTTCAATCCCTTCGCATGCAAGTCCTGCGAGAGTTCGCCCAGCAGTGCCACATATCCCGGCTGTGCCTTCTTCGGAAAATCTTCGAAATCGACCATCAGACCGCGATACTTGTCTGAGGCCAGAAAAGCATCGATCTGCTGGCGAAACGATGCCCGCGCGTCGGGATTCATCAGAAAGCCGGCGATTTCTGGCTTCCACTCCGTTTCATCAAAGTTGTTCACCAGCGGGAACACTTCCATGCCCGTGTCTTCCGTCCTAAGGAAGGGCATGACTTCGTCATCCACCGACCGGACCTTGCCGTTCTGCGCTACCGGGAAGTAGCGATAGGTCTGCTGATCGAGCCCCTGCACGGTGCCGTCCGGTCCGAGAACGTGCAGCCACTCGGGATAAAGCAAGTCGATCTGCCGGGCATATTCTTTCAGCGAGGAGAAACTCGCGGCATCCCATTGCACGTAGAACGCAGCCCGAATGCCTTCATCCACATTCAAGACCACCTGCGATCCCGGTTTTTTCGACTTGCGGCGCCGCAGCGCGGCCTGCTTGCGCTTCTCTTTCTCTTTTTCCTTCTCTCGTTCTTTCTCTTTTTCCTTCAGAGCATGATAGGGACGCTTTTGTGCGGGAAGGAGCAACCCAGGCAACTGCTCGTCGCGGATTGCGGTGTAGATAAAGAAGATAACCAGGAGCGTGATGCTGACCCCAAGCACGTCGAAAAGCCGACGGAGCACACGCCAGCGCAGTTGCCGCGGATCGTAAAAGACCGGTTTCGCCATGAAAGTACTACCAATCGTATGATGCGGAATTCCGAGGGTCAAACTTAGTTTGCCGTGGTCTTCGGGATTCCTGCGCAACCCAGGCGGAATTTCCCGCCCCAAAACACGCTATATTCTTTCCGTGCGCCAACTTGTGCGCCAAAACCTGCGTTTCTTTCTGCTGGCCGCCCTGGGCGGACTCGCCCTGCGGCTGTTCTTCCTTCTCAAGTTTCCCCACGTCACCGAAGATTCGAAATTCTATGCCGACATAGCCAACAACTGGCTGCTGCACGGAATCTATGGCCTGAGCACCGACCCGGGCCAGATCACGCCCACCTATGCAAGACTGCCCGGCTATCCGGCGTTCCTGGCCTTCGTGTTCGCGCTCTTCGGGATCGACAACTTCAGGGCAGTCATGATCCTTCAGATCCTGATCGACCTTGGCACCTGTTTTCTCGTCGCCGACGTCGCCCGAAGAATGCTTCGTTCGGATCGCGCCGCCAAAGCTGCCTTCGCGCTCACTGCCTTCTGCCCATTTCTAGTGCAGTACGCAGCGGCTGCGTTGACCGAAACGCTCGAAATCTTCTTCACAGCGCTCGCGATGGACTATGCGGTAATCGGACTCACCGACTTTGAGACATGGCCCGGCGCGGGTGGAAATCAAAAACTCATCGCCCTTAAGCCCTGGATCGGCTGCGGTCTTGCCGTCGCCGCCTGTATCTTGCTGCGTCCCGATGGAGGTTTGTTGCTGCTAGCGATCGGCGCCTATCTCGGAATATTGCTGCTGCGCCACAAGCAATGGACCCGCCAGATCATACAAGCCGGACTCGTCGTTGCCTCTTTCGCACTCGCCCCACTGGGCATCTGGGGCCTTCGCAACCTGCACACCTTGCATCGCCCGGAATTTCTGGCGCCCCGCTATGCCACTGAAGAAAACGAATATGTTCCGCTCGGCTACAACCGTTGGGTGAATACCTGGATCGCCGACTACACCTCGACCGAAGAGATTTACTGGAACATGCCGGGCGACCAGGTCGACCCAGCCAATTTGCCTTCCCGCGCCTTCGATACGCCAGGTCAGCGTGAGAGAACGGTGCAGCTTTTTGAAGATTACAATCAGCGTCGCAGCCTTACGCCCGACCTCGACGCGCGCTTCGCCGCTCTTGCCGAGGAGCGCATTCGCGCGCACCCGCTGCGCTACTACGTCGTTCTTCCAGTGCTAAAGATCGCCGACATGTGGCTGCGGCCCCGGACCGAGCTTCTGCCTCCCGACATTCGCTGGTATGAGCTCGACGACGATAAGCGTTGGCTCGGACTGGATTTTGCTTTCGCCATCCTGAACGTCGCCTATGTTGTTGCTGCCTTCGTCGGATGGGCAAAGGCGCGTCCGATCCCCTGGGCCGGCCTCGCGATCTCCTACATCGTTCTACGGTCTTTATTCCTGGGCACACTACCCAACCCCGAACCCCGCTATACGCTTGAGTGCTATCCGGGTGTGATCGTGTTGGCTGCCGCTTTGTGGCGAAAAATTTGCAAGCCGCGAGTTGATTGAAACAAAAAGGGGCAGCAGCGCTGCCCCTGCGCTCGAAGACTTCCGGTTAGAACGAGTACCGCAACGAGAACTGCATCACTCGCGGTATCGTTAGCGTCTTATTCAGGGCGCCGAAGGTGCTCGACAGATCGATGGCGGTCGAAGCGGTCAGGGCATCAAAGCGCACGCTGTTGAACACGTTGAAGGCTTCCCAAGCGAATCGCACCTGGTGATTTTCCGTGATCTTGAAGGTCTTGTTCAGGCCCAAGTCGGTGCTGAAGTAGCCGGGCCCACGAATGGAATTGCGGACCCCAACTTCTCCCGGGAAATCCTGGCGGTACGACAGCAGAGCCGTCTGGGGATCCCGGAACAAGTTGGGAGTTCCATTGATCATTGTTAGACCCGTACTGGGTTGCGGACCGATCTGGGTTGCGTACCCCCCTAGTTCCCAGTTCGTGGCCCACGCACTACCGTTCGAAACGCTCACCGGAAATCCGCTGGTCCAGCGCACAACGCCACTCAGATCCCATCCGCCGATCAGCCCATCGACAAGTCGACTGGCACGGGCAGCGTAAGAACGGCCCCTTCCAAAGGGCAGTTCCGCAACCCAGTTCGTATTGATCTGGTGGGTGGTATCGAAAGTCGAGATGCCCCGATTCAATTTCGGATTCCAGGCATTGTAGATTTGATCGCCCGCGGGCGGCCCGCCGAGGAAGATCCCGTTGCCAATCTGTTCGGTGTCGGAACCCATATCTATGGACTTGGACCACGTGTAGTTGAAATCAAACTGCACTCCGTGCGTCATGTGACGTCGCAACAGGAACTGTCCCGCGTGATAGGCCGCATTTCCGATGGAACGCCACGCGTACAGCGACGAGAATTGCGGAGCTAGAAACTGGGTGGGACCGGTGAAACCGTCCAGGGTTGGGCAGCCCGGATTGCAGGGCCGTCCGGCAGCCCCATCGAATACCTGCTGAAACGTGGTTTCGTTGTGCACCAGGCCGCACGCCAACAGGTCGTACAGATTTTGCGTGGCGGTCGGACTGGCGGGAATTCCCGCCGCACAACCGTTGATCGTCCCACCATGGGCGGCCGAGGCTGTGGCTCCGAAAATATTCTCCCAATAAGGAATGGGAGCCACATCACTCTCCGGCGTCCCGGCTAACACGGCGTTGTCCAGCAGCCTTGTGGCCTGGTAGTAATCCATCTGCGATTGCGGGTCGAAGATGTCTCGCGGCTGTGCAAGGTCTTCCTCCTGCAACAACCGATGGCTGATGCGTCCCACATACGAAAGCGACATTACGAAATTTCGCGGCAGTTCGCGCTCGAACGACACATTGAACACATAGGAGTACGGCGTTCTCAACTTGTCGTCGAGTCCCCACTGGGTGCCGAAGTTGGTTGCAGGAAACTCCACTGGAGGCTTGCCGCACCCAGCACCACAGGGCGTGATCAGGGTTGGCGGCAAGGTGTGCAGCCCGTCAATCGGCATGCGCGGCGACCCGTCGACGGTTTGGACTCCGCCCGGGTTGGTCAACAGCATAGAGAGCCCGAACGAACCCCGGCGGTCGAACGTGTTCACGACGCCTTCCCCAAAATGGTCGTAATACATGCCCGCACCCGCGCGGATGGAAGTCTTGCCCGGGCCTCCAAGATTCGGAGACCAGGCAATCGCGAACCGGGGTGCGAAATTTTTGTAGTCCCAATTCCAGTACGGTTTCTTCCCGTTGGCCTGACCTGCCAGGTCAAAGTCGATGAGAGTGTTGTAGGGCTGCCCGAGCGCCATCGTGCGCGCCCGCTGCTGGAACCAGTTATCGAGGCTGATGGTGGGCGCGACCTGCACCCCGTTTTTCTCATAAGGCGGTTGCAGCAGCGTCCAGCGCAGCCCGTAGGTCAAGGTCAAGTTTGATTTCACACGCCAGGAATCCTGTATGTAAGTTTCGAACTCGTGGGCCACAAAATGGCGCTTGTTGGGGGTTCCATCCGGAAATGTGTTCCCCTGGGTGTCCGTGTTGTAGCGCTTGTCCACCTCGGTGATGAGTCCCACCAGCGCTGCCACGGGATAGTCGTATGACGTTTGGAAGCCATTGTCCACTGCCGGCAAGCCCAGGTTCGAGAACGCGCCTGGGTCCAGGCTGTTTCCGGTGTTCGCGATCGAACTGACGTCGAGCCAGGACGCATTGGTCTGGCCGCGCGAAAAAGAAGATAGGGTGGAGTTCCGAATATCGCCGATCATGCGGAAATTCGCGCCCATCTGCAGCGTGTGACTCCCCTTCGTCCAGGAAATGTCGTCCACGAAGTTGTGCACGGGAACGTTCGCGATGAAGGAATGGTTCTCGTCGCCTCGCGTCGTGTCCAGTCCGCGCAGGTCGACGTAGTCTTGCGTTCCCGATCCCACTTCGGTGACCGCTTGCCGAATAAATCCATAGCGAAAGTTGTTGATCAGCGTTCCTGACAGGGTTGCCGTATATCCGACCGCCAGGCCCTTGCTGGGAATCGTGTCCGCTAGCGTCGGAATCAGCCCCGGAAACTGCGGCGGGTCGGCCGTATGGTCGTCCTGCAGGTTCCCTCTTACAAAGAGATGATGGTTCCCGTTCCGTGTGATGTTGTAGTCCAGCTTCACGATATAGGTGTTCAGATCTTGCGGATTGGATCCCGCAAAGGTGAAGCCCTGGTAGTTGAATCCATCCGCAGTGTTGCTCGCGTTGCTGCAGAATGGACAGTTCGCGTGCGGATACAAGGACATGATCTGTTGGATCGCCGGGTTTGCTCCAGGCCCGAGAGGGCAGGTTCCCGCCGAGCTGCAATTTGGATCGATCTGGGCCAGCAGCGCCGGAGTCATGGTCACGAGCAGACCCTGCGCGGTCTGCGTGACCGGAACATTGGGGTTCGACGTAGTGCAATTCGGGTCGCCCGCCTGGCAGATGTAACTCACAATCCCATTCCGGAGATTGTCGCTGGGGACAACCCGGGTCACCTGCTGTGCCTCGCGCGTGCGCTGCGCCTCCCAATTCACAAAGAAGAACAACCGGTCTTTTTTAACGGGCCCGCCGAGCGATACGCCGTAGGTATTGCGCACCAGGTGCGGAGGCTTGTTCGGAACCCCGGTGTTAATCTGCGCCGCCTTGTTGAACCAGTCGTTCGCTTCCCCGACATTCGACCGGTTGTACTCATACGCGCTACCGTGCCATTTGTTGGTTCCGCTCTTGGTGACCATGTTGACCTGCGCTCCCGAGGAGCGCCCGCTGTCGGCATTGGAGTTCGCCGTGGTGACGCGAAACTCCTCCAATGAATCGAGCGTCGCGCGTAAGGCGCCTTTAAAGGCAAACCCATTGTTCTGATCGTTGTTGTCGACGCCGTCGAGAGTAATGTTCGCCTGATCGCTGCGGCTGCCATTCACCGCGCCCGCTCGGGAATCCACATCCCGGTTCGTGTTATTGGCATCCAGGTTCCCGGTGTACGTGACGCCGGGCTGCAGGCTCAGAATCTCCACCGGGTTGCGCCCTTCAAATGGCAGTTCCAGAATCTGCTTCCCCCCAAAGGCATTGCCGATGGAGGCGTCGGTTGTATTGACCTGGGTCGCTTCCCCACTGACTTCGACCGTGACCTCCTCCCCTCGCACTTGCATGGTCAGGTTCAGAGTCGCCGGAACACTCACCAGCAGTTCGACTCCGTCCCGCTTCTCGATGGAGAAGCCCGTGGCCGAGGCACTTACGCTATACGTGCCCGGAGCGACCTGCAGGAACTGGTAAACACCCTGGCCATCTGTCTTCGCCATGCGCGAAAAACCAGTATCGGGGTTGGTGAGCGTGACGGTCGCTTCCGGAAGGACGGCCCCCCTACTGTCAGAAACGGTTCCCCTCAATGACGTCGTTGCGGTTTGTGCCCAAGCGAGAACTCCCGCCAAGCAAAGAAGTCCGAGAACTGCCAAATTTCTGCGAGAACGCATGGAGAAGCTCCTTCTTGTATAGCCCGCTTGTCGCGCTGTTTCGTGTCTACTTGACTGCAATTACGCTTCGAGTTGGCGCGTCTGAAGTGCAATTTCGGCTCCTAAAGAAAGAACGCGACAAGGCCTGCGACGACAGCAGTTGAGGATCTATTTCCTATGGGGAGTGGAAGGGGGTTATGCCGTTTGGTAGGCGAACAATACACGAAACAATCTGCATCTGTTTAACGCGCTCTCCTTACCGCAAGACAATGCATGAATAACGAAACATTTGTGAGTCGTTTCGGCGATGCCGCGCGGTGCGGTTGGCACTTCTGCAAGCTGGTAAGATCTGCCAGTTAGCGCTCAAAGCTCGAAAAGGAGGCGGGCACGATTTCGAATCCCCGACCGGTTGCGCACGAACTGTGGTGAGCCCGACGATGCTCCGCCTCGGGTCGATGCAAGGTTCGCTCGACAACCCTGGTGTTCCCTACCGTCCTCAGGGTAGACCCTGAATTTCTTACAAATAAAACACTTGAAGGTTGTCGGCGAAAGGTTGCACAATTACGCCCCATTAGTTGGCATTCGCTCGGTCTCGATGTTGCGAGCACGGTCTCAGTCTCTGTACATGACAGTTCTTCAACGACGGCGGCACAGCTGCCTTTGTGAAGTCGACAAGGAGATATCCATGCACTTTCCCCGGGTTTGGACTTTGGGTCTTCTGCTTCTTTCCCTCGCTGCCGTGACGTGGAGTCAAACCGGCACCTCGACCATTCGCGGTACCATCACCGACCCGCAAGGGCGAGTCGT
>Ga0187825_10000348_pt1 | contig 10815 bp, 7 predicted proteins | sample NC_wetland_sal_i_11_FD_132421 | JGI IMG/M metagenome (GOLD analysis project Ga0187825, IMG submission 132421) | Wetland sediment microbial communities from Neuse River Estuary, North Carolina, USA - SourceSoil_5 | ecosystem: Environmental > Aquatic > Freshwater > Wetlands > Sediment | place... | reverse complement strand
CCCGTAGATGCGAACTCAGACGCCATCGTCAATTTCATCGGGCCAACCGTCGGGATGCATGCCGATTTTGGATCCGGAGAATACCAGGGTTCGAATATCGGGATTCCGTACTCAGTGGTGAGCGGATCGCAATCGCCGGTCAGCATCACTTTCACCGCCTATGGCTCGGAGAGCGATCCGGGACCGATGCCGGTGCCGGGCAACGCGCCCATCGAAGGCGACCCGAATCCCGGGAATGGCGATCGCCACGTGCTGGTGCTCGACGATAGCAATTGCTTCCTCTACGAGTTGTACAGCGCGTTCCCCAACAGCAACGGGAGTTGGAATGCCGCTTCGGCCGCGGTCTGGGACCTGTTGGGGAATGAACAGCGTCCCTGGACGTGGACCTCCGCCGATGCCGCGGGCCTGCCGATTTTTCCCGGCCTGGTGCGCTACGACGAAGTCGCCGCCGGGCAGGTGCAGCATGCGATCCGCTTTACCCTGCCGCAGAGCCGTGCAGCCGCGGTGTTGCCGGCGACGCATTGGGCATCGAACTCGACCAGCGCGAATGCTCCGCCGATGGGCATGCGCCTGCGCCTGAAAGCCAATTACAACATCTCCGGATTTTCGACCAACCTGCAGGTCATCCTGTCCGCAATGAAGAAGTACGGCCTGATCATGGCCGACAATGGCAGCGCCATGTACATCAGCGGCGCGCCTGACAGTCGTTGGGACAACGACGATCTGCACAATCTCGGGCAGGTGCCGGCGTCAGCTTTTGAGGTAGTGCAGATGAATCCGGTTTACACCGCGTCCAACGTCCCGCAGGGCGCGACCCCAAACATTGCCAGCTTTACCGCGACACCGGCCAGTGTGAGTTCGGGCGGCAGCGCGACCCTCTCCTGGAATGTAAGCAACGCTGCATACGTTATCGTTTCGCCGCAGGTGGGAGCCGTGCGCGGCGCCAGCGTAATGGTGCAACCTACGCAAACCACCACTTACACGCTCTACGCCACCAATCAATTCGGACGCAGCACCGCCACAGTCACAGTCAACGTTCAGTAAAAGTAAATGTGGGCGCGAGCGCCTCGCTCGTGCGGCAGTGGCAATGACTGTCTCTTGATTGGCGTTTTCAGCGATTTTGAAGACCTTGCCTCGTCCCGCCGGGCTTTTGCCGCTCCGCACGAGCGCGGGCGCTCGCGCCCACATAAGCTCAGAACAGCTTTTCCTGGCGGCGGAGATTTCCGAATGAGCCGATATTGGCCAGGGCGAAATTGAAACGGAATTGATTTTCGTTGCGCACCGAACCCAGGGCGAAACGCCGGTACTCCACGCTCAAGCCGCAGCAGTCCCAGTTGTAGGCCGTCTGCACCGCCGCGTACTGCAGAAAACCCAGGTTGGCGTCGAACCCAAGGTTAGTCGCGCCGCTGAACCCGCGCTTGTTGGGTTGTCCGTAACCAAACAGGATCCGGAACTGATTGAAAGCCTGCTGCCCGGTGGGTGTGGGAGAGAAACTGGGCGCCAGCAGGTACGCATCTCCGCCGCCAATGGTGTACGAACCAAAACGATAGTTCACGAAGGCGGTGCTGGCATTGATCCGGCTCTGCTTGAAATCGTAGTCAATGTCCCACTCCGCTTCGGTCCGGCTGGTGGCCTGGAACTTCAGCCGTGAGATCAGCGGTGACAATCGCCGCGCTTCGGTGAGAAACGCGATGCCGGTGAAATCGGCGGTCGTGGTAAATACATTCCGCTGCCCGGGCACCAGGGCCCCGCCGAAAGTCGGATCGAGAAAATATTTCTGCGCCAGCTCCCAGGTGATGACTTCCCGCACCTGGGGTTCAGGGGTGCAGGGAACTTCGCCTTTTTCCGGCGGCCGTTCCCATGGGATGGGGCTGGCGACGGCCGGACGTCCTATGATCAGCGAAGCCATCCCGGTGGCGTCGCAGTTCGCCGCTTTCTCTGAAGTACGCTTGGCATAGAGCCGATTGACGACTGCATATTCAACTTCACTGGTGTTGCTCAGGATGTCGCGTTCGTCGAAGCGCAAAATCTGCGCAAAGTTGTCCACCCCGGTTACGTAGCGATAGGTGGCGCGCGGCTCGATGACATGCTTCCATTTGCGTCCCCAGAATTCCCGGTCGTACACCCGCTCCAGCGCGGGCGGGCGAATCTCGATCGAGCCCTCGACCGCCTTGCGGTTGATGACGTTGCTCTCCGCCACTCCCACTCCACCGCTGCTGGGCACGAGTTGCTGGGTATAGAACGTTTCGCGCAGAGCCAACTCGGGACGCACCGACCAGCCGCGCAGCACCAGGGGCAGAGACAGCGTGGGGCGCAAATCGAAACGCCCCACCAGCGGCGCGGTTCGAAACGAGGGCTCGCTGCGCGACAGGCCTTCCGCAGCGGCGTCATACGACCAGTAAAAAGGCGAGCGCCCGATCGCATGTTCCACGCTCGACGCTTCGAAGCTGGGGGCATGCAGAATGGTGACCACGTCGCCCGGCGTCGTGCTCTCGAAGTTCTGGTAACGCTGGGTAGACGCGTTGTAGAAATAACCGTTCGTAGCGCTGGAGAGAAAGGCCTCCGACTTCACCTCCGAGTTCACCGCCTGGCTGAAGACGTCGTTAAACGCGAGCCGGAACACGAACGAACTCAGGTAGTCGATGCTGGCCACGCCGCGGAAGTGCCCGAAAGTATCTTCCGCATTGAGATTGACCTCGTGACCGCCCTGGTCCACCGGCGGCTGGCCGATGCCCCGGTCAAAGACCCCGAAATAGTTGAGGTAGACATAGGACTTCTCGCTGGGCTGGGCGCGAAACGTAATTTGCGGCGCCCAACCTCGCCGGGTGAAATATTCGGCGCCCGCGGTGACGTCCATGCTGCGATTGATGGCCCAGAAAATCGAGTCTCCCAGAATCGTTCCCTTGATGGAAGAGCTGCCGACGTTGGGAATCAGAATCCCGGTCTGCCTAGGCTCGCGTTCGACCGGATGCGTCGCGAAGGGAAAATAGAACACGGGCACGCCTTGAAGGCGGAATGTGCTGTGGTAAATGGTGGCATTCCCGCCCACCTCCACCACAATCTTGTGCGCATTGAACTGCCACTTGGGACGCGGCAACTCGCAGGTGGTAATGGTTCCGTCGTAGACGACGTAGTGGTCGGGGCCAGTCTTTTCCACCACTCCTCCGGTAAAGGCGAAGGGATTTTCGGTGGTCAGGACCATCCGTTTGCCGCGCAATCGCATCCCGGTCGTGCCGACCACGTGCTGGAAGCGTCCGGATTCAGTGCGGATGTTGTAGGTGGCGTGAGTGGCTTGCACATGCTCGTCGTTGGGGCCGCCGTCGAGCACCACGTGGCCGTCCGCGACCGAGTCTCCCGTGTCGGAGTTGTAATCCACCGAATCGGCATACAGGATGTACGTGCCGTAGTGGATTTCCGCCTGCCCGCGCAGCTTGTAAACCGCGCCGTCCTTTTCCTGCTGCAGGGCGCGGATCGTGATGTCCTGCTCTCGCACGGTCGAAGGCGCAGCCGGAAGCGAGGCGGTGTCGTCCGGCTGTGTGGAAGCAAAAAGCAACCGGCTGGTAACTACGGACGGAGCGAGTAGCAGATGACAAACCAACGCCGCCGTGATAAGGAATCGAGTGCGGGATGTCATCGCAAGCGGACGAAGTCCCCGGCGAGGAAATCCACGCAGGGATAAGGTGACGTTAGCACGGCTCGGCTCGAGTGGCAAAGCCGCGAGGCTTCCCGGCAAAATGTTTTCGCGCTGGCTTTTTTCCGCGGACGGGTGCGCGCTTCACCGGAACGCAGCCGGTTTGCCGCTGGAAGTTCACCGGACCCGATCGCTCCTTCATGAGACCAAGATTCGAACCCGATGTTCCAGGCGATGCGAACCCAGACCTTTCAGCCAGACTGATCGATCCTGAAGCGTACGATGCCAGCGAACAGCAATTTGCTGACAGCCTCGAGCCAAACTCCGCCCGCGCTGAGCCTCCCTCTGGGCCAGCGAGGTTTGCCGTGCCCAGGTTCGTAGTCGAAGACGCGCGAAAAGTAGCCGGCAGTATGCCCCAGGTCAGCACGGACATTGTGGAGACACCGGAAGCCCCGGCCGCCTCGGAGCCTGCCGCAGCGGCGCCGCCGGAAGACCCCGATGCGTGGCGGCGCGAGGTGGCAGCCCGATTGAGCCATTACCGGGCACGCCGGCGTACGCGAGAGCCGCGTTATCCTTCACTGCAGTTGAAGTTTGAGACCGAACCCAGCCCCTTGCCCGTCGAACCGGCGCCGCTCCCGGCTCCCGTCGCGCCAGAAGCCCTGGACCATGCGCCTGCCAGTTCCGCTCCCCGCATCACCCTCGCCGAGCCGGCTAACCATGCTCCGCAATATCCTCAAAACTTTCCCTCGAGCTACGCCCCGAACCATCCACGGATATTGCCCGCCGTCGACAGCGAAGCCACAGCCAAGGTAATTGAGTTTGCCAGTTATAACCCGGCGCCCAGAGCTTGGGATGAACTGGCCGAACCGGTGCTGGACCGACCCCGAATCATCGACACTCCTGAGCTGGCGCCTCCACCACCGGCCCTGGGTGGCATTCTCATTGAGCCCGCCGAAGCGCCGGCGAACGAGAGGCGGCCTGGATTCGAGATTCCGTTGCAGTCCGCGCCCATGTCGCGGCGCATGGTTGCCTCGGCCATCGATGCGGCGCTGGTAATGTCGGCATTCGCGGCCTTTGCCTATATCTTTTTCCGCATCACCGCCGAACTGCCGCCGCTCGGCAAGATAGCCGGAGCCGGAGTTGTCCTCATCGGCCTGTTGTGGTCGGCGTATCAATTTCTGCTGCTGGTTTACAGCGGCACCACTCCAGGACTGAAACTGGCCAGGCTTGAACTGCACCGCTTCGACGGAAGCCCGGTTCCGCTGCGGATCCGCCGCTGGCGCGTTCTCACCTCGGTCCTTTCCGGCTTGTCCCTGGGCCTGGGGTACGCCTGGTGTTTCCTCGACGAGGACAGGCTGTGCTGGCACGACCGCATCACCCGAACCTACATGGCGCCACGGAAATAGCTTGCTGGACAGGCAGGGACCAACGAGATTGTGTAGCGCGGGCGCCCTCGCCCGCGCGCCTTATATGGCTCTGACCGCGGGACGCTAAAACCGAGGACAAGATGCCCTCAGAACAGCCGGCCGGCCGCCGGCGCTACGAGTTTGGGCTGTGTCCGTGGTCTGCTAACATCTTTTGGTGACTCCAAGTTCTCCCGTTCGGGTTCGCTTTGCTCCTTCTCCAACCGGGCATCTCCACGTCGGCAACGCCCGGACCGCTTTGTTCAACTGGCTTTTCGCCCGGCAAAAGGGCGGCACCATGGTGCTGCGCATCGAAGACACCGACGTTGAGCGCAGCGAAGCCCGTTTTGAAGATCAGCTCATCGCCGACCTGAAATGGCTTGGCCTCGACTGGGACGAAGGGCCGGACCTCGGCGGACCGTACGCTCCCTATCGCCAGTCCGAACGCCTGGACACTTACCGCGAACACGCCGAGCGCCTGGTCGATCAGGGCAAGGCGTATCTTTGTTTCTGTACAGAAGAAGAGTTGCAGAAGGAGCGCGAGCGGGCCCAGGCCGAGCATCGCCAGCCAATCTATTCCGGAAAATGCCGCGCTATCGATCCGGCGGAAGCCGGTAAGCGCCGGACCTCGGGAGAGTCCTGTGCCATCCGGCTGAGAATTCCCGAGCGTCCCATCCGTTTTCACGACATCGTGCATGGCGATGTCGAGTTTTCGAACGAAGTGGTGAGCGATCCCATCATCCTGCGCTCGAATGGCATGCCGGTTTACAACTACGTCGTGGTCATTGATGACGCGCTGATGAAGATCACGCACGTGATCCGCGGCGACGATCATCTTTCGAATACTCCGAAACAGGTTGCCCTGTACGAGGCCCTGGGCTGGCCCGTGCCCGAGTTTGCCCACCTTTCGACGATTCTGGGCAGTGACCGTGAACGGCTCTCCAAGCGGCACGGGGCAACCTCGATTGCCAATTTCCGCGACATGGGCGTGCTGCCCGAGGCCCTGGCAAATTACCTGGCTCTGTTGGGATGGGCGCCCACCGGCGGCACCCGTGAACTCTTCAGCCCCGGTGAACTGAAGAAAGAATTTTCACTGGAGCGGGTGACTCCCGCGGCCGCCATGTTCGACATGGAAAAGCTCTACTGGCTGAACCGGCACTACATCAAGAGCTGGCCCGTGGGCAACCTGGTAGCGCTGAGCGCGTGGTTTCTTGCCCAGGCGGGCTACATCGAGCTTAAAGATGCGAAGTGGTTGAGCGCGGAAAGTATCCCCATCATTCACCTGGAAAACGCATTGCAAGCCTGGCTCACCCGGGTCACGGAATTGTTGGTTCCCTCCGTCGACCGCCTCGACCAACTGCCCGCGCGGGCATCGCTGATCTTCAACTATGACGCCAAGGCCGCCCTGGCCGCGCCCGATAACGCCGAAGTGCTGGCTTGGCCGAACACCGACGCAGTATTCGCCAGGTTCGCGGTCAAGATACTTGAAGACGAGTCAGCCAAAGCCGGGAATCTCACTTCCGAAGGCTTCAAGCTTCTGGTCAACCAAGTAAAAGCTGAGACGGGCGTGAAGGGAAAGGAATTGTTCCATCCCATTCGCATCGTGATCACGGGCTCGCATTCTGGACCGGAATTCGACAAACTGGTCCCCATCCTCGAAGCAGGCAGCCGGCTCACGCTACCCAAACCAGTGCTCAATGTGCGCCAGCGGGTGGAAGAGTTCGCCCGGCAGCGGGCCCACGAGAATTAGCACTCCGCTCTGTAGCGCCGGCATCCTGCCGTCTGTCACGAGGGCGTCCCGCCCTCGGCGCGGCGGGCGAGGACGCCTGACACCGGCGGAACTCCGTGCTATCGTCCTTCCATGATGCGATCGTTCGTCATTTTTTCCCTGCTCTTATCCCTCAGCCTGCCCGGCCTGGCCAAGGAAAAATATCAACGCGCCGACCCCATTCACCTCGATCGCGATGGCGAAAAATGGGCGGAGAAAACTCTCCACAAGCTCTCCCTGGAAGAAAAAGTCGGACAGCTTTTCATGGTCTGGGTGCGGGCGGAGTTCCTCAATCTCAACAGCCCCGAATATCTCGATCTGCGCGACTCCATGCGCAAGTATCACATTGGCTCGTTCGCCATGACGGTGCGCTGGGACCCTCCGTTCCTTTACCGCAATCAGCCTTACGAAGCCGCCGAACTGCTCAATCGCCTGCAGCAGGAGTCCAAACTGCCGCTGCTTGTCGCCGCCGATTTTGAGCGCGGCGTCACCATGCGCCTTCATGGCGCTACCATGTTCCCCCATGCCATGGCTTTCGGAGCTGCCGGAAAAACCGAATACGCGGAGGCCTTCGGTCGCATCACCGCCCAGGAGTCTCGCGCCATCGGCGTGCATTGGAATTTCTTTCCCGATGCCGACGTCAACTCGAATCCCGCGAACCCCATCATCAACACGCGCTCCTTCGGAGAAGATCCGCAACAGGTGGGCGATCTCGTAGCTGCCTACATTCGAGGATCGCGCGCCAACGGGATGATGACCACGGCCAAACATTTCCCCGGCCACGGCGACACCGCGACCGATTCGCATCTCAGTCTGGCCCAGGTCACCGGCGATCGCGCGCGCCTGGATGCGGTGGAGCTGGCCCCGTTTCGCAGGGCCATCGCCGCCGGTGTCGACTCAATCATGGTGGCGCACGTTACGGTTCCCGCGCTCGAGCCCGACCCCAATCGCGTGGCCACGACGTCCCCGGCGATCGTCACTGATTTGCTCAAGCGCCAGCTTGGATTCCAGGGAATCGTCGTGACCGATGCCCTCGACATGGCCGGCCTTACCCGTCTTTACGCCAACAACATCGGTCGCGCCGCAGTGGAAGCTTTCAAAGCCGGGAGCGATCTGCTGCTCATCCCCGCCGACCTCGATGCCTCCTATAAAGCCCTTCTTCAGGCCGTTCGCAGCGGGGAAATCCCCACCGCCCGGCTCGACGCGTCAGTCCTCAAGCTGTTGAAGGCAAAGGCTTCGCTGGGTTTGGACAAGGCCCGGCTGGTGGATGTAGACGCCCTTCCCGAAATCGTGGGCAAGCCCGAGAATCTGGCCCTGGGACAACAGATTGCCGACGACGCGGTCACCCTGGTCCGGGACAACGGCAAGCTTCTGCCGCTGAAACAATCGGGAACCGTGAAGGATGGACTTCCGTATCAACATGTGGAAGAAGTGAACAACCGCGTGGTGGCGCTGGTGCTTTCGGAAGACGTGCGCACCGAATCGGGACGCGCACTGGAGCGTGCGCTCAAGGCTCGCGTGCCGGATGTTAATGTGATCTACGTGGACCCTCGCATCGCCGGCCCCATGTCCGGGGAAATCATGACCGCGGTGGACCAGGCGCAAACCGTGATTGCTGCAATCTACGTGGTGCCCACGGCCGGTAAAGCCATGAAGGGCGCGAACGGCCTGACCAACTCGGTTGCGCTCAACGACGCCAGCGGCGCGCTGCTGCAGGCGGTCCTGGACCGGGCGGCGCAAAAAACCGTGGTGCTCGCCATGGGAAATCCATACCTGGCCCAGGATTTTCCCGCGAACCAGAATTATCTGTGTACTTTCTCCAACGCCAGCATTTCCGAAATCAGCGCGGTCAAAGCGCTCTTTGGCGAGATCGCCATTCGCGGCCACCTCCCAGTCAGTATTCCCAACATCGCTCCGCGTGGCGCCGGCATCGAGCGTCCGGCCCAGATCGCAGAGGAAGGATCGCAACATGCGCGTGCTTCAAAACCGTAATTCGCGGCTGGCTTTGATTTTGGCTTTCGGCGCCGTGCTCGGCCTGCCCGGCTGCAGCGTCAACGTGAAGAAAGACAGCGAGGGCAAAGACAAGAATGTGGACATCGAAACTCCCGTGGGTGGACTGCACGTCACGCAAGGAGCAGACGTCCGCGACATCGGCCTTCCCGTCTACCCCGGCGCGCGCCGGAAGGAAACAAGCGGCAGCGACCATGACGCCAGCGCCCACGTCAATATCTCCACCAGCCTGTTTGGGCTCAAGGTTGTGGCCATCGAATACTTGTCCGACGATCCGCCGGAAAAGCTTGTCACGTATTACAAGGACCAGCTCAAAAAATATGGCAGCGTGCTGGAGTGCCACACCAATGACCTTCACCCGGGCGCGACCATGAACGGCGGCGACACTTCGGGCGATTCCAAGAAATTAAAGTGTGAAGAAGACCAGAACGGCCAGACGGTCGAACTGAAGGTAGGTACCGAGCAAAACCAGCATATCGTCTCCATTAAACCCGCGGACGACGGTAAAGGATCTGATTTTGGCCTGGTATATGTGCAGATGCACGGCGGCAAGGACACAATTTGAAAGACTCAGAGTGAATTTCAGGATGATTTTAAACTGATGATCTTAGGCTTGATGACTTCAGATTTCAGATTGATGATTTCAGATCTTAGATTTCAGATCTTAGTTCTCAGAACTCGATTGAGGTTCCGCTGCCATGATCTCTCCATCCCGATCAATCTGAAATCTTCAATCTGCCTTCTGAAATCCCCAGCTTTCCTTGCCTCGCCTCGCCGCCCTGCTGTAACTTGAAACTCAGTGGAGTATCCCTGTCATCAGTGTGGCGCAACTGTCGAACAAGGGACCGCCTTCTGCCCGCAGTGTCGCGCGCCGCAGATTCGGGTCGCGGTGCCGGAGGGCTCGGAAATGGCCCCGGACCGGGCGGTTACGTCCCTCTCGGCTTATTTCGACTCGCCTCTGACCACGCGGATTGAATGGTCGCAGGGTTTGCCCGCCACCGCCCTGGCCGGATTAATCGCCGCCGTGCTCATGATGACGCCTCTGGCCGGCTTTGGATTGGGCATGCTGATCGGCGGGACCCTGTCGGTGGTTTTCTACCGGCGTCGCATCCCGGTGGCCAACGTCACGCCAGGAATGGGGGCTCGCCTGGGCATGGTGAGCGGCATCCTGGGGGGCGGCATTTTCGCCGCGCTGCTCTCGATCGGGACTGTGCTGTTTCACGCCTGGGATACGATCCGCGGCAAGCTGATCGAGGTCGTCGATCAGACCGCGGCCCGCAATCCCGACCCGCAGGCCCAGCAGGCCCTGGAATTCTTCAAATCCCCGGAAGGCGTCGTCCTTCTGCTGACCAGCGCCCTGATCGGGACCTTGCTGGCTTTCGTGATTTTTTCCGGACTGGGAGGAGCCATCGGCGCAGCCCTGTTCCGGCGGAAGGAACGTCCGTAGGTGCGACAAAGTTCATCCCGCCGGTAGGCCTCGCCACAAGCTACGTGGGGACAGCCGCTCCCCGCTGTCCGGCGGAGCGACGCTCCGCTTGGGCGCAGGTTGCACGCCGCCGGAAGGCGGTCTATAGTCACGGTTTCGGAGAGTGCCATGAGACATCTCCTCAACTGGGCGTTAAGCGCGCTGGCGGTGTGGATCGTGGCCCGGCTGGTGCCGGGCTTTCACGTCAGCGGGCCCCTGGCGGCGCTGATCGCGGCGCTGGTGATCGGCTTTGTAAACGCCACCCTCGGCGTGTTTCTGAAAATTGTTACCTTCCCGCTCGTCCTGCTCACCCTGGGGCTATTCTGGCTGGTCATCAATGCGGCGATGATCGAACTGGCCTCGGCGGTGGTTCCCGGCTTCCACGTGGATACGTTCGGCTCCGCCTTCGTAGGAGCGATCGTCCTCGCGCTGGTTAATATGTTCTTCCGCTGGCTGGCGGGAACGGGCAGAACCCGCGGATAGACTTTCGACGACAGGATCCCCACGAAGCACGTAGGCCCAGATGTCCTCATCTGGG
>Ga0187825_10000347_pt1 | contig 10819 bp, 8 predicted proteins | sample NC_wetland_sal_i_11_FD_132421 | JGI IMG/M metagenome (GOLD analysis project Ga0187825, IMG submission 132421) | Wetland sediment microbial communities from Neuse River Estuary, North Carolina, USA - SourceSoil_5 | ecosystem: Environmental > Aquatic > Freshwater > Wetlands > Sediment | place... | reverse complement strand
GGGCACATGGCTTACCGCGGCGAGGATCTTCTCGGCGGCAACCGCGACGTGCTCTTCCGGGCAATTCGCCAGCACGATGCCGAAACGGTCGCCGCCGACGCGGCCGATCACGTCGCTGACGCGCAGGCAGCGGTCGAGCCGCTGGCCGACTTCGATGATGACGCTGTCGGCGGCCTTGTAGCCGTAGGCGTCGTTGATGGTGCCGAGCTTGTCGATGCCGACCGCGAGATAGGCGCCGGGACTGCCCGAGCGCAGGCTGCCGGCGATGATCTGGTCGAGCGCCTCGCGCAGGCGCTTCTTGTTGAAGTGGCCGGTGAGCTCGTCGTAGTGCGCCAGCTGCTCGAGGCGCTGCTCGACCGCCTTGCGCGAGGTGACGAGGCGGAGCACGCCGGTGACGCGCTTGAGCTTGCCGTTGAGCGCGGTCGCCGTGCCGCGGTCGTGCACCCAGGCGTAATCGCCGTTGTCGAGGCGGATGCGGTATTCGCAATCGAGTTCGCCGCCGCGCGCGACGTGCGCGGCGAGACGCTGATCGCGCAGCGGCAGATCGTCGGAATGGATGCGCTTGGTCAGCGCCTTGCCGGTCGGCACCATCGACAGCGTCAGGCCGTCGATCGCGCCGTGCCACGTGAAGCGGTCGCCGGCGGCGTCCCATATGTAGGCGACGTCGCCCGCGGCAGCGAGTGCGGCGAGCACCGTGTCTTCGTCAGCCTTGCGCGGTTTTTCCGTCATACGTACTTCGGGTCTCGGGTCGCGGCGTGGCATACCGCGCGCTCCTATAGTCGGTCCGAATTCTGAAAGAACGATTTACGTCCGGAATTCGACACAACTTTTAACAATCCATGAAAGCCGCGGCTCACAAGCATAGCGTACCGCGCCAGCGGCGTCCGGTGTACAGATCGAACACCGTTGTGTCCGGTTTTTGTGACATACGAGGCCGCGAATCGCGGCGCCCGGCCTAGGCGGTCCGGCGTGCTTCGACCGGCGTGTGCGCGGCAAGGAACGGCAGCACGGCGTGGTTGAACTCGCGCGCCATGGTGTGCGGAAACGAGTGACCGCCTTGCGGCAGGAACTTGGCCTCGGCGCCGGGAATGGCGCGGGCGAGCTGCTCGGAGAAATACGCCGGCGTGACGGCGTCGTCCTGGGCGGCGATCACGAGCGTCGGCGTGCGGATGCGGCCGAGATCGGCCGTGCGGTCGAACGCCAGGATCGCGTCGATGCGGCTCATGACGATCTCGGGCGCCGAGAATGTCGCGAGGTGTTGAGCCTCGTATTGGCGGAGCTTCTCGTTGTTCTCGGCGATGTAGTACGACGGATAGAGGAAAAGCGAATTCGCCTGGACGTAACTGGCGGGGCCGAGCTTTTGCAGGATCTCCTTGCGGAGGGCGAACAGGCGACGGAAATAGGCGTCGGCCTTCGGCCAGCTTGCGCAAATGACCAAGCTGGCGACGCGCTGCGGATGTTCGATGCCGAGAATCTGCGCGATAGCGCCGCCGGTCGAATGGCCGACGATATGCGCCCGCGCGATGCCGAGCGCGTCGAGCAAGCCGACGACGTCCGCCGCCAGCCGATCGACCGTATAGGAGATGCGGCTGTGATCGCTCTGGCCGACGCCGCGGTGATCAAATGTCACCACGTCGAAGGATTTTGCAAAAACCGGAACCTGCTGACGCCAATAATCGGCGTGGCCGCTAAGGCCGGTGATGAACACCACCGGGTAGCCGCCGCCGGCGCGCTCGTAATACAGATGGCAGTCGCCGACCGAAACCCGCGGCATGGAACTGGAAATTCCTCCTGGCGGCCGCCGGCCGAAACAAGGCGCCGCTGAGGCGCTGGTAACATTCAGGGCAGCCACTGTCAAACCCGCGAGTCGCTGGCTGCTGCGCGGCACACGCATGGATCGCCGAAACGGCCAAGACACAGCATGATCACCACGCAGCCGGTGCGTGCCACGTATCATCGCGGCATCACTTCTCCCCGACAAATTATCCACCGTGGCGCGCTTCGCGGCTCAACTATCGTTTGCCAAACATCGGCGGCATGCTATGAGAGATTGCCTGCCCGGACGGCGGCTGCATTCCATCAACACCGCCGTTCCTGTCCATACTTCCCGCGCCGTCGTCATCCGGCGGCCGTTCCAGTCAATCGGTGAACACAGGGGACCAAGATGTCTTCTGCGACGGCGAATACCGCGCGCATGATCGCCAAGCTCCTGGCGGAGCGGCCGATAGCGCAACAAGAAATTCCGCAATTGATCGATGCCGTGCATCGCACGCTGGCCGGTCTCGACGGCACACGTCCGGCGCCGGCAGCCACGCCGCAAAACGGCCAGGCGGCGCCCGCCTTGGACAATCCCGCTCCCAAGCGCCGCGGCCGCAAGCCGCGCGCCGCCGCCGAGCCGGTGACGGTCGCGCCGGTGGAGGCGAAACCGGCGCCCGCGCCGACGCCGACGCTGCTGCGCCGTGCCGAGGTCAAAGAGAAAGAGCCGGTCGAGGTTGCGCCGCTGGCGCCGCCGCCCAGCCGCGAGCGCCTGACCCGCGGCGTCGTCCGCTGGTTCGATCCGCAAACCCGCCGCGGCGCGCTGCGCCTGCAAGGCGTCAGCGGCGATCTGCCGTTCGAGCCGCCGCTGCTCGAGCGCGGCAACATCACCCGCTTGTTCAAGGGCCAGGAAGTCGAGGCCGAGCTCGGCGGCACGGCCGACGCGCCGCAGCTTGTCGGGTTCCGCCTGCTTTCCGCCGGACCGGCGACGCACATCAATCCCGGCATGGTGCGCGCCCGCCAGCAGAAGCCGGTTATGGTCGAACTGAAGCGCGAGGCGCTGAAGCGCGCCGCCGCGCGCGACGCCGCCGAGGCGCTGCTGCCCGACCGGCGCGATTGAACACCGGCGGCGCGGCGGGACACGCATGCCGGAGATCGCCCTCATCGTCGGCGCCGGCAGCGGCCTGAGCGCCGCCCTCGCCCGGCTCTTTGCCAAGGAATGCATGCGCGTCGCGCTGGCGGCGCGCGATATCCGGAAGCTCGAACCATTGTGCGCCGAAACCGGCGCCCGCGCCTATGCGTGCGACGCGACCAAGCCGGATGACGTCGCGGCGCTGTTCGAACGGGTCGAAGCAGAAATCGGCGCGCCCGACCTCGTGGTCTACAACGCCGGGCGTGCGGTGCGCGGCAGTATCACCGAGGTCGACACCGCAGCCGTACACCAGTCGCTCATGAGCCTCGCCTATGGCGGCTTCCTGGTGGCGCAAGAGGCGGCGCGCGCGATGCTGAAAAAGGGCGGCGGCACGCTGCTCTTCACCGGCGCCTCAGCCAGCGTCAAGGGCTACCCGAGGTCGGCACCCTTCGCCATGGGAAAATTCGCGCTGCGCGGCCTCGCCCAGGCCCTCGCCCGCGAGCTGCAACCGCAGAATATCCATGTCGGCCACATCGTGATCGACGGCGCCATCGCCCGCGAGGGCCATCCGCGCGCCCCCGCACTTGGCGAGGACGGCTTGCTCGACCCTGACGCCATTGCGCAGACCTACCTGCAACTGCACCGGCAGCCCCGCAGCGCGTGGAGCTGGGAGATCGAACTGCGGCCTTGGCGTGAGACGTTTTGAGCCACGTCCGGCGGGCGCTATGATGCCGCCATGCTGAAGCGCGAACAGAACGAGCTCCTGACGCGCACCGGTCCCGGCACCGCGATGGGTCTGATGTTCCGCAGCTATTGGCTGCCGGCGTTGCTCGAGGAGGAGCTGCCGGAAAACGATTGCCCGCCGGTGCGCATCCAGCTGCTCGGCGAGCGATTGCTGGCGCTGCGTGACAGCGGCGGGCGTCTCAGCCTGATTGACGAGTTCTGCGCACATCGCCGCGCATCGCTGTGGTTCGGGCGCAACGAGGCGGGCGGCATCCGCTGCGCCTATCATGGCTGGAAATACGACGTCACCGGGCAATGCGTCGAGGTGCCATCCGAGCCCGAGAGCGGGTTCTGCAAGCGCATCAAGTTGACCGCGTATCCGCTGATCGCGCGCGGCGGCATCCTGTGGACCTACATGGGACCTGCAGAGAAGCAACCGCCACTGCCCGAGTATGAGTTCGCGCTGGTAGCATCCGAACAGCGCTTCATTTCAAAACGTCTACAGGAATGCAATTGGTTGCAGGCGCTCGAAGGCGGCATTGATTCGAGTCACGTGTCGTTCCTACACCGCGCCACGCTCAACACCGACCCGCTGTTCAAGGGAGCCAGGGCCAACCAATACAACCTCGACGATGCCCAGCCGCATTTCGAGGTCGTCACCGCGCCAGGCGGATTGTTCATCGGCGCGCGGCGCAAGGCGGAAAACGGCAATTGGTACTGGCGCATCACGCCGTGGGTCATGCCGTGCGTCACCATCGTGCCGCCGCGTTCCGATTACCCGGTGCACGGCCACTTCTGGATCCCGATCGACGACGAGAATTGCTGGGCGTGGAGCTTCGACTATCACCCGACGCGTGCGCTTGCCAAGGCCGAGGTCGCGGCGATGCGCGACGGCCACGGCGTCCACGTCAAATACTTGCCCGGCACCTACCGGCCGCGGGCCAATAAGGACAACGACTATTTGATGGATCGCGCGGCGCAGAAAGCCGGCCGCAGCTTCAGCGGCGTTGAAGGTATCGCCATGCAAGATGCCAGCCTGCAGGAGAGCATGGGACCGATCGTCGACCGCAGCCGCGAAAACCTTGTCTCGACCGACAACGGCATCATCATGGCCCGCAATCGCCTGCTCACGGCGGTCAAGGCGCTTACCGAACAGGGGACTGCACCGCCGGGCGTCGACCCGGCGCACCACCATGTGAGATCGGCGGCGGTGATCTTACCGGATGCGAAAGCGTTCTTGCCGGCGGCGGCCGAAGCGCTGTCAGCGCGCCTCGGGATGCCATACGCCTCTGTATAGCGGCGCTATGCGCTGACGCGCTCGCACTCGAGCATCACTGTTGACGTCAACACCCGACCCTGCGGCCCAGGCTCCGGCAAGGCCAAATTGAGATAGCGAACATGTCGGTCGTCGATCGTACCGATCAGCTCGTTGTAGTTGGGCCCGTCGCGCCGGGTGCGAAGAATTCGTGCGTGCACCATCATCGCGTAATCGGTATCGGCACGCGCGAGAACATTCACCCCAACCAACAGCGACGTGTCAAAACCAAATCCGGTCGCAACATGGTGCGAGACAACTTCGTCGTGATTGACGCCGAAAAGATTGCTCGTTGTGAACGCGCCGAGTCTTGCCGCGGCGTGAATCAACTGTTGCGGCGTCTGGTGGTAGACGGACATCAATTCAACGAGCAATGGATCGGAAATTTGTTGAAGCGGTAACGCGTTCACTCTCCATGGGCGCCGCGTAACGCGCAAAATGAATGCGATGCGCGCAATTGCCGTCGCCGCCGCGTCGGCGCTCGTATGATTGGCCTCGATCCACTGCCGATCCATATGAACCAGGCGGCGAACGTGCCTGATACGGTCGGCACACTCATCAAGCCACTCCTGGATGCGTTCAGCCGCGAGCGGCGCGACGCGGCGACCATCGTGGCGGATGACCACAGTGCGATCGGCGCGCTCGGTAACCGCAATCCATCCCAGAACACGCATTGCATACGCGGCCAAATCACCTGAGCCCTGCGGCAAGCCCAAATTCGTACGGACGTAAGCCGAATGTCCTGAAGTCGCGACCGCCATCTCTCCGTCAGCGGTGATCCAGCTGTGACGATCGCCGCCGTCGGAGTCGGTGGTCTGGAGCTGTCGCATGAGTGCGCGAATCAACTCAAGCGCCTTCTCCTCGGTTCCAACCTGCGCGCTGTCGGTCGGCAGAAGATCCTGAAAGATATCGCGCAAGAAGGCGGTGTCGCCACGATCCACCAGATAGCGGGCAATACGAAAGAGATCGTCACCGGCGATCCGTGTCTCGCCTCGCCACCAACGTGTGACGGTGTTCTCCGCACGTCCGATCGCACCCGCGATCTGCTTGAGATGCAGGGGCGCATTCGGAAATAGGCGCCGCCGCAGCGCCTCCTGAAACCTCGACTGAAAGCCCCCCATCCGCGCTTCCAAAGTTGTCAAGCGGGACACCAGACCTGTCCCGAATATTACGCATTTTTATCGAACATGCATACTCTCGCATATCAATCAAGCCAACTGCGACCTGCCGCCGATGCCCCGCCCAAAAGCGCCGTTGGCCGTCCTGGCTTGCGACATTTTGCACGAACTGATCGCGATTTACCGGCCTCATCGGGCTGGAGTCCCTATCGAGCGTCGGTCCAACCGGCGGCAAAGGTGCGTCCCGCGCCGCCAGGCAACCGTCAAGCATCATGTCCTCGCTGACCGCCACCCCACTACTGATTGGCGATGCGCTGCTGCGCCGCCTTTACCAATACTGGGATCACGAACGCGGCAATCATTCGATGCCGACGCGAGATAGCGTCGATCCAATCAAGATGCGGTACATCCTCGGCCATTTGGCGTTGGTCGACGTCATTTCCGCCCCAAAAGGTTTCCGCATCCGCCTCCACGGGACCGAGCTGGTGTCGCGGCTGGGAGCCGATTTTACCGGCAAGACACTTGATGAGTTGCCACTCCCGGATCTGCGGAAACATGCGTTGAAGTGGTTCGCCGACGTCGTCGAACGCCGAGCACCGATTCACGAACAGATCGATGAAATCGTTGATGGCTTCGCCCGCCACTTCGACGTTCTTGTCCTGCCGTACTCGATGCACAAAACAGCCGTCGACTTGCTGCTCGTAGCCATCCGGTGTCGGGCGCCAGATCCGGCAGGGCGTCTGTCGTCCGCTCACCGGTGAAAATTATGAAACGCACGATTTTCGCAGCGGCCACGAGCCGAAATTCGCGAACTGGATCGGCTCCATCCGATGTCCCAACCTTGGAGCGCGCACGAATGGTCGGCGCAGCATCCCGCGGCCGAAAGCCGAATGGGAGCACAACACAACACGGCTGATGAGGCTACAAAACCATGCATGACGGTGGCCACGTTCCTGCTAGCGATATGCGGCTCGTCCGCAATGAGTTTCGCGATTTCGTCGATGAATTCTTTCCTGACGAGAGATTCTCGTTCGATCGCATCCATACGGTTGGCGCGACGCTCATTCCGCCGCTCTTAAGGTCGCTTGAATCGCAAGGGCTTCGGCTTGTCGTAAGTCGCAATCTAGCCAGCGCCGATTGGCTTTATCGGGCGAGCGCTGGGCGCATGAAGCGACTGATTCAGACCAACGACTTGCGCTTTCACCCGAACGCCACGCCCAACGATACCGTCGTTATGGCGCTCTTCCACGATAACGAACCGCGGGGATGCATCGCGTCTCGCCTAATTTGGTGCGAGCAAAGCTTGGCGGAAGAAATGGAAAGCGGGCGATTCTGGGTGATGCATCCGCCAACGATGTGGCAAGACCCCGACAAATGCGTCGTTCGCGCCAATATCGCCAAGACGATCAAAGCATGTCACGTCGTCTGCACGGGATCGGTCTACTTGGCGCAGGGTGTGACGGGCGGCCATACGCTTGCGGCGATGTTACGGTTGCACCATCTATGGATTCTTTGCCACTGGCGTTGGTCGTGGCTCGTTGCCATCATCGAAGGGTCGCTTGTGCGCCGCCACGCCTTCGACATCTATGGTATGACGGGAATAGACCTCGGAATCTGGCGTACGCGTCCCGGCGAGGGAGACGAGTTGCACCGTTACGATCTACTCACGTGCCCGCGCGATGCCGCAATGGAATCGTGGCTTCGGATCGAAACCGGCGATCTCAACCGGCCAATGGGATTGCCACCTCGATCAGTCTTCCCGTGCACCGAGCAACGAACCCAAAGCAACGCGTGAACCCCTGTCGTCAACTACACCAAGCGACATTAGCGCTGCGAGTGCAACCAGGCTGATGGACAGACCGATCATAACGTAATACGCGGGTGCGATTGGATCACCGGTGCGCATAATCAGCCACGTGACGATGACGGGCGCGCAGCCTCCGAATAGCGCAACGCCCAAATTGTAAGCGGCAGCCATTGCGGTCGCACGGCTAAGCACAGGATAAAGTGCGGCAATGGTGGCTCCGGCCGGTCCCGCGTACGCTGCAAATAAAAGGCCGAAGCCGAATTCAAGAATTGCGAGCGTCGTGGCGTTCGGTGCGGCCCGCAACCACCAAAAGCCTGGATACACGACGACCAGAAAGACCGCGGCCGCGACAGTCATGACCGGCCACCGCCCAGTCCGATCCGAGACCCATCCCATTAGTGGGCAGCAAGTGGCGACGGTGACACCTGCAACGATCGGTGCCAGAAACGATGCCGCGAACCCAAGATTGAGCATTCGGACGGCATAGGTCGGCATGAAGACAAACAAGACATAAAAGGCGGCAGTGCCGCCGACCACGAGCCCAAAACCAATCAAAATGTCATATTTGCACGTCGCCAATACGTTCATGACGGATGTGCCACCGTCATGACGCGCGCGCTCTTTTTCAAACTCCGGGGATTCCGAGAGCCTGTATCGGATATAAACGCCCACGGGTCCGACCGCCACGCCTAAAAGAAATGGCAGGCGCCACCCCCACGATTCTAACTGGTGAAGATTGAGAAAGCGCGTCACAAAGAGCCCAACGATCCCGGAAAGCAGGATCGCCGCGCCTTGCCCCGAAAATTGCAACGAGCCGTAGAATCCGCGTGATTTCGGCGGTGCACGTTCGACGAGGAACGCCGTCGCGCTGCCGAAAACGCCGCCGGCCGAGAGGCCCTGCAACAACCTAGCGACAAGAATGATCGCGGGCGCGGCCATTCCGACCATTTGATAAGTAGGAGCCGCGGCAATCATTGCACTCGCAACCGACATCAACCCGATGAGAAAGACCAACAATACCTTGCGGCCATACCGGTCAGCATAGTGACCGAGGATGATGCCACCCAATGGCCGGACAAGGTACGCGATAGCAAATAGCCCAAACGTTGCGAGCAACGGGGCCCAGCCGGTTTCAGGCGGGAAGAACAGCTTCGAAATGGTTACGGCGACATATCCGTAAACAGCGAAATCATACCATTCGAGCGCGTTGCCGATCGCGACTGCGATGATTTGCCGAGCAATCCGAGTATCTGCCATCATGCGGATCGGATTACCGGACGGCCATGGGTGCAGACCGGCACCCCGTCACGGCGCCTCCGGCCCAATCCTTTGTGCGGCAATGAATCCTGAGACAATTGCATCTCTGATCGGCTAAATATCGGCATCCGATCAGGGGCTCAACTGAAATAACGGCGATGACAAACGAATTCGGCCTGCCAGCAACCCGCGCGTGTGGTTCGCAGAGACACTCGCCGGATGGTCGAGCGAACGGGGCCTAACCGGTGACGTCCAGGGCAACGGCGGAATCGAATGAGTCAACGGGGATTGCTGAGATTCCCGACAAGGATTCGCCGCTACGCAACGACATTCGGCTGTTGGGACGCGTTCTGGGCGAGACACTGCGCGACCAAGAGGGTGAGGCAGTTTTTGAAATCGTCGAACGCGTTCGACGGTCCTCGATCCGTTTCCATCGCGACGCCGACGAGGCCGCACGCCAGGAGCTAGAGAGCACTTTGAACCGCCTCTCGCGCGATGAGACGACGCGAGTCATCCGCTCATTCACCTATTTTTCGCACCTCGCCAACCTCGCCGAAGACCAGCACCACATCAGGCGTACGCGGGCGCACGCGATGGTCGCATCAGCGCCGCGCGAAGGGACAGTCGCGCGCGCGATTGCGGAGGTCCGCGGTGCAGGGATTTCGCCAGCTGCATTGCACGGATTCTTCAGGCGGGCGCTGATCTGTCCCGTCCTCACCGCCCATCCGACCGAAGTACGGCGCCGCAGCACGCTCGACCGCGAGCGGGAAATCGCGACCCTGCTCGCCGAACGCGATCGCATGACATTCACACCCGATGAAATGGCAGCCAACGAGGAGGCTTTGCGGCGCGCCGTACTGACCTTGTGGCAGACGGCCCTGCTGCGCCGCAGCCGTCTCGCGGTGATCGACGAAGTCGCTAACGGCATCGCTTATTACGATTACACCTTCTTGCATGAGTTGCCCCGGCTTTACGCGGCGTTCGAGGATCAACTCGCCGACGCGATGCCGGGGCCGTTGCCGTCATTCCTCCGAATGGGTAGCTGGATTGGCGGTGATCGCGACGGCAATCCTTTTGTCACGGCCGAGGTCCTGCGCCAAGCAGTACGAATGCAGAGCGATCGGGCGTTGGGTTATTACTTGAACCAATTGCACGAGCTCGGCCGCGAATTTTCTCTGCACGAGTCGCTGGTGAGTACAACGCCCGAACTTCATAAGCTCGCCGCGCGATCGCCCGATCACTCACCCCACCGCGCGAGCGAACCATATCGCCGCGCCATTACGGGGATCTATGCGCGCGTTGCCGCCACCGCCCAGGCGCTTAACGGTGCCGAGGCGTTGCGCACGCCGGTTGGCCAAGCTGCACCTTACGGCGCCGCCGGCGAGCTCGCCGCCGATCTCATGGTGATCCACGTTTCACTCGTGGCAAACGGCTCGGCAATGTTGGCGCGGGGCCGGCTTCGCGATCTGCGCCGCGCAGTCGACGTGTTCGGATTCCATCTCGCGGCGCTCGACCTGCGCCAAAACGCCGATGTGCATGAACGTGTCGTTGCCGAATTGCTCGAGGCCGCCACACCGGGCATCAATTATCGCGGTCTCGGCGAGGACGAACGGGTCGCGACGCTGGTTACCGAACTCGCGACAGCGCGGCCTCTGGTCTCGCCGTCAGTCACCTATTCCGAGGAAACTACCGCGGAACTGGGCATCCTGCGT
>Ga0187825_10000346_pt1 | contig 10832 bp, 10 predicted proteins | sample NC_wetland_sal_i_11_FD_132421 | JGI IMG/M metagenome (GOLD analysis project Ga0187825, IMG submission 132421) | Wetland sediment microbial communities from Neuse River Estuary, North Carolina, USA - SourceSoil_5 | ecosystem: Environmental > Aquatic > Freshwater > Wetlands > Sediment | place... | reverse complement strand
GGCTGCATACGTCGAGCCGCGCGGCGACGCGCCGCCGCTCGCCGATGCGATCACCGTCAACCCGTATCTCGGCCGCGACGCGCTCGAGCCGTTCCTCGCGGCGTGCCGTCGCGAGGGTGCGGGGCTCTTCTGCCTGGTGAAGACGTCGAACGCAGGCGGTGCCGACGTGCAGGACGTACGGCTCTCCAACGGCACGCTCATGTGGCAGCACGTCGCCGGCCTCGTCGGCGAGTGGGGGGAGGACCTCGTCGGCGACGGCGGCCTCTCCGCGGTGGGCGCCGTCGTCGGAGCGACCTTTCCGCGCGAGGTCGCCGAGGCACGCAGCCTGCTGCCGCAGTCCGTCCTCCTCCTTCCTGGCGTCGGCGCGCAGGGCGGTGACCCCGCGGACCTCGCGCCGGCGTTCACGAGCGGGCCGGCGAGCGCGCTCGTCTCTGCATCGCGCTCGATCATCTACGCGTACAAGAACGTGACCGAGGACTGGCGGGGCGCCGCGGGCGGCGCGACCGCGCGGCTCGCGCACGACGTCTGGGCGGCGTCCGGCTGGTGAGGCAGTACGCGGCACCGGCGGCCTCGCTGCTCGTCGTCACCGCGGCCGTCCTCGCGATCCACTACACCGTCCAGCGGCACACGCACCGCCCTCCGGCGCCGGCTGCCGCGCAGACGGTCCCCCACCGAGCGCCAGTGAAGCGCACCGCCGCGTTCACGCGGTTCTACGTCGTCCAGCGCGGCGACAGCTTCTCCTCCATCGCGGTGAGGACGAGGACGTCCGTCGCCCTGCTCGAACGGCTGAACCCGACGGTGGCTCCGACCGCGCTGCGCGTCGGCGAGCGGATCCGCGTGAAGTAGCCTTCCGCCGGGCATGCGCCGGGGATCGATCATCCTCTTCGCGGCACTGGTCTTCGCGGGAGCGGCCCACGCGGCGCCGCCTTCCGTCGACGCCCGCGCGTACATCGTCGTCAACGCGACGACCGGCAGGGTGCTCGCGCAGTCGAACGCCCACGAGGAGCTGCCGGTCGCGAGCATCACGAAGCTGATGACGGTCATCGTCGCGCTGCAGCATCTGCAACCGGACGACGAGGTGAAGGTGACGGCCCGGGCCGCGCACGTCGGCGAGGAGAGCATCCCGCTGCACGCCGGACAACGGGTGAGCGTGCGCGACCTGCTCGAGGGCGCTCTCATCCAGAGCGCCAACGACGCCGCGGACGCGCTCGCGGCCGGTGCGGCGAACGGTGACATCTCCGAGTTCGTCGGCTGGATGAACGACGAGGCGCGGACGCTGGGCCTGCACGACACGCATTTCGTCCGCCCCGACGGGCTCGACGCGCCCGGCCACGTCTCGAGCGCGTACGACGTCGCCGTGCTCGCACGCGTCGCGATGCGGTCTCCGATCGTGCGCGACATCGTCCGCAGGCGCACCGCGACGATCGAGAACGGCACCGTCGTCCTGCACACGTGGAACGACCTGCTCGGCGTGTTCCCCGGGCTCGTCGGCGTGAAGACCGGCCACACCGACGACGCCGGCTGGTGCGAGGTCGCCGCAGCCGAGCGGCCCGGGTACACGACCTATGCCGTCATCCTCGGCAGCCCCACGCGCGCCGTTCGAAACTCGGGCCTCGACCGGCTGCTCGCGTGGGGCGTGTCGCGCTACCGCATGGCAACGCTCGTCGGCACCGGGCCCGTCGTGCGGGTGCCGCTCCCGTACGGCCGGGCCGCCGTCCAGCTGGTCGCGTCCCGCCCGCTCGTGCGGCTCGTCGCCACCGGCAGCCCGATCGTGCAGCGCATCGTCGCCCCGTCGTCGTTGAGGCTGCCCGTGCGGCGCGGAGAGACGCTCGGGCACGTCGAGGTGTGGTCGGGGACACGGCTGCTCGGCACGCGGCCTCTCCGGGCTTCTCGCAGCGTCCCCCGTCCGGGGCTCGGCGGGCGACTACGCTGGTACGCGACTCGAACCGTGAAACACCTCTGGGGGTTCATCTCGTGATCGTCACCGTCACGCTCAACGCGGCCATCGACCGCACGCTCACCGTTCCGAACGTGCAGCTCGGGCACCGCCATCGCGCGAGCGCGAGCTTCACGTCCGCCGGCGGCAAGGGCGTCAACGTCGCGCGCGCGTTGAAGGCGCTCGAGACCCCCGTGATCGCAACCGGCCTCGCGGGCGGGAGGACGGGCGAGCGAATCGTCGAGGAGCTCGGGCTCGAGGCGATTCTCAACGACTTCGTGCGCATCTCGGACGAGTCGCGCACGTCGACGGCGGTCGTCGACCCCACGGGAGGGTCGCTGACGGAGATCTACGAGTGGGGCCCGGCCGTGCGCCCGGACGAGCTCGAGATGCTCCTCGACAAGCTGCGCTACCTGTCGCGCGTCGCGTCGTTCGTCGTCTTCTCCGGATCGCTGCCGCGCGACGTCGACGACGACTTCTACGCGGAGGCGATTCGCGAGCTCACGCGGCGCGGCGTCCTCTGCGTCGTCGACTGCGAGGGTGAGCCGCTGCGCTTCGGCGTGGAGGCCGAGCCGTTCCTCGTCTCGCCCAACCAGCGTGAGGCGGAAGGCCTCGTCGGCCAGGAGTTCTCGGACGACGACGACTTCCTCATGGCGCTCGACACGATCGCCGACCTCGGCGCGCGCAACGTGCTCATCACCCAGGAGACGGCGTGCTTCGCGCTCGTTCGCGAGGAGAAGACCGTGCGCCGCTTCCGCGCCTCGATCGACCGGATCGAGCCGGTCGCGTCGGTCGGAGCGGGCGACGTCCTCCTCGCGGGGTTCCTCGCGGCGCGCTTCAACGACCAGCCCGTCGGCGACGCGCTGCGGAGCGCGGTCGGGTGCGCGGCCGCCTCGGTCCTCGAGGTGGGCGCGGGGCGCTTCGACACGCGGGAGGCGAGCAGGCTCGCCGCGGACGTGCGCCTCGAGGAGCTAGCGCCAGTCGGCGCTTGAAAAGCGGGCGAATGAGGTTCCCGCTTCGCGGGATCGCTCGCCGGCAAAGCCGCCGAGCTCTTGGGAGTGTGGCGAATGTTTCGTTCTGCGCGTGCGGTGGTGGCTTCGCCATCCCCGCACGCGAGTCCGGCCGTCACGAACGCTTCGCGTTCGCTCCGGCCTTTAGCGCCAGTCGGCGCTTGAGACGTCCATGTCGGTCGTGAGGCGCCGCGGGTCGGTGCCGTCCGTCTTCACCGTGTACAGATCGAACGTCGGCCCGTTCTTCGGCCTCGCTGCGACGAGGAGGCGCGTCCCGTCGGGCGACCACGCGAGGCTGCGCACCTGAGCGAAGGGGAGCGGCAGCTTCCTTCCCACCACGACGACGTTCGTGCCCGAGAGATAGGCGAGGCGGCCGTCGGCGGACCAGGCGGGCGAGAGGACGTTGCCCCAGCCGGCCTTCGTCGCGCCCGTCCCGTCGGGTGCGATCGTCCAGATCGAGCTCGGAGCGGTCGCGCCGTCGTAGTACGCGATGCGTTTCGGCCCCCACGCGGTCTCCGACGCCTCGACGTCGAGGCTCGTCGCGGCGACGCCCGACGCCTGCATCGTGAAGAGCGTCGGCGGTGTCGAGCAGGACGAGTGCGAGTACGAGATCTGCGTCCCGTCCGGCGACCACGACGGCGAGACGTCGAACGTGCAGTCGGGCGGGCTCGTGAGCGTCGCGCCGGGGCTGCCGTCGACGTGGAGCGTTCGAATCGACGTCGGGCAGCCCTTGCAGGTGAGACCGGTCGCGTCCGCGTACTCGTACGCGATCTGCGTGCGGTCGGGCGAGATGCGCGGCGTCGTCTCCTGCGCCTGGACGCTCGTCAGGCGGCGCAGCCCGCTGCCGTCCCCGGTCATCGCGTACAGGTTGTCGAGGGGCTCGGCGCAGTAGCTCGCGTACACGATCGACCGGGTCCCGGGCACGCGCTGCAGCGACGCGATCGCGGCGCTCGGCCCGCCGTCGTCGTCGCAGCCGATGACGTGTGCGTAGACGTGCGTGCCGTCGCGTACGGCGAAGGTCGTCCCGGAGCGCGTCGTGTTGAGACCGGCGTCCGGTGCGGGGCCGAAGACGACGTGCGTGGGAGACGTCCACGTCGGCACGGTCTCCGACGAGGCGTATCGCTTCGACGACACGAGCCTGCCCGTGCTCGTCCACAGCGAGCCGCGGTGGCCGTTCATCGTCGCGAGCTTCGTCCCGTCCGGCGACCAGGACGCTGTCGTCGCGGGAACGGAGAAGCGCTGCCTCCCGCTCTCGTCGACGACGTGGATGCGGCCGTCGTACGCGCCCGTGGCGAACAGCCCTTGCGCGGACCAGCCGAACCCTCCCGGCCCGGCCGAGACGCTCCAGGCCCTCGCTCCCGCCGGTGTGTACGCGTCGACGGAGCCCTCGGTGTGCACGACGATGATCGTGCCGTCGGGCGACCACCACAGCGACCCGAGCGCAGCGGCCCGCGCGAGCGCGCGCGGATGTCCGCCCGGAGCAGCGAGCGAGAGCTCGCCGTTCGCGGTGAGCGCGATCGTCGTGCCTTGCGGCGACCACGCAATCTGCACGTACTGGTCCCTCGGGAGCCGAACCGTCGGCACGCGCGTCAGGCCGCTGCCGTCGATCCGCATCAGCCACAGCGCCACGGCCCCGCCGCGGTCACTGAGGAACGCGATCCGCCTCCCGTCCGGCGACACGACCGGCTGGGTGTCCCGCCACGGGCTGTGCGTCAGGTTCACGACGCGGCCGTTCCAGTCGGCGCGGAAGACCTCGCCGCTGATGGACGGCGCCCGGTCCGCGGCGAAGACGATGAGCGACGTGCTCGTGGTGCGGTGCGCGCCGCCGAGCAGCGCAGCTCCTGCGAACGCGACGGCGAGGAGCTTCACGGGGCCAGCGTGATGGCGCGAATGCGCCCGCGGCCGCCGGAGTTCTCCGCCCACGCGATGCGCGAGCCGGCGATCGAGAGGCCGATCGGCGTGGCCGCGGCCTTCGCCACGGTGCGCACGTGCTTCGTCTTCACGTCGACGACGCGGATCGAGCGGCCCACGCGGAACACGATCGAGCTGTTCCCGACCGAGACGATCGGAGCCGTGCGCGGGGGGACCGTGATGCTGTCGAGCGGCTTTCCGGCCGACAGCGACGTCCAGCTGAGGACGAGGCGTCCGGCGGCGCGGCCGAGCACGGCGAGCGTCGTGCCGGAGAGCCCGATCGCCACCGGCGTGCCCTCCGGCGACACGCTCGCGACGAGCGCCCCGCTGTCCACGTCGCGAACCTCGACGGGCACGTTCGGCGACGCGAGGGGATGGCCGTCCGTCGTCGAGCTGCCGACCGCGCGTACGTATGCGACGTCGTCGCCGGAGACGGCGACGGCGGTGGCCGCGCGCGCGTCGCCGATCGGGGTGGGGAGCTTCCGCCCGACGACGCGGTAGATGCCTCCGCCGGTGACCTCCAGCGCGCACGCGCCGGGCGCCTTGGGCGTCGTCAGACACTCCAGCTGGTCCTTGTAGGAGACGCGCGCGACGGAGTAGACGAGCGTCGTCCCGCTTCCCGCGACGCCGGTCAGCCACAAGCCGGATCCGTGCGCCGCGTGGGCGACCTGCTGGAAGCGGCGCTCCTTCGGGTCGTGGACCGTGGCGCCGAGGACGTAGTCGAACCGGAGCGACTGCGTCGCCGACTCGTGCAGCGACCAGAGCAGCGCCGGCGAGCCGCCGTTCGACGCGACGGCGAGCCCGACCGGGGAGCCCGCCGGGACCTGCCACTTGCACGTCACGTTGCGGTTCGTCGGCCCCTGCGCCGGCAGCCGTTGCTGGGCGCTGCCGAGTTGCCACACCCAGACGTCGTTGCAGGCCTTCGGGTCTGCGTCCGGCGCGAACCACGCGACGAGGTCGCCGTCCTGCGCGAACGCCGCGATGACGTGGTGGGCAGGGCCCGTGTAGAGCGTCTCCACCAAGCCCGAGCGCGTTCCCGTATGGACGATCGTGGCCGCAAGAGCGAGCGCGCCGAGCAGCATGCGCATCGCCTTCACGGTAGTGAACCGGTGTTAGGAGGGTGTTTAGGCAGGCTTCAGGCCCGTCCGTGGAGGTTGGTACCCTTGCCTCCTTGAGCGTCGAATTCCGTCCGGACGAGCTGCAGCGGCTGCTCGAGCTGGACCGGAAGTTCGCCCGCGAGGGCCTCACGTTCGACGACGTCCTCCTCGTCCCGGCCGAGTCGTCCGTGCTCCCGAACGAGGTCTCGACGCGGACGCGGCTCACCCGGACGATCGAGCTCAGCGTCCCGGTCGTCTCCGCCGCGATGGACACGGTGACCGAGGCGCGCCTCGCAGTCGCGCTCGCGCGCGAGGGCGGCCTCGGCGTCGTCCACCGGAACCTCTCGATCGCCGACCAGGTCGCGGAGGTCGACAAGGTCAAGCGGTCCGAGGCCGGGATGATCGTCGAGCCGGTGACGCTTCCGCCGCACGCTCTCGTCCTCGACGCGCTCGACCTGATGGCGCACTACCGCGTCTCCGGCGTGCCGATCGTCGACGCCGAGGGCGTGCTCGTCGGGATCCTCACGAACCGCGACCTGCGGTTCGAGGACGACGTCGACCAGCCGGTGTCGGCGCTCATGACCGCGCGCAACCTCGTCACCGCGCCCGTCGGCACGACGCTCGCCGAGGCGGAGGACATCCTCCACCGTCACAAGGTGGAGAAGCTTCCCGTCGTCGACGCGGACGGACGGCTTCGCGGGCTGATCACGGTCAAGGACATCCAGAGGAAGGTGCAGTTCCCGGACGCGACGAAGGACGAGCGCGGACGGCTGCGCGTCGGCGCCGCGGTCGGCGTCGGCCCCGACGCGCTCGAGCGCGCACAGGCGCTCGCGGCCGCGGGCGCAGACGTCCTCGTCGTCGACACCGCGCACGGTCACTCGCTCGCCGTCGTCGAGATGGTGCGCACGATCAAGAGCGCGGTAGCCGTCGAGGTGATCGCCGGCAACATCGCGACCGGAGAAGCGGCGCAGGCGCTCGTCGAGGCCGGCGCGGATGCCGTCAAGGCCGGCGTCGGGCCGGGGTCGATCTGCACGACGAGGGTCGTCGCCGGCGTGGGCGTGCCGCAGGTGACCGCGATCTACGAGATCGCGCAGTCGGTGGACGTCCCCGTGATCGGCGACGGCGGCATCACGTCGTCGGGCGACATCGCGAAGGCGATCGCGGCCGGCGCCGACGCGGTCATGCTCGGCTCGATGCTCGCGGGTACGGACGAGGCGCCGGGCGAGGTCATCGTCCACCAGGGCGAGCGCTTCAAGGAGTACCGCGGCATGGGGTCGCTCGGCGCCATGAAGGCGCGCGGCTACTCGAAGGACCGCTACTTCCAGAACGACGTCGAGGATGTCGACAAGCTCGTCCCCGAGGGGATCGAGGGGCGCGTCCCGTACAAGGGGCCGCTCGCGCCCATCGTCCATCAGCTCGTCGGCGGCGTCCGCCAGGCGATGGGCTACTGCGGCGCGGCGACGATCGACGAGCTGAAGTCGGCGCGCTTCGTCCGCATCACGAGCGCCGGCCTGCGCGAGTCCCACCCGCACGACGTGACCATCACGAAAGAGGCGCCGAACTATCGCCGCTGAGCCGTCGAAGGTGATCCAGCTTCCGGCTGCGGAGGACCGGCCGGTGCTGGTGGTCGACCTCGGCGGCCAGTACTCGCAGCTGATCGCGAGGCGCGTTCGTGAATGTCGCGTCTACTCCGAGCTCGTCGGCCACACCATCTCGCCCGAGGCCGTGCGCGCGCGGAACCCGTACGCGATCGTGCTCAGCGGCGGCCCTGCATCCGTCTATGCGGATGGCGCGCCGCACGTCGACCCGCGCATCTTCGAGCTCGGCATCCCGACGCTCGGCATCTGCTACGGCGCGCAGCTGCTCGCGCTCGACCTCGGCGGCCGCGTCGACCGGACCGGAGCCTCCGAGTTCGGCAAGACCGACCTGCGCGTGCGCGAGTCGATGCTGCTGAAGGACACGCCGGCGGAGCAGGTCGTGTGGATGTCGCACCGCGACACGGTCGTCGCCGCCCCCGAGGGCGCCGAGGTGGTGGCGACCTCGCCCGCGACCCCCGTCGCCGCGTTCGAGTCGCGCGAGCGCGGCGTGTACGGCGTCCAGTTCCACCCCGAGGTCGTCCACACGCCGCACGGGATGGAGATCCTGAAGAACTTCCTCTACGACATCGCCGACGCGCCGCCCGCGTGGACGCCGGCGGCCGTCATCGAGGAGCAGGTCGAACGGATCCGCAGGCAGGTGGGCACCGATCGCGTGCTGTGCGCCCTCTCCGGCGGCGTGGACTCCGCGGTCGCGGCGCTGCTCGTGCACAAGGCCGTCGGCGACCAGCTGACGTGCGTCTTCGTCGACCACGGCCTGCTGCGCAAGGACGAGGCCGAGCAGGTCGTCGAGACCTTCGGCGAGCACTTCCACGTCCCGCTCGTGCACGTGCAGGCGCAGGAGCGGTTCCTCGAGCTGCTGGCGGGCGTCGAGGAGCCGGAGCAGAAGCGGAAGATCATCGGCCGAGAGTTCATCCGCGTCTTCGAGGAGGAGGCGCGCAGGCTGGGAGACGTCAAGTGGCTCGTGCAGGGGACGCTGTACAGCGACGTCATCGAGTCGGGCGGCACGGACGGCGTCGCGTCGACGATCAAGTCGCACCACAACGTCGGCGGACTGCCGGACGACATGAAGATGCGGCTCGTCGAGCCGCTGCGGCTCCTGTTCAAGGACGAGGTCCGCCGCGTCGGCGAGGAGCTCGGCATGCCGGAGCGGATGGTGTGGCGGCAGCCGTTCCCCGGGCCGGGCCTCGCGATCCGCATCATCGGGGCCGTCACGGCGGAGCGGCTCGAGATCCTGCGCGACGCGGACGCGATCCTGCAGGAGGAGGTTCGCCGCGCCGGCCTGTACCGCGACCTGTGGCAATCGTTCGCGGTGCTGCCGGCGATCCGCTCGGTCGGCGTGCAGGGCGACGAGCGCACGTACGGCTATCCCGTCGTGCTGCGCGCGGTGACGAGCGACGACGCGATGACGGCCGACTGGGCGCGCCTCCCGTACGAGCTGCTCGAGACGATCTCGAGCCGCATCGTCAACGAGATTCCCGGCGTCAACCGCGTCGTCCTCGACGTCACGTCCAAGCCGCCGGCGACGATCGAGTGGGAATGAGCCGCGGCGTCAGCCGCGCAGGAGCGCGTCGAGCTCGGCCCTGACGTCCGCCGGTGCGATCGCATTGAGGACGTGAAGCGACGAGCCGGTTCTCCCGGCTGCGAGCGACGGAGTCGAGTTGATCCGCGCCGTGGCTGCGAGCTGCTCGGCCGCGCCGAGCTGCGTGTCGACGGCGCGGGACGTTCGATCCGCGAGCATCCTGGCGACGCTCAGGCCGGCGACCGATGCGCCGAGCCGGCGCGCGAGCGAGTCGGTGAACCAACCCGAGTTTTCGGCGCCCTGGTTGCGGTACAGCAGGGCGACGACGTTCCAGAGCCGGTTCTGCAGGCCGGCGGCGAGCACGGTGCGGAGAGCCTTCAGCGAATCGGGCCCGACGAACGCCATCCCCGAGAACACGATGCGAACCTTTCCCGTGCGCACGTAGCGGCGGACGACGTCGGGGAGGACGCTTCCCTCCCAGCGCGCGCAGTAGGGGCACTGCAGGTCGGCGAACTCGACGAGCGTCACCGGTGCGGTGCTGCGCCCGAGCGCGGTCCCGTGCTGCGGAATGCCGTGGAGCATCGCGGCCACCTGCGCAGCGCCGGCAGGGAGCGTGGTGCGGTGCGCGGACGCGCCGCCGGCGAGGGCCAGGATCGCGGCCAGCGCGAGGACGAGGGCTCCGAGCCTCATGCCCTTGTTGTCGAGCGCTCCTCGGCGGCTCCCGTCGGTACTTTTCACGGGCCTTGCCGCTGCGTCTCGACCATGCCGTCGTCGCCGTCACCGACTGGGAGCGGTCGAACCGCTTCTATGCGGACGTGCTCGGCGCCGAGGTTGTCGAGATCTCGCGGGGCCGCTACGCCTACCGGCTCGCCGACGGGCAGCAGCTGAACGTCCACGGCCCCGGGTCGAGCCCGGTGCCGCGCGCGGCCGATCCCGTCCGGCCGGGGAACAGCGATCTCTGCTTCGTCTGGGAGGGGACGCCGGAGGAGGCGGTGGGGCATCTCGTCGCGCACGGCGTCGAGATCGAGCTCGGGCCGGCGAAGCGCGTCGGAGGCCGCGGGGACGGGACGAGCGTCTACTTCCGCGACCCGGACGGGTCGCTGCTGGAACTGATTTCGTACCCCTGATGGACCTGCGCGACATCCTCAAGCGCCGGCGGATGGTGCGTCACTACACGGGCGAGACGATCCCGCGCGAGACGCTCGAGCGGATCGTCGCCACCGTTCGCCGCGCGCCGAGCGCCGGCTTCAGCCAGGGCCAGCGGCTGCTCGTCGTCGACGACCCGGGCCTGCTCGCCGACCTCGCGGCGCTCGCGGGCAACGACGATCCCGACGTCGAGCCGTGGTTCCCGAGCGCGCCCGCGCACGTGCTCGTCCTCACGCGCGAGGCCGACTACCACGAGCGCTACCAGAGCGACGACAAGCTGCAGGACGGAAGCGAGATCGAGTGGCCGGTGCCGTTCTGGTACGTCGACGCGGGAGCGACGCTCATGCTCGTGCTCCTCACCGCCGTCGACGAGGGGCTCTCGGCCGGCGTCTACGGCGTCCCCGTCGAGCAGGACCCCGCGTGGCGCGCGCTGCTCGGCATCCCCGAGGACCTCCGCATCGTCGCCGGCGTCACCATCGGGCGGGGCGCGCCCGATCCCGGCTGGAGCGCGAAGACGAGTCGTGCGACGCAGCGCCGGCGCGCGCTCGACGAGATCGTCAAGTGGAACCGCTGGCGCTCGTAGAGCGCCTCGCGTCCGCGCGGATCGGCTCGACG
>Ga0187825_10000345_pt1 | contig 10857 bp, 9 predicted proteins | sample NC_wetland_sal_i_11_FD_132421 | JGI IMG/M metagenome (GOLD analysis project Ga0187825, IMG submission 132421) | Wetland sediment microbial communities from Neuse River Estuary, North Carolina, USA - SourceSoil_5 | ecosystem: Environmental > Aquatic > Freshwater > Wetlands > Sediment | place... | reverse complement strand
CTATCGGCTGGCATCCGGGCAGACCTTGGTGGTGCCTCGCACGCCGACGCACGTCGTGCAGCGTGGCGAGACGCTGTACACCATCGCTGACGCCGAAGGCGTCGAACTTTATTCGCTGGCGCGCATGAACGAGCTGACGCCGCCATTCGCCCTGAGGCCGGGCGAAGTGTTGAAGCTGCCGCCGGCAGTGGCGCGGCCGCTGGCACCGCCGACGCCCCTGCCAGGACCGCCGCCGGGAAAGCCCGATATCGCGACGGCAACACTCGCGCCGGTGACGGCGCAGCCGGAAGGTAAGCCGCCGGTGCCGCCGCCGCAAAAGCCTGAAGTCGCGAGCCTGCCGCCGCCCCAATCGCCGCCCTCTCCGGCAACGACGACGGAACATCCGCAGGCGGCGCTACCCACACCGCCAGCACGCGGCGGCCGCTTCCTATGGCCGGTGCAGGGCAAGGTCATCGGCAATTTCGGCACGACGGCATCGGGCACGCATAACGATGGCATCAATATCGCTGCGCCCAAGGGCACGCCGGTACGCGCCGCCGATGCCGGCGTCGTCGCCTATGCGGGCAACGAGCTGCGCGGCTACGGCAATCTGGTGCTGATCAAGCACGCCGGCGGCTGGATGACCGCCTACGCGCACAACGAAGTGCTATTGGTCAAACGCGGTGACGTGGTGAAGCGCGGTCAGGAAATCGCCAAGGTCGGCGCCACCGGCATCGTCAGCCAGCCGCAGCTCCATTTCGAGGTCCGCCGCGGCACGCAGGTGCTCGACCCGAGCCAATACCTGTCGGCCGATCAGGCGAGCGCCGGGCGCTAGCGCGCTTCGAGCTTCTTCCCGAGCCGACCGGCCAAATCCTGGATGTATTGCCACGCGACGCGGCCGGAACGCGCGCCGCGGGTGATCGCCCATTCTTGCGATTCCGCTTTGAGCTTGTCGGCCGGATAGTCGAGGCCGTAGCGCTTGGCATAGCCGCGGATCATCGCCTGATAGGTTTCCTGGTCGCAGGCGTGGAAGCCGAGCCACAGGCCGAAGCGGTCGGAGAGGGAGACTTTTTCTTCGACCGCTTCGCCCGGCATGATCGCGGTCGAACGCTCGTTCTCGATCATGTCGCGCGCCAGCAGGTGGCGGCGGTTCGAAGTCGCATAGAGCACGACATTGTCCGGCCGGCCTTCGATACCGCCTTCGAGCACCGCCTTTAGCGATTTGTAGCTCGCGTCCTGCGCGTCGAATGACAGGTCGTCGCAGAACAGCACGCAGCGCCGCTTGGTGGTGCGCAGCTTGGATAGCAAAATGGGCAGGGACGGGATGTCCTCGCGATGGATCTCGACGAGTACGAGCAAGCGCGGCCGCTCCTTGTTGATCGTCGCATGCACCGCCTTGACCAGCGACGACTTGCCCATGCCGCGCGCGCCCCACAGCAGCACGTTGTTAGCCGGCAGGCCCTTGGCGAAGCGCTGGGTGTTGTCGAGCAGGATGTCGCGCACGCGCTCGACGCCTTGCAGCAGGTCGATCTCGACACGGTTCACCGTCTTCACCGGCTCAAGCCACTGGCCTTCGGCGTGCCAGATGAAGGCGTCGGCCGCCTCGAAATCGACCGGCGGATGGGCCTTCGGCGCGATCCGTTCGAGGGCGTCGGCAATGCGTTGCAGCAGCGTGTCGTGGCTCTTGTCGGCGCTCATGGAAGGGGCGGTAAGCCTTTGGCAGAGAGGGAAAATTCGCCGCGACCCTAAGCGCGCGGGCGCGCGCCGTCAACCGCGACCTCGCCTTGCGCTTTCAATTCAAGTCCATTACCAATGCGCTCCACATCGCGCGGGAGTCCGATATGTACTTGATTTCGCCGGCCTATGCGCAAGCGGCCGGAGGCAGCAGTGCCAGCGCCATCATGCAAATGGCCCCGCTCGCGCTGATCTTCGTCGTCTTCTATTTTTTCCTCATCCGGCCGCAGCAGAAGAAGGCGAAAGAGACCAAGGCGATGCTCGAAGCCATTCGCCGCGGCGACCGCGTCGTTACCGGCGGCGGCATCATTGGCACTGTCGCCAAGGTCGGGAACAATGACGAGGTTCTGGTCGATATCGCCGAAAATACCCGCGTCCGCGTCGTCCGCAGCACTATCGTCAACGTGCTCGCCAAAACCGCGCCGGCGGCCGGCGCCAAGAGCGACAAGGACAATGACGGCGACGACGACAGCGACGACGCCGCGACCAAGGACGAAACCAAGGACAGCGCCAAAGCCGGCGGCTAACGCATGCTGTATTTCCCGACGTGGAAGATCGCCCTCATCCTGGCGGTTTGTGCGCTAGGGGTCATCTTCACGGTGCCCAACGCCTTCTCGCCGCAGACGGTCGAAAGCTGGCCGAGCTTCTTCCCGAAGCATCAGGTCAGCCTTGGCCTCGATCTGCGCGGCGGCTCCTACCTGCTGCTTGAAGTCGACACCGCGTCGGTCGAACGCGACCGGCTCAACAGCTTGGTCGACGAGCTTCGTACGGCGTTGATCGCCAGCCATCTCGGCTATACCAATCTCGGCGTCGCTGCCGATCACGTCGCGGTCAAGTTGACCGATCCATCGAAATACCAGGAAGTGCACGACGCCGTCGTCAAGTTCGATCCCGATCTCCAGTTCGCCAGCGAGTCCGACGGCACGATCACACTGAAGCCGACCCAGGAAGCCGTCCTGGCGCGGCAACGCTCGGCGGTCGAACAGTCGATCGAGATCGTCCGCCGCCGCATCGACGAGACCGGCACACGCGAAGCGACCATCCAGCGCGAAGGCGATAAGCGCATCCTGGTCGAGCTGCCGGGCATCAGCAATCCCGAGCACGTCAAGGCGCTGCTCGGTAAAACCGCGCGGCTGACCTTCCAGATGGTCGATCCCAACGCGTCGGCGGATGAGGCCCGCGCCGGCCGCGTGCCGCCGGGCGACGAATTCCTGCCGGCGGCCGAGAACCGTCCCGGACTGCCCACTGGTTATGTTGTGCGCCGCCGCATCCTGGTATCGGGCGACATGCTTACTGACGCGCAGCCGACATTCCAGGAAAACGAGCCGGTGGTGTCGTTTAAGTTCGATTCCGTCGGCGCACGGCGCTTCGCCGAGGCTACCAAGGAAAACGTCGGCAAGCTCTTCGCCATCGTCCTCGACAACAAGATCATCAGCGCGCCGGTGATCCGCGAACCGATCCTGGGGGGGCAGGGCGTGATCAGCGGCAGCTTCACCGTGCAGTCGGCCAACGATCTGGCGTTGCTGCTGCGCGCCGGTGCGCTGCCAGCGCCGCTTACCGTCATCGAAGAGCGCAGCGTCGGACCCGATCTCGGTGCGGATTCGATCCGCGAAGGCACGACTTCGTGCGTGGTCGGCGTCATCCTGGTCGTGGTGTTCATGGTCGTGTTCTATGGCCTGTTCGGAATCTTCGCCGACGTCGCGCTGTTCTTCAATTTATGCATCATGTTGTCGGCGCTGACGCTCTTGGGCGCGACGCTGACGTTGCCCGGCATCGCCGGCATCGCGCTTACCCTGGGCATGGCGGTCGATGCCAACGTGCTGATCTACGAACGCATCCGCGAAGAAGTGCGCGGCGGGCGTTCGCTGATTTCGTCGCTGCAAGCCGGATTCGAACGCGCCTTCGGAACCATTCTGGACAGCCACGTCACGACGCTGGTTGCTGGCGCGCTGATGTTCTGGCTTGGCTCCGGCCCGGTGAAGGGCTTCGCCGTAACCCTGAGCATTGGCGTGCTGACGTCACTGTTCTCGGCCATCCTGGTGACGCGGCTGCAGATCGTTACCTGGCTACGCCGCTTCAAGCCAAAAGTAATTCCGATTTAGGTCCACGCCGATGTTCCGACCGCTCATCGTCATCCGCCGCATCCCCAACATCGACTTCATGGGGATGCGCATGTTCGGCTTCGCGCTGTCGGCGATCATGACGATCGGCTCGATCGTGCTATTCGGAGTCAACGGCCTCAACTACGGCATCGATTTCTCCGGCGGCATCGTCATCGAGGCGCGCACGCCGCAGCCGGCCGACCTGTCGGCGATGCGCACCAAGCTCGACAGCCTCGGCATTGGCCAGGTTGCGCTGCAGGGCTTCGGCGGCCCTGACGACGTGATGATCCGCGTCCAACGTCAGCCGGGCGGCGACGAGGCGCAGGAGCAGGCGGTCACCAAGGTCAAGCAGGCGCTCGGCCCCGGCATCGATTATCGCAGCACCAACGTCGTTGGACCGACCATCGGAGGCGAGCTGATCCGCGCCGGCACCATCGCCACGATCCTGGCGCTTGTCGCGATCGCGATCTACGTCTGGTTCCGCTTCGAATGGCAGTTCGGCATTGGCGCCATGTTGTCGACACTGCACGACACGATCACGACGGTCGGATTGTTTGCGCTGTTTCAGATCGAGTTCAACCTGACGACGCTGGCGGCGATCCTGACCATCGCGGGCTATTCGATCAACGACACGGTGGTGATTTACGATCGCGTGCGCGAAACCATGCGCCGCTACAAGACGATGGATTTCTCGACTCTCATCAACAAGAGCCTCAACGAGACGCTGTCGCGCACCATCCTGACGGTCAGCACCACGGCGCTGGCGGTGCTGTCGCTGTTCCTGTTCGGCGGCCAGGTGCTGCACGGTTTCTCCATCGCCATGCTGTGGGGCATTGTCGTCGGCACCTATTCGTCGCTCTTCATCGCCGCGCCGATGCTCTATTACATCCGACCCAAGGGCGTGCATGGCCGCGAACCCGGCACATCGCAGGCGGCTGCGGCCAACACGCCGCCCGGAGCCAAGACCGGGGCACCGTGACCGATGTCACGCCCCTGATCCCCGCCGGGCGCCAGGTCGTCGATAGCTACGGGCGCAACGGTTTCCATGTCAGCGGCGTCGCCTATGAAGGCGCCATCCTCGTCACCGCCGAAGCCACGGCCGCGTGGCCGGTCCGGTCGCTTGCGGAAGTAACGCTCGAAAGTTTCAATATTTTGTTCGGTCGCGGCATCGAGATCCTGTTGCTCGGCTGCGGCGCGCGCATGGCGCCGGTGCCGGTCGCGCTGCGCGTGGCGCTCAAGGCCAAGGGCATCGTGGTTGATGTCATGGATACCGGTGCCGCGTGCCGCACATATAACGTGCTGCTGGCCGAGGAGCGGCGCGTCGCCGCCGCATTGTTACCGCCAGGTTAACCACGCGGCCTTGACGGGCACGGCCGAACTCGCCAGTTTGCGGCCGCTCGTTCGCAGGATCCCGGGTTAGGCGGCGCCGGAGCGTCTGTCCCGATCAGAATCGCCGGGAGGCAAGGGAGCATGGCGTCGGTCGCCGAAGCCGAGAATTTCACGCCGTCATTGCTGGCAGCGCTGGTGCGGACACACGACCGCGACCGCTTCGCCACTGCAATGTTCGCGCCCGAGGATCGCCGCAACAATCTGTTCGCGCTCTACGCCTTCAATTACGAGCTCGCCAAGGTGCGCGAAAGCGTACGCGAACCGATGATGGGCCGCATCCGCTTGCAATGGTGGCGCGACACGCTTGCCGAGATCGCCGCCGGTCAGCCGCCGCGCCGGCACGACGTGGCTGAGCCGCTGGCGCGCGTTATTCGCAGGCACCACCTGTCGCAATCGACGCTGACGCGGATGATCGACGCGCGCGAACAGGATCTTCTGCCGGATCCGCCGACGACCTTCACCCAGCTCGAGGATTACGTCGATGCGACGGGCGGTGGACTCAATTATCTCGCGTTGCAGGCGTTGGCGGTGAAAGACAATAGGGGCGCGGCGGCGACTGCGGCGCGCCATGTCGGCGTCGCATATGCGCTCGCCGGCGTGTTGCGTGCCACCGCGTTCAACGCCCGCTTCGGCCGCTCGCTGATTCCCACGGAACTCGATCCTGGCCGGCATGCATTGGGTACCAAGACGACGCCGGCGCTGGCTGATGCCGCCGCGACCATTGCCGCGGCCGCACATACCCGGCTCGACAAGGCGCGCACGCTGGTCGACGAGGTTTCCGAGGCGGCGCTGCCGGTGCTATTGCCGGCCGTGGTGGCGGAGCGCTGGCTGACGCAGATCGAGAATGCCGACTACGACCTGTTCTCGCCGCGCATCACGCGGCCCGACCCCTGGCGCAGCCTGCGGCTGTTCCTCGCGGCCCGGCGCGGCCGTATCTGATTCGCTTCAACTCAGCGTTGCCGTACAGTGCGGGCAGCGCGTCGCCTTGAGCGCGATTGTCGAGACGCAATAGGGACATTCCTTGGTGGTCGGCGCTGCCGCCTGTGCCGGCGTGAGCTTGGCGGTCATGTGATTGATCTGCCGAACCAGCAGGAACACGGCGAAGGCGACGATGATGAAATTGACCACAGTATTAATGAATTCGCCGTAGTTGAGCGTCGCGGCGCCCGCTGCCTTGGCGGCCGCGATGGAATCGTAATGCGTGCCGCTCAGGTTGATGAACAGGCTGGAAAAATCGACCTTGCCAAGCAGCAGACCGATCGGCGGCATGATTACGTCGTTCACGAGTGAGTTCACGATCTTGCTGAAGGCGGCGCCCATGATAAAACCGACGGCGAGGTCAACGACGTTGCCCCGCATCGCAAATTCGCGGAATTCCTTGAGCATCGGGTCCCTCCACAGTTTCGCCCCGTCAGCTTGGGCGAAACCGCGGCGCGGCGCAATCGGCTGGCGGTAAGGATGCGTGGAGACTAGGCCCGCTTGCGCTTCTTCTCGGAATAGCGCGCCAGATAGGCCTTGAGATATTCGCCGGTATAGCTGCCCTTGGCGGCGGCGATTTGTTCGGGCGTGCCCGCGGCGACGATGCGGCCGCCGCCCGAGCCGCCTTCCGGTCCGAGGTCGACGATCCAGTCGGCGGTTTTGATGACTTCGAGATTGTGCTCGATCACCAGGATGGTGTTGCCTTGATCGACGAGTGCATGCAGCACTTCGAGTAGCTTGCTGACGTCGTCGAAGTGCAGGCCAGTCGTTGGCTCGTCGAGAATGTAGAGCGTGCGGCCCGTCGCGCGCCGCGAGAGCTCCTTGGCGAGCTTGACGCGCTGCGCCTCGCCGCCGGACAGCGTCGTGGCCGGCTGGCCGATATGGATATAGCCAAGGCCGACGCGCTCGAGCGTCGCCAGCTTCTCGCGGATCGACGGCACCGCCGAGAAGAACGCCGCGCCTTCTTCCACCGTCATGTCGAGCACGTCGGCGATGCTTTTGCCCTTGAACTCGACCTCGAGGGTTTCACGGTTGTAGCGCTTGCCCTTGCACACGTCGCACTGGACATAGACGTCGGGCAGGAAGTGCATCTCGATCTTGATGACGCCATCGCCTTCGCAAGCCTCGCAGCGGCCGCCTTTGACGTTGAACGAGAACCGTCCCGGCCCATAACCGCGCGCCTTGGCCTCGGGCAATCCGGCGAACCAGTCGCGGATCGGCGTGAAGGCGCCGGTATATGTCGCCGGATTCGAGCGCGGCGTGCGGCCGATCGGCGACTGGTCGATGTCGATGACCTTGTCGAGATGTTCGGCGCCTTCGATGCGATCGTGCGCGCCGGCTTGCTCGCGCGCGCCCATCAGCTTGCGCGCCAGCGCCTTGTAGAGCGTGTCGATCACCAGCGTCGACTTACCGCCGCCGGACACGCCGGTGATGCAGGTGAGGGCACCGAGCGGAAAGGCCGCCTTGATGTTCTGCAAATTGTTGGCGCGCGCGCCGACGACAGTGAGCATCTTGCCGGTGCCGTGCCGGCGCTGCGGCGGCAACTCGATGCGCTTGCGGCCGGTGAGATAGGCGGCGGTGATGCTGTCCGGACTTTTCATCACCTCGTCGGGCGTGCCGATCGCGACGACTTTGCCGCCGTGGATGCCGGCGGCCGGACCCATGTCGATGAGATAGTCGGCAGCGCGGATCGCCTCCTCGTCGTGCTCGACCACCAGGACGGTATTGCCAAGATCGCGGAGCCGCTTGAGCGTTTCCAGCAGCCGGTCGTTGTCGCGCTGATGCAGCCCGATCGACGGCTCGTCGAGCACGTAAAGCACACCGGTGAGGCCGGAACCGATCTGCGATGCCAAGCGGATACGCTGACTTTCGCCGCCGGACAGCGTGCCGGAGGCACGCGCCAGCGTCAGGTATTCGAGGCCGACATTGCGCAGGAATCCAAGCCGCTCGTTGATCTCCTTGAGGATGCGGGCGGCGATTTCGCGCTGCTTCGGCGTCAAATCCTGGTTCAACGAGCCGAACCATTCGCCGGCCTCGAGGATCGACATGTCGGCAACCTGACTGATGTCGAGTTTGCGGATCTTGACCGCCAGCGCCTCGGGCTTGAGCCGCTTCCCCTTGCACGCTTCGCACGGTGCCGTGTTCTGGTAGCGCGACAGCTCTTCGCGCCGCCATATGCTCTCGGTCTCACGCCAGCGGCGCTCGATGTTGGGGATCACGCCTTCGAATGGCCGCGTCGTCGAATAGCTCTTGCGGCCGTCGTCGTATTTCATCGTCACCGGCTTGTCGCCGGTTCCGTAGAGGATCGCCTGACGCACCTTGTCGTCGAGGTCTTTCCACGGCGTGTTGACGCTGATTTTCAAATGCCGCGCCAAACTGTCGAGCGTCTGGGCGTAATACTGCGTCGATTGCGTGTTCCACGGCGCAATCGCACCTTCGCGCAGGCTCAACCGGTCGTCGGGCACGATCAGATCGGGATCGAAGAACAGCTTGGTGCCGAGACCGTCACAGGTCGGACAGGCGCCGAATGGATTGTTGAACGAGAATAGCCGCGGCTCGATCTCGGGGATGGTGAAACCCGAGACCGGGCAGGCGAATTTGGCCGAGAAGATCGTCTGCTTGCCGTTGTCGGCGTCCTCGGCGAGGGCGATGCCGTCGGCAAGCTTGAGCGCGGTCTCGAGACTGTCAGCGACGCGGTTGCCAAGATCTTTGCGCACGACGATGCGATCGACGACGACTTCGATGTCGTGCTTGAGCTTTTTGTCGAGCGCCGGCGCGGCGTCGATGTCATACATTTTTCCATCGACTTTGACGCGTTGGAAGCCGCGCTTTTGCAGGTCAAGCAGATCCTTGCGGTATTCGCCCTTGCGGCCGCGCACGATCGGCGCCAGCAGCAGCAACCGTGTGCCTTCGGGCATCGCCATGACGCGGTCGACCATCTGCGACACCGTCTGGCTTTCGATTGGCAGGCCTGTAGCGGGCGAATAGGGCACGCCGACGCGCGCCCACAACAGCCGCATGTAATCGTAAATTTCGGTGACCGTCCCGACCGTCGAACGCGGATTGCGCGAGGTGGTCTTCTGCTCGATCGAGATCGCCGGTGATAGGCCTTCGATCAGGTCGACGTCGGGTTTCTGCATCAATTCGAGGAATTGGCGCGCGTAGGCCGACAGGCTTTCGACGTAGCGCCGCTGGCCTTCGGCGTAGATCGTGTCGAAAGCGAGCGACGACTTACCTGATCCCGACAGGCCGGTGATCACCACCAAGCTGTCGCGCGGCATGTCGACGTCGACGTTCTTCAGATTGTGTTCGCGGGCGCCGCGGACACGGATTTGCTGCATGGCGGGAGGCACCCGAATCGCAGAAGACGGATCACTATGCGGCACCGGCTACGCACTTGGCAATGTTCCCATTGTGTTCTAGGCTGCGGACGCTTGCCAAACCGCGCCAGAAGCCCATAGATGGGCCGGCACGCCGCGGTTCACAAGGCGGCGGAAAACGGAAGGAGCGAGGCGATGGCTGGAAGCGTCAACAAGGTGATCCTGATCGGCAATCTCGGCCGCGATCCCGAAATCCGCTCGACCAATGACGGCACTCGCGTCGCCAATATGTCGGTGGCGACCTCGGAATCCTGGCGCGACAAGACTTCTGGCGAGCGCAAGGAACGGACAGAGTGGCACCGCGTCGTGGTGTTCAACGACCGTTTGGTCGACATCATCGAGAAGTATCTGAAAAAGGGCTCCAAGGTTTATCTCGAAGGCGCACTGCAGACGCGCAAATGGACCGACCAATCGGGCCAGGAGAAATACACGACGGAAGTCGTACTGCAGAAATTCCGCGGCGAGCTCACCATGCTCGATGGCGCACGGTCGGGCGGCGAGGGTAGTTTCGCCGCCGACGAGGCGGCCGCGGCGCCGGCTGCTGCCGGACGCGGCAAGGCCAAGACGCCGGCGTCCTCCGATCTGGACGACGAAATTCCGTTCTGAAATCCCGGCTTCGCAGAGGGCGTACGGGCAAGTGAACGCACCCTGTCGAGGGGCCGATTCGCTGTTTGTGCAGTGCAAAAAAACCGATGTCAAACCGAGTCGGTTTTAGGCCCAAAACTGTCCTCATATATCACTGTTAAAGTGACACATAGACCATTGTCTTTATAACATAAAAAATCTCCGGTGAATCGGTCGATTCGAGGGCCAAGACGGTACCGGCTAGCGTTGTTCGCAAGCCCGAATTCACGTACAATTTTCAACGCCAAGACGCTGGCGCGCTGCGCCAGCGTTTGCTTGAGAAAACGCCCTTAGAACTGCGCCAAAACCGTGGTCGCCAACCCAGCACCGCCGAGCCCACCGCCGCCGAGCGACATCGCGCCGGTCTCCATCGAAGAGGAGATGCGCCGCTCGTACCTCGATTACGCCATGAGCGTGATCGTGGGGCGCGCGCTGCCGGACGTCCGCGATGGGCTGAAGCCGGTCCATCGCCGGATTCTCTACATGATGCACGAGATGGGGCCGCACTTTAACCGCCCGACCAAGAAGTCCGCACGCGTGGTTGGCGACGTCATGGGTAAGCTCCATCCGCATGGCGATTCGGCGATTTACGACGCCTTGGTCCATGGCGCAGCCGTTTTCGATGCGCTATCCGTTGATCGACGGGCAGGGAAATTACGGATCCGTGGACG
>Ga0187825_10000344_pt1 | contig 10859 bp, 10 predicted proteins | sample NC_wetland_sal_i_11_FD_132421 | JGI IMG/M metagenome (GOLD analysis project Ga0187825, IMG submission 132421) | Wetland sediment microbial communities from Neuse River Estuary, North Carolina, USA - SourceSoil_5 | ecosystem: Environmental > Aquatic > Freshwater > Wetlands > Sediment | place... | reverse complement strand
CTTACCGCGAACGAGCCAGCGGACTCGCCGAAGATCGTGACGTCTTTCTGGTCACCACCGAACGCGGCGATGTTGTCGTGCACCCAGCGCAGCGCCGCGATCTGATCGAGCAACCCATAATTGCCCGAGGCGTGCCGGGGCGATTCCGCGGTGAGCTCCGGATGCGCGAGGAATCCCATCACGCCGAGGCGGTAGTTGATGGCGACGAGCACGACGCCTTTCGCGGCCAACGCCGAGCCGTCGTGGCGCTGCTCGTCGTTCGCGCCCGCGAAGAAGCCGCCGCCGTGGATCCAGACCATCACGGGGAGGTGGTCGCCCGACTTCCCGGGCGTCCACACCGAGAGCGACAGGCAATCTTCGCTCTCGGCGGCGCTCTGAAACAGCATGTCGGGCCAGGGGTGTGTCTGGATACAGCGGTTGCCGAATTTCCCCGCCGCCCGGACACCGTGCCACAACGCCGGTGGCTCGGGCGCAGCCCAGCGCTTGTTGCCGACGGGGGGCGCGGCGTACGGAATCCCGAGGAAGGCCCGGACGCCCGGCTTCGCCGCGTCGATGCCCTCCAGCAGTCCCTGGGCGACGCGCACCTGGTGGTCGCTCGACGATTGTCCACGGGAACCGGCCCAGGGGGCGAGGACCAGAGCCAGGACGACGAGATTCGATCGGCGCATAGGGCGGATGTCTATCATTAATGGGGAAGAACAAGATGCCGTTCGGATGGACGTGTCGCCAGCGACCGAAGGAGTGATGCATGCGACGCATCGTGGCGTTCAACAATGTGACGGCCGACGGATACTTCGCCGCTCTGGACGGAAGCCTCGGCTGGGCGATCCAGGACCCGGAGCTCGATCGCTCGATCATGGCCGATGCCGATCGCACCGCCGCCCTGGGCAGCGGGCCCGACCCGGGGACGATCCTGTTCGGCCGCCGCACCTATGAGATGTTCGAAACGTTCTGGCCGCACGCCCTCGATGACTCCCCAACCGCGCCGAGCCCGCACGGCCCGGGACGCTCGGTCGAGATGCGCGGCATGGCGATCTGGATCAACGCGGCGAAGAAGATCGTGTTCTCGCGCACGCGCCAGGCGGTGACGTGGAGCAACTCGACCATCGTGCGCACGTTCGACCCGCGGGAAATCGATGCGATGAAGCGCCAACCCGGGAGCGACATGCTGATCTTCGGCAGCGGGACCATCGCCTCGCTGCTCACGCGGCACGGGTTGATCGACGAGTATCAGTTCGTCGTCAACGCCCTGCTCCTCGGAGACGGCCGCTCGCTCCTCACGGGGCTGCCGCAGTCCCTGCGACTCACGCTGCTCGAGGCAACGGCGTTTCCCTCCGGCAACGTCAAGCTGCGCTACGCTCGCGCGTCCGCTTCCTAGCCGCGTCGTATATTCTGCCCTCGTGACCGACGCCCTTCCGGCCGCGCTGCGGGATACCCCGGGGCGGCGCTACGAGCTGCGCCACGCGGAGCCGGCGCTCCTGCCATGAAGCGCCGACCGGCAAAGCCCCGTTCCCGGGCCGACGCGGCGAGCGGCGATACCGAGCTGATCGCCGTGGCGGGACGGGAGGTCACCCTCTCGAATCCCGACAAGATTCTCTTCCCCAAGCCCCGCTACACGAAGCGCGACCTGGTGCAGTACTACCTCGCCGTCGCCGAGGGAGCGCTGCGCGGCGCCGGCAACCGGCCCAACGTGCTGGTGCGCTACCCCAACGGGATCAAGGGGGAGTTCTTCTATCAGAAGCGGGCGCCCCAGTCGCGGCCGCCGTGGATCGAGGTCGTAACGCTGTCGTTCCCGTCGGGACGGACGGCCGAAGAGGTCGTGCCGCGCGACGCCGCGGCGCTCGCCTGGATGGCGAATCTCGCCTGCCTCGAGCTGCATCCCCACGCCGTACGCACTGACGATCTCGATCATCCCAACGAGCTGCGCGTCGACCTCGATCCCGTCCCCGGGATCACGTGGCCGCAGGTGCGGGAGGTGGCAGGCGTCGTCCGGGCGACGCTCGCGGACGTCGGGCTGGTCGGCTGGCCCAAGACGTCGGGCAGCCGGGGCATGCACGTCGTGGTGCGCCTCGCGCCACGCTGGGAGTTCGGCGACGTGCGCCGCGCGGCGCTCGCCCTGGCCCGCGAAGTGGAGCGGCGCGCGCCTGCTCTCGCGACCAGCAAATGGTGGAAGGAAGAGCGCCACGGCGTGTTCATCGACTACAACCAGAACGCCAAGGATCGCACCGTCGCGTCCGCCTACTCAGTGCGCCCCACACCCGACGCGCGCGTGTCGGCGCCGCTCGACTGGACAGAAGTCCCCGATTGCGACCCCGAAGACTTCACGCTGGCGACGATGCCGAAACGATTCGCCGCGATCGGTGACCGCCATGCCGGCATCGACGGACAGGTGGGCTCGCTCGACGCGTTGCTCGAGCTGGCGGTGCGGGACGAGCGCGCGGGGCTGGGCGACGCCGCCTGGCCGCCCCACTTCAGGAAACAGCCCGGAGAGCCGAAGCGCGTGCAGCCCTCCAAGGCGCGCGCCGCGCAGCATCCGCTGATCGAGATCGGCCGTTCGCGCGTCAAGAAAGAGGCCCTGGAAGGATTGAAACGCTGGAAGAAACGCCACGCCAGGGCGGCGGAGTATCTCGAGCCGGCGGATATTCTGGTGGACTCGATGCGCGGACGTTTCACGACCTGGACCCGCGTTCGCATCAACCTCGAGCACGTCCCCGCCAAGCTCCGTCCGCGCCAGGGCAAGCTCGATCCCGACGACCCCGAGCTATCGGCCTGGTCGTGATTTCGCGGCGAACACCTTCTTCAGGGCGAACGGGCGGGTGACCTCGAGCTGATCGTAGCGGCAATCGGCCGGGTCCTTGTCGGGCCGCCAGCGCAGGAACGTGGTGCCGTGGCGGAAGCGGTCGCCCTCCATATGGTCGTACTTCACCTCGCACACCCGCTCGATCCGCAACGGCTCCCACGACAGGTCTTTCCCCTGGCTCCAGCGGCTCTGACCCCCGGGCATCCGGCCGGTCACTTGTGCCTCGGCCCAGCCCCGCCAGGGATGCTTGTCGAGGGCGTTTTTGCGTAGCGGCGCCAGCTCCTTCACCAGCTGCTTGCGCATCGCCATCGAGAACGACGACGTCACCCCGACGTGCTGCAGCTGCCGCTCGGCGTCGTACAGCCCGAGCAGCAGCGAGCCCACGGCGTCCTTCCCCGATTTGTGCCAGCGGAAGCCCGCCACGACGCAATCGGCACTGCGCACGTGTTTGATCTTGACCATGGCGCGCTTGCCGGGTTGATACGACCCGGCCACGGGTTTGGCGACGACGCCGTCCAGTCCCGCGCCCTCGAACTGGTCGAGCCATTGGGCTGCCAGTTTCCGGTCATCGGTCATCGGTGTGACGTGCAGTGGCGGGTGCGCATCGCCCAGCATCTTCTCGAGCAGTGCCCGACGTTGGGCTTGCGGCACGTCCATCGTGCTCTTGCCCTTCGCAGCGAGCACGTCAAACGCGACGAACGATGCCGGCGTGGCCTGCGCCAGCTTCGCTACGCGGGACGCGGCCGGGTGCAGGCGCATCTGCAGCAGGCCGAAGTCGAGTCCGTCGGACGTGGCGATGACGATTTCGCCGTCGATCACGCACCCTTTCGGCAGCTGCTCGAGCAGCGTCTCGTGGACGTCCGGGAAGTAGCGGTCCAGCGGCTTGAGGTCGCGGCTCTGGATATAGAGGTCGGTCGTGCCGCGGAACACGATGGCACGAAACCCGTCCCACTTCGGCTCAAACAGGAAATCCCCGGCTGCGGGGATCGACTCCGCCGCCTTCGCCAGCATCGGCTCGATCGGCGGCTCGATGGGAAACGCGGGGACGCCTTTCTTCACGCGGCGTTGTCCGCGGGCACGTGCGCGACGTACGTCAGCTCGCGTCGCTCGGCGGCACAACGCAGCATGAGCGATCCGCGACTCATATCACCGCGTCCAATGAACTCCTCCGGAAAGCGCAGCCGCGGCCCGAAGATCTCCTTCAACGGCTCCATGTACTTGGGCGTCGCGAGGCTGCCCAGCAGCACGACGGTGTCCTCGGCGTCCGTGCGCGCCGCAAGCAGTGCGGCGTCGCGCCGCAGGGGAACGATGTAGCGAGGATCGTCGAGGTCGACACGAACCTTCGCGATGGCGCGCAGGCCCCGGAGATCGATCTTGACGTCCGGCGGGCGAAGCCCGAGACCAGGGACGATGACCTGAATGCCGGAGTACGCGGCAGTGAGGTCGGCGAAGGTCCTGGCATACGCCATCTTGCCGCGGAAGTAGAGCCCGCTCATGAACGTGAAGATCTCGCCGATCGTCGCCCCGTCCGCTCGCAGGCGCTGCGCCAGAGGAGAGCCGCCGTCCTTGCAGAGTAACCACCCCGCCCGCTTCCCGGTGCAATTGGCGGGCGACAGCAGGAAAATCCGGCGAGACATCAGGGCAGCTCGAGATGAGCGTGACGCAACGTCACGCCGTCGCGGCCTCCGCGTGGAGCGCGCAGCTGCACCGCGCATGCGCGCGATCGGCCGCCGGCGGGAGCAGGTGGTAATACATCGCGACCGCCATCGGGATGAACACGATGGTGTTGTAGAAGAGGTGCAGCTCGAGCCGCGGAATCCACAGCTGAATGATGCTCGTGGGGACCGGCTTGCCGAACAGGTTGTGTCCGGCGATGACCTGCACCTGCAACAGGAGATGCTCGACGAAATGCCAGCACTGGATCACGAGCGCCCCCAGCCACCACTTCCGTCCCCGCCCCACGAACCCCGGCAGGAACAGCCACAGGCCGGTCAGCATGATCAGCGCGTAGCCGAAATGCATCACCTCGGAATGGACGAGCCAGGGGAACCACTGCCCCAGGATGCCGCGCGCTTCCATCATGGGATAGCCGAGGACGTAGACCTGATAGGCCTGTACGATGTGCTCGGCGAGGTGGGCGAGGACGATGACGCTGAAGATGCGCAGCGCGGGCCGGTGCCAGGGGCCGTTCAGCCTGGCGCGCAGCGTCAGGTCGGTCGAAGATGCAGTCGCAGCCGTCATGCGTCTCTCGTGGGTTGCAGCAATTCTATCAGCCAAATCGCTTCGTCGCCCGTTCCTTCGCCTTACGGGCTTCCACCTCGCGGTTGCGGGGCGGGGCGCTGATCGTCAGCGAATCGATCAGCCGGCGCGCCACGGCGCTCACTTCTGCAACGGCGGCGTTGAACGCCGCTTCATTGGCGTGCGACGGTTTGGTCGATCCGCTCAGTTTGCGGACGAACTGCAGCGCCGAGGCCTGGATTTCGTCGTCCGTCGCCGGCGGCTCGAAGTTGGCGAGCGTCTTGATGTTTCTGCACATGTCCTGATCCCGTGTGAATCGGCCGTTTCGGTTGCCACGTTGCGAACTTCGGGATATGTTCGGTGCTGCCATGGCACCTGAAAACACTAGCGAATCGAACGATTGGCGGCCACTGGCCGCCGCTCTCGTTGCGATCTGCCTGTGGTCATCGGCCTACGTCGGTATCCGCGCCGCGACGCGGACGATTGCGCCCGGGGCTCTGGCGCTGGGCCGGCTCACGATCGGCAGCGTCCTCCTGGGGATGCTGCTCGCGCGCCGCGGCGCGATCCGCCTCACCCGACGCGAGCTGGCCCTGCTCTGCCTCGCCGGCTTCCTGTGGTTCGGATTGTACAACGTGGCCCTCAATACCGCCGAACGCGTCGTCGATGCCGGCACGGCGGCGATGGTGGTGAACATCGCGCCGCTCATGATCATGGCACTGGCGGCGCTGTTCCTCAAGGAGCACCTCACCCGGGGACTCCTCATCGGCGGCGCCGTGGCGTTCCTCGGCGTGATCTGCATCGGGCTCGCCACGCGATCGGGCGACGCCCCGTGGTGGGGGGTGCTGTTGTGCGTCGTCGCCACCATCGCGTCCGCCGGAGGCGTGGTAGCCGAGAAGCCGGTCCTGACGCGAGTCTCGGCGCTGCAGGTCACGTGGACCTGCTGCGTCATCGGCGCCATCTGCTGCCTCCCCTATGCGCCACGGCTCGTGCACGACGTGCGCACCGCCGCGACGGCGGACCTCGCGTGGATGGCGTACCTGGGTGTATTTCCCACGTCCGTCGCGTTCACGTGTTGGGCGTACGCATTGGCGCGCGGCACCGCGAGCCGTCTCGCCGCACTCGCCTACCTCGTTCCGCCGATCACGATCGGGATGAGCTGGTCGATCCTGGGGGAAGTGCCGAAGCTCGTCGCCATCCTGGGCGGGGCGCTGTGCCTCGCCGGGGTCATCTTCGCCCGTCGGGGGCCGAAATGAATCCGGAGTTCTCGCACGCCGCTCCCGCTCCCGCTCCCGTCCGGGAGAGCGTGTGGTCCGTGGTCACGGACGCGCTGCGCGGCGTGCGGCATGACTACACGACGGGCTCGCTCAACCGGGCCATCGTGCTGCTCGCCATCCCGATGGTGCTCGAGATGGTGATGGAGTCGCTGTTCGCGGTGGCCGACGTGTTCTGGGTCTCCCATCTCGGGCCCGACGCCGTCGCGACAGTCGGGCTGACCGAATCGATGCTGACCCTCGTGTACACGGCGGCCATGGGGTTGTCGATCGGTGTCGCGGCCGTCGTGGCACGGCGCATCGGGGAGAAACGTCCCGAGGCCGCGTCCGCAGCGGCCGTGCAGGGCATCGCGCTGGGACTCGTCGTTGCCGCTCTCGTGGCGGTGCTCGGGATCTCCCTCGCCCCGCGGCTGCTCGCCATCATGGGGGCGTCGCCTGCCGTGACGGCGATCGGCACCACCTACACGCGCACGATGCTGGGCGGCAGCGCCACGGTGCTGCTGCTCTTTCTCATCAACGCGATTTTCCGAGGCTCGGGCGATGCCGCCATCGCGATGCGCGTCCTCTGGTTCGCCAACTTCATCAACATCGTCCTCGGGCCGTGCCTGATCTTCGGCGTCGGCCCGTTCCCGCGACTGGGCGTCACGGGCGCCGCGATCGCGACGACGATCGGACGCGGCATGGGGGTCGTGTATCAGCTGTACCGCCTGCGCCGCGGCGACGCGCGCGTCACGGTCCGCCGCCCCGATCTCGTGCTGCGCCCCGCGATCATGAAGCATCTCGTCGAGCTGTCGGGCTCGGGGACGTTTCAGGTGTTCGTGGGGACGGCGAGCTACGTCGGGATCGTCCGGATCATCTCGTCGTTCGGGAGCGCCGCGCTCGCCGGCTACACGATCGCGATCCGGCTGGTGATCTTCTGCCTGCTGCCGTCCTGGGGACTGGCCAACGCTGCCGCGACACTCGTCGGACAATCGCTCGGCGCCAGGGATCCCGACCGCGCCGAGCGGGCCGTCTGGATCGCCGGCCGGTACAACATGGTCGTGCTGGGATTCGTGGGCGTGGTCTTCATCGCCTTGGCCGGGCCGATCGTCGGTCTGTTCACGCAGGACGCCGCGGCAGCCCCGATCGGCGCGCAGGCGCTGCGTACGATGAGCTTCGGCTTCGTGTTCTACGCGCTCGGCATGGTGCTGAGCATGGCGTTCAACGGCGCCGGTGACACCTGGACCCCCACCTGGATCAACGTCGCCTGCTTCTGGCTGTGGGAGATTCCGCTGGCGTATGTCCTGGCGCGGGTGGTGCTGCATGCTCCGCTGGGAGCGTTCCTCGCGATCATGATCGGCTACTCGACGTTCGCCGTCGTGGCGGTGGCGCTGTTCCGCCGCGGCCGGTGGAAAGCGCGCGCGGTGTAGCGTGGCCAGCTCGACGCGACCGGCGGCCCGGCCCCTCGACCGCTCCATCGTGGATGGACCGCTGACACGCGCCGTCTGGATGCTCGCCTGGCCGACGATGCTGCAGAACCTCATCAGTGGGCTGCAGCCGATGGTCGATCACGCGCTGGTCGGTCGCATCGTGGGGTACGCCGGCAATGCCGCGATCGGCGTGGCGGTCCAGATCTTCATCGTCGTCATCGTCTTCGTCATGTCGGTGTTCAGCGGCATGGGCGTTCTCGTCTCCCGCTTCGCCGGAGCCAACCAGCCCGAGCAAGTCAATCGAACCGTGTACCAGGCGTTTCTCGCAGCCGTGGCACTGTGGGGCTTCCTGCTCGCGCCGTTGGGATGGGTCCTCGCACCCACGCTGCTCGGGGTGGTGCACGCCGTCCCGGCGGTGCGCGACCAGGCCCTGCCCTTCCTCCGCATCATGTTCGTCGGCAGCCTCGGCACGCTGTGCTTCTTCATGGTCGGCGGCGCGCTCCGGGCGGCCGGCGATGCCCGCACCCCGCTGCGACTGGGGATCCTCCTCACGGTGCTGAACGTGGCGTGCAACGTCGCATTCATTACTGGACTGGGGCCCTTCCCGCGTCTCGGCACGGCGGGGGCGGCGGTCGGGACGACGGTCGCGGGGCTCGTCTCGAGCGGGATCGCGATCTACCTGCTCTTCTCCGGCTCGCTCCCCGTGCTGTGGCACCGCGGCATGGACTGGCGGCCCGACTGGCGCATCATCCGGGAGCTGTTCCGGTTCGGCCTGCCCACGGGACTGCAGGGCGTCGCCATGAACGTGGCCGGCGTGCTGCTGCTGCGATTCATCGGGTCGCTGCCGCTGAGCGGCCAGGCGCAGGCCGCCTACGCGGTGAGCTACACCGAGCTGTTCTCCTTCATCACGTGGACATCGGTCGGACTGATGGGGGCCGCCGCGACGGTCGCGGGGCAGAATCTCGGGGCGGGCCATCCGGAGCGGTCCGTTCAAGGTGTGCACAAGGCCGCCGCGATCGGCCTCGGCCTGGCCGCGACGATCGGGGTGTTGTTCCTCACGATCCCGCGCGCGTTGCTCGGCCTGTTCGGGATGACCGATCCGGCGGTCGTCGCAGTGGGGGTGCAGCTGCTGGGATTCCTGAGCGTGTCAGGACTCTTCGTGACCGTGGCCCTCACCTACACCGGCGGACTTCAGGGCACGGGCGACACGCGCTCACCGCTCTATATCTCGATCGCGTCGCAGATCGTCGTGCCGCTCGGCCTGTGCACGTTCTGGCAGACGACCCGGGGCCTGCACCCCGTCGACATCTGGACCGCGATCCTGTGCGGCCACATCACCCGCTGCGCGCTGAGTGTGCTCCGCTTCCGGCAAGGAAAGTGGCGGGCGATCAGGGTTGCGGGAGCGTAAAGAAGAACGTCGCGCCCGCGTTCGGCTTTCCCACCGCCCAGATGCGCCCGCCGTGGCGTTCGATGATGCGCTGCACCGTCGCCAGCCCCACCCCCGTGCCCGGATATTCTTCCTCGCTGTGCAGCCGCTGGAACACGGCGAACAGCTTCTCGGCGTACTGCATGTCGAATCCCGCGCCGTTGTCCTTCACGTAGAACACGGGGTGCGCCCCCTCCATCCCGCGCTGGCCCACCTCGATGCGGGTCCGCTCCTGGCGGGAAGAGAACTTCCAGGCGTTGCCGACCAGGTTGCCCAGCACCGCACGCAGCAGCGCCCGGTCGCCCAGCGCCAGGAGCCCGCGATGGATCACGAACTCGGCTGAGCGGCTCGTGTCCGACTCGCGCGCCTCACGGGCGGCCTCCTCGGCCAGCTCGGTGAGGTCGACCGGGACGCGCGTCAGCTCCGATTTCACGACACGGGAGAGCGTGAGCATGCCTTCGATCAGCTCGCCCATGCGGCGCACGTTGCCCCGCACGCGCTCCAGGTGGGACATGCCCTCGCCGCCCAGCGCGGCGCTGAAGTCCTCGGCGAGAATGTCGGCGAAACTGCCGATGGCGCGCAGCGGCGCGCGCAGATCGTGCGACACCGAATAGGAGAACGACTCGAGCTGGCGCATCGCCACCTCGAGCTCGGCGGTGCGCTCCCCCACCCGGCGCTCGAGGTCGTGGTTCAGCTCCGCCAGATCCTGCAGCGCCCGGTCGCGCCGCTGCTCGGCGTCCAGCACACGGATGATCTGCTGGCACATCCATTCACCCTGTTTCGCCTGGCGCTCGCTGTCCACCGTTTCGAGGATCAGCTCGGGTGGCATGTAGAAGAGATTGTCACTGTTGAGCGCGGCGCCGACGTAGGTACTGCGGTGGGCGACGAGCGCGTCGCGAATCGCCCGCGCCGGGAGCACGTCGCGATGGTACTGACAAATGCCGCGCAGCGGGCGGTCGCGGAACACCTGCTCGAGCATCGCCTCATACTCGAGCAGGCGGTCGAAGTTGCGATCGTCACCGAGCTCCCAGCGCATGTCGCCGGTGGCACACAGCCCCTCGAAGCCGTCGTCCACGGCCGTGTCGATGAGGCTGACGAGCCCGTCGATCATCGCCTGCGGATCGAACCGTCCGCCGGCGAGATGGCTGCGGTCCGAGGAGAGCAGCAGCGCGCCTTTCTCGACTTCCCGCTTCGTGTCGAGCCCTTTGCCGACGAGCGCGGTGTCGACCATCTGCACCATCTCGGGATTGCCGAGGTAGAGGCAGCGCCAGTTCTTCTCCAGCCCGTCCACGAGCAGCGGCAGCACGACGGGGAGCTGTTCCGAGGGATGACCGTCGTAAATGAGGCACTTATGGCGGCTGATATCGGGTGAGGCCGGATGGGTGTGCATGGGGACACACGGTGCAAGTCGGGCCCGGAAAATGCAACGATGCCCCTCACCCGGTAGTGTCAGTGTTTTGCCTATCGGGGAATCTTCAGCCCCCCGCCATCGCCCCCACGACGAGGAACGGCTCAGCGCCCGATTGCACGGCCTCGGGGAGGGGGGTGTCCGGCGGGTCGTGCGAGAGGTCCCTGGCGCAAGCGAAGAAGCGCACGAACGGGCGCCGCCGGTACGTGTCATGGTCGCGCATCGTTCCGCGCAGCACCGGGTAGCGCGCTTCGAGCGCGTCGAGCACGGCACGCGTGGTGACCGGCGCCTCCCCGGGCAGCTGCAG
>Ga0187825_10000342_pt1 | contig 10879 bp, 9 predicted proteins | sample NC_wetland_sal_i_11_FD_132421 | JGI IMG/M metagenome (GOLD analysis project Ga0187825, IMG submission 132421) | Wetland sediment microbial communities from Neuse River Estuary, North Carolina, USA - SourceSoil_5 | ecosystem: Environmental > Aquatic > Freshwater > Wetlands > Sediment | place... | reverse complement strand
CGTGAATCCAGATGCGGTCACCCGGCTGAAAATTCGCTACTTCCGCGATCGGCAGCGACTTGCCGTTTCGCGAAACCTTCATTTCAACGCGCGGTCCGGTCAGGTCAAACGCCGCCGCCTCGCCACGCGCCATTCTCGCTGCGCCGAGGCAGGCCAATAACACTGCCGCATATACTGCAACCGCCCATCTGCAAAAATATTTTCGGAATCTTGCGCGCTGCAAAAACACTTCCACTTCGCTTTCCGGCCTGGGTGTTGGGATTCGTCTTTTTCGGAAAATGCACCGCGCCAACGATTATACCGCGCTACAAATCTCAACCAACCGCTTCTCTCGGGAATTTTCTGTAAAGGTAAAGCAGCTTTCGCCGCCGCTCAGCTCTTCGGGGCGTAGTAGCCCTTGCGCGTTAGAATCTTGTATTCCTTGCCCGGCGTCTCCACTCGCACCTTGCGGAACTGCCCGTTCTTCGCCGTGTTTATCGGGTAGTAGCCCAGGGTGTACTGGCTGCGCAGTTCCTCGGAAATCTGGTCAAACGCCTCATTCAATCGCTTCTCGGAAGAGACTTCGATTGTCCGGCCGCCAGTTTCGTCACTCATTTTTTTCGCTACATCCGGCCGCCATGAGTAACCGGGATCGTGTACCAGTAAAATATGAATCACTGTATCGGTGCGCTGCGCTGCTTCGATCGCCTCTTCCACTCGTAACCGGCTGCCTTCATCCTGCGCATCCGTGATAATCACCAGCGCCTTGCGCCCCGCTTCGGTCGCCAGCTTGTCATTACAGGCCAGGAAAACCGCGTCATAAAAATGCGTTCCACCGGTGTTCGACGGAATCGTCCCCGGCGTAATCACGCCGCCGCTGACCGCTCCGATCCGTGCCTTGTTGATCGCCCTCTCGATCTGCGCCCGGTCATCGGTAAAGTCCGCCAGTAAGTCCACATCCAGGTCGAAGCTGATCACCATCGCTTCGTCTCCCTTTTTCATCACCCGCTCCAGAAAGCGCGAAGCCGCCTCCTGTTCCGCCCCCAGCCGGTTTTGCTCGCTGCCGCTGGTGTCAATCAGCAGCCCCAGGGTGATCGGCATGGTCACTTCCTTCGAAAAGAAGGAGATCTTCTGCTCGGCGTTGTCTTCGTAAATCTTGAAATCATCCTGTTTCAGATCCCCGATAATGCGCTTGTTTTTGTCGCGTACGGTCGCGAACAGATTCACCAGGTTGACCGTTCTTTTCAAGGCCGGACCCTGCCCCGGCGTCTGGTCGGGCTCCTGCTTCGGCATCGCCGGCAACGTCAGGCTCGCCGTGATCGCGGTCACCACCATCGCCTTACACAAATTCTGCAGAGAACGCATGTATACTTTCCTTGTGATCGCTGCCAGCCCGCGAAAAGGCTGCAGGAGAGTCCCGGAAATTCTTCACAACCGGGCCAAGCCGCTTCTGCATCCATAGGATGCAATCACGCATCGGGAAGGATGCGCGAGCCCGTTTCCATGCCCGCGCAGCCGGCATCCAAGCATCAGGTCAACGAAGTTTGGCTGGGAGAACATGAAAAGTCCACGAAAAACCATGATTGGCCGCGTCTTGCCGGCTCTGCTGCTGTTGTCTGCTGTGTTCGCCGCCGGACCCATTTTCGCGCAGGATCCCCCTCAGGCGCCCACTCCCAAAGTCAGCCCGCCTCCGGTTCCTCTGTCCTCCGGCAGTGGCGCGGGTCCTCAGCAGGATGCGGCGCCCAAGCCTACCAGCCAGACGCCCTCCGATATCCAGAACACCTTGCGCGTCAACGTCAACCTCGTGGTCCTTCCGGTCACCGTCAAAGACCGCGCCGGCCACCTGATCGCCGACCTTACCCGCAGCGAATTCGCCGTCCTCGACGACAACGTCGAGCAGCATATTGAGTACTTTTCCGCTGATCCCTTTCCCCTTTCCGCCATCATTCTGCTCGACAATGACCTCAAGTCCAAGGACGCCGACCAGGTGGAATCCAGCCTCTCCGCTATCGTCGCCGGCCTCAGCCCTTATGACGAAGCCTTCGTCTGTCGCTTCGACGTCAATTTCCATCCCGGTAAGGGCTTTACGCGCGACCAGGACAAGCTTCTCACCGAACTCCACCGCACCCGCATTGACGACGACCGCTCTTCGGCTCCGGGGCCAGCTCCGGGCGGACCCTTCAGCGGCCCCACCATCAACGGCCAGTCTGTTTCCAGTCCCGGTGCTCCGCCCGTGCCTGCCTCCACCATCATTCTTGGCGACCGCACCAACAAGGACCTCGACGACGCTGTTTACGAGTCCGCCCAGCTCCTGAAGGATCGTGGCAAGGACCGCCGCAAGGTCATCTTCCTCATCTCCGACGGCGACAACAGCAAGAACAACGTCAACTCCTACCCCAATACGGTAAAAGAACTCCTTCGTTATGGAATTTCTGTCTATAGCATCGGCGTTGGCAGCGGTTTTTATGAACGCAGATTCTCCCGCCTGCAGTCCTACGCCCACGACTCTGGCGGCGACGTCTATTACGCTGCCAAACGCAATTCCCTCGAGGAACTCTACTCCCGCGTCACCGAAGAAGCCCGCAACCAGTACACCATCGGTTACAATCCGCGCGGCAACGACCACTCCAAGGACTATCACACCGTCGAAGTTCGCGTGCACCGCCAGGGTCTCGACGTCCGCACCCGCGAAGGCTACTACGCCGCCACCCGCTGAAGCGTCTTAACTTCAGGGTGTAGGCACGCCGAAGCACTTTGTCCTTGTCATCCCAAGTTCGTGCGCTGCGTCGGCGAAGGATCTCAACATCGCGGTCATTCCAACTTTCTTCCCTGCTCCCGCACGATTTTCCTTGACTCCCATCCGTTCTCCAATTTATATCGTGCTGCGGGGTGCATGTGGTGACCGTCGCGAGCCGCTGTCCCCGGATCGCCAAAAAGGAGCCCACTCGATGAAGAAAAAGGCCAAGAAGGAAGACAAGAAGGCCCCCAAGAAGGCCAAGTAACTTTCCTTTCCCGGTTTCGCAATAAAAAGGGCGCCGAAGGCCTCAGCCATCCGCGCCCTTTTCTTTTGAAGTTTCCCTCCACTCGATGGAATTTCTGTCGTCCCAGGCTTCGTCATTCCGAGAGAATCGAGGAATCTCTTCTATGCTCGCCTATCCCGCCGCCATTTCCTCCTCATGCGCCGGGCAAATCGGCCGGTACGCGCAGCTCCGGCACTGAAATCCCGGCTTCGCTGCAAACTCCCCCGCCCGAATCTCCGCTGCCACTTCCTGCACAATTCTCTGCGCCTCATCCAGCTGTTTCGCGCTTCTCGTGGTCGTCTGCCGCTTGTTGTCCTGCAAATAGTGAAATACCAGCCGCACCGGGTTCAGCTCAAAAATCTCTTTCGCCGCAATCGCGTAGATGCTCAGCTGCAGGTCTTTGTTCGCCTCCGAATCCTTCCGCGCTTTCCCGGTCTTGTAGTCCACAATCTCCACGTCCTTGCGGAGAGGCGACCCTCCTACCGAATTAATTTGGTCAATTCGCCCTTTCACAATGACATTGTTTTCCAGGTCCAGCTCAAAGGTCTTCTCCTGCTCCAGAATTTCGGGAACCGCCTCGATGAGCGCCGCATAAAACGTCCGCAACTGCTCCAGCCCGTCCTTCTTGTACTCTTCCTCCTGATAATCGTCTTCGTAGCCGATCGCTGACCACTCCGTCTCATAAATCCGTTGCACTTCCTCAAACGGCAGCTTGCGTCCCTTCTTTAGTTCCGCCACTGCCCGCCGGATCGTCGCGTGAATCACTCGCCCAAACGTCCACGTCGCCTTGGCCTCGCCCTCGATGGACCACATTTTCTCGAACAAATACTGCTGCGGACACGCCCGATAGCCCATCACCGACGACGGGCTCAAGGTGAGCGGCTCCGCCGCCGCGGGATGAAACGTCTCAGCCCAATCCGCAATCCGCGAAAAAATCTTCGCCGGCCCCTGCGCCGCAAATAGCGATCCCTGCGGCCCTTCGCTGGCTGGCGCAGGCAGTTCTGGAGCAGGCGCCAGCACCTTTGGCGCCAGTTGCAGCACGTCTCGCCTCTTCACCTTTGGCTCCATCAAAATATCTTCAATAAACGTGGGCACTTTCCCGCGCTTTTCCGTCAGCGTCGTCAGCGTCAGCCTCTCCTTGGCCCTCGTCAGGGCCACGTAAAACAGCCGTCGTTCCTCCTGCGTATGAAAATCTCCCTGCGGCAGCTCTTCTTTCATCAATTCCACAGGAAACGTAAAGAGCGGCATCCTCTCGCTCGCCGGAAATGCCCGGCTGTTCACTCGCAGCACATACACCTGCTCAAACTCTAGCCCCTTCGCCCCGTGTACCGTCATCAGCTGCACCGCGTCGCCGGGCGCTTCGTCATCCAAAGCAATGGTTTCGTTGGCCTGCTGGAAATAATCCAGGTACTCCAGAAACTCCGGCAGCTTGCGCGTCTCGCTCTTCGCCTCCCACTCCTTGGCGAACTCCGTCAGGCGTTTCACATATTTCTGATCCTGCCCGCTCGCTCGCGCCGGAATCTCCAGCCACTCGATCAGATCGCTCAGGACCTCGCGCGCCGTTCGCCGCCGCATCGCCTGACGCTGCGCTCCCAGATACTCCAGCAACCCGCCCAGCACTGCGTGCCGCGTATCAAATGGCAGCTCCGCCTGGGGCCGCTGGAGCACGTCGTAAAGTGCCGTGTGCCTTCCGTCTTTTTTGGCCCGCTCTGCCAGCCACACTAACTCGCGCGGCTCCAGTCCCCAAGCCGGCGCCGACAATACTCGCGCGCACGATACGTCGTCGTACGGCCGCGCAATCAGCCGCAGGTAAGCCAGCGTATCGCGCACGATTGGATGATCCAGAATCGAAAGCCGGCTGATCACAAACGGAATCTTCCGCCGCGCCAGCTCCGGCACAAGAAAATCGCGGTGTGCGTGCTGCCTGTACAGAATCGCAAACTCCGACCACTTCTTTCCTGCCTTGTGTCCGCGCTCGATTTGTCCCGCTACCCAAAGCGCTTCTTCTTCAGCCGTGGCCAGCTCGGCGATCCGCACCCGTTCGCCTTCCGGCTTACTCGGTTCCAGTACCTTGTTCGGAAAATCCGCGCTGGTCTCGTTCTGCGCAATCACCTGCGTTGCCACCCGCAAAATATTCGGCGTCGAGCGGTAATTCTCCTTCAGCAGCACCCGGAATTGCGTAGAATCCTGGCCTTCCCGCCATCCTGCAAACCGCTCCAGAAACAGCTTGAAGCTTCCAAACGACGCGCCCCGGAACCGGTAAATTGCCTGATCGTTGTCGCCCACCGCCGCGATGTTGCGCGGCCACGCCGTCAACAGCTCCAGCAGCCGCAGTTGCGCAATGTTCGTATCCTGAAATTCGTCCACCAGGATGTGCCGGAACCTTTTCTGCAGCCGTTCTCGCAGCTCCTTATCGCCTTCCAGCAGCTTCACCGCTTCCACGATCAACCCGTTTAGCGCCACCACATTCTTTTCGCGCAGCAGCTCTTCGCTCGCCCGGTACGCCCGCGCAATCTCCAGTTGCTTCTCTACTTCTTCCAGCCGCTCTTTGTAGCTGTCTTCGTCGCGGGTTTCAGGTTTTGTACTTACAAACCCTGAGCTGACTTGCCGCCGCTCAGCCTCCAGCTTCGCCGCGCAGCCGTCTGCGTACGCCTGAAACTGCTCACTCGAAACCAGCTCGTCCTGGCAGCGGGAAAAGAATTGGAGAAAATCGTTCAAAAACTGTCCCGGCTCCGCCAGCCGCCGGTATTTTTCCAGCTGCAGCCGCCGCATGTTCCGCCGCAACAAAATCCAGTGGTCCACTGGAGCAATCGGTTTCCGGTGCGGCGCGCCCTCTTTCAGGATCGCTTCACAGAATCCGTGAAATGTATTGCTGGTGATTCCATCCGCGCGCTCGCCGCACGTCTTCTTCACTCTCCGCAGCATTTCGCCCGCTGCCTTGATGGTGTACGTCAGCGCCAGAACGTTTTCGCCCAGCAGGGAACTGTCCCGCTCGAACAGACTCCGAATTCGTTCGGTGATGACGCGTGTCTTCCCGGTGCCCGCGCCCGCAATCACCAGCAGCGGCCCGTCGCCGTGCTCGATTGCACGCTTCTGCGCCTCATTCAACTCCAGTTGTAAGGATTCCGGAACCCGTTCCGGCCCGAAAAGCGTTCTCATCACCTATGCAGCGTAGCGCGTTTCCATCCCAAACACGAAACGCGGCGTAAATTTCTACAAGATTGATCTAAGAATGGTCTCGCGCGAAACACCCTTATGCGCAGCAACCGCCCGCAGAATATTGCCGAGGGTGCCCACAGTCAACGCATGATGCGCAGGCACGGAGAGTCTTTGATGATTAGGGGTTTCTGTCTCCAGAATCAGGTGGCTTCCGACTTGGTTGGTTTTTCTATAGTCCCAGTCACGGCAGAGACAGTTCGCAAGATACTGGCCACTCAGATCGCGGGGCAGTTTCATTCCATTGCTAATACTTCGTTCCGCACCAGATGCAAGCGAATGTATTTTGGTTTGGGGCCATCGTAGAAGAACGCCTCAGTGGCTTCTTTGACATTTGCTCGAAGCTCGCCCCACGTCGCTCCTTGGGTGAAGATATTTTCGGTGAGGCATTCTGCGGAGAACCCCCCCTCCGCTTCTTCCGTAACTTCGAAAACTAGTTCGCTGATGTGCGGCTTGATCATCGTTTTGGCCTTTGCAAAGACTATCACCCGTTCGTGACTTGCGACAATCTCATAGATCCCAGTGGTGCAACCAGATCCATGCCAACAACAAACAAATGAATGCAAAAATTGAGATTACGACGACGGCCGTTCCTGTAGACTTCTTCATCGAACCGACCCTTGCACCTTGTACTTGTACGGTTTTCCTTCTTACCGCTGCGACTTCTTCCCCGCCGCCACGTCCGCGTTAAACTCTCCCGACTTCTTCTTCGGAATCGTCAGCGTCTTCCAGTTCGGCTCGGCAAAGTGCTTCGCCAGCATCACGATTTGCCCCACATGATACGAATAGTGCGCCACCTGCCGGTTGATCGCCTGCATCACCGAATGTTCCTCGCCGCGGATCTTCACCGTCTGGGTCATGCTCGCGTCGTTCAGTCCCTCCAGCGCCGTGAACATGCACTTCCAGCCGGCGTCCCACAAGTCCAGCACCTCCGCCCGCGTTTTCGGCGGCTCTTCAAACTCCGCATCGCGATTGCGGCTTGGTTTCTCGCCATCGCTGTTCAGAAGATCCGTCCAGCGTGACAGCATGTTCCCGGCCATGTGCTTCACCACAATCGCGATGGAATTGTTTTCTTCATCCAGCGTCGCAAACAATCCGTTATCAGGACACTGCGCCAGCGCGTTCTCGCCCAGCCTCTTGTAATACTGAAACAGGGAAACCGAATCCTTCAGGTAGGAGTCCGTCCGTTCGTGTGCCATACGCGCATTCTACTTTGGAGTGTGGCAGCCCCGCTGCCGCTTTTTCGGTCTTCCGCGCGGGCAACCGGCCCCAACCAGATTGCTCTTGACAATTCGCCTTTTATTCGCCTATAGTTCCTCCGCCGCAGCACACCGAAACAAACCGTTTGGAGGAACTATGTCTATCGCGCAAGCCTTGCTCCCCGAATTCGACCAGGAAATGGCCAACACCCGCAAAGTGCTGGAACGCGTTCCTGACGAAAAATGGAACTGGAAGCCTCATGAAAAATCCGGCACCACGGGCTGGCTCGCCGGCCACGTTGCCACCCTTCCCGAATGGCTCACCGTTACCCTCAACACCGAGAGCCTGGACTACGCTCCCGTAAGCGGCCCCGGCTACACTCCGCCCAAAACTGACAATCGTGCACAAGCTCTCGCCGCCTTCGACAAATGCTCTTCGGAAGCTCGTAAGGCCCTCAGTGCGGCAACCGACGAAGACCTGGCCAAGGGCTGGACCCTGCTTGCCGGTGGGCAGGAAATTTTCACCATGCCGCGCGTCGCCTGTATTCGCGGGATGATTCTGAATCATCTGATCCACCATCGCGCGCAGCTGACTGTGTACCTGCGCTTGCTGAACGTGGCGGTTCCCGGCCTGTACGGACCCTCGGCCGACGAGGGCCAAGCGGGATCCAGCGCCTCCGCGTAACTCATTCCGTCGTCGTTTTTGACCCTGTCAACCGTGTCATCCTGAGGGCGCTGCGACTTGCCTCGCGGCGCCTTCAGAACGCAAAGCGTCCCGTCTCAGCCGACGAGCCCTCCGTGTACTCTGTGCTCCGCACTCTGCGTCCTCCGTGTTAAATCTTATTCTTTTCTGCCTTTTCCCATGCCGCCGGCAGCGCAAGCGGCGCCGCGCTATAATCAGGAGTTGGAGGCAGCACGATGGAAACTCCTGTAATCCTCTCCGCGGTCCGCACGCCCACTGGCAAGTTCCAGGGCGGCCTCTCCAGTTTTTCCGCTCCCGAACTGGGCGGCAAAGTAGTCGCCGAAGCCGCCCGCCGCGCCAGCATCTCGCCTAAACAGATTGACGAAGCCATTCTCGGCAACGTGGTGCAGGCCGGACTCGGACAGAATCCCGCGCGACAGGCCGCGCTCAAGGGGGGTTGCGACCCGCGCGTTGCTGCCATGACCATCAATAAAGTTTGCGGCTCAGGCCTAAAAGCGGTCGCGCTGGCCGCGCAGGCGGTCGCTCTCGGCGAAAGCGAAGTGGTGGTCGCTGGCGGCATGGAGTCCATGTCCAACTGCCCCTACCTGCTGCCCGGAGCGCGCAACGGCTATCGCATCGGCAACGCCACGCTGGTGGATTCGATGGTCCACGACGGCTTGTGGGACGCCTACGAAAACTTCCACATGGGCATGACCGGTGAGCTGGTCGCCGAAAAATACGGAATCACCCGCGAAGAGCAGGACCAATTCGCATTCGAGAGCCACCAGAAAGCCGTCCGCGCGCGCAAGTCCTGCTTTTTTGAAGCCCAGATTCTGCCCGTCGAAGTGCCGCAGAAAAAGGGCGAACCGCTGGTCATCAAATACGACGAATCGCCACGCGAAGACACCACACTCGATGCGCTGGCCAGGCTAAAGCCTGCATTTAAGAAGGACGGCACGGTCTCCGCGGGCAACGCCCCCGGAACGAATGACGGAGCTGCTGCGCTGATCGTCACCAGTGAACGCAACGCCGCAAATTTCGGCAAGACTCCGATGGCGCGCATCGTGGCGCAAGCGGTCAGCGGAGTTGAACCCAAGTGGGTGATGATGGCTCCGGTGGACGCAGTGGAGAAACTGTTAACCAAAACCGGCTGGGACCGCGACAAGGATGTGGACCTGGTCGAACTGAACGAAGCATTTGCCGTCGCGGCGATCGCCGTTACCCGGCAGCTCAAACTCAATCCCGAAAAAGTGAACGTCAACGGCGGAGCGGTCGCCCTCGGCCATCCCATCGGAGCGAGCGGCGCGCGCTTCCTGGTCACGCTGCTCTACGAACTGCAACGCCGCAACCTGAAGCGCGGCATCGCCGCTCTCTGCCTCGGCGGCGGCAACGCCGTAGCCCTCGCCGTCGAGCGCTACTGAAAAGATCGTGCTCAAGCTGGCGACCCATGTTCCGGTGGCGTCTCCGGAGGAGGCGCGGAGTTCTGAATTTCACCTTCTTCGTTCCATTGATGCCCGCATGAAAGACACTTCCAGCCTTTGGTGGTGACCGGAATAGGCAAGCTTGTGACGTACATCGCACCGAAGGTTAGTGGTTTGTTCAAACCGTCCAGAGAAATATCCATCGAACCGCAGCGCGGACAATGCGGTTGCTCGTATTCCCCCACGCCTTCAACGTCAAATTTTTCTGGTGTGCGCTCATCAAGCAGCTTGGCTGCGGTTTCGACGTCAATTTCGGGAACAAGCAGCTTAATACCGCCCACCAGGTTTGAGTAAAACCAATCTAGCCTGACCATATTGTCGTCGGCGAGAATACAATCGATTCCAGACGACTCGAGAACGCTTTTCGCGACCAAGGCCTCGGGCAGATCGCGATAGCGACGCAGCGCCACGGGTCTTCGCGCCTCGGAATCCGCAATTTCCCTAGCGTGGTTCGCTGCAATTTCCTCGGGTGCCGTGAGCGCGCGCTTGGCCATTTCATATCGCAGCGCATTCTGGGCGATTTTGGTAAGTGAGGTAAAGTCAACGGCAACTTTTTCTAACTCACCATCACCCATCGCAGCGTAATGCGCTGAGAGTCTTTGATACGCCTCGTCCGGATCAATTTGTGCCATGACCTGGGCATAGTATCGTCTCGTGGACGTCGTTGCCATGCAAAAGAGAACCAGGGCTGGGGTGGCCTGGACGTGCGGGTGAATGCGCGAACACTAAGTAGGCCGTTCAGTTTCGAGGTCCGGTAGTGCAGGCGGTAGCATTTTTGCGCCTAGTTCGTAGGCGCAGTAGGGGCAGAACTTGTCGGTTTCTGCGATTTCGTGTTTGCAGTTGGGACAGCTTGGGTGCAGGTCGCATTTACAGTTGGGGCAGAAATTGAAGCGCGGGCCGACCGGCTGGCTGCAGCGCGGGCAAGGGTAGGGAAGCGGCTCGCGAATCAGGAAGTAAATGATGAAACCGATACCAACATAGCCGGGGGAGAGGACCAAGACCAGCAAGGTCCATAACGCGGGGTTCATGCCGCGGCGTCTGGCGTCGCGGTTAACATAGCCAAGCATGAGGATGAAGGTGGCCAGGAACAGGCCCACGCCGGTCACAATGCCGATGACGGCAAGGATCGAGGTCGGCAGGTCGTCGCGCAGATCCACCGGGCGAGCGTCGGGGTTGTAGCGCACGACGAGAATGCCGATGATGATCGCGATGATGTAGAGAATGACGCAGAGGACTTTGAGCCAGCGCGGAACGATGCGGAATTCGTCGCGGAAGCGAAACGCTTCTTTTTTGCGGCGCAGG